>OBLW0100000030.1_pt1 | contig 101296 bp, 86 predicted proteins | sample 1520161 | NCBI WGS metagenome assembly OBLW01 (sample SAMEA3539309, study PRJEB22396) | soil metagenome | biome: tundra; feature: field; material: soil | place: USA | collected 2010-05 | depth 0.15 m
TCGCCAGCACCAGCATCAGCATGAAAAAGACGAACAGGTTGAGGTATCCGAAAAACCGGTAGTATCCGTTGTCGTGGGCCATGTACCCCGTGGAATAAACGTGGATCAGAAACCCGACGCCCGTCACCACCAGAATCATCACCGCGCTGAGCGGGTCCAGCAGGAACCCCCAATCCGCTTGAAACGTCGCCAGATGCCCGTTCGCCATGTGGAACGGCAGCCCCGCCACCCAGGTGAACTGGATCACCTCGTGCATCCGGACCGGAAGCTGCCGCAACTGCCACACCGCTCCCAGCGAAAACACGAACGAAAGCAGAACCATCCCCGGACAAATAAAGTCGATGAGCCACTTAAGCGGCGAAGCCGCGTGGTATTCATTTCCCCCGGCCCCCGGCCCCTGGCCCCCGGCCCCATGTTCGTGCCCCCCGGCCCCTGACGCCACCCCCGCCGCCACCGCCACATCCGACACCGGTTGCGGGTCCAGCCACTTGCCGAAGAACAGCATCAGCGCCGCCCCGAAGAGCGGAAACAGCGGTATCAGCCAAATCTGGTCCAGGAAGTTCACAATGTTCCTACCACTTCAGCAAATCGATCTCATCCGCCCGCACCGTTTCCTTGTTGCGGAACAGCGCGATCAGGATGCCCAGCCCCACCGCGGCCTCTGCCACCGCGTCGGTAATCACGAAAACCGCGAAAACCTGCCCGTTGATGCTGCCAAGCGCGTGCGAAAACGCCACCAGGTTGAGGTTCACGGCATTCAATATCAGCTCGATGGACATCAACACGATCACGATGTTCCGGCGCGTCAGCACGCCCACGGTTCCAATCAGCAGTAGCGCCGCGCTCAGTGCCAGGTAATGAACCGTCGTAATCGGATGCATCGTCAAATCCTCTTCTTGGCCATCACTACCGAGCCCACCACCGCCACCAGCAGCAGCAGCGAAGCGATCTCGAATGGCAGCAGGTACTCGGAAAACAGCGAGTCCGCCAGCCTTTCGGTATTGCCCGGCCCCACTTGCTGCGCCAGCGCGGCCGCCCCGCCCTCCGCGATGTGGAACGCCCCCCGGCCGCGATACAGAAAGTAGCCGAGCTCCGCGCCCACCACCGCCACCGTCGCGAGCGCCACCATCCAACCCTTGCTGAACTGCCGCTCCTTAACCTCCCGGTCCAGGTTCACCAGCATGATCACGAACAGGAACAGCAGCATGATGCCGCCCACATACAAAATAATCTGCACCGCGAACAGGAACTCCGCCCCTTGCAGCAGGTACAGCCCCGCCACGCCCAGCAGCGAACAAATCAGCGAGATGGCGCTGTGGACGGCGTTGCGGCAGGTGATCGTAAGGATGCCGCCGCCTAATACCAGGGCGGCGAAGGCGTAGAACAGAATCGTATCCATCAGCATTTGTATTGCGTGGGCCTGGGACCCTCTTCCAGCGTCTGCCGGTCCCAGATCTGGCCCTCGCGCGTGTAGGTGGCCAGCTCGAAATCCTGGGTCAGCTCCAGGGCGTCTACCGGGCAGGCGTCTTCGCACAGCCCGCAGAACATGCACCGCGACAAGTCGTATGTGAAGGTGGTCAGGTCCTTGCGTTTGGTTTGTTCGTTGCGCTCGCTGGTCACTACAATCAGGTTTTCCGGGCAGGCCAGGGCGCACAGGTTGCAGGAAATGCACAAGGTCTCGCCGTTATCGGGGTTGATGTTGAGCCGCGGCGCCCCCCGGTACCGCTCCGCTACCTTGGGCCGCTCCGCCGGATACTGCTCCGTGCAGATATACTTCGGGTTCTGGTTCCGGAACGTAACCCTCAGCCCCTCAACCAGGTCCCACAGAAAAATCTTCCTAAGCAGCTTCCGCATAAAACCGATACCCCATGGGTGAGTCTTCTACCTGTCCACTTCTCCCAACACAATATCCAACGTCCCAATCACCGCTACCACGTCCGCAATCAACCCGCCGCGCACCATCCGGTCCAGCGCCTGCAAATTCACGAACGACGGCGGCCGCACGCGCACCCGGTACGGCTGCGTGGAACCGTCGCTCACCACGTAGTACCCCAACTCGCCCTTGGGCGCTTCAATGGAAACGTACGCCTCGCCCACCGGTGGCTTGAGCACCTTGCCGACCTTCCCCATAATGGGCCCCTCGGGGATGTTCTCCACGGCCTGCTCTATGATGCGCGCCGCCTGCCGCATCTCCTGCATGCGCACCACGTACCGGTCGTAGGTGTCGCCGTTCTCCCGTGTGGGGATTTCAAAATCGTACTTTTCGTAGCCCGAATACGGCTGCGCTTTCCTCAGGTCCCATTTCACGCCCGCCGCGCGCAGCAGCGGGCCGGTCACGCCGTACTCCTTGCACTCGTCCGCCGAAAGAACGCCAACCCCCTTCAGCCGCCCCACCCAGATGCGGTTGTTGGTGAGCAGTTCCTCGTACTCGTCCACCTTGGGCCCGAACATCTTGCAGAAAGCCTTGACTTCCCGCTCGAAGCCCTCGTAGGTCTCATACTGAAGCCCGCCGATCCGAAAAGCATGCGTGGTGAGCCGCGCGCCGCAATAGTTCTCGAAGATCTTGAGCGCTTCCTCCCGTTCGCGGAAGCAGTAGAACAACGGCGTCACCGCGCCGATGTCGAGCGCGTGCGTCCCCAGCCAGATCAGGTGGCTGGCGATTCGATTCAGCTCCGTGAGGATCACGCGGATCGCTTGCGCGCGCGGCGGCGCCTCCACGTTCAGCATCTTCTCCACCGCCAGGCAGTAGCCCAGCCCGTTGGAAACGGAAGCCACGTAGTCCATCCGGTCCACGTACGGGTTGAACTGCGCGTAGGTGCGGTTCTCCGCGATCTTTTCCACGCCGCGGTGCAGATAGCCGATAACGCAGTCGGTCCCCAGCACCTTCTCGCCGTCCAGTTTGAGAATGACGCGCAGCACCCCGTGCGTGGACGGGTGTTGCGGTCCCATGTTCAGGACCAGTTCGGTGGAGTCTAAAAACGTAGCATCCGGCATACGGGGTTCACTGTCCGCTTTCGATGCCCAGGTTCTCCTGAACCCAGCGCTGGTCCTGCTGAATAATAGAATAATCCTTTCTCAGCGGGTAGCCCTGCCACTCCTCCGGCATCAGGATGCGGCGCATGTCCGGGTGCCCGGCGAATTCGATGCCGAACATATCGAACACCTCGCGTTCCAGCCAATTGGCCGTCAAGTGGACATCCACCGCGGTCTGCGGTTGGAAACCGTCGGGGATAGCGGTCTTGATCCGCACCCGCTCGTTGCGCGGAAAGCTGTAAACCACGTAGACCAGGTCGAAACGCTCCGCCCGCTTGGGCCAATCCACCGCCGTGATGTCAACCAGGTAGTCGAAGTCCGCTTCGAGCTTCAGATACTCCAGCGCCGGGATGGCGCCGTCGGGCGTGGTCACGATGAAGTTCTGTCCCAGATAGGTGGACGTCGCCTTCACGCGGTCGCCGAATCGCTCCTTCAGTTCGCGCGCCAGATCGCCTTCCCACGGCGTGGCCATCATGACGGCGGGCGGTTTCGGAGGAACGGGTTTCGCGGCGGGCTTGGGAGGAGCGGGTTTCGCGGCCTCCTTCTGCGCGGGGGGAGGCCCCTCGGAGCCCTCTGGTTTCTGCTCGTCGGGCATGGTTGATCCTTGCGGAATCCCACACTTATCATTTGCCGCGGTGGGGTGTCAAACCGGAGGAGCCGCCATCAGCCGTCAGCCATCAGCCATCGGCCAAAGCCACGTGGGGCCGGGCCTTTTGGCCCGCGACGACGCCTTCCGGGGTCGTCAGCCGGGCGACAGCCCGGCCCGGGCGCGCGGGCCTTGCCTTGCGGGTATGCTGGGACTGAGCCATGTACCAGGTAGTCGTCGACACCAACGTGCTTGTGGCTGCGCTCCTCTCCAACCGCGGAGCCTCACACCGTGTGCTGCGGTTGGTGGGCGACGGACTTCGCGGGCATCGAGCGCTTTGGCATTCGAGTGATTACGCCGCGAGAATTCCTTGCGATAATAGGAGAGGCGCTATGACCCTCAACGTGACAGTTCCGGACGCTGTGTACCGGCAGATGGCCGAACTGGCGGCGCGGCAGCAGGTTTCCGTGGAACGGATAGTAGCCGCGGCGTTGGCCGAGCAACTGTCCGGCTGGACCCGTATCGAGCGGATGGCCGGGCACGCCAGCCGCGAACGTTTTCTCGCCGCGCTGGACAAGGTTCCCGCAGCCGAAACTGCCCCGGAAGATCGGCTCTAGACCCACATTTATCATCTGTCGCGGTGGGGGTGTCAAACGCACAAGTACCCTGCCATAATCGTAAGAGTGATATATGCCCGCCCGCTGATTCCGTGCCTCGTGCCGGCCCTTTGGATGATGTTGGCGTCTGCCCAGCCTCCCGCGGTCCCAAGCGGCGCCATCCAGGGAGACGTGAAGGACGCCTCCGGATCGGCGGTGGTGGGCGCGATTGTCACATTGGAAACCGCCGTCTCCACGGGCGCCCGTACAACCGTCGCGGACGAAGCCGGATCTTTCCGCTTTTCCGCCCCGGAACCGGGAAATTACAAGATCGCCATCGCCGCCAGTGGATTCGCGCCTTGGACGGCGAACGTCGTGGTCGCCTCGGGTGAGAACCAACCGTCTGTCTCTGCCGTCCTTCAAGTGGCGACCGTGTCCTCCACGATGGATGTCACTCTTCCCCCGCACGAACTGGCCGCGGAGCAACTGAAAGCCGAGGAGAAGCAGCGTATTTTGGGCGTGTTTCCGCACTACTTGGTCACCTATGACTCGAACGCCGCGCCGCTGACCGCCGCGCAGAAATTTCACCTCGGCTGGAAAACCCTCGTCGATCCGGAGACGTTCTTGAGCACCGGGCTCTCCGCCGGGATCGAGCAGGCGCGCAACAATTACCCCGAGTTCGGCCAGGGGACGGAAGGCTATGCGAAGCGTTTTGGCGCCGCCTACGCCAATAGGGTCGGCCACGTCGTAATTGGCCATGTGCTGACTCAGGCCGTCTTTCGCCAGGACCCCCGCTACTTTTACAAGGGCACGGGCACTTTCGGCTCGCGAATGCTCTATGCCATCGGGACCGCATTTGTGAGCAAGGGCGATAACGGCCGCTGGCAGCCCGATTATTCCGATGTTGTCGGCGGTCTGGCGGCCGAAGAGATCTCATCCTTATACTATCCGCAAAGCTCGCGCACCGGGCTGCGGCTTTTCCATAACGTCCTGGAGGGTTTCGGCGGCCGCGCAGGGGGTCATTTGATGGATGAGTTCGTGTTACGCCACTTAACCACCCATGTGCGCAGGGGGGCAGCGTCGGCGTCTCAGACCATTCTGCGCGAAGGAACCCCGGTATCGCTGATTTCGGTCGAAGACCTGAGCTCGAAGACTGCGGCAGACGCGGGACCGATCGCCTTTGTGCTTTCTAGCGACATTCGGGTGGCCGGCGCCGTCGTAGCCAAAGTCGGCTCCAAGGCGGAGGGCCACGCAAGTTATGCCAACGGTGTGGCGCTCGAGCGCGTCCGTCTCAAACTGGGCGACACGGAAGTTCCGCTCAGAAGCACCCAACTCCGCGCCGCCGCCGCCCCCCTGGAGTATCATCGCCTGGAAGACTCCGGCCGTATAGCCATCCTTCTATACGTCGCGCAAGATCTCCCCCTCCCCCTCGCCCATTAACCTTCGTGCCCTGCCAGACAATTTGCCAAACGGACTGGCTCGAACCTCGCCGCCCTTGCGAAACTTCGTGCCCCCGCCCCTTCACGCGGGCGGCAGGCTGAAGGAATTGAAGAACCCTTTACTTAATGAAAGGTTTGGAGCGACTGGGCTGATATATAATTCAAAGAACCCAGGAAGCAGATTTCAAATCCTGGTTGCTTCAGGCCGGCCCGGGAGCCAAGGTATGGTCCGGGGCCCGACTGGCCTGCCGGCATGGCAGGGACAACCGCGCACAGGGAGAGCAAACCATGGCGACTTTAGACATCAAAGATACGTTCGGATTTGTCGAGTTCGTACAAATTGCGGACAAAGGCGCACTGTCCAAATACTTTAAGCCCTTACCCAGCGGAATAACCGTTTCGACCCTCGATTTGAAGAGCCAGGGCGGCGGCGCGCTGGAGAAAATCACTTCAACGGAGGTGGGGCTCGACTTCGGCACAACGGTCCAGATCGGCACTGCCAACAGCGTCGATCTCGAGATCAAACCCAAGGCCAGCAGCACAATCTCGATATTCGCGCCAGTCGCCGGGAAAACCGTTTCTCTGTTTAACCCCGACCAATTTGCGGAACCGGTCCCGGTCGCGCCGAATCAGCGTTACATCGCTGCGACCTTCGATGCCACAGTGGAAGCGGATGCATCCGGAAAGGCGACGAGCGACTTGAAATTCGGTTTTAAGGGGAACAGCGATATCAAGCTGTCTTACTATCAACGCTTCGATGTATCCCAGAACCAGAACCCGGGCATTACCCTCGCCGAAGCGCTCAAGGATACGATTGCGAACTTCGCAATTCCCGGCGACCTGGATGACGTGGCAGCGATGCAACCTTATAGCATCGCCGCCGTAGACGGCACGGGCAGCCTCAAGTTCTCGGGAACGGTCAGCCTCACTGCCATGACGAACGCCCCGGTTTCCGCGACCCTAACGTCGGTCGGACCCGTGCAGGTCACCGCTGGCGGCAAGGCGTCCGTCGGAGCCGGCTTTGAAGTGTCGGGCGAATACCAGGTTCGTGTCGAGAGACTTCCGGGCTCGCTATTTAGCCTGGGGCTGTACCGAAAGAAAGGCACGGAATTCTCCCTCACGGCCAGCGCTTCCGGCGGCTTCAGCGCCGGCCTCGGGCAGAATGACCTGTTCGGGAAGATCCTTGAGGCGATCAGCAAGAATGCGAAGGCCGATAAAGAGGCACTTGCCGGTCTGCCGGCGGATCAGGTTGCCAAGGTTCAGAGCGTGATCAAGCAGGTGGCCGACCGTACTTTGAACATCGGCGTCAGCGGCGAAGTAGGCGTCGGGAGCGACAAGGAGGCAATGTTCCTTTACGAAATCGATCTCGACGCAATTACAGACCAGGGGCGGCCGTTGGTTCATGCCGCGTTAGAGGGCGACCTAAGTCCTTTGGTTTCGTGGGACACCGAACTGCCACCCAAGCCGATGCCGGCCGGCATTACAGTGAAGAAGGCTCTGATTGCACATGACAAGACACTGCGGCACACGCTGAAAGTCAATCTTCTTGGAATCTACAACTTCGAGCAAGTATCGCAATTGATGCTGAAGGGTGCGACCGCGTGGGATGCGACCACCGGCGAGTTGGTTCTTACCGACACGGCAACCGCCTCCCTGATCGGCGTCAGTACGCTGAACTTCGCAGTAGACAGCAGGAAGTTGCGCCACCTGCTTGCGGAGCAGTTCCTCATCTCTGCCGCCTACAAGGCGAGCGGAGCCGTCAGCGAACCCGCTCTGCATGCGCAACACAGCTATTTCGATCACACACTGAACGTGAGCCGCAGGCAACTGCGGAACGGCCTGCTGCTTGGAGCCGCCTTCAAACTGATTTCAGACCAGCAGACGGCTCTCGATGAGCTTCCCGCAGGGATCGAGGACTTCGGCGCCGCTAGTATCGTGGCTGAGACCGATTATGACGATCCGGCGGTGGAAGCGCTGTTCCTCGCTAGCAATCAGCCGCCATTTCCGAAGAGAGGTCCGGCGGATTACGAGAGCGCCGGAAGAGACGCGATTAAATACCTCGTTCAAAAGGGGGACGAGGATGACTACCGGCTGTATACTGCCACAGAAGGGAAACTCTGGGAGGGAATGACGCAGATCGGCAACGTCGGCTCGCCCCAGTTTGCCCAGTTGGTCCGAAACTATACACAGGTCGCAATCGCGCCGAGCGTCATTGGCGTCGACTATCTCAACATTGTATGGTGGCGCGATGCGATGCAGGCTTGCGCCGATGCGCTGATCAAGGTTCGCATATTCCTCAGCCGGCATCCGAATATCGATCGAAACAATCACGACTTTCTGGCCGTAAGGAAACAACTGGCAAATAAGTTGCTAGCGGTCGTGGGGAAGACGAGGAAAGATTTCGGCGGACCCTGGGGCCTGATTGCGATGGGCCTACTCGCCACGCGGGTCGCGAGTGTGGTGCCGACTCTGGCGATTACCAATCGGTACGTCAGTCTGGCGCTTGAAAAGGCCGCAGCGGTGGGTGCGGCGTCCGGGGCGCTGATTTAGATTATCGGTACGGCGACATTCGACGTTCCGTGGTGTAGGGTGAGTTCCCAAACCTTCCCAGACGATGCGGTTGAGTTCATCCGCATCGACGCGGTCTTCGCCGCGGAAGTCGAAGCCGGCTGTTTTGGCCGCCCAATAGGCGCCATCGTGCGTCGCCGCCAGGGGCGGAGCCTGTGCCGCCTCTGGAAACGCCGATGCTGGAATCGGAAGCTTGGTGTTCGCTAGGATCGCTGAGGGGGCCCCCCCGCCCGCAGCAGCCGCCACGAAACCGATCAAACCTTTTTCAGTCACTTCAACTTATAAATTATCATCCCATTGAATCTAAACACCTTCCACCTATCCCAAGCCCAACCTCCGCCTGCCTCCCTGCTACCGTCAAGTCGGGTAGGAAATATGGCAACCAACAAACAAATCGACGCCAACCGTCAGAACGCTCAAAGATCCTCAGGCCCGCGAACCCCGGAGGGTAAGGCCGCATCTCGCTTCAATGCCTTGAAATCCGGCATCGACGCCCAGGCCCAAGTCATCCCCGGCGAAGATCCGGCTCAACTCGAGGCTCTCCTCGCCGAATACCAGGAGCGCTTCGACGCCTCCGTGCCGGAGCGCCGCATGTTAGTCGATACTCTGGTCGTCTGCGAGTGGATGTTCCGCCGCCTCAATCGGGCCGAAGCATCCTTCTGGCAATACGAAGCCCACCGCACGGAAAGCAGTTTCAACTCGAACGACCACGCCGAGGGCCGGGTCCTCTTTTTTGGCGACAAGGTATTCGATCGCCTCCAGCGCCGCGTCAATGCCATCCACCGCAACTACGACCGCGCTCTCAAGGAACTCAAGAGCCTTGAGGACGCCGCCGCCCCCACTGAGAATGCCCAGCCCCCGGCGCCCCCCGCGCCACCGCCGGAACCGCCCGCAGTCGCTCCTCCCGAACCCGCCCCGCTCCAATCGAATCAACAACCTGCCTTCGAAATTGGGTTCGTTCCGCAATCCCTCCCGCAGCAGGCCCCCCGGGCCGCCCAAATTGACGCCGCCGCGCCGCCCGCCCCGACGTCCCGCAACCTAAATCTCCCCTTCGCCTCCGATATTCCCGGATTCCGTTCCCGTTGACAATCGGGAGCCACTCGGCGTATAGTTGCTAACATATTATTCTCGCAATGGTTTACTGGTGGTCGGCGCATGGTCTCGTTTAACAAGGTGCTGGGCGATTGCGTGGCGCGTCCGCTACCGCATCCTTGCATCCAACCGCGGTTCGTTCAGCCCGTGCAGCCGGCCGTAACACCATGATCGGCGGAGGCGTAATGGCCGTGGACAATAATGGGCAAATGGACCAGCCGGTCCCCGAGAGTTACGAGCACCTTCTCGAAGACTACAGCCACTTTGCCCCCCCCGCCGCCGACGAGGTTCTGCAGGGAACCGTGCTGACCGTCACCGCCAAGGACGTCATCGTCGATTTCGGATACAAGTCCGAAGGCATTGTCCCGATTGAGGAGTTTCTCGGGCCCGGCGGTGAGGTCGCGGTTCACCGCGGCGACGTCGTGGACGTCATGATCGAACACGGCGGGCAGTCCGAAGGGTACGTGCTTCTGTCGCACACGCGGGCCGCGCGCCTGCGCATCTGGGACGATCTGGACAAGGCCTATCGGGAACAGCTCACCGTCTCAGGCCACGTGTTGGGACGCGTCAAGGGCGGGCTGGCCGTGGATGTCGGCATCCAGGCCTTCATGCCCGGCTCGCAAGCCGATCCCCGCCCGGTTCACAACATGGACTCCTTGATCGGCCAGGATATTCCGGTCAAGATCGTCAAGCTCAATCGCCGCCGCGGGAACGTCGTGGTCTCGCGCAAGCTGGCCATCGAGGACGAGGTCAACGCGCGCAAGACCATCACGCTCGACCATCTGTCGGAAGGGGCGGTGGTCACCGGCGTCGTCAAGAACCTGACCGACTACGGCGCGTTTGTCGACCTCGGCGGAATCGACGGCCTGCTGCATGTCACGGATATGTCCTACGGCCGCGTGAACCACCCTTCGGAACTGTTGCATGTCGGCCAGGAAATCGCGGTCAAAGTCCTCAAATTCGACCGCTCCAAGGAGCGCGTCTCGCTCGGCATCAAACAACTCGAGCCCGATCCTTGGGAAACCGTCGCGGACCGCTATCCCATCAACGCCCGCGTGATCGGTCGGGTGGTCAACGTCACCGATTACGGCGCTTTCGTGGAGCTCGATCCTGGCGTCGAGGGATTGATCCATATTAGCGAGATGACCTGGTCGCGGCGCATGAAGCACCCCTCCAAGGTGGTTAAGCCCGGCGATCAGGTGGAAGCCGTGGTGCTCGAAGTGCATCCCCACGACCGCCGGATTTCTCTCGGCCTGAAACAACTCGAGGCCAACCCTTGGACCACCGTCGACGAGCGCTATAGCGTGGGTTCGGTGGTCGAGGGCCGCGTCCGCAATATGACCGACTTCGGCGCGTTCATCGAGATCGAGGAGGGCATCGATGGACTGGTTCACGTGTCCGACCTCTCCTGGACCAAGCGCGTGAAACACCCCTCCGAGGTCCTGAAAAAGGGCCAGACCGTGCAGGCGGTGATCCTCAATATCGATTCCGCCGCTTGCCGTCTCTCGCTCGGCATCAAGCAATTGCAGCCCGACGCTTGGGAGAGTTATTTCCAACAGCGCCAGGTCGGCGACGCCGTGCATGGCCGCGTCTGCCGGCTGGCCAGCTTTGGCGCCTTCGTAGAGTTGGCGGAAGGAGTGGAAGGCTTGTGCCATTTTTCCGAGGTCCCCGGCTACTCGGGCCGGCGCGGGTCGGAGGCACCGCCCCTGGCCGTCGGCCAGGAGCTCGATTTCAAGATCGTCAAAATGAGCGAAGCCGAGAAGAAGATCGGTCTCAGCCTTCGCGCGGCGGCGGACGACGAGGAGAAAAACCGCCTGGAGGACTACCAGCGCCAGGCGCAAGCCGCTACCACCACCATCGAGGAGGTCATGAGCCTGAAGGACCGCAGCCTCAAGTAACTTGCAATTTCTTCGGATTTGCGGTTTCATAAGAGATCGGTACCCAGGAGGATGCGATGACGAAGGCCGACCTGATTGAAGAAGTCTCCCGCGTGGTGGAGATGACCCGGAAGGAATCCGAGGTCATCGTGGAGGCTATCTTCGATAGCATCGTCCGCTCCCTTCGCTCGGGCGACAAGATCGAGATTCGCGGATTCGGAAGTTTTCGCACGCGCCATAGGCAGCCCCGCATCGGCCGCAACCCGAAGACGGGAGCCCGTGTGGAAGTGCCGGCCAAGAAAATTCCCTACTTCAAGCCCAGCAAGGAACTGAAAGACGTGGTGAACAGTTCCGCCGCGGCTGCGCCGGCGGAATCGCCTCTCGCCCCCGAACAAGCTCCGAACCCGTAATAGCACAGCTACCGGAACGGCATGGATTACATCTGGACCCCCTGGCGGTACGAGTACATCTCCGCCTCCGGGGAGGAACGCGAGTGTGTCTTTTGCGCCGCCGCGAAGATGGCCTGCGGCCTCGATTCGCTCGTCGTGCATCGCGCGGAATGGAACTACGTCATCCTCAACCGTTTTCCTTACACCAACGGCCACCTCATGGTGGTTCCCTACCAGCATGCCGCTTCGCTCGGCGAACTGCGCGATGAGACGCTCGTGGAGATGATTCGGTTGGCCCGCGACGCCGAACGCCACTTGCGGGAGATCTACCGGCCCGACGGCCTGAATCTCGGCCTCAACCTCGGCCGCAGCGCCGGGGCCGGGGTCGCCGGCCACGTGCACCTGCATGCCCTCCCCCGTTGGATTGGCGATGTCAACTTCATGACCGCCGTGGGCGAGACGCGCGTCCTGCCGGAGGATCTGGAAGTCACTTGGGAGAAGCTCAGCCGCGCATTCCGCGGGGAATTGGGCGGTCAAGGCGTCCAAAAAATGCTAAGCTGAACCCTGTAACAAAATAGCCTTATGCCAAAGATGCGCGGCGATTCGAGCGACCCCGCGGTAGTTCGCGCGGAGGTGGAAAGAATCCTCACGTCGAAACGGTTCGTGCAAGCCCCCACCCTGGGCCAGTTTCTGCGTTTCCTCGTGGAACATAAGATTGCCGGCGCCCCTCCCCTCGATGAGCGCACCATAGCGTCGCAAGTTTTTGGGCGGCCGAAGAACTTCGTTTCCGAGTTGGACCCCGTCGTGAACGTGCAATACCGCCGCCTGCGGTCCGCCCTGCTCGCGTACTACGAGTCGGAAGGAATCCCCACTCCGGTGATGCTCCGTACCTCCGACAACGGGTTCGGCATCGTCGTGGAGGAACGCGCGGTGGGTGAGGCGCGCCGCCGGCGCATGCCGGTGAAGTACGTGGCGCTCGCGGTCCTCGTGGTCCTCGCCGCCGGCGTTGCGCTCTGGTTCCAATACCAGTGGCGCCTGGCGGTTCCACGGGCGGCCCTGCAGCTCGATGAGACGGCGCGCGGTCTGCGCGCTAAAGGAACGCAGGCGGATGTGACGATGAGCGTGCATCTTTTCGAGCAGGCCCTGGCGATCGATTCCAACTATGCGCCGGCTTGGTCCGACCTGGCCGACGTGCTCATCGTCCCCGGAGGCGAAGGCGCTTTGTCGAGGACCGAAGCCCTTGCGAAAGCCCGCGACGCGGCCAACCGGGCCATCAAATTGGACCCTGGGATCGGCCAAGCGCACGCCGCCTTGGCCTACGTGCGCCTCTTTCAGGACGCCGACTGGGCCGGCGCCGAACCCGAGTTCCGCCGGGCCGTCCAACTTGACCCGTCGGGGCCGAGAATCCACCGCTTGTATGCGCAAGCCCTCACGACCCGGGGGCGCTTCGACGAGGCCATCGCCCAATCCAAGATGGCCGCCAGCGTGGCGCCTGCGGGAAGCCCGCCTTCGACGGACTTGCCGGAGATTCTGTGCGCCGCGCACCACTACGATGAAGCCATCGCCGAAGCGCGGCGGATTGTCCAACAGTCCGGCGGTTCCCCCAGCGCGCGCATCGCTCTGGGCATTGCCCTCTCGGCGGCGGGCCATTATGACGAGGCCATCGATGAGTTGCAGGCGGCCATCCTCGTGGGCCGTTCCGGTTACGCCATGGCGAGGTTGGGATACGCTTACGGGGCCAAGGGCGACCGCGTTGCCGCTGAATCGATGCTGGGTCGCCTGTCCGAGGATTTCACCCAGATGGCGTCCATCAACTGGTGCTACAGGGCGTTGGTGTACGCCGGCATGGGCGACAATCAACGCGCCCTGAACTGCCTGGAGAGCGCTCTCGCGAACCATGAAGGCGATGTCACCTTCATCGGCATCGATCCGGCCTACGACAAGCTGCACGCCGATCCGCGATTTCTGGCCCTCAAGAAACGCCTCGGATTGCCCTGAAGCCTACACCGCGATGCGGTGGTAGACTTCCACGTCTTCCAGCACGTTTAGGCCGGCGGCGCGGAGACGGTCGATGGCTGCGTCGGGCTGGTCGAAACGGAAGATCAGCGCCGCACGGCCCAGCGGCCCGAAGGTGAAGGCGTACATGTACTCGATGTTGATCTCGGTGTCCTCGAAAACCTCCAGCAGGTCGCCCAGACCGCCGGGAGTGTCGGCCACCTCCACCGCTACCACCTCGGTGACGTTGACCAGGTAGCCGGCGTCCTCCAACAGCGACCGGCTTCTCTGCCAGTCTGAGACGATCAGCCGCAGAATCCCGAAGCGCTGCGTATCCGCCAGCGTCAGGGTGCGGATATTGATGCCGGCCTCCGCCAGCAACTTGCACGGCGCGGCCATCTGACCGGGCCTATTTTCGAGGAAGAGCGACAGTTGATGGATTTTCATGACGGACTTCTTCCAGGTTGCGGCGGTCGATCACGCGCTGCGCCTTGCCCTCGCTCCGGCGGATGCTGCGCGCCGCCGCCAGAGTCACCTCCACGCGCAGCCCGAGCGTCTGTTCGAGCGTGTAACTCAGCCGGTCGTGCAGGCCTTCCATGGCGCCGACCGTGTCGCTGAATAGCTCGGGCGTGACTTCCACCTGCACTTCGATGGCGTCCAATCCCTTGTGGCGCGTCAGAACGATCTGGTAATGCGGCAGAGTGCCCTCGACGGCCAGCAGCGCGGCCTCGATCTGCGAGGGGAACACGTTGATGCCGCGCACGATCATCATGTCGTCGCTGCGGCGTCCGATCCGGCCGATCCGCCGCACGGTGCGGCCGCACGGGCACGGCTCGGGAGCGAGCGAGGTGATGTCCCGGGTGCGATAACGGATCATCGGCATGGCCTGCTTGCTCAGCGTGGTGAGGACCAGTTCGCCCTCCTCCCCATCGCGCAACACGCGGCCCGTCTCCGGATCGACGATCTCGGGGTAAAAGTGGTCCTCGAAAATATGCAGCCCGTTGTGGAACGAGCACTCCACGCCCACGCCGGGACCGATGATTTCGGAGAGACCGTAAATGTCGAACGCCTGGATGCCGCCTTCCACTTCGATATGGCGGCGCATGGATTCGGTCCACGGCTCAGCTCCGAAAATGCCCACCCGCAGCGGCAGTTCACGGACGTTCACGCCCAGTTCCCCCGCGCGCTCCAGAAGATGGATGAAATAGCTGGGCGTGCAGCAGATGGCGGTGACCCCGAAATCCTTCATCACCATGATCTGCCGGTCGGTGTTGCCGCCCGATACCGGGATGACGGTTGCGCCCAGCGATTCGGCCCCATAGTGGGCCCCCAGACCGCCGGTGAACAGGCCGTAGCCATAGGCGTTCTGCACGATGTCGCCGTGGGTCAGCCCGCAAGCGGCCAGGGCCCGCACCATCACGCTCGTCCAGACATCGAGGTCCGCACTGGTGTAGGCCACCACGATCGGCTTGCCGGTGGTGCCGCTCGAGGCGTGCAGCCGCACCACATCCTCGATCGGGCTGGCGAACAAGCCGAACGGGTAGGTGTCGCGCAGATCTGTCTTGGTGGTGAAGGGAAGACGCTCGATGTCGCCCAGACCGCGGATATCCTCCGGCTGGAAATCGCGCGCGTCGAGCCGCTCGCGAAAGAGCGGGACCTTGCCGTAGGCGCGGCGCACCACGGCGCGCAACCGCTCGAGCTGAAGCTCGCGCATGCGCACGGACGGAAGGTAATCGGGCGTACTGGCCGGGTGGAAAGCGGCTTCGATCTCCATGTTGTGCGAACCCGAATTGTAGCGCCCACCATAATTTCAGGCAAGCAGATCCGAAAGCCGCTAAGACCGCTTCAGTCCCCCCAACCACCCCAGCAATGCTCCCGCGAGCGCGCTGAGCGGGATCACCGCGGTATGCCAGAGCATCACATGCGGGGCCTCGAAATTCGCGCAGTGAAGCTCCAGCATGGTCATGCCGGCCAGGCCCGCCAGCGTGCCCGCGGCCAGCCCCGCGGCGGAGGGATTCACCGCAAAACCGCGCCGCAGAAGCAGCCATCCCGCCAGACCCGCCGGAATTGCGTGAAGCAGGCCCGCGGTCAGGCAGGCGACCCCTTGCGACACAAAGCGATCGGTCCGGTAGTCGTGGAACAGGATGGCGAAGATGGCGACCAGCGCCAGGCTGCCTGCCCCCAACAAGAGTCCCGGGGACACGCGCCGCCGGCTTCCCGGGGTCATCTCACCGGCGTACGCCGTGGCCGCGAGGCTAATCAGGACGCCGAGCGCGGGAAAGATCAGCGTACGTTCAAAAACGCTCAGCCCTTGAATGCCATTAAGTCCCAGCCGGGCGGCGCCGGCAAGAGCGACGGCCGCGCAAATCAGGACCAGCCCGCCCGCCAGGACCCACGCCGCCGGCAGCGGCCCTACCGGAACGAGCGGCGTCCCGAGCGAACCGGCGATGCGATCGAGCAGCGCCGGCGCTACGTGGTGGGGAGCGTCAGCGGCTTGCGTCAGGATGTCGTCGATCTCTCTATCCCTCATGCAAGACCTCCCGTACGCTTCTTGCTCAGCCGCGTGCCGGTCAACAGTTCCCGTAACTTCTCGTAGCCGCGGTGGGCTTTCTGCTTCACGGACCCGACGCTCGACGAAGTGGCGCGCGCCACATCCTCCAGCGACATGCCCGCAATCTTCAACATGGCGATGACTTCGCGCTGGCTCTCGGGAAGCGGCGCCAGAAGCGCTTCGAGGTCCGGAGTCTCCACCGGTCCGGACGTCGGCGCCGCCATCGGGGGCATCTCTTCGAGCCGCCCCTCGCGCGCTGCGATGCGGCGCTCTTTGCGATAGTGGTCCACGCGAATGTGCCGCGCGATGGCGTACAGCCAAGGCAGCACAGGCTCGCCCGGGCGGTAGGTCCGCCGCACTTCGTGAATGCGCAGCCAGGTTTCCTGCAACAGGTCGTCGGCATCTCCCCGGCTGGCGATCTGGACGGCGAAAAACCGATGCAGCCGCGGGCTCAGCCGATGGATCAAGGCGGTGGCGGCCGCGAAATCGCCCCGTTGATAACGGGCCATCAGCACTTCCAGGTCGCTGTCCGGATGCATTTGGGACGCAGATTCTGTATGGAATTATACGATGGAGGCCACCCAAAAGTTACGCCCGCAATTTCTTTCGTAACTTTTCCACCCCCGGCTTCGAAGACACTTTCGTGACCGAGTTTCTTTAGGAGATTTTAAGGAGATCGCAATGAAGCTTCGCAAAAGCGTATTTAGCGTACTGCTCCCGCTCATAGCGGCGGCTGCCACCGTTCAGGCCGCTCCCGATCAAGACACCCTGGTGGTTACGGCTTCCAACGCCGCCGCCGCCAACCAGCTTCTGGTTTACGATTCCGGCGGACACCTGCTTCACACGGTTGCCACGCAGGGTAAAGGCGGCGTCAGCGGCAACGCCGGCGGCATCGAGGCGCAAGGCGACATGGTCGCGGTCGTGAATTACGGCTCGCAAACCGTGTCCATATTCCAGCGCGCCGGCGATAGCTTCGAAATGCGCCAGACGATCCCCACGGCTTCCAGTCCCGTCAGCGTGGCCTTCGGCGCGGACCATCTATATGTCCTCGGGACCACCAAGGTCGAGTCTCACCGTATCGATGGCTCCGATGTAAGATCCAGTCTGGATGGAGTGGTAGGCCTGCTCAAAGCGGATGGGTCCGCGGCCCAGGTCGGGGTTTTGCCAGGCCAGCTCGTCATCACGGAGAAAGGCAGCACAACCGGCACGATTGAGACGGTAAACCTGCTTTCCGACGGCGCCGTGACCGGGGTCGCCACCGCGGTCATGAACATTCCGGACAACCCCCTCGCGCCATTCGGATTGGTTACGCGCGGCAACGATGCCTACGTCACCATCGCGCATTCCAATGAGATCACCCTGGTGCGCGATGGCAAGGTTCTAACCGTCACCAGGTCCGATACCTTCACACCACCGCAGAGCGCCCCTTGCTGGCTGACGCTGGAGGGACCGTTCCTGTTCTCGAGCAATTCGCCCAGCATGAGCATTTCACGCTACGCCGTCTACGGCCAAAAGATCGTGCAGGACGCGGCCGTGGCAGCTACCCTGACTGGCGATCCGACCGACATCGCCTATGGCGCGGGATTGGTGGCCGTAATTGATGGCAGCGGTCACCTGTCGATCTTCAGCGTCGACGAAGATGGCAACCTCACCTTGGTCAAGGCGGACGTCATCCCCACCGCCGCAGACGGCGTCGCGGTGGTTTCGGGCGATCGGCCTGGAGTTTCTATATTCTGAGAAATTCGACTTCAATGGAAATCGTGCGATTCCGCGGCGGCTCCGGCATGCAGCGGCTCGATGCGCGCGGCTTTCACCGAGATCACGCCATCCAGGTTCTGCAGGACCCCGAAGACAATCAGGAACGGCTCGGTCAGCAAGGGTAATTTGTAGCGGTCGTAGGTCGGCGGAGCGACGATCGTGTTCATAATGCCGGTTTCGTCTTCCATGCTGAGGAACACGAAGCCCTTGGCCGTGCCCGGGCGCTGCCGCACGATCACCGAACCGGCAATGCGCACCAGGCGGCCGTTGGGCGTCTTCGCAAGGTCGATGGCGCGCGTCACGCCGCGCGCGTTCATTTCCGCGCGGCGGTAGGCCATGGGGTGCTTTCCAATGGTCAGACCGGCGCCGTGGTAATCGGCCCGGAGCCGCTCCTCGGTGTTCATGGGCGCGAGCGGCGAAGGCCCGCCGCTTTCTTCGAGCGAGGCCAGCAGCGGGCCGACCGGCCGCACGGCGCGCTGCGCCTGCCAGAGCGCATCCCGGCGATGAATTCCGTTGAGAGAATTCAGCGCCCCGATTTCGGCCAGGCGGTTGATTTCGTCCTTGCGCAATTCGGGCACGCGCAGCGCAAGGTCGTCGATGCTGGTGAAAGGGCGGGCGCGCAGGATGGCGCGGGCGACTTCTTCGCGGAGACCGCGGGCATAGCGGAGTCCGAGGCGCAAAGCGGGGGCCGGGGGCCAGGGGCCAGGGGCCGGGGTTTTGAAGCTCGCTTCGCTCGCCGGGACCGGAGACAAGGCTGAGCTCCGGCTGCTTCCACGAGCCGATGGGTGGACATCTTTTCGGCTAATCCCTGGCCCCTGGCCCCGACCCGCAAAAACAGCGGGTACCCCGCCTGGACCCTTTTGCCCTTCCTCCACCATGCAATCCCAATCCGAGCGCATCACATCCACCGGCAGCACCCGCAAACCATGGCGCTGGGCGTCTTTGATCAGAATGGCGGGCGCATAGAAACCCATGGGCTGGTTGTTGAGCATGGCGCAGGTGAAGGCGGCCAGGTAGTGGCACTTCAAATATGCGCTGGCGTAGGCGATCAGCGCGAAGCTGGCGGCGTGCGATTCGGGGAAGCCGTACAGCGCGAACGAGGTAATGGAGCGTACGATGCCATCCTGCGCCTCGCCCACAATTCCTTTGCGCCGCATGCCCGCGCGCAGCTTCACTTCGATATCGGCCATGCGCTTTTCCGAACGCTTGAAGCCCATGGCGCGGCGCAGTTCCTCGGCCTCGCCGCCCGTGAATCCGGCGGCCACCATCGCCATGCGCAGCAACTGCTCCTGGAAAAGCGGCACGCCCAGCGTCCGCCGGAGCACCGGTTCGAGCGAAGGGTGCAGGCAATCGGGCGCTTCCCTGCCCTGCCGCCGGTTCAAGTAAGGATGCACCATTTTGCCCACGATGGGGCCGGGCCGGATGATGGCCACCTGCACCACGATGTCGTAAAAGCAGCGCGGCCGCATGCGCGGCAGGCAGGACATCTGCGCGCGGCTCTCCACCTGAAACATGCCGATGGTATCGGCCTTTTGCAGGGCCTCGAAAACCGCCGGATCGGCGGGCGGCAGGCGCGCCAGGTCCACTTCCTCGCCGTAAGCTTCGGGGATCGTCTTGAGGCAGTCTTCGAGCACGGCCATCATACCCAGCCCCAGCAGATCCACCTTGATGATCCCCATATCGGCGCAGTCTTCCTTGTCCCACTGCACCACCACGCGGCCGGGCATGGTGGCCGGCTCCAGCGGCACGACGGAATCCAGGCGGCCCTGGCAGATCACCATCCCCCCCGAATGCTGGCCCAGGTGGCGTGGCAGATCCTGCGCCATGCGGTAAAGCTCGAAGAATTTGCGCACGCGCGGATGGTTCAGATCGAAGCCGGCTTGCGCGAACTGGCTCTCGCTCGAGTCCCGAGGGTCTTTCCATTCCCAGGAGTGTACGAGGCCGGCGAGCTTTTCGAGCGTGGTGATTTCGAAGCCCAGCGCCTTGCCGACTTCGCGCGCGGCGGAGCGGCCGCGATAGGTGATGACATTGGCGGTCATGGCGGCTCCTAACTGCCCAAACCGCTGGTAGACGTACTGGATGGCGCGCTCGCGCTTTTCGCCGCTGGGGAGGTCGAGATCGATATCCGGCCACTCGCCGCGTTCCTCGGAAAGGAAACGCTCGAACAGCAGGTCCATGCCCACGGGATCGACGGCGGTGATTTCGAGCGCGTAACATACGGCGCTGTTGGCGGCCGAGCCGCGCCCCTGCGCCAGGATGCCGTTTTCCTTGCAGAACCGCACGATATCCCACACAATCAGGAAGTAACCCGGCAATTTCAGCTTCTCGATGAGCGCCAACTCGCGCTCCATCTGCCGGCGCGCACGCTCGTGATAGGGCTGGTAGCGGCGGCGCGCGCCCTCATCCACGCGCTTGCGGAGGAAGGACATCTGCGTTTCACCCTCCGGTACTGGGTAGTGCGGAAATTCGTAGCCCAGATCGGCCAGCGTGAATTTGAGGCGCGAAGAAATTTCGAGAGCGCCGCCGATGGCCTCCGGCAGATCGGCGAACAGGCGCCCCATTTCCTCGGGCGTCTTGACGTGGCGCTCGGAATTGCGTTCCAGCAGCCGGCCCGCCGCGCAAAGCGTCACCTTGTTGCGCACGCAGGTGAAAACGTCGAGCAATTCGCGCCGATCCGGCGTGGCGTAGGCCATACCATTGGTCGCAACCAGCGGGATGCCGAGCCGCCGCGCGCGCTCGACCGTCGCCCGATTGCGGGCCTCCTCCTCGCGGTTGTAATGGCGCTGGATCTCGGCGTAGAGGTTGCCCCGTCCGAAGATATCGAGCAGCCGCTCGTCCGGGTGGCGCGTCATGCAGACCAGGCCTCGGGCGAATTCGGCGAGTTCTTCCAGTGTGGCCGCGCCTTCGCCTTTCTTGGCGCGCAGTTTCATGCGGGTGATCAGGCGGCACAGGTTTTGGTAGCCTTCGCGGGTTTCCGCCAGCAAGGGATAGGAGACGCCGTTGACGCAATCGATCTCCGAACCGATATGCGCGCGGATGGCCGCCTTTTTCGCCGCCATGTGGAAGCGCGGTGCGCCGTAGACCCCGTTGCGGTCCACGATGGCCATGGCCGGCATGCCGAATTTCGCGCACGCGCCGGCCAGTTCCTCGGGCACGGAAGCGCCTTCCAGGAAGCTGAAGCCGGAGCGCGCGTGAAGCTCGACGTATGCCTCAGTCATAGCTGCCTTCCACAAACCAGCCCCTCGGTTCGCAGTAGAGGCGGTAGACGGCGCCGTCGCTGAGAGCGATATCCCATTCGTCGCGCGACCAGGGGTCGGAGGTCCACCAGTCGCCCGAAGTGCGCCAGGGGCCGGCCACGTCCAGCACCTTGCCGCGAATCCCCTCGGCGGCGATGAATCCCGGCCGCCCGGAAGTTACGGCGACGCGCGCCGCGCGGGGCGGACGAAAGATACGGAACCCCAGGTGGGGCAGGTTGGAAGCGCGCAAGGCAGGCGAAAGCGCCCGCCCCACTGGGACCATCCGGAAGGCATCCGGCCGGTGCGTATCGAGCAGTTCCGGCGAGCCCACGCGCTCTTCCCCCACAATCGCCTTGATGCGCGCCAGCGTCAGCTCCAATTTCACCGGCTCGGGCGCGGCGGGAAGGAACAGCCCGCTCTGCGCGAAGCGCGGCTTCACCGGATTCATCCCCATCCAAAGGTGGACCACGGGCGCCTCGGGCGGATGCGCGGCCAGATCGAGTTGCAGCAATTTCAAAAACGCTTTGGAATCGAGCGAAGGTACGGGCAGCCGCAGCGTGCGCTCGTGCGCCGCGCGGCCTTCGAGTTGCAAGCGCAGGCGCAGCTCGTCGGTGGCCAGCGCGCGCGTGGCCAGACGCGTACACAGGCCGTTCAGCAGGCGCGCCAGCAGAAACGCCAGCGGCTCCAGCAGGTCCACCGGGTATTCCAATTCGATGGCGTCTTCGAAGCGCGGCGGCTCTTCGAGCGGCGTGAGTTTGCGCTCCGCCTCGCCGCGCGCCAGTTCGCGCAGGCGCAATCCTTCGGGACCGAGCCGCTCGGCGATGCCCAGCGGCGGCAATGCGGCCAGTTCCCGAAACCGGCGGATGCCCCAGCGCTCCAGGGTCTCCCGCAATTCGGGCGAGGGGGCCAGCAACTCGAGCGGCAGATCGCCCAGAAACTTGGCTTCGTCGCCATACGGGACGATGCCGGTCCCCGCGAACCCGCGCGCGGCGCAGATAGCCGCATCGGGGTTGGATGCCAGCGCGAGGTTCGCCTTCACGCCGGTTTCGGCGGCGCGGCGCGCGATGGCGGCGGCCACGTCCTGAGGAAGTCCGAACAGGCGGTCCAGGCCCGAAGCGTCCAGCGTAACGGTATCGGGCGCGGTCCGCTCCACCACCGGCGAGAACTCGAAGGCCAGCGCCGCCAGGTTGCCCGATCCATGGAGACAAGCAAACATGCTACTCCAGAAGACCCAAAGAGACAGACGACAAAAAACGATCGTCTGTCCTACTGGCAACGGGCTTCCGCCGCGCTACATGAACACGCATGCCGCGAAGCAGGCGCCCATGCGTCATCCCCGTCCACGCCACTCTTTCCCGCGCGCATTCCAGCATCAAAGACGCGCAGGTCTTGGCGTTCGACCGCCGCGCCACCGTCAGCAGCACGGTGGGCGTATGCTCCACCGCGCGGCGCAAGCGGAACCAGGAGGTCAGCGAGATGCGGCGCGCCATTTCGGGCGGCGTATCGCCCAGATCCATGGCCACCAGCCCGAAGCCGCCGCCCTGGATCAGCAGATCGGCGGCTTTGAGCGCGTACTCCGCTCGATGGCCGCAACGCACCCAGAGCAAGCGGTCGAAGCGCACGCCGGCCGCGGCGGCGGAAGCCGGGTCGAAGGCGTCTTCGGCATCCACCAGCGCGCAGACTTCTTCACGGGCCGTGGCTTCGGCGAGGATGGCAACCAGCAGGCTGGTGCGCCCCGACGAGGCCGCCCCAAAGATTTCCGTCAGGCAGCCGCGCGGCAACCCGCCGGTAGCGCGATCAACCTCGGGAACCCCGCTCGGAACCAGTTCTGGCTCCGGGCGGATCTGCCACTCCAACACCCCGCCACCGAGGACCGATTCGAACTGCATTTTGAGCCCCGCCACGCCGCCCATATTCGCCTTTTGTTCGCCTGTACTATATTTTTACAGGATTTGGTGGAGCGGTGTCAAGGCGCGACTGTTAGGCGACAACTGGCCGCCTTCGCGCATAATAGATTCAGTATGGCGACTGCGCGGATACCTCTAGCCCAGGCAGAGTTGGCCGAATTCTGCCAGCGTAACGGCATACGGAAGCTATCCCTTTTCGGATCGGTGCTGACGGATCGCTTCTCGGACTCCAGCGACGTGGATATCCTCGTGGAATTCGAGCCGTCCCTACGCGTTGGTTTATTCAAAATGGCGGCGCTGGAGCGGGAGCTTACATCGCTGTTTGGCCGCAAGGTCGATCTGCGGACGCCGGATGAACTCAGCCGCTATTTTAGAAATGACGTAGTCAGGTCGGCCCAGGTCCAATATGACAGCCAGTGATGCCAACCGACTGCGTCACATGCTGGATGCGGCTCGTGAGGCGGTTGAGTTTGGAGCAGGGCTGGCCCTACCCCTATATCCGGTGGAACGCCTTCAAAATCTCCCTCGTGGAGTAGTGCAGCGCGATCGGGCGTCCGTGGGGACAGCTCATGGGGCAATCCGTGGCGGCCAGCGCGCGCAGCAGCCATTCCATTTTGGCGGCGTCCAGGCGGGTGTTGATTTTGATGGCGGCCCGGCAGGCGATGGAGGCGCAGATGCCGCGCCGCAGATCGTCGAGCGAGGCGCCGCGCAATTCGGTTTCGGCGATTTCCAGAATCTCGAAAAGGATTCTCTCCAGGTCCGCTCCGCCCACGGCCGCCGGCGCCGCCTTGATCGCAATGGTCCGGTTGCCGAATGGCTCGGTTTCGAAACCGGAGGCGTGCAGCTCGTCGGCGATGCGCGCGTAATCGATCTGCTGCTCGGGCGTGAGCTGCAGGATCACCGGCATCAGCAGGCGCTGCATCTCCACGCGTCCGGCCGCGCGCTGCTTCATCACCTGCTCGAACAGGATGCGCTCATGCGCCACGTGCTGATCGATAATCCACAGGCCGTCGCGGCCGGCGGCGATGATGAAGCTCTCGTGAATCTGCCCCAGCGGGCGCAGGTCCGAGAGTACCGACAGCGACATCTCCGGCGGCGGAATGGCTTCCGGCGGAAATTCGCCGTGCATGTCGAGGCGGCGGGAGAGTTTGCCCGAGGGCGGCGGGCCGGGCGAGATTTCGAGCGGCGGCGCCGTGAAATCCAGACGCGGGTCGGGACCGCGAGCCGGGCGTAGCGTGAACTCGGGCAATGGCGGTCCCACAGCGGGGGCCGGGGGCCAGGGGCCGGGGGCCGGCGCATCCATCAAGCTGGCCGCCGGCCCCTGGTTCTCGATCATCTGGCTGAATTCCGAATACGGCAGCGCCGCGCCCGGTTGCGGTGTGGGTTGCGCCGGCGCCGCGGAAAACGTGGGCGCGGGCCGGCTCTCCATAAGCCGCTCCCGAATCGTGTCGCGCACAAAATCGTGGATGAACGAGCCGTGCCGGAAACGCACCTCGGTTTTCGAGGGGTGCACATTCACGTCCACCTCCTCCGCGTCGCACGCCAGAAACAGCAGCGCGAAGGGATACGCCGAAGCGGGCATCAGGTTGTGATAGGCGGAAGAGAGAGCGTGCAGCAGCAGGCGGTCGCGGATGAGCCGTCCGTTCACGAAAATGAAAATCGAATTGCGGTTGCCCTTCTGCACCTGGGGCCGCGAGAAGAAGCCGGTGAGGCGGAACGTGCGCGCAGGCGGCTCATCCGGCTCGGCGCGGTAGTCCGAAATGGCCTGGGACGGCGCGACGCTGGCCGCCGGCAGGAACAGTTCCTTCTCCCGCAAGCCAATCTCCACCAGTTGGTCCAGAACCTGGCCGCCAAAAACCTGGTAGACGCGTTCTTTCAATGTGGCGACCGGCGTCACGCTCAGCAGTTCCGTGGGACCATTCGTCAAGCGGAAAGTCTTCTCGGGATGCGCCAGGCTGTAGTGCGTCGCCAGGGATGCAATGTGCGCCAGTTCGGTCGGCTCCGTGCGCAGGAACTTTCGGCGCGCCGGGACATTATAAAAGAGGTCGCGCACCGTGATGACCGTGCCTTGGCCCAGCGCGGCCTCTTCGCACCGCAGCATCTTGCCGCCGGCGATCTCGATGCGCGTCCCGGTGGTCTCTTCCGCCGAGCGCGTTTCGAGCAGCAGGCGCGACACCGAGGCGATGGAGGGCAGCGCTTCGCCGCGAAATCCCAGCGTCGCGATCGAGAGCAGATCCTTTACGTCGCGCAGCTTGCTGGTGGCGTGCCGTTCGAAGGCCAGCAGGGCGTCGTCGCGCAGCATGCCGCAGCCGTCGTCCACGATGCGGATCAGGCGCCGCCCGCCGGATTCCACTTCGATCCGCAGGTCCGCCGCGCCCGCGTCGAGCGAATTTTCGAGAAGTTCCTTGACCACCGACGCCGGCCGCTCCACCACCTCTCCGGCGGCGATCTTGTTAGCGACCTGGTCGGGAAGAATGCGGATGCGCCCCATCGGCCGGTTTTCTCAACCCACTATACCGTCTTTCCGGACGGCGCACCGGTCGAAGCGCTAGCCAATCAGTTCGAGCAACCCATCTATCAACTGATCCAGCATCTCGGGACCGAGGGCCGCGATCCTCCTGCCAAGACGATCGATGGAAATTGTCCGAATCTGCGAGATCTTCACCCAGGAGGGTTTGGGCAGCATTTCCGCTGGCAATGCCATCGTTAACGGGAATCCGGCTTTCTGGGGCCGGCTGGTAATCGCCATGGCGATAACCGTCTCGGACTTCCTGTTGAATAGCTCCTGGCTGAGGATAAGAACCGGCCGCAAACCGGCCTGCTCGCGACCTCGGACCGGGTTCAGGTCCACCCAATAGACCTCACCTCTCAGTACTCGGGCCAAGCGCGGTCCCCTAAACCTTGTTCGGCCAACAGCATCTCCTCTTTTGGATCGATCTTAGTCAACTCCCGCGCCAGCCGGGTTCGCTTCTCGCGTTCGCTTAGCAGGTTCACAGCCGACTGGAGCGCCCGGCTTCGGTTGGCGTACCTGCCCTCCTTAACCCATCGGTCGAGATCGGCGACGGTCCTCTGTTCCAAGGTGACGGCAATTTTCTGCACCACGCCCTAAGTATGACAAAACATCCTACTCGGACACAAGGCGCCTCATTCCAGGGTTGATGTGTCCGTGACATCCAGGAATGCCTCAAGCGCCCGTCGCCGCGCTCCTTTTTTGCTTCAAAAGAGTTTAGAATAGGGCGGAATGAGCGGCGATCTTTCCGGCCGGACGGTTTTGCACTACCGTATCCTCGAAAAGCTGGGGGAAGGCGGCGTGGGCGCGGTCTACCGCGCCGAAGATGGACGCATGAAGCGCAAGGTCGCCTTGAAGTTCCTCTCGCCCGCGGCGCTTTCCGACCCCATCGCTCACAAACGGTTTGTGCGCGAGGCGCAGGCCGCGGGAATGCTCGATCATCCCAACATCTGCACGGTCTATGGCCTGGAAGAGGCCGACGGGTTGTCTTTCATCAGCATGGCCTGCGTGGAAGGCCTCACGCTGGCGCAGAAGATGAAACAGGGGATGACGCTGGGCGAGGTGGTGGACTGCATCGTCGCCATCGCCGAAGGGTGCGGATACGCTCATGGCCGCGGCATTGTCCACAGGGACCTGAAGGCCGCCAACATTATCGTAAACGCGGCCGGAACGCCCAAGATTACGGATTTCGGATTGGCGCGCGTGGAGGACCGCTCGCGGCTCACCATGCCGGGAACGGTCATGGGAACCATCACCTCCATGGCGCCGGAGCAGTTGATGGCGGAGGACGCGGACCGCCGAACGGATATCTGGGCTCTCGGGGTCCTGCTCTACGAGATGCTGACCGGCTCGCGGCCCTTCGAGCGGCCCACCTTGGACCGCACCATGCAGGCCATCCTGCACGAAACCCCGCCTTCTCCGCGCGCCGTCGACCCGCGACTGCCGGCGGAGTTCGCCTGGGTGTTCGAACGTTCTTTGGCCAAGGCGCGCAGCGAGCGCTACCAGTACATGGATGAACTGGCGGCCGATTTGCGCGCCATCCGCCAGCGGCTGATTCCATCGCAAGAGGAGATTCCGATTCAGCGCTGCAAGACCGTGCAAGCCACGGCCGTGACGCAGACGATCGCCAAAGCGCCGGCGCCCGCGCCTGCCGCCAAACCGGCCCGGCTCGGGTGGCCCATGTGGGTGGGGATCGCGGTTGTGGCCGTGGCTGCGATCGTTCTTCTGATCTGGCTCGCCAAGTGACATGTCCGAGCCTAAGACGCTGCTGAAGTACCCCGAGCCGAAGTCGCAGGTTTCCTTCCCCTTGTTCGAAACGGAGGGCGAAGCGCCCAAGAACGCCGTCGAGAAGTGCCTTTCCCTGTTCGCCGACGTGCGGGCGGGAGAAGGGATCTCCGCCTTGCTGATGGGCCTGAATGTCTTCCTGCTGCTGACCGGCTACTACCTGCTGAAGACCGCGCGCGAGCCACTGATCCTGACCGAGGCCGGAGCCAAGAACGAGGCTTACCTATCCGCCGCGCAGGCGATCCTGCTGCTGGGGATCATCCCGTTCTACGGCTGGGTCGGCAGCCGCGTAAACCGCTTGAATCTGGTGGCCGGAGCGAACCTGTTCTTCGCCTTGAACCTGGTGATCTTCGCGGCCGTCGGCCATGCCGGAGTGCATGTCGGCGTGGCGTTTTACGTTTGGGTGGGGATTTTCAACGTGTTCGTCATCTCCCAGTTCTGGGCGTTCGCCAACGACATTTACACGGAGGGCCAGGGCCGCCGGCTGTTCCCCATGATCGGCGTGGGCAGCGCGCTGGGCGCCGTGGCGGGCGCGTGGCTGGCCGCCCGTCTTTCCCGCCGTTTCCATTCGCCGTATGAGCTGATGCTGCTGTGCGCCATCGCGCTTTTGATTTCCATCGCGATCGTGTTCGCGGTGAACCGGCGGGAGACCGGCCGGGAAGACGCCGAATCGGCGCGGGCGGCGGAGGAACCGCTGGGGCGCGAGGGCGGGTTTCAACTGCTGGCGCGCGACCGCTACCTGTTTTGGATCGCAATTCTGGCGGTGACGCTCAACGTGGTGAACTCGTGCGGCGAGTACGTGATCCGGCAGCTTCTGCAAGACCAATCCATTCTGCGCTATGGCCAGGCGGCGGCCTCCCTGGCGCAACGCCAGCGCTATATCGCCACGTTCATGGGCGACTACCTCACCTGGTACAACGCCGCGGCGCTGGCGTCGCAACTGCTCCTGGTTTCCCGCCTGATGCGCTACGCGGGGGTGCGCGCCTGCCTGTTCATCCTGCCCTGCATTTCGCTAGTGGGTTATTCGGCGGCCGCCATCGCACCGCTCCTGGGCCTGGTGCGCGCCCTGAAGGTGACGGAGAACGCCATCGATTACTCGCTGCAAAACACCATCAACCAGGCGCTCTTTTTGCCCACCTCCCGCGAGGCCAAGTACAAGGCGAAGGCCGCCGTGGATACGTTCTGCAAACGGTTCGGCGACGTGGTCACGGCCGGGGTTGTGCGGACGGGCGCCGGCTTGCGCACCATCTGCGCGTTCAGCGCGGTGTTGGCGCTGGCCTGGTTATGGTCCGCCACGCGGATCGCCAAGGAGCACCGCAAGCGCACGGTATAGGCGAAGCACACACACAAGCGCCGAGACGAGTCTCGGCGCGGCAGACCAAGGGTCTGCGCCACTATTTCTTCAGGGCGGCGGTCCAGTTCTGTACCACGGTAAGGGGTTCGGCGTTCGTGCTTTGTTCGACCGGGACTTCGACCAGGAAGCGATGGCCGTCGGCCGCAACATCGTAGAAATATCCGCCGCCGCCGATCAACCCTCCGAACAGAGCACTCACCTGGCCGACTTCGAAAGCTCCGCCCTTGGCGCCGACTTCCGCCGCCATCAGCTTCCCGTCCAGGTAAAAAAGTTCATTTCCGTCGCGCCGCCACCGAACTTGGACTCCGCCCGTGGTCGAGATTTGGCGCTTTCCGCCTGGGGCGCCTCGCTCGGAGCCGAACGGAATGACGTAGATTTCGTATCGTCCCGATTCATCCGATTGATAAGCCACCCACCGCCCGTCGGGCGAGAACTGCGCATTCGATTCATTGAATGGCGTTTGCACCAACGGGGCAGGTTTCGCCCCGGCCGCCAGCGGGAGAACCCAGATATCGATCCCCGTCTTCGGATCGCCGGTTGCCGAGTACAACAGGAACTTGCCGTCCGGCGACCAACTGGTTGGGTCCTTATCCAAACCGTCGGAGTAGAGCAACTCCTCCGCCCCGCTCCCATCCGAGGCCTTGCGGTACAGGTCGTAGCGCCCTTTACGATTCGAGCTGAATACCATGGTTCGCCCGTCCGGCGACCAGACCGCCTCCCGCTCCACCGCCGGGTCGAAGCTGAAGCGCGTGCGCCGGCCGTTCGCCACATCCCAAACCCAGATGTCCGTATTCCTTCGCTCGGTTGCCGCGACAGCGACGTTCTTCTGGTCCGGAGAAAGATGCATCTCCCCCAGGTCGGCCGGATCTCCGGCCACGGCGAGGCGCTCGCCGTTCCGGTCGAACCACGTAAGCTGCCGCATGCTCGATTCCGCGCCGGCCAGATATGCCAGCAACCCGGTCTGGGAGGCGGAGAAGAGACCGAGCGCGGCGGTGGGCATGTGCTGAACGTGTTCCGCCAGCGGCGCGGCCTCGCCCGCCAGCGCCAGCCCCGTGGCGTCAAACGGCTGCGCCATGAGGGTGGTTTCGCGCAGGAACAGCAGGTAGCCCTGGGAGTAGATCGCGTTGGAATCGGCCTCCAGCAGGACCTTACTTTCGGTTGAATCGAGGGAGCCGATGCGAACGGTCCTGTGATCGCTGCCGGTGGCTCCCGCCGAAAAGAGGAAGTGGCGGCCGTCGGGCAGGAACCACGGGAAGCGATGGGTATTTTCGCCGTGGTCGAACTTCGTGACAGGAGATAGGATTCCTCCGGCGGCTGCCACGCGCATGAGTGGGCCAGTTCCGGTTGGTGCGAAAACGATGACCCCCTCGGGGCTCCATGAGCCCCCGCGCATGGCCGGCGCGTCCGCCACAGTGAGTGGCGGTCCGCCCGCGGCGTCGATCTTCTTGAGCTTGCCATCCGCATTGAACCCGATGGCGCGGCTATCGGGAGACCAGAACCAAGGACGCCCGCCGTCCGTCCCGGGCAGCGGCTGGGCCGCCAGGGCATCGAGCGGGCGAACCCACAACTGCGACTTGCCATCGTTGGAGGTGGCGGAGAACACTATGCGCCGTCCGTCCGGCGAAATCAGACCGTTGCCCGGGCTGCCGCCGACTAGCGTGAACACAGTGCTCTCCGGCGGCCAAATGGTCACGCGCACCACGGGCAGCTCCACGGGTTTCTGGCGAAGGTAAAGGACGGCGAAAGAAACCGCGCCGAGACACAGAAGAGCGGCGGCGATCCAGCCCAGCCGGCAACCCACCGGCCGCGCTTCCGCCGTGGACTCCGCGCCCGATTCGGAATCCTCCTTCAGATCCTCCAGCGCCACGCGCACGTCGCCCATGCTCTGGGCTCGCCGCGCGGGGTCCTTCCGCAGGCAGCGCCAAACCAGCTTCTCCAGCTCCTTCGGCGCTCCCTCGATGGGCTTCGGCTCCGCCATCGAAGTGGCCGCCAGCGAGGCCGCCAGCGTGTTCCCCGGAAACGCACGCCGCCCGCTCAAGAGTTCGTAGAGAACGCAGCCGAACGCGAAGATGTCGCTGCGCGCATCCGCCGGCTTGCCCTGCAACTGCTCCGGCGCCAGATACCCCGGCGTGCCCGCGATAGCCATCGTCTGGGTCGGCGCCGTCACGCCCTCCCGACCCTGTTCCGTCAGTTTCGCCAGCCCGAAATCCAGAACCTTCACGCGCCCTTGGGCTGTCAGCTTGATGTTCGCCGGCTTCAAATCGCGATGGACCACGCCCTGCCCGTGCGCGTATTCCAGCGCTTCGGCGATCTGCCGCGCGATGGGCAGCGCCTCTTCGACCGGCATCGGCCCTTGCGCGATGCGTTCCGCCAGCGTGGGGCCTTCCACCAACTCCAGCACCAGCGCGCTCTCCTCGACGCCGTAGATGGCCGCGATATGGGGATGGTTGAGCGCGGCCAGAACCTGGGATTCGCGTGCGAACCGCGCCATGCGGCCGGCGTCGCTGGCGAACGCTTCGGGAATGACTTTGATGGCGACGTCGCGCCCCAGCTTGGTATCGGTGGCGCGGTACACCTCTCCCATGCCGCCTTCACCGAGCTTGGACTTGATCTGGTAATGGGCAATCGCCGGCGGAACCATTCGAGCGCGACCTTCGCCGTTTCCGGCTAAACCAGTATACAGAAGAAGGTCGGCGCGGGCGGGACCGCCCGCGCCACCTATTTCTTCAGCCCCGCGGTCCAGTTCTGTACCACGGTAAGCGGTTCGGCGGTAGTGCTTTGTTCGACCGGAACTTCGGCCAGGAAGCGTTGACCATCGGCGGAAACGTCGTAAAGATAACCGCGGCCGCCGATCAACCCTCTGAACAGAGCACTCACCCGGCCGGGTTTGAAAGTCCCGCCATTGACGCCGACTTCCGCCGACATCAGGGACCCATCGGGCGCGACGAAAAAGAGCTCCTTGCCGTCGCGCCGCCACCGGGCAAGGATTCCGCCGGCTGTCGAGACCCGGGTCTTCCCGGCCAAGGCCACACCCTCGGGGCTGAACCGAAGGACGTTGATCTCGTATCGCCCCGATTCGTTCGATTGGTAGGCGACCCACCGGCCGTCGGGCGAAAACTGCGCGTGCGCCTCGACGAAGGGTGTTGGCTGTAATGCCAGAGGCTTAGCTCGGGCCACCAGTGGGAGAATCCAGATATCCGACCCCGTCTTCGGATCGCAACAAGCGTCGTACAACAAATACTTGCCGTCCAGCGACCAACTGGTCGGGTTCTTATCCAGACCGTCGGCGTAGAGCAACTCGTCGGGCAAGCTCTGGTCCGAGGCCTTGCGGTACAGGTCGAAATGCCCTTTGCGATTCGAGTTGAATACAATAGTCCGTCCGTCCGGCGACCAGATCGCCTCACGCTCCACCGCCGGGTCGGATGTGAAGCGCGTGCGCAGGTTGCGCACCAGGTCGTAAATCCAAATGTCGGCATTATTTCGCTCGGTTACGGCAACGGCGACGCTCTTCTGGTCCGGAGAAAGCTGCATCCTGCCAAGGTCGGCCGGATCTCCCACGCTGGCGAGTCGTTTGCCGCGCCGGTCCATCCACGTCAGCCGCAGGCCCGATTCCGCGCCGGCCCGATACGCCAGCAGCCCGGTCTGGGAGGCAGAGAAAAGACCGGATGCGGTCGCAAGCCCCCGCTGAACCTGTTCCGCCAGCGGCGCGGCCTCGCCGGTCAGCGCCAGTCGTTTGGCGTCGAACGGTTGCGCCGTGAGGGTGGCTCCGCGCAGGAACAGCAGGTAGCCCTGGGCGTAGATGGCGTTGGAATCGGCCTCAAGCAGGGCCTTGCTCTCGAGCGAATCGAGCGACCCGATGCGAACTTCCTTGCGGTCGACGCCGACCCCGCCTGCCGAGAAGAGGAAGTGGCGGCTGTCGGGCAGGAACCACGGCAAGCGATGGGTACTCTCGCCGTGGGCTGCGTCGAGCTTCGTAACGGGCGTTGCAGCGCCTCCGGCGGCCGCCACGCGCATGAGAGCGGCAGCGAAGTCCGGTGCGAACACGACGACTCCCTCGGTGCTCCAGGAGCCGCCGATCAGGGCCGGCGCGTCCGCCAGGGTAATCGGCGATCCGCCCGCGGCGTCGATCTTTTTGAGCTTGCCATCCGCACTGAATCCGATGGTGTGGCTGTCGGGCGACCAGAACCAAGGGACCCCGCCGTCGGTTCCGGGCAGTGGCTGGGCCGTCAGGACATCGAGCGCGCGAACCCAAACCTGTGCCTTGCCATCGGCGGAGGTGGCGCCGAAGGCGATGCGCCGCCCATCCGGCGAAACCAAAGCGTTGCTCGGGAATCCACCGACCGGCGTGAACACAGTCTTCTCCGGCGGCCCGACCGCGAAGCGCACCACCGGCAGCTCCGTAAACCTCTGGCGAAGGTAAAGGATCGTGACAGAAACCGCGGCCAAGCCCAGCAGCGCGACGGCGATCCAGCCCAGCCGGGACGTCCGCGGCTGCACCACCGCCCCAGAGACTCCGCTCGGTTCGGAATCCTCCTTCAAGTCCTCCAAGGCCACGAGCACATCGTCCATGTGCTGGATGCGCCGCGCAGGGTCCTTCCTCAAGCAGCGCCGCACCAGCCTCTCCAACTCCCTCGGTGCGCCCTCGATCGCCTTCGGCTCCGCCATCGCCGTGGCCGCGAGCGACGCCGCCAGCGTGTTCCCCGGAAACGCCCGCCGCCCGCTCAACAACTCGTAGAGCAAGCAGCCGAACGCGAAGATGTCGCTGCGCGCATCCGCCGGCTTGCCCTGCAACTGTTCCGGCGCCAGATACCCTGGCGTCCCCGCGATAGCCATCGTCTGGGTCGAGGCCATCCCGCCCTCGCCATCCTTCTCCGTCAGCTTTGCCAGCCCGAAATCCAGCACCTTTACTTGGCCTTGCGCCGTCAGCTTGATATTCGCCGGCTTCAGGTCGCGGTGGATGACGCCCCGCTCGTGCGCGTATTCCACCGCCTCGGCGATCTGCCGGGCGATAGACAGCGCCTCTTCCACCGGCATCGGCCCTTGCGCGATGCGTTCCGCCAGCGTGGGGCCTTCCACCAGCTCCAGCACCAGCGCGCTCTCCTCGACGCCGTAGATGGCCGCGATATGGGGATGGTTGAGCGCGGCCAGAACCTGGGATTCGCGTGCGAACCGCGCCATGCGGCCGGCGTCGCTGGCGAACGCTTCGGGAATGACTTTGATGGCGACGTCGCGCCCCAGCTTGGTATCGGTGGCGCGGTACACCTCTCCCATGCCGCCTTCACCGAGCTTGGACTTGATCTGGTAATGGGCAATCGCCGGCGGAACCATCGAGCGCGACCTTCGCCGTTTCCGGTTAAACCAGTATACAGAAGAAGGTCAGCGCGGGCGGGACAAGCGTCCCCAGGAGTGGGGACGCGGCAGACCGAGGGTCTGCGCCACTACTACTTTTTCAGGCCGGCGGTCCAGTTCTGGACCACGGTAAGTGGATCGGCGGTGGTGCTCCGTTCGGGCGGGAGCACGGCCAGGAAGCGCTGGCCATCGCCGGCTACGTCGTAAAGATATCCGAGGGCGGTGGAAAACCCTCCGAACAACTCTCTCACCGGGCCGGCTTCGAGGGGCCCGCCTTTGGCGCCGGTTTCCGCCGCCATCAGCTTCCCGTCGAGCGCGATGTAAAAAAGCTCCCTGCCGTCGCGCCGCCATCGGGCGCTGATTCCGCTCGCGGTCGAGATCTGGCGCTTTCCGCCTGGGACACCCCCCTCGGGGCCGAACGGCATGACGTAGATCTCGAATCGTCCCGATTCGTTCGATTGATAGGCGACCCAGCGTCCGTCGGGGGAAAACTGCGCATTCCCTTCATCGAAGGGCGATTGCAGCAGCGGGAAAGGCTTCGCCCCGGCCGCCAGCGGGAGAACCCAGACATCGTTCCCGGTTTTCGGATCGCCGAAAGCCGTGTACAAGACGAACTTGCCGTCCGGCGACCAACTACTCGGGTACTTGTTCAGACCGTCGGCGTAGAGCAACTCCTCGGACCCGGTCCCATCCGAGGCTTTGCGGTACAGGTCGAAGCGCCCCTTTCCATTCGAGGCGAAAACAATGACCCTCCCATCCGGCGACCAGACCGGCTCCTGCTCCACCGCGTTGCCGAAGGTGAAGCGGCTGTTCTGGCCGCTCGCCAGATTGTAAATCCAGATGTTCGTATTATTTCCCTCGCTTATGGCCGTGGCGACGCGCTTCTGGTCCGGCGAGATCTGCATCCTGCCCAGGTCGGCCGGACCGCCGGCGTTGGACAGCCGCTTGCCACCCCGGTCCATCCAGGTAAGCCGCAGATTGCCCAGATCGGCGACGGTTTGATACGCCAGCAGCCCGGTTTCGGAGGCGGAGAAAATACCGTATGCGGCCGTGGACACGCGCTGAACCTGTTCCACCATCGGCGCGGCCCGGCCGGTGAATGCCAGCCGTTTGGGGTCGAACGGCTGCGCCATCAGGGTGGACTCGCGTAGGAAGAGCAGGTAGCCCCGCGCGTAGATGGCGTTGGAATCGGCCTCCAGCAGAGGCTGGCTCTCGAGCGAATCGAGGGAGCCGATGCGAATGGCGGTGTGGTCGGCGCCGCTGGCCCCCGCCGAAAAGAGAAAGTGGCGGCCATCGGGCAGGAACCACGGGAAACGATGGGAATTCGCGCCGCCGGCCCCGTCGAGCTTCGTAGCGGGAGATGCGGGGCCTCCGGCGGCCGCCACGCGCATGAGGTTGCCCGTTCTATCGGGCGCGAAAACGACCACTCCACGGGGGCTCCAGGCGCCACCGCGCAGAGCCGGCGCTTCCGCCATGGCGACCGGCGGTCCGCCCGCGACGTCAATCCTCTTAAGCTTGCCATCCGCGCCGAACCCGATGGCGGCGCTATCGGGCGACCAGAATGCGGGCACTGCGCCATCCGTGCCGGGCAGCGGCTGGGCCGCCAGCGCGTCGAGCGCGCGAACCCACAACTGCGACTTGCCATTGGCTGAGGTGGCGGTAAAGGCGATGCGCCGCCCGTCGGGCGACATGAGAGCGGGGCTCGGGACGCCGATGGCTTGCCTGAAGAAAGTCTTCTCCGGGGGCGAAAGGGTGAAACGCAACACGGCTGGTTCCACGGGTTTTTGGCGCAAGTAAAGGGCCCCGGCGGAAACCGCGGCGAGACCCAGCAGCGCGACGGCCATCGTCCAGCGCAGCCTGGAACCGGCCGGCCGCGCTTCCGCGGCGGAGTCTCCGCCCGATTCGGACTCCTCCTTCAGGTCCTCCAGCGCCACGCGCACGTCGCCCATGTGCTGGATGCGCCGTCGCGGATCCTTCCGCAGGCAGCGCCGCACCAGCTTCTCCAGTTCCTTCGGCGCGCCCCCGATCGGCTGCGGCTCGGCTGTCGCCGTGGCGGCCAGCGACGCCGCCAGCGTATTTCCCCCAAACGCACGCCGCCCGCTCAACAACTCGTAGAGCACGCAGCCGAACGCGAAGATGTCGCTGCGCGCGTCCGCCGGTTTACCATCCAACTGCTCCGGCGCGAGGTAGCCCGGCGTGCCCGAGATGGCCATCGTCTGGGTCAGGGCCGCTCCCGCTTCGCCGCCCTTCTCGGCCAGCTTCGCCAGCCCGAAATCCAGCACCTTCACCTGGCCGGGGTGACCGCTGCCGGGCCCCGTCAGTTTGATGTTGGCCGGCTTCAGGTCACGATGGATCACGCCCCGCTCGTGCGCGTATTCCACAGCGTCGGCGATCTGCCGCACGATGGCCAGCGCCTCTTCGACCGGCATCGGCCCGCGCGCGATGCGTTCCGCCAGCGTGGGGCCCTCCACCAGCTCCAGCACCAGCGCGCTCTCCTCGACGCCGTAGATGGCTGCGATATTGGGGTGGTTGAGCGCGGCCAGAACCTGGGATTCGCGCGCGAACCGCGCCATGCGGCCGGCGTCGCTGGCAAACGCCTCGGGAATGACTTTGATGGCGACGTCGCGTCCCAGCTTGGTATCGGTGGCGCGGTACACCTCTCCCATGCCGCCTTCACCGAGCTTGGACTTGATCTTGTAATGGGCAATCGCCGACGGAACCATCGAGCGCGATCCCTTGCCGCTTCAGGCTAAACCAGTATACAAGAGGAAGCAGGTCCCGTGGCGCGTTGGCAGGCGAAAGCGCCTGCCCCACCATATCAGACCCCCCGCAGCTCCACAATCAAAGCATCGAGCGCAATGCTCTTCTGAATGTTCCGCCGGATGAGCTGTGCGATCTCATCCACCTTTTCCACGGCCTTGCGCAGCCACGCGAACTGCACTTTCCGCGCCAGCGCTTCCAGTTCGCCGCGGATGTCCTGGTTGCGTATCCCGGACGCACCTTCGTGCAGCAGAAGCAGGTCCCGCAGCAGTTCGTAGAGCACTTTCAAATAGAGGTCCAGCTTCTCGCTCCGGCTGCGCCCCAGGGCTTCGGAGACGGGAATCCACGAGCCGAAGGGAGCCGCGCCGGCGGCCGTTTTCAGCAGCGCCAGCATGGCCGCCCGCCGCTTGTCGTACGCCGCCAGGTCGAGCGACGCCGCCAGGCCCGGGCTGCCCGCCGCCAGCGCCACGCGGCGCTCCGGTTCGTCCAGGCCGCGCGCACGCACAAACTCGCGCATCTCCTCCTCCGCCAGCGGCGCGAAATGGAAAGGTACGGCGCGCGAGCGGATGGTCGGCAGCAGATCGTAGGCGTTCTCGGCGGTCATGATTAAAACCAGGTGATCGGGCGGCTCCTCCAGGGTTTTGAGAAGCGAGTTGGCGGCCTGCTCGTTGGCCCGGTCCACATGGTCGATCAGGAAGATGCGGCGGCTGCCCTTGTGCGGCAGGAACTGGGCGCGCTCTTTCAACAGGCGAGTCTGCTGGATGGAAATCTGGCGCATCGGTCCATCCGGCGCGAAGGTGACGAAATCGGCGTGCGTGGCGAACATCAGCGGGTCTTCGTTGCGCTTGTCGGCGGACCATTTCTCGCGCGCCGCGACGGTTTCCAGGTTCTCCGGCAGGCTCAAGTCGTCCCGTTCGATTTGTTCGCCCCGCCCCAACAGCCGCGCGCCCAGCCGACGCGCCAGCGTCGCCTTGCCCACGCCCTCGCGTCCGGCGAACAGCAGCGTCTGCGCCAGGCGCTGTTGCGCCAGCATCTGTTCCAGCGCCTCGGTGGCCCGCGGATTGCCCCAAAAGTTATCGAACATAGGGCCGCACCACGCTCCAAACCTCGCGCTCGATGGCGTCGATACCCGCCTGCCCGTTGACAATCTTCACGCGTTCCGGCTCGCGCGCCGCCAATGCATGGTAGGCCTCGTAGACCTTGCGGTGAAACTCCAGGGACTGGTCGTCCATGCGCGTTTCGCAATGCGGCTCGGCGGCGTTGCGGGCGCGGGCGCGCGCCAGGCTCGCTTCGGCGTCGATGTCCACCAGCAGCGTGAGATCGGGCTTGATTCCGCGGCAGGCGATGGCTTCGAGAGCCGCCACCGTCTCCGCGCCCAGGCCGCGTCCGAACCCCTGGTACACCAGCGAGGAGTCCGTGAACCGGTCGGAGAGCACAATCTCGCCGCGCCCCAGCGCCGGTGCGATCCATTCGTCCACATTTTGCGCGCGGGAGGCGAAATACAGCAGCACTTCGGTGACGGGGCTAAGTTCCTGGTTGGCCGCGTCGAGCAGAATGCGCCGGATCTTCATGGCGATGGGAGGCCCGCCCGGCTCCACCGTCTCGATCACGGTCCGCCCCATTCCGCGCAAGCGCCCGGCCAGACGATGCATCTGGGTGGTCTTGCCGGACCCATCCATGCCTTCGAACGTGATGAAAACACCCCGGGTTCCCATGGGAACTTCTATTGTAGGCAGGTTGCGCGCGAGACGACGGCTAGGTGATAATGAAAACACGGACTCGTACAAATCGTCCGAATCGAACAACACCATGACACGCTTAAATGTCTCCAAAGCGCGCGACGAGTTTCCCGAACTGGTGAACCGAGCGGCGTACGGAGGAGAGAGGACCATCGTTTCCCGCCGGGGAAAGGACCTTGCCGCCGTGATCCCCATCGCGGACCTCAAGCTGTTGGAGAAGCTCGCACGGGAGGAAATGGACCGTCAGGACATCGCGGATGCCCATGCCGCGCTGGCCGAACCGGGCGAGAATATTTCCATCGAGGACTTCATTCGGGAGTTGGGAGACTGATTCCTGACTTACCGTGTCGAATTCAAACCCGGGGCCCAGAGGGACATGCGCGGATTCGATCCGCACATCGGGAAGCGGATTCTCCGCGATCTCCTGCGTCTGAAAGAGAACCCGCGTCCCCATGGTGTGGAGAAACTCGAAACCAAAGAGAAGCTTTACCGCGTGTACGTCGGGCCGGGGAAGAGCTACCGCGCAATCTATCAGATTCGGGACGAGGTCTTGCTCGTCTTGGTTGTCAAGGTAGGCGACAGAAAGGAAGTCTACCGCCGCGTCAACTGACGCGCTAACGAAGCTGCTGGGTGATATGCCCCTACCCCCGCCAGACCGCGGTCCCCCTGTAGCGATATTCCCCATGTTTTCAATGCCCTCGCACTGGCAACTGAGTTGCACCTATTCTCAGTCAATGAACTTCGATCAATGCCCGATGTTGGTGATCTGGGAAGTTACGCAGGCGTGCGACTTGGCCTGCGTCCATTGCCGTGCCTCCGCCCAATCCGAACGAAGCGCCAGCGAGTTGTCGACCGAACAGGGCTACCGCCTGCTCGATGAAATCCGCTCGTTCGGCGAACCGCTCATGGTTTTCACCGGCGGCGATCCGCTCAAGCGGCCGGACCTCTACGACCTGATCCGCTACAGCGTCAAGATCGGGTTGCGTACCAACGTGACGCCCAGCGCCACCCCGTTACTGACGGCCGAAGCCATCCAAGGGTTCAAAGATGCCGGCGTCACCCGCCTGGCCATCAGCCTCGATGGACCGGACGCCGCCTCGCATGACGATTTCCGTGGCGTCCCGGGCACCTTCGACCGCGCCATGTTTGCCTTGCGTTACGCGCGCGATATCGGTCTCGACACCCAGTTTCAAAGCACCGTGACCCGGCGCAACATGCACCGCCTGCCCGAGATGGCCGAGATCGCCAAAGAGGTCCGCACCAGGATGTGGAGCCTCTTCTTCCTCATCGTGACTGGCCGGGCCGCCGCCGAGGACGATCTGCTGGCGGAGGAATACGAGCGGGTCTTCGAGTTCATGTACGAGCTTTCCAAGACCGCGCCGTTCGGCATCAAAACCACCGAAGCCATGCACTACCGCCGCTACGTCGCGCAGCGCGCCAAGGCCGAGCACGGCGTCACCCAGAACGAGAACGCCAAGGGCGTGGCTTGGCGGACCGCTGGCGTGAGCGACGGCAAAGGGTTCGTGTTCGTCTCGCACACCGGCGAGATATTTCCCAGCGGTTTCCTGCCCGTCAGCGGCGGCAACGTGTTGCAAGACTCGCTCACGGACGTCTACCAGCACTCGGACCTGTTCCGTTCCCTGCGCGATACCACCCAGCGCGGCGGCAAGTGCGGGATCTGCGAGTACCAGAAGATCTGCGGTGGATCGCGCTCGCGCGCCTACGCCCTGACCGGCGACTACCTGGCCGCAGATCCGCGCTGCATCTACCAGCCCCACTTGGCGGAAGCGCTGGCCGGCTGACCGTCAGCGCGGCGGCGTCTGTTCCCGCCGCAGTTCGAGCACGAGTTGGACAACCAGGCTCTCGATCTGGTCCCGCACCGCGCAATGATCGTCGTAGCTCAAGGACACCGGGTCCGGAACTTCCCAGGACTGCACGGGAGCCTCCATCCCGTCCGGGAGCGGATAACGGCTCATATTCACCACCAGATCGAAGTGCACGCGCTTCCCCAGTTGGCGAATGCTCTTGGGGAAATGGTCCCGCAGATCCAGGTTCTTCTCGTTCATGGCGAGGATGGTGTGCGGCGCCACGCGTATGGCGGGGGACAAACCCGCGCTGGCGGCGATCAGGACATCGTGGCCGTAAGCGCGCGCGAAGGCTTCCGCCATCTGGCTGCGGCAGGAGTTGCCGATGCACACGAACAGGACCCGCTTCGGATGGGGGGTCACAGCTTCTCCAGAAACAATGCGTGGACGCGCGTATCGCGGGTCAATTCCGGATGGAACGTGGCCGCCAGATGCGCGCCATTCTCCACCAGAACCGGGTCGCCAGCATACCGCGCCAGGACTTTCGTCCCGACGCCCACGCGCCGGATCACTGGCGCGCGGATGAATACGGCTTCGAGCTTGCCTGGGCTGGTGCGCTCCTGAAATTCCGCTTCGGGCTCCAGCATGGCGACCCGGCTATCGATCTGCCGGCCGTAGGCGTTCCGTTCGATTTCCAGATCCATCAGCCCGAGGCTCTCCTGCGCGGGGCTCAGGACATCGCTGGCCAGCAGGATGGCGCCGGCGCACGTCCCGAAGATGGGTTTATGCCGGCCGAAGTCGACCAGCGCATCGAGAAGCCCGTCGTAGCGCAGCAGCTTGAGCATGGTTGTGCTTTCTCCGCCGGGAATGATCAGGCCGTCGAGCGCGGCCAGTTGCTCGCGCTCGCGCACGTAGACCGGCGCGGCGCCGGCGCGTTTCAATGCCGCGCCGTGCGCCGCAAAGTCCCCCTGCAGCGAGAGGACTCCCACCGTTTTCATCACCAGCCCCGGGTTTGCATCAGCTCCGATTCCGGCATTTTGGCGATATCCAGCCCCGGCATGGCGTCGCCCAGCGCGCGGCTGGCATCGAGCAGGCTCTCGGCGTTGTCGAAGTTCTTGGCCGCTTGCACGATGGCCCGTGCGCGTGCGGCCGGGTCGGAAGACTTGAAGATCCCGGAGCCCACGAACACCGCCTCTGCGCCAAGCTGCATCACCAGCGCCGCATCGGCGGGCGTGGCGATGCCGCCGGCGGAGAAGTTCGGCACCGGCAGCGTGCCATGTTCCGCCACCCACTCCACGAGCTCGAGCGGAGCCCCGAGTTCCTTGGCCTGGTGCACCAGTTCTTCCTTTCCAAGCACCGTGAGCTGCTTCATTTCCTTCACGATGGTGCGTATGTGGCGCACGGCTTCGACGATGTTGCCCGAGCCGGCCTCGCCCTTGGTGCGGATCATGGCCGCGCCCTCCGCGATGCGCCGCAGCGCCTCCCCCAGATTGCGCGCGCCGCACACGAACGGCACTTTGAAATCGGCCTTGGCGATGTGATGTTCTTCGTCGGCGGGAGTCAGAACTTCACTTTCGTCGATGTAATCCACGCCGAGGGCCTCCAGAATGCGCGCTTCCATGAAGTGCCCGATGCGCGCTTTGGCCATTACCGGGATGCTCACCGTCTTCATGATCTCTTCCATCTTCGAGATGCTGGCCATGCGGGCCACGCCGCCCTCTTTGCGAATATCGGCAGGCACGCGCTCCAGCGCCATGACGGCCGACGCGCCGGCATCTTCCGCGATCTTGGCCTGCGCGGCATTCGTGACGTCCATAATGACGCCGCCCTTGAGCATCTCCGCAAGCCCAACCTTCAACCGAAACTGCTCGTTCGTAAACTGAAACATTGCTTTCTCCCTAACTGCAATCTTCTTCTTATGCCTTCACACCATCGCCGGCGCGGTGTCGGAATTCCTCTCCGCGCTCTCCATCCCCGCCGACGCAATCCTTCCCAACACCGCCAGCCCGCTCCGTATCTCTTCCGGCTCCAGCCCCATAAAACTCAGCCGCAAAGCCCCCGGCGCCGGCCGCGACACCGCGAAATACCGGCCAGGAACATATGCCACGCCCTCCTTCCGGGCGCGCGGCAGGAGTTCGCCCGCATCGAGCGGCTCCGGCAAACGAACCCAAACATTCATGCCACCCTCGGGCCGCGTCCAGCGCGCGGCGGCGGGCAAGTACCGGCGGCAGGCCTCCAGCGTGGCGGCCAGGCGCTCCGCTCCGGCGCGCAGCACGCGCGCACGGTGCGCTTCCAGGCGGCCCGACTCCACGAAATCCAGCAGCACCGCCTGGGCAAGCTGCCCGGTATGCAGGTCGCAAGCCTCCTTGGCGTGGCGCATGCGGTCGATCAGCGGTTTCGGCCCCAACGCCCAGCCCACCCTCAGGCCGGGAAAACTCACCTTCGAGAAGCTGCGCAGCAGGACCGTGCCCCTGTGATCGTCCAACTGCTTGATGGCCGGCAACGGCTCGCCATGATAGCGTAACTCGCCGTAGGCGTCGTTTTCCACCACCGGAACGCCGGCCACTCGCGCCGCTTCGAGCAACGCGCGGCGCGCGGCCAGGGGCAAAGTGGCGCCGGTGGGATTCTGGAAATTCGAGGTGACCACCAGGAAGCGCGGCCGCTCGCGCTCCAGTACGCGCTCCAGTTGGGCCGTATCGAGCCCGTCCGGGCCCACCGGAATGCCAACCAACTGGGCCCCCAACCCGCTCAGCAGGTTCTTCAAACCCGTGTACACCGGATCTTCCACCACCACACGGTCGCCCGGCCGCAGCAGCACGCGGCCGATCAGGTCGAGCGCCTGCTGGCAACCGTTCGTGACGATGAGGTCGTCACCCGGTCCGGCCAGGCGCTGGCGTCTGGCGTCCTCCAACAGGTAGCGGCGCAGCGGTTCGTACCCGCTGGGCGACCCCAGTTGGAGAATATCGGCCAGGTTCGGGCGGGCCAGAACCGCGGCGCAACTGGCGCGAAAATCGTCCAGCGGAAACAGCGAGGTTGAGGGCCGTGACACGACAAAGCTGACCACCTCCCGGTCGAAGCCGCCGGCGGGCGCCGAGGGCCCGGTTTCGCTGCGCTCCAGCAGGGCATTCCAATCGACCCCCGCCTCGCCCACCGCGCTCTTTCCGGTTACGAAGCTCCCGCGGCCGGCGTGCCCGGCAATCAGACCCTCCGCCTCCAGAATCTCGTACGCGGCGGAAACCGTGGTCCGGTTCAGTCCAAGCAGGCCAGCCAATTCGCGAGTGGCTGGCAGGCGATCACCCCGCGCCAGCTCCCCGGAACGGATCTTCATGGCAAACTGTTCATACAGTTGCCGATAAAGCGGCGCCTCCGCATCGTGATCCATGGTCGGGGTGAAATCCATCCATCCATACCATACCACAGAGATGGGGAGCCGAGCCCGAACTCCCACACGCTATTGTTTGTCCAAGTCGCTGCCGATAAGGAAATCGTGACGACCCATCGGCTGCCGATCCCATGCCTATCCGTCGCTCTCGCCTCGGAACCAGCATGACCGGCTACTCGTCTCTGCGCCAGAGGTTGACTGCCCTGATGTTGGGTGGAGCGATCGTGACGTCGCTCATCGCCGCGGTCGGCTTCTCCTGGATGGATCTGAACTTTTTCCGGGAGCGCACTGGCGCACAGGTCGGCGCCATCGCCGGCATCGTCTCCGATCAAGTCGGCCCGGCGCTCTCGCGAGGCGACCGCCAGGCAGCTAATGAGATATTGTCCTGGCTGCGGGCCGATGACCGGGTACGGGACGCCGCGCTTTTCGACGGCCGGGGCGTGCGCTTCGCCCAACTCCAGCGATACCCGGAGCCTGGCCTCGCGGATCGGCCGCCGGATGGGATCCGCCGTGAGCGGAATACGCTCATTCTGACGCTCCCCGTCGGCACGGGCGGAGAGCGCGTGGGCACGCTGGCGGTCGCGGCCCGCATTCCGGTCGCCGACCTGGCGCGCCGGTACTTTGCAGGCGCGGCGCTGATTGTGTTCCTCAGCCTGGTGGTAGCCGCCGCCGGGGCCACGGCGCTCGAATCGCGAGTTTCCAGCCCGATACTGGCCATGGCCCGCGTGGCCAAGCGAATTGCCGCCACCCACCGCTTCTCGGACCGCGTGGACGTAACTTCCTCGGACGAGTTGGGCGTGTTGGCCGCATCGTTCAATTCCATGCTGGTTGAGATCGAACGGCGCGATGCGGAGCTCGCCAGCCACCGCCGCAGCCTGGAAGAGCGTGTGGCCGAGCGCAACCGCGTCAATGCCGAACTGCTTTTCGCCAAGCAAAAAGCCGAAAGCGCCGCCCGGATCAAGAGCGAGTTCCTCGCCAACATGAGCCACGAGATCCGCACGCCCATGAACGGCGTGATGGGCATGATCAGCCTGCTACTGGACAAGTGCGCCGATCCCGAGCAGCGCGAGCAGCTTTCCATCGCGCAAAACGCCGGGCAATCGCTCGTGACGCTCCTCAACGACATTCTCGACCTGTCTAATATCGAAGCCGGCAAGATGACCGTCGAGGCCATCGACTTCGATCTCCGAAAGAGCCTTCAGGACTCCCTGCGCACCTTCGACATCGCGGTACGTGAGAAGAACTTGCGCTTGGATTTGGTTATAGAGCCGGGCTGCTCCGCGTGGGTCCGGGGCGACCCCCTGCGGCTCCGGCAGATACTAACCAACCTTGTCGGAAATGCCGTCAAATTTACATCCCAGGGCAGCCTCCAGGTAATCGTCTCGCCGTCCACGCAGGGCCGGCTGAAATTCGAAGTGAGGGACACCGGCATCGGCATCCCGGCGGCCAAACTGAACTCGATCTTTGAGGCCTTTACCCAGGCGGACGGGTCCATCACCCGTCAATACGGCGGGACGGGTCTCGGCCTCGCCATCACGCGGCGGCTGGTGAACCTCATGGGCGGGCGCCTTTCGGCCCAAAGTGCGCCCGGCGCCGGCAGCAGTTTTTTCTTCGAGTTGCCCCTCGATGAGCGGGCCGCGCCGCCAGTCCCGGCCCCCCAAACGGCCCCCGTCCCGGATTCCCAGCGCTTGCCCGCGCTCCGAATCCTCGTCGCTGAGGACAACGTTGTCAACCAGAAGGTGGTCTGTTCCATGATCCGCCGCGAGGGCTGGACCGCGGTTCTGGCAGCCAATGGCAAGGAGGCTTACGAGCGCTTCCTCAAGGAGAACTTCGACCTGGTTCTGATGGATGTGCAAATGCCTGAGGTGGACGGCTTGCAGGCCACCACGCTGATTCGCCAGGAGGAATTGCGCCGGTCGGCCGGCCAGCCTCCCGCCCGGGTTCCCATCTTCGCCCTGACGGCGCACACCTCTCGAGCACAACATGAAGAATGCCTGTCCGAAGGCATGGACGCCGTGATCACCAAGCCGGTCAGCCTGCCCGCCCTCAGGAAGGCCCTCAGCCCGGTCATCGAGTCTCTCTTTTCGCCCGCGTGAAGGCCGCCGCCCCTGCTATTTTGGAAGTGTCCCCATCGATGGCGAAACGGATCATGATTGCGGTGGTTGGGGCGGGCATCGGCTCGCTCGCCGGCCTGCTTGCCTCGTTTCTCGGCGCCGGTAACCTGGCGCTGATCGCCGGCGCCATCGTCGGCGCCGCGGTCCCGCTGATTTGGCTCGGCGCGCCCGGCCGGTGAAAGGTGCACTTTGATGGCGCTCACTAGGCGGCAGTTTTTAGCGGCAGCGGCGGCGGCCCCAGCCGCGGCGCAGTCCCCCCCAGGAATCCAGACCGCCCCGGCGCCACGCTCCACGCCGCCAATCTGCCTCTATTCGCAGGTCGTCGTCAAAGTGGAGTACGCGGACCTGCCCCCTGTCCTCAAAGGAATGGGCTTCGACGGCTGCGATCTTTCCGTCCAGCCCGGAGGGCATGTTCGGCCGAATATGGCGTCCCTCGACTTGGTGCGCGCCGTGGAGTCCCTGCGCGGCGCGGGCATCGACGTTCCCGTGATCACCACCTCGCTCACGTCGGCGCAAGATCCCGATGCCAACGAAGTCCTGGGCATAGCCGGGATTATCAAGATTCCTCTGTTCCGGCCAGGCCACTGGGGGTACGGCGACGGGGATGTCATGACGCGCCTTGCCGAAGTGCGGCGCGACATCTCGATCCTGGGGGGCTTGGCCCGCGCGGCTGGACTGGCGATGGCGTTTCATAACCAGGCTGGGGACAGCGTCGGAGCGTCCGTTTGGGATACCGACGCCATCATTCGCGCCATGGACCCGAAGGCCGTAGGTTACGACTTCGACATCGCCGCCGCCGTGGCGGAAGGCGGCGCCGAAGGCTGGGCGGTGGCCTTCAGGCTGGCACTGCCGCGCCTCAAGATGGTTACGGCCGCGGATTTCTATTGGGCCAAAGCGGATACCGGCGGATGGAAGATAATGCCCTGCCCCTTGGGCGAAGGCATGGTGGACTGGCCCAGGTTTTGCGCCACTCTGGCGCGCGCCAATTTCCAAGGCCCCATCTCGTTGCATCTCGATTACCACCCCGCCAGCGACGTGGCTGCCATCGAGCGCGATCTTGGGTTTCTGAAAAAGCAAATCGCCGCCACCTACCCCAAGGCATAGCTTCGTCCGTAATTGGGACGAGCGTCTCCGGATTCGTACGCCCAATCGCGGCGTCGAAACGCATAACCGCTTGCAGTTAGTACGAATTAGGAATGGTCCGAGACGTGCCTAAACCTGGTCGGTATGAGCATCCGGATTCATCTACGCAGGCTTTTGCGATCACCGGCCTTTTTGATTACCGCAATCCTGGTTCTGGGCTTGGGCCTCGGCGTCAACCTCATTTTGTTCAGTACGGCCTACGCACTGCTCTGGCGGCCGCTGAACTTCCCACAGCCCGGCCGCCTGGTCACGCTAAGCGGCCGAAGCGCCTCGGGCGAGTTGCGTAACGGCGTCACGGGGCAAGACGCCTGGGTTTTGCGGGCGCAATCGGCCGTAGTCGAGGAAATCGGATTGACAGGACAGCGGCGCATGGCTTCGCTCTTCCAGGGAGACGAGGCCATCGACATGGCCTCAGCGGCAGTGGATTCCGGCTATTTTCGAGCGTTGGGGCTGCGCCCTGTCGCGGGGCGTTTCTTCGGCGCGGAGGAAGACCTGGGCGACAACCCCGAGCAGCCGGCGATTCTCGCGGAATCTGCCTGGAAGACGTACTTTGGTTCGGATCCTTCGATTGTGGGCCGCGAGTTTGTTCTGCAGGCTGGCGGCGCGCGCCGGCGGATTCGGGTGATCGGCATCGCGCCTGGGGCGGCCACGTTGCCGTTCGCGCCGGACGCCGAAATCCTGCTTCCCATCGCCTCAGCCACTCCGGCAGTGAGGATGAACTCCGGCGATGCGATATACCGGTGCATCGCGCGGTTAAAGCCGGGCGTGTCTCTCCCACAGGCTTCCGCCAGAACCGATGCGGCGCTTCAAGCCGCGGAACCCAAGTCGGCGTACGGCGTCTGGGGACGCCATTGGATGGAGCCGTTGCGCGCGGCTGTAGCCCCCGTGCAAAATACGACGATTCTATTGCTTTGCGGCTCGGCGTGTCTGCTTCTTGTGTTGACGGTCGCCAATCTGGCAAGCCTCTACGTGGCGCGCTCCATGGCAAGAGCGCATGAAACCAGCGTGCGCCTGGCCTTGGGAGCGACGCGTTGGCGCGTGGTGAGCGACAGTTTCCAGGAAACCTTGCTGGTGTGCGCGTTCGGGACCGGCTTCGCCTTCCTGGTAGAAAGCTGGGGCCGCCCGCTGGTTCCGAAATTCATTCCCGCGGTGAAGAACGTCGGACCCGAATTGCTGGCGGCCGGTCCGGCTCTGTTGGCATTTGGAGTCCTGATTTGCCTGGCGGCTTCGTTCGCGGTGTCGGCCGCCTCGGGCTTGCGGTTCCGGTTCGAAGGCCTCGCCGCGGTTCTGGCGCAAGCCGGCCGAACCGGCGGGTCCTCCGGCGCTGGACGATTCCGCGCGGGACTGGCTGCCGCCCAGTTGGCCATCGTGTTGACGTTGCTTACCGTGTCGGGGATGGTCGGGCGCAGCTTCCTCTCGGCTCTGCGGTCCAAACCGGGTCTCGATGCCCAAGGCGTGGTAACCTTCCAGGTGTCGCTTCCCGGATCGCAGCGGGCAACCCTGCCCGTGATTTCGGATCTGGTGGACCGGCTGGCGTCCGTTCCCGGCACGAAAAGCGTTACGTTCGCGGCTGAATTGCCGGTTGGTTCGCCCGCCTTCGCAACGGTGACCGCTGCCCGCTCCGGCGATCTACGCTCGACCGATCCGATGATTGCCTACCGGCTGATTGGCCCTTCCTATTTCGAAACGCTGGGCGCGCACATCGCGGGCGGGAGGACGTTTTCGGCAGAGGACGTTCGGCAAGGCCGCCAGGTGGCTATCCTGAACGAGTCCGCGGAGCGCCTCTTGTTCTCCGGCGAAACGGCGATTGGCAGGACTGTGCATTCGGGCATCGGCGACCGCCGGAGCGTTGTGGTGGGCGTGGTGAAGGACATTCGCACGGAGGGACTGGATCAAGCGGCGGTCCCCATGGTTTACATGCCTTACTTCCCCCAGTTCGGCCTGCGATTCATCGTCCGGAGCGCCAGTGCGCCGGGCGCGTTGCTGCCGTTGCTGAGGGCCCGGCTGCGCGCTGAAGAGCCGGGGACGCTGCTGCAGCGGTTCCGCCCCTTGGCCGATATTCTGGACGATACGGTTCGGGAGCGTATGGTTTCCGGCGTACTCGTCGGCGGCTTTGCCCTATTGGGGCTGATCGTCAGCTCGGTGGGACTATACGGAACGCTGGCTGCGCTCGTTCAACAGCGCCGGCGGGAAATTGGCGTCCGCATCGCGCTAGGGGCCACGGCGCGCAAAGTGGCGGCCACCATTCTGCGCGAAGGCCTGTGGATCGTGGCGGTTGGATCCGCGGGCGGCGTGGCTGCATCGGTAGCCGCGGGCCGGTTGATTCAGCGGGAATTGTTCGGCGTGAGTCCGCTGGATTTGACTTCCTTCGCGGCGGCGCTGGCGATCTTGTCGAGCGCCGCGCTGGCTGCCTGCCTGATTCCCGCAATCAAAGCCGCGCACGTGGACCCAGTCGAAGCGCTGAACGCGCAGTAGGGGCCGGCGTCAGCATCGCCGCGCAGAGCAGAACCAGGGAAATCCACAGCAGGTCGCCGAGCAGCAGGTGGACCAACTGCATCCACAGCGGCGCCAGCAGGACCAGGTTCATCATGCCCGCCGCCAGTTGGACGCCCACCAGGGACATCACGATCCCCGCGCCCAATTGCACCTCGCGCCGGCGGGCCACGCAAGAGACGCCGTACAGCCCCAGCCACAGGCCCACCAATGCGGCGAAGACCGGATGCCACAGGCGAAGCCGGACAAATACACTGGCCGCCGGATTGGCGTCTTGCGCGAAGCCCTCGGCCAGCGTCCGCACCGGGAAGAGCGTGTCGCCCAACGCGGCGATGGCTCCGCTGACTCCGAGCAGCAGGAACGCCGCCAGGCTGGCCGCCGCCAGCCATGCTTCCCTGCCCCGCGCCCGCGGCGCCGCCCGTCCGCCCGCCAACCACGCGGTGAGCGTCAGGCAGGCCAGCAGCGTCATGGTGTTGATCAAGTGCGTGGAAAGCGAATACGCGCGATTGGCGGAGGCGTTCTTGCCCACGTGCTCCAGCAGCACGAGCGCGGCGCCGAGAAGCGCCTCGGTGACCAGGAATACCGCCGAAAGCACGGCTCCCCGCCGGACCGGGCTGCGCGGTGGAAATGCGCGGAAGGCCCAGACTACCAGCAAGGCCACAACCACCAGGTCGAGGGCGCTCATGGCGCGGTGCGTGAACTCGATGATGGTAGCCACCGCCGGCGAGTGGGGCGTCACCAGGCCGTTACACAACGGCCAGCGGTTGCCGCACCCCGCGCCCGACCCCGTGGCGCGCACGTAGGCGCCCCAGAGCACTACGGTGAGGTTATAGGCCAGCGCCATCCAGGCGTAACCTGCAAAGCGCGCTTGGGAAACGGGCAGCGGCTCGCGGATCTCGGTGGTCGGCATGGATGATTTCCATTGTAGTGCGAGGTGGTTGTTAGAATGACGGGTATGGCGGAATCGTTTGAGTCTTGTCTTCAAGAGCTCGAAAAGACCGTCGCGGAACTTGAGGCCGGCGACCTTTCGCTGGAACGGTCGCTAGAGCTTTTCGAGCGCGGCATGAGCCTCAGCGAGGAGTGCCGCAAGCGCCTGGAGGAGGCGGAAACGCGCGTGGAGACGCTCGTCCGCAAGGAAGGCAAGATCGTGGCCGAGCCCTTCCGCCCGGAAAAATCCGAGAAATGAATCTGCGCGAATACCTCGGCCAACAGCAGCGACTGGTGGATGCGGAACTCGACCGCCTGGTCCCGACGGAGGCGACGCCCCCGGAAACGATTCACCGCGCCATGCGCTACAGCCTGTTCGCGGGCGGCAAGCGCATACGGCCCATCCTGTGCATCGAGGCCGCGCGCGCCGTCAACGACGCCGCCGATGGCGTGGTCTCCGCCGCGTGCGCGCTCGAACTGGTCCACACTTACTCTCTGATCCACGACGATTTGCCGGCTTTGGATAACGACGATTACCGGCGCGGCAAGCTCACCAACCACAAGGTCTTCGGCGAAGCCATGGCGATTCTGGCGGGCGATGCGCTGCTGACCCTGGCTTTCCAGGTGCTCGCCGAGCTGCCGGTTGCGAGCGACCGGAAGGCGCGGCTCATGACGGAGCTGGCTACCGCATCCGGAACGGTCGGCGGTATGATCGGCGGCCAAGTGGCCGATCTCGAAGGCGAAGGCAAGCCGCCCGACGCGCAATTGCTTGAGACCATCCACCGCGCCAAGACCGGCGCCCTGCTGCGCGCCAGCCTGCGCCTGGGCGCGATTCATGCCGGCGCCGCCGAAAATCAATACGCCGCGCTCTCCTGTTACGGCGAACACATCGGCCTGGCGTTTCAGATTGTGGACGACCTCCTGGACGTTGAGGAATCTTCGGCGGAGCTGGGCAAGACCGCCGGCAAGGATGCGGCCCAGCACAAGATCACCTTTCCGGCGGTCTACGGCCTGGAGGTTTCGCACCGCATGGCGGCGGAGGAATGCGAGCGGGCCCACCAGGCGCTCGGGCCATTCGGCGAACGCGCCGCGCGCCTGCACGAACTGGCGGACCACATTGTCCACCGCAAGTCATGAAAACGCGGCTGGACCGGTTGCTGGTGGAACGCGGCCTGGCCGAGTCCCGCGAGAAAGCCCAAGCCCTGATCATGGCCGGCGAAGTGACCGTCAATAGCCAGAAAGCCTCCAAGCCCGGCCAGTCCGTGGAATCCGCCAGCGCGTTGGAGGTTCTGGCGCGCCCCCCCTTTGTAGGGCGCGGCGGACTCAAGCTGGCTGCCGCTTTGCGCCATTTCGCCATCGACGCGACGGGTAAGGTCTGCCTGGATATCGGCGCCTCGACCGGCGGATTTACCGACGCTCTCCTGCAAACGGGCGCCGCGCGCGTGCATGCCGTGGACGTGGGCACCGGCCAGATCGATTGGAAGCTGCGCGCCGACCCGCGCGTCGCGCTCCACGAGCGCGTCAACGCCCGCTACCTGGAGTTCGCGGAGATCGGCGAACGGGTGGACCTGATAGTTTGCGACGTCAGCTTCATTTCCGTCACGCTCATTCTTCCCGCCGCCGTCCCTCTGCTCCATCCCGATGGGCAAATGGTTATACTGGTCAAACCGCAGTTTGAGGCCGGAAAAGGCCAGGTGGGCAAAGGCGGAATCGTGCGCGATCCCCAAATCCACCAGGCGGTTTGCGAGCGCGTTGCCATGTCCGTGCGCGAATATGGGTTCGATACCGCCGTGATGGAGAGCCCCATCCTGGGCGCCGAAGGGAATAAGGAGTTTCTCCTGCATGCCCGTCATTAGAACGATTGGAATCATCTCAAAACCTGGTGTGCCGGCGGCCGTGTCGATGGTTCCAAAACTGGTGGCGTGGCTGCACAATCAAGGCATCGCGATGCGCCTGGACGAACAGACGGCGCTCTACACGGGCGTGGCCGGACTGCCGCGCGAAGAGGTCCCGGAGGGCTGCGACCTGGTGATGGTGCTGGGCGGCGATGGCACATTGCTTTCGGCCGCTCGGGCGATCGGCAAACGCGAGATTCCGCTGTTCGCCGTGAACCTCGGAGGGCTCGGCTTCCTGACCGCCATCACCGTGGACGAGCTGTACCCCGAGCTGGAGCGCGCCTTCAGAGGTGAGCACCGCATCGCCAAACGCAAGCTGCTGCGGGTCGAAGTGGTGCGCGGCGGCGAGGTGGTGGAGGCCTATGAGGCGCTCAACGACGCCGTGCTTTCCAAGGCTTCCATCGCCCGCATGATCGATCTGGATGCCTATGTGGACGACCAGTACGTGTGCGCCTACAAAGCCGATGGGCTGATTGTCTCGACGCCCACTGGATCGACGGCGTACTCATTATCCGCGGGAGGCCCCATTATTTTCCCCTCGGTGCCGGCCATTTGCCTGACGCCTATCTGCCCGCACATGCTCACCAACCGCCCTGTCATCGTGTCCGAGAACAGCCTCATCCGCGTGGTTTCGCGCGGTCCCGACGACAGCGTGTATCTCACCATCGACGGCCAGATAGGCAACCCCATCAAGGAGGGCGACGCCCTGATGTGCCGCAGCTCGCGCGACTCGCTTCTGCTGGTGCGCCCGCCGCGCATGCGTTTCTTCGACGTGCTGCGCGCCAAGCTGAAGTGGGGAGAGCGATGAAGCGGGTCTCGCTCACCGCCTGGATTTTCATCGGAATGGCGGCGGGCGTGGCTCTCGGCATCGCCGCGCCGGGAACCGCCAAACAACTGGGGCCGGTCTCCGACGTTTTTCTCCGCCTGATCCGCTCCATCGTGGCGCCACTGATATTCGGAACTCTTGTGGCGGGCATGGCCGGCGGCGGCGATTTGAAGCGGATGGGCCGCATCGGCGTCAAAGCCATCGTCTATTTCGAAATTGTCACCACGGCGGCGCTGTTCCTGGGCCTGGCGGCTGTGAACCTGGTTCGCCCCGGCGTGGGCGTACCCATCGAGCGCACCGCGGCGGAAGCGGCGGTGGCGCCGGCGCCGGCGACTGCAAGTTCCCTTCTGGAGCGCGTTGTCCCCGCCAGCATTGTCGATGCCATGGCTCGCAACGACGCCCTGCAGATTGTGGTCTTCGCTTTTCTGTTCGGCGCGGCCTGCGCGGCCGTGGGCGCCAAAGCGCAGCCGGTGGCTTCGTTCTGCGCCGCGCTGGCCGAGGTGATGTTCCGCTACACGCGCTACGTGATGGTCCTGGCGCCGTTGGGCGTCGGCGCCGCGCTGGCGGTCACGGTGGGCAGCAAAGGTCTGGGCGTGTTATTCGGGCTGGGCAAGCTGATCCTGACCATGTATGCCTCACTGGCGGTCTTCGTGGTGGTGGTGCTCGGCGCCGTGCTGGCCGTGGCCCGCATCCCGCTCGCCGGCTTCTACCGCGCCGTGCGCGAGCCGTTCCTGATCGCGTTCTCCACTGCCTCGAGCGAGGCCGCCCTGCCCCTCGCGTTGGAGAATATGGAGCTCTTCGGAGTGCCCAAGCACATCGTGGGCTTCGTGATTCCCACGGGCTACAGCTTTAACCTGGATGGGTCGACGCTATACCTTTCGCTGGCCTCCGTTTTCGTGGCGCAGGCGGCGGGCGTGAACCTTTCGTTCGGACAGCAACTGCTGATGATGCTGACCCTGATGCTCACCAGCAAAGGCCTGGCCGGCGTCCCGCGCGCCGCGCTGGTGATCCTGGCCGGCACGCTGACGACGTTCCATCTCCCCATGGAAGGCGCAGCCGTTTTGCTGGGGGTGGACGCGCTGATGGACATGGCCCGAACATCCATCAATGTGATTGGGAACTGCCTGGCCAGCGCGGTGGTGGCAAGGTGGGAAGGATACCGTCTGGTGCGAAATCCAGATGGTATTTGAAACGTGCGCACAGGTGACACTGCAAGTCGCCCGTTTAGGGAACAGCGCCCCGGAGGCGGCCTGATTCTTGAGGATTGGTGAAGTGCGCTCTTCCAGCCGAACAATACGCTCCTAATGATTGTCCAGCTTAATCTCTATACGTTCCTGGGCCGCCGCGCGATCCAGAAACCACACCGCCTGCCTAGCCGCGATCTGCGCCGGGTACTTCTTGGGATCGTAGGGACCGTGAAACACCGCCCGGACAGCTTCGGCCTTTTCGGCGCCGGTCGCCAGGAGCACGGTGCTTCGCGCGGCTTCTAATAGGCCGGGCAACAGCGTGACGCGCCACTGGTTGAATTGCGGGGCGAAAACGGCGGCGGCGATGCCGGCGCGATCTTCGATCAGCGGCGAGCCTGGAAACAGGCTGGCGGTGTGCGCGTCGGGGCCCATGCCGAGCTGCACCACGTCGAAGCGCGGCAGTTCGGCGCCGTCCAGGTGGAAGAAGCCGCGGATGTCCGCGACGTAGCGCACGGCGGCTTCGGGCGCGTCCAGTTCGCCGTATATCCGGTGGATGTTGGCCACCGGAATATGCGCCGGCTCGATCAGGCGCCGGTACGCCAGCCCGTAGTTGCTCGCGTCGTCGGTGGGCGGAACCACGCGCTCGTCCACCCAGAACAGATGTACGCGATCCCAGTGGAAGGCGCTGGCCGCGAGCTTGTCGAACAGCAGGCTGACAGCGGCCCCGCCGGAGACGGCGAAGGCCACCACCTCACGGCGGGAAAGGGCATCGTCGAGCAGCGCGACGATATAGCGCGCGCAAGCCTCGGCAGCGGCGGGCGCATCGGCAGCGACGATCGGAGCGGTGTTCATACGATTGCAGCGGCGGCGAGCCGGGCCGCGGTCGCCAGCGTTCGTTCGAACACCGGGTCGCGGCGCACGATTCCGAGTTCCTCGCGCATCAGCAGGCAGTCCGTGGGCTGCGAAAGATTGGCGCAGTTGGAAAGCGCGCCGGCCTGGACGCTCAGGCGGTCGTCATGGCGTTCCAAAGACACGCGGAAATCGCCGCCCGCCAGTTCCAGCCGAAGGGCGTAGCCGGTGAGTTCGGGCCGCGGCTGCCAGGTCAACTCCGCGTGCACACCCGCATCGGCCAGCGCATTCGCCACCCACGCGCCCATGTACCAGGCGAATACCGGCGGACACACACCCGCGAAAGACACCACAACGTTCGAAATCTCCGGCAGACGGGCCTGGCATTGGCAGCTTTCAAAGACGCCCGACAGCATCTCCCGCCAGCGCGTCAGGAGGGTCCACGAGAGGTCGCCCAGCGCCACCTCGCCCCGCGCCAGCCCCACCAGCAGCGGCAGCGCGGCGTTCGCGTCCGGGAGACCGGCGCTGTCCACAATCACCTTGTGGGCGATGGCCGCCAGCTTGCCGTACTCCGGCGTGCCCAACAGGCGCTGGTTGCGCCACCATAGCAGGACCGGAAGATCCGGCGCGACGAGGGGCAGCAGAATCGAAGGCAAATCCACCAGCGAGGCGTCCGAAGCCGTAATTTCAATGTGCTCGCAGCAAATCTGACGGCGCTGGCGGAACGGCATCCAGCACTGGGAGTAAACCCGCTCCGCGAGGGCTGGCGCGCCCGTGCCCCCCGGCCGGATCAGGATGGTGCGGGCCGGGTACTCCGGCATGAGCGCGGCGATGGTCTCGCCAAGGTTTGCCATGTCGTCGGTCTCTCCGGCCAGGACGATCAAGGTCATGGCACACGCGCGCAGCACGCCCGAGCCGGCTTCTGCATGCTCCTGGCCCGTGGCAACCCACAGGTCGGCCAGCTCGCGCAGGATGCGATCGGGGGAAAGAGTGGCAGCCATTTAAGCAAAGACTCCAGGCAACGTGGGGCGGACCTCCTGGTCTGTCTTCTTTGAGGCGCGGCGGCTCTCAACAAGAAGGCAGACCAGGAGGTCCGCCCCACCGAGCGCGACCCTGTATAGCTCACACGTGGCGGCCATTACGGCGTCCTCCAAGCGTGTCCGCGGCATACCAGCATCTCTTCAGCCGCGGCCGGACCCCAGGTTCCCGCCGCATAGTTCGGAAAATCGAATGCGGTTTCCCGCCACATGGTTTGGATGGGCTCCACCACCGCCCAGCTTGCTTCCACCATGTCCTGGCGGGTGTAGAGCGTGGCGTCGCCGGCGATGGCGTCCAGCAGGAGCGTCTCGTAAGCCGAGGGCGAGCGCTCCCCGAAGCTCGACCCATAGTTGAAATCCATGGAGACGGGACGCAGTTCAACCCCGGCGCCCGGCCTTTTCGAGAGGAACTTCAGCGAGATGCCCTCTTCCGGCTGGATGCGGAGGATCAGCAAGTTGGGCGCCCGCTCGGCGCCGCCGTGGAAGAGGGTGAGCGGGGCCGGGTTGAATTGAACCGCGATCTCAGTGACGCGCTTGGGCAACCGCTTGCCGGTGCGCAGGTAAAAGGGCACGCCAGCCCAGCGCCAGTTCTCGACGAAAAACGTCACCGCGGCATAGGTATCGGTTCCCGATTTTGGGTCCACGCCCGGCTCCTGGCGGAAGCCGGGCAGATCCTCGCCTCCGACTCGCGCCGGCCCGTACTGGCCAGGGACCGCGTTCGCACGAATTTCATCCGGCGTCATGGGCCGTATGGAGCGCAAGAGCTTGGAGCGCTCATCACGCACGGAAGCGGCCCTGAAACTGGCGGTCGGCTCCATGGCGATGGTAGCCATTACCTGGAGCAGATGGTTCTGGATCATGTCCGCCAGCGCGCCGGCTTCCTGGTAATACGCGCCCCGTCCCTCGACGCCGATCGATTCGGCCGCCGTAATCTGCACGTGGTTCACGTAACGCCGGTTCCACAGGGGCTCGAAAATCCCGTTGCCGAATCGCATTGCCAGAATATTCTGCACGGTCTCCTTGCCCAGGTAGTGATCGATGCGGTACACGTCGGATTCGTCGAACACCTGGTGGATCTGGCCGCTGAGCTCGCGCGCGCTGGCCAGATCGTGTCCGAAGGGCTTTTCCACCACAAGCCGCCGCCAGCCATTGCCTTTCTCCAGCCGCGCGCCGCCCAGCCCCAGCGCCGCCGGCGCGTACTGGCTGGGCTGCAGCGACAGATAGAAGAGCGCGTTGCCGCCGGTGTGCCGCGCCTGTTCGATCTCCGCCAGTTTTTGGGCGAGCCGCCCGAAGAGCGCGGCGTCGCCGGCGTCGCCGGCCACGTAGAACAACCCGCGCGCGAAGGCTTTCCAGACGTCTTCATCGAACGTGGTGTCTTCGGAGAAGCTCCGGACGGCTTCCCGCATCTTCTCGCGGAATCCATCGTCGCCCAGCGGCGTGCGCGAGACGCCGATCACGGCGAAGCCCGCCGCCAGCCGGCGGTCATAAGCCAGACGGTAGAGCGCCGGCATGAGCTTGCGCTTGGTGAGGTCCCCGGAGGCGCCGAAAATGACGATGGCGCACTCCGGCATCCGCGTTTCAAACCGCAGGGGATCCTGGAAGGGGTTCTCCAAGGCCATTGCTTACAACATATCACGGGCCCGGGGAACCGCCCCCGCGGCTACCGGGGCCGGTAGGCTCGCGCCAGATCCAATTGGCGGATGGCTTCATCGCAAGCGCGAACGGCCTCCGCCTTATGGCCGCCGAAATCGTGCGGGGCCTCCATCATGTAACCGCGGGCGTCCCTCAAAGCGCTAATGGCCGCGACAAGGCGCGGATGCATGACCCGTTCTCTTTGCGCAAATAGACCGGTTCCGGCGGTGAGAACCACGCCGAGCACAATTCCTGAAATTAACCTCATTTCCGTTTTCCTCCTGGCGGACGCTTTCCAAACGCCGCCTGCAGAAATCTTACGCGAAGATGCGCCCCCGCGCAATCGGCATGCGCCCGGCCGCGTGCCCCCGCGCACGATGCGAAACCACGTGCGGACGAAACGGATGTGCACTAAAATAGCGGTGACGCCTATGACACATGCCAGCCGTCGAAGCCTCCTTCAATCCGCGGCCGCCGCCGTCGCGTGGCGCGCCGTAGCCCAAACGCCCTCTCAGCGCAAGATGCGCGTGGGCGTTGTGACCGGCGTCTCCGCCGATCCGGAGGCCGCAATCAAACGCGTCCACGATCTCGGTATTCCCACCTGCCAGGTTTCGCCTCGCGCCGCGCGCATCCAGCAGCTTCAGCGCGTGTCGGATTTCGCCAAGATGGCGGGAATTTCAGGCGTGCAGAGCCATTGCGGTTTCATACCCGAAAACCCCAACGACCCGGTCTACGGCGAAGCGGTCGAGGCTATCCGCACCGTGGCGCAGTATTGCGCGAAGAACGGCCAGACCTTCCGCTGCGAAACCGGCCAGGAAACGCCCACTACCCTGGTGCGCGCCATCCACGACGTCGGCCTGGATAACGTCGGAGTGAATTTCGACGTCGCGAACCTCATCCTATACGGCAAAGCGAATCCGCTGGACGCCGTGGACATATTCGGAAGCCTGATTCTCGGCGTGCACGCCAAGGACGGGCTGTATCCCACCGACACGCGGAAGCTGGGAGAAGAGGTCCCCATCGGACAGGGGAAGGTGGACTTCCCCGGGATCGTCGCGCGGCTCCGCAAGATGGGTTACACAAACCCCTTGACCATCGAACGTGAGATCCGAGGCGAAAAGCAGACGGCCGACATCCTGGCCGCCAAGGCCTACCTGGAAAAGTTGATCGGCTGACGCCGGCCCGGCTTACCTCTGGCTGCTCTCGCCCGCCGCGACCTTCCGATTGAACTCGGCCGAGCGGTTCCGCGGTACGCTAAGCGACTGCCATCGGTCACGCGCCAGGTGCTTCGCCAGCATCACAATCTGCCCCACATGATGCGCGTAATGCGCCACCTGGCGGTTGATCGCCTGCATTACGGAATGCGGTTCGCCACGGATGGTCACGGTACGCCCCAGATCCGCATCCCCCAGCGGCTCCAGCGCCCCGAACACGCGCCCCCAGCCGTCCTCCCATAATCGCAGCAATGACTCGCGGGTAGCCGGCGGGTTGACAAATTCCGTGTCGCGCTCGCGATCCGGCTTCTCCCCATCGGTCGTCAGGAAATCGGTCCAGCGGGAGCGCATATTGCCCGCCATGTGTTTTACGACGATGGCAATCGAATTCGTCTCTTCGTCCAGCGTGGCGAAAAGCTGCTCGTCGGTCACCTGCTCCATCGCGCGCTCGCCGAGCTTCTTGTAATAACGGAACAACTCCAACGCATCCTCGACATAGGAGGTCGTGAATTTCAGCGCCATGCTTCTATTTTATTTTATCGAGGGCCGCGGCTTTGGATGTACAAGCTGCGTGGCTAATTTTGCACGTGTGGTCCCGCTGACACGCCTCCTACACTGCTAACTTACGTATATTCGGTCGCTTACTATCGTGGCGACCCGATTGCATCCGAGTCCGTGTTGGGCCGGTAAGGAAAGGACGATACAGGCGATATGGACAACATTTTCGGTTGCATTCTGATGGTTGCCATTACGTTTCCCTTGTCATTCTTCGTGGCGCGAGCTTGTCTGAAAGGTGTGATCCGGCTCGGAGCGCTGCGCGAAACCGCCCGATCCGTTGCGCCGGAGGCCCTGCGCCGCAACGCGTCCTGAATTCGAACCACGAGGTGTTATACAGTAGGGTTCGAAGCCCTATGGACTACTTCCGCGGACGATTGCACGCGAGTCGCTCCCAGTTTCACTCCACAGAGGATGAAGACCAGCCACCGGAGGCAATGAAAGCGCCGGCGAACGCGCCCGCGCGGGAAGACATCGCCAGCCTGGCGTATTCCTACTGGGAAGCGCGCGGGCGCCAGGGCGGGTCCGCACTGGAAGATTGGCTTCGCGCCGAACGCGAGATCAAACAACGGAAGTAGCGTTTCGATGAGATGGCCTGCCCAGCGGATTGCCTTCGCCTCGCTGCTTTTTGGGCCGGCCGTTCTGATCGCGCAGACGTTCACGCCGGGTCCGAGAGTGGCGACGTTCCACTCGGGCATCGATAATTCCGAGCAGCCTTACGCCCTGTACCTTCCGAGGCAGTTCGACCCCTCGAAGAAGTATCCGCTGGTAGTTGGCCTTCACGCCGAGGAAACCAACCACAGCGTTAACCTGGTGCAACTTTTCGGCGTACTGGCCGCTCCCAGTGAAATCGGCATGGCCGTGGGAAGGGGCTTTCCACGGTTTCGCGACGTGGATTTCATCGTAGCCTGCCCGTTCGCGCGCGGCACGATGGGCTACCAGGGCATCGCCGAGCAAGACGTTTACGACATGCTGGACGAGGTGGAACGCCGCTACCCGATCGACCAGGACCGCGTTTATCTCAGCGGCGTCTCGATGGGCGGCGGAGGAGCGCTATGGCTGGCGCTGACGCGCCCCGATGTGTGGGCGGCAGTAGCGCCGGTATGCGCATCCACCATTCCAGGCAGCGAGGAACTGGCTCCAAACGCACTTAATCTGCCAATCCGTCTGTTCCACGGGGCGCTCGATCCGGCCGTGCCGGTTGCATCTTCGCGAGCCTGGCAGAGACGGCTGCTCGATGCCGGGGCGCCGGCCGAGTACATCGAGTATCCGGGCGTGCTTCACAACGCGTGGACCAACGCCTACCGCGATCTTGGTGTTTTCGATTGGTTCGCCCAGTTCCGCCGCAACCCCGCCCCGGAGCGCGTGCGGCTGGTGACACGCTCCTACCGCTATGCCTCGGCTTATTGGGTTCGCATCGATGGGATGGCGCCAGGCGCTCTGGCTTCCATCGACGCCCGCCTGTCGGGAAAGACGGAGGCCCGGGTGGAGACGCGCGACGTGGATGGCTTCAGCTTGTTGGGAAAAGCGATGAATCTGGTGACCATCGACGGCGCGGCTATTCGCGTGCGGCCGGGCGCGGCGCTTTCGTTCGCCAAAGCCGATGGCCGTTGGCGGCAGGGACCATGGGAGCCCGCCGGCAAGCGTCCCGGCGCCGAGGGACCCGTTGCCGCGGCCGTCTCCGGCCGGCACATTTACGTGTATGGGACGGCCGATCATCCGCCGCCGGAGATAGTGGCCGGCCGCCGCCGGGCCGCGGAGAACGCCGCCAATTGGTCCGCGCCACCCTACGCCCGAGTTGCGCTTACGTTGGCCGTGAAGGCCGACGCCGACGTGACCGACGCCGATATCGAGAGCGCCGACCTGGTTCTCTTCGGCGCGCGTGGGACCAACGCCCTGATTGCGCGCTTCGCCGGGGAACTGCCACTGGCGCTCAATTCCGGCGCCGCCGATTATGGCTTGCTATTCGTCGCGCCGGTTGGCAAACGCTACGCGCTGGTCAGTTCGGGTCTGCCGTGGTGGACCGGCGCGGAGGAAGCCAGCCGCGGCGGAGACCGCTTTGCGCCGCCGTTGTTTCGCCTGCTGACCACCTTCGAAGACTTCATTCTTTTCAAAGGTTCCCTGGCCAATGTGGTATCCGAAGGCTATTTCGATCGAAACTGGAAGGTTCCGCCCGATGCGTCCGCCAAGATGCTGGCCACCGGAACGGTAAGCGTCCGTCAATGACTCCTGAAGAATTTCGCCGCCATGGCTACCGGGCGATCGATTGGATCGCCGACTATCTCGCTCGTCCCGAGCGCTATCCCGTGCTTGCGTCTGTCAAGCCGGGCGAACTCACCGATGCTCTGCCCGCCGCCGGCCCCGAGCGCGGCGAGCCCATGGAAATCATCCTGGCCGATTTCGAGCGTCTGATCGTGCCCGCGGTCACGCATTGGAATCATCCGGGCTTCATGGCCTACTTTGCCATTTCCGCCTCCGAACCGGGCATCCTCGGCGAACTGCTGGCCACCGCCCTAAACCTGAACGGGATGCTGTGGAAGAGCTCGCCGGCGGTCGTCGAACTGGAGCAGGTCGCGCTGCGGTGGCTGCGGCAGTGGACCGGGCTGCCGGAGGACTGGTTCGGATGCATCTACGACACCGCGTCGATCGGCAGCATGCACGGCATCGCCGCCGCGCGCCAGGCGGCAGACCCCCGGTGCCGCGCCCGCGGCACGGCGCAAGGCCTGGTGGTCTACACCTCGGAGCAGGCGCATTCGTCCATCGAAAAAGGCGCCATCGCGGTGGGCATCGGCCAGGATTTCGTTCGCAAAATCCCGGTGGACGCGGAATTCCGCATGCGGCCGGATGCGCTGGCGGCGGCCATCGAGCGGGACCTGGCGGAAGGTCTGCGGCCGTGCTGCGTTTGCGCCACGGTGGGAACTACTTCCACCACCAGCGTGGACCCCGTGCCGGAGATCGCGGATCTGTGCGAACGGCACGGCATCTGGCTGCACGTGGATGCCGCCTACGCCGGGTCGATTATGGTCGCGCCGGAGTTCCGCTGGGCGTTCGCCGGGTGCGGCCGGGCCGATTCGCTGGTCACCAACCCGCACAAGTGGTTCATGACGCCGGTGGATTGCAGCGTCTTCTACACCCGCCGGCCGGACGTGCTGCGGGCCGCGTTCTCGCTGATCCCAGAGTACTTGCGCACCGCCGACGCCCCGCGCGCCGTCAACCTGATGGACTACGGCGTGCCGCTGGGCCGGCGTTTCCGCGCGCTGAAGCTATGGTTCGTGATGCGCTACTTCGGCCGCGAGGGCCTGGCGAACATCCTGCGCGAGCACGTGCGACTGGCGCAGGATCTGGCGCGGCAAGTGGACGCCGACGCCCGCTTCGAGCGCACCGCGCCGACGCCCTTCTCGGTGGTCTGCTTGCGCTACAAAGGGACCGACGACCAGAACCGCCGCATCCAGGAACACGTGAACGCCACCGGCGAGATTTTCATCTCCGGCACGGTCCTGAACGGCCGCTTCACGCTGCGGCTGGCGATTGGCAACCGCGCCACGAAGCGCGAACACGTCGAGCGGGCATGGGCGCTGATAAGGGAAGGCGCGGAGAGTCTGTAACTGAGCCAGACGGCCCGTAACCCTGTCCGAGGCGGCGTTTAGGCCAGCGCGTTCTTACAGTACTCCACGCACTTGGCGATCTCCGCCATGCGCGTCGATCCCTGTGGAATGGCGTACTCGAACTCGATGGCCCCCTGGAACTTCCACTTATTCTTCCGCATCAACTGGAGCACTTCCTTGATCGGCACATCCCCTGTGCCGAATGGAACGGCGGGGCCGTCGTGCATCTTCTTGTCTTTCACATGAATGTGCGTGATGCGGTCGTGGTACTTCTCCATGAACGGAATCGGGGAAGTGTTGTTGCCGGCGACGAAGTGGCCGATATCCAGGTTGATGCCGTTGTACTTCGCGTAGGTCATGGCCGTCTCCCAACTCTCGGGACGGCCGAAGGCCTCCGGGCTGGTGATGTCGGTGTGGCCATGATATCCCACCATCATTTTGTGTTTGTCGGCGAACGCGCCCAGCCACTTTGTCCTGCTGAGCGGAATCTCGCAGGAGATGGCGGAGGCACCCACGGTTTTGGCCATCTGGAAGCAGTAATCCACCTCGTCGTCCGACGCGTTTTGGATCCAATCGACCTTGACCACCTGGATCAGCACTCCGGCGTCTTCGTACTTCTTACGGAACGCCTTGAACTTATCCACCGAAAGTGACATGCGCCATTTGCGCATTTCCTCGGCGGCCGCTTTGCGAGCGGCTTCCTGCTCCGGGGTCAGCGGCGCACGTCCGCCTCGGGCGGCTCGCCCGGCGGCGGCAAGGCCGCCAGCAGCCGCGAGCTCGGCGGCACGGCCGCCCGTTACCGCCCCGCTCGGCGCCGCCGGGACCGGCGATCCGCAGAAGGATTCGATGGGCTGCGTCCGCAATTCCACGGCGCTAAGTCCGAGTTGCACCGTATTATTGAGCGTCTCGTCGGCGCTCATATTGTTGTTGCCGTAGCTGTACGGCGCGTTGATGCCAATTTGCACGCCGTCGAACTTCGAGTTTGGTTTCGCCAGCAATCTGGACGCGGGGAGAGCGGCGAGCGCCAGCTTTCCCAAGTCGCGCCTGGTATAGATCATTGTGTCCCTTTCTATAAGAACGAAGTTTTCAGGTGGTCAACTGCTGCCAGAGGGCGCTGTAGTAGCGCAGAAACCGCACCGGTTCCTGGCTTACCTGGTCAACCTCGGCCAGGGTGTACCGCTTGTACCCCGAATCACGCAGCAGGCGGAAAAACTCGCGGTACGGATAGGTGGTGTACAGGTCGTTGATGTGCACGTTGCGGATAAACTTCCCCAGCAGGTCGAAGGCCGGCTTGACGGAGCCATCCGTGACGTCCGTCGGATTGGAGTTCCAACAGGCGCCGACGCTCTTGTGGTTGGCGGCGGTCAGGATGTCGGAGGCGTTCTTGGGCAACTGGGTGCCGTTCCCGTGGACCTCCATCCATATCTCGATCCCTTGCGACTGGGCGTAATCGCCGAGCTCGTGCAACCCTCCGGAAATATTGGCGATGGTGGTGGCCAGCGGCACGCCCTGCGGAAGTCCGTTGGGGCGGACCTTCACGCCAATGGCGCCGGTGTCGCGCGCCAGGTCGACAAAAGTCTTGCCGATTTCCACCTGCCGTTTTCGCACTGCGGGATCGGGCGACTCGAATTCGCACTCGGTGCCATAGCTCAGCAGGCGGACCTTGGAGCGCTGGAAACGCTCCCTGACCTTGGCGCGCTCGGCGGGGCCGATCGACGGCTCGACGCCGTGCTTGTGCGTGGTCCGCAATTCAACCGCGACAAGCCCGGCCGCCTCGAGCGTCGTGATGATCGTCTCCAGGTCCATATCCTTGAGCAGGTTGTACGTCACGCAGCCAAGCTGGAACTGGCGTTCCGCGGGCGGCGCGCCGCTGGCCAGCCGGACGTTGGGAAGAAAGCCACCGGTCAGCCCGGCGGAAGCGGCAATGAAAGACCGTCGATTCATAAACACAACTCCTTGGAACCACGACGCCGGACTAGAACTGAAACCGCAGCGACATCGACATCTGCCGGGGATTCAATGCGGCGGTGTAACGGCCCAACGTCTGGTTGGTCTGCACCAGTATGCCATTCTGCCAATTCGGCCAATCGTAAGAAGGACCTGTATTGGCCGCGCTGAACTGGGGGTGGTTGAAGACGTTGTACATCTCCGCCCGGAAAGTCAGATTACGCCTCTCGCTCTTCAGCGGGAAGTTCTTTTGGAACGTCATGTCCCAGTTGTTCACACGCGTACCCGGAATGGGGATCATGGTCCCGGCTCCGGCGTTGCCGAAGCAGGACATCGATTGCCCAACGCCCTTTTGCGGAGTGGCTCCAGCCGCATAGCTGCAAGGATAGGGAATGACGAATGCGCTTTCATTGAGGAGCGCGTTGCCGGGCGTTCCGTTGGCGTTGGCGCCGGCGGCTTGAACAAACGGGGTCGCGCCGGTGAACATCACCTGGCTCGCCGGAAGCTGCGGGTTCCCGACGACGAGCATCCTGGCCCCTTCGGCCGAGCCGGTCCAATCCATCTGGGGGTTGGTGGAAGTGGTCCCGGTGAAGGAGATGCCCGGTACGCCTGTCATGACGTCGGAGCGCCACTGGGTAATGCCCGATATGGACCAATGGTCCGCAACCCACCCCAGCGGTCTAGCGTGCAGCTTTTCCCCGAGGTTAGGCAGTTCATAGACGTAGTTGATCGCCAGGACGCTTGGAGCCGGCGCAAACGAAGGCCCGTAGTTCCTGTATTTGGCTGGCCAGTAGGGGCTGGGGCTTTCGCTCATAATCTTCGACAAAGTGTACGCCAAGCCATAAGACAGGTGCCTGGTCATGTTGCGCCGCACGGTCACTTGCAAAGAGTTGAAATTCGAGGTGCCCTGAAGGCCCACCGCGGTCATAGCGCCCAAGCCGGCCAGAGGCTCGAAGTAGATGTCGCTAAGATTCTTGCCGGAGACGTTGGGGGGCAGATACGCCACCGTCGGATTGTAATTCGCGGGGTTGTACTCCGCGTAGAGGGGAATGGCGTTGATTTGGTTGGTCGCCGGAATGTGGCGCAGCCAACTGAACACATATGCAGCCTCCACAACCGTCGAGAAGCCCACGCTCTGCTGGATCATGAAGCTCCCGTTGTAGGCCGTCTGATTCGGCTGGTTGCCGATCATCTCGGTCACGGCGATCGGCGAAACCGCGCCGGTTGCAGCGACGCTGCTCGCCAGGTTCGAAATCTGGTCGATGGTGTTGTAGTAAATGGTATGGTTGACGGTCGCCGGCGGGTTACCGGCAAAGGGCAGGGTTTCATTGAAATCGCCGCGGTGAGGGAACTGGCCAAAGCCCGCGCGGACGGCGGTTCTGCCGTTGCCGAACACGTCCCAGGCCACGCCAATACGGATGGCCGGAGACAGCGACGGCAACGTATACAACTCGTTGTTTGGATAGGGGAGGCTGTTGGCGCCGCCATTGTTAAGTTCCATCCCGTTAAAGTAGTTCGGCGCAGTGGAATATCCGCCCACCGTGGCCGGAACGAACGTGCCCTGCAAGCTGGAGAAGGTCAAAAACCCGGTCGTCGGGTCGTAGGCCTTCTGGTTCGCCGCCGGACATGCCTTTGACGCTGTCGATACCGTGCAGTACGGATAGTAGATGCGCGCCGCCGCGGCCGGATTGTAGGCCTGGCTCACAAACTCGGACGAGTTGCCCAACGTGTTCGCCTGAGGGGACAGGGCGTAAAAGCGGACGCCCGCGTCGATGGTCACGCGCCGGCTTACGCGCCAACTGTCTTGCACGAAAAACTCCGTGCCGTGCTCCCAGCCGGCCACGTTAACCCGCTGGCCCTCGCTATAGTTGTTAAAATTCCCCAGGTAGGCGTTGGCGTACCCGTCCTGGGTGTTGTTCGGCATCACCGAGCTGCTGGCGAAGCTGTATGCCCCCAGGTAGTTGCCTTGACCATAGCTCCCCTTCACGCAACCTACTTTTTCATAGAAAATGCCGAACTTGATACTGTGCTTCCCGCGAATCAAGCTGAGGCTGTCGCTCAAGGTCGGGCCCTGAGGACTGACGCCCGACACGGGGCAGGAGCTGTTGCATAGGACGTTGGAGAAGTTGCTCTCGGATTGCTGCCCGCCCCCATAGGTGACGCTTGGGACGCCCACCATGTATTGCCGGTAACCCGGCCCGAGATGCGAACCCCGGTCCCAATTGCCGGTGTCGGATGTAAAATTCGGGTCGGTCGCGAAGTTATCGAAGGATGGTGGGTTGCCCATCAGCGACCGGAGGAGTTGGGACTGGTCGTGAAGGTACCAACTGGACACGTCCATGCCCTTGCCATACGTGAACTCGTCCACCGTCGTCGGAGAAATGACATAGGTGACTCCAACGGCCCAACCATGCCCCGAGTGCGGGTGGTCCATGGATGTGGGTATCCACTGGCCCTCGGCGTTTGGCTCCGCAGGGCCTTGGCCGGTGTTGGTGTTGTCGTAGTCGTTGATATACCGCACCCACGCGGTCAGCTTCGTGAACACGTTGTAATCGATACGGATGGTATCGTTGCGCCGCGGATGCTCACCGGTCCACTGCCAGTAATAGTTGCGCGAGTATTGCGTAGTCGTGAACTGGGGGTCGACAATGCAGCCCGCGCCAACGCCGGCATGGCCGCAGATGTTCGGCGCCGCCATGTAGCCCAGCATCGCTTGGCCGTATGCCGCCGCGGTCGGATCCAAAACCAGGCCCGCTATGTTGTTGTTCGGGACCGGGTTGCCGGTGGTGGGGTCGGTGAGGCTATACTGCACGCCGTTGGAGTTGGAGTAGCCGGCGAAGTTGCCAGCCCGCTGCGCCGCCGTCGGCATATTGGCGTACCCGCTCTGGCTGGCCGGCTTCTGCGCGGTGAATTCCTCGGAGAAGAAGAAAAACAGCTTCTTCTTCATCACGTTGGGCAGCTTCGGAATCGCTACCGGCCCCCCGATGCTGTAGCCCCAAACGAAGAACCGGTAGAGGCTCTTGGGCGTGCCGTTGTAATTATCGAAAAAGTTGTGGGCGTTGAACATCTCATGCCGCTTGTTAGCCCAGGCGCTGCCATGGAATTCCCGGCTCCCGCCCTTGGTGACAACCGAGATTTGGCCGCCCATGCTGTGGCCGTATTCCGCCTGGTAGTTGGTGGTCAGCACGCGGATTTCGGCGATGGAATCCATGTTCGGCTCGTAATTGATGCTTCCGTTCGATCCCGCATCCAAGTCCGTGACGCCATCCACCGCAAACTCCACCCTGGTGGTCCCGGAGCCATTGATCTGAACGTTCCCGACAGCCTGCCCACTGCTCGAGTCACCTCCCGTCAGGTACGCGGTTCCCGTGCTGGCCCCGGGTATGGTCGTCAGGATGGCGAACATATCGCGGCCCTTCAAGGTGAGGCCCGACAATTGGCTGCTATCGACCAGCTTCGAGTTCTCGCTCGATGCCGTCTGTACTGGCGTTACCGCCGCGGTGACCGATATCTCTTCGGTCATGGAACCCAGCGCCAGGGCGATCTTCCCGAGGTCGCGGGTTTCGCTGGCGGTGACGTCGATGCCCGACTGCGCGTACGTCTTGAAACCCGACGGGCCTCTGACAGTCAAGTCGTACTTGACAGGCTCCACGCTGTTAAAGCGAAAGAGCCCTTCGGCATCGGACACCGTGGTTCGGACGGCGCCTGTCGCCTGGCTTTTCAGCTCGACCTGTGCCACCGGCACGGCTGCATTGCTGGAATCCGTTACAATTCCCGTTACGTTGCCCGTTGTGCTTTGGCCAAAAACGTGGCCGCACAGGAGCCCCAAAACGCAAGACAACTCTACGAATCGTCGAACCCGCATGACTAAGCCTCCCACCTTCTCTTCTTCTTAATCCCTAACCACGGATTTTCGTGTTCTTAACCCCGGATTTCCGCTCGGAATCCCGTGGTGTCAATTCTGAACCGATCTGTTGCAAAAATCAACAAAAAACGGCCTGAAATCTGAAAACCTCAGTTCCTATCCACAGTCAGGACTTGACTAGAAGGCGGTGGACTCGCTCTGCGTTTTCCCGAACCTCGTCCTTCAACCGCGGAAACAGACCGATGAAAACGCCATCGTTGGGCTTGATGCTCTCGTACGCCGTGCGGAAGGCCTGCTCCACGTTGGTGACGCGTCCCGCCGCCAGAATCTTGAATGCGAAGCATGGCTTCTTGGTGGCTCGCATGACTTTGTACATGCGCGGAGGGTCGCTCTGCAGAAAGCACTCACCCTGCATTTCCACCGTCTCGCCGTTCAGGACCTTCTTCCATTCCTCCGGCGTCCGCGTCCGGTCGTAAACGCAGCCGGCGTAAAAATCAACGTCCCACCCCTGTTCCTCGACCAGCTCAATCACTTCCGGCTTGTGCGTCCCTACACCGACCATCGTGCCCATGCCGCGCACCCGCTTACACCATTCCTTCACGGCGTCCATCTGGCCGTTCTTGAAAGCGACGTCCGTGTTCTCCCCATGGCGATAGACCGCCAGCGGCTTAAACGTCTTGATCATCTCCGTTGGGTCTTCCAGGCCCTGGGCGATCAGGTGCATCTGGCCCCCTTCGGCCCGGAACCGCTCCACGTCCGGCGAGCCCCGCCCGTTGGTGTGGAAGACCATCGCGTTGATCCCGAACTCGTTGCACTGGTGCAGCAATTCGCAGACCCGCGCCGGCGTGTAGTACTCCTGCATGATCGTTCCCAGGATTTGATTGAAATGGGCGAATCCATAGAATTGGTTAGCTCCGCAGACCAAACGGCTGATCTCGGCATTGCCGAACTTCATCTTGGGAACCTGGATCTCCGAGGCCGGCCTTGGCGGCGTTGTGGGTTGCTGCTGCCTTCCTCCCCGCCCGGATCCCTGCCCCTGCCCCGCGGATGAACCTTGGGGCGTCTGCGCCGCCAAGCCCGCGGCGCCAGTCAAACCGGCTGCCAGGGCCGCCGTGGATTGCAAAAAGTTGCGTCTTGTATCGGACATTCGGTTTCCTTTATACGATTAAACTGCCTTGCCTGCACTCCCGCCACGAGAGCTTCGCCAGGAGAGGTTACACTTCCCACCAAGTCGCCTGTTGTTTCCCGGAATGGTGGCTATACTTTACCAGCATATCAACGAGCACTCAACGGTGTTACGGTAATGTGACGCCGTAAAGACCGGTTAACTACTCTCTTTTCTCTATGTTGGCAAAAGTGCAGGATGGCAACCGCCGATACGCGGCGCGCCCGATTATACGGGAGTTTCAGGCCTGATGGCTTGCGGTTCCCTTGCCTTGCCCGTCAGGACTTAACCAGGAGGCGGTGGACACGCTCGGCATTCTCCCGAACCTCGTCCTTGAACCGCGGAAACATGCCGACGAAAATGCCGTCGTTGGGCTTAATGCTCTCGTACGCCGTGCGGAAGGCCTGCTCCACGTTGGCGGCGCGGCCAGCAGCCAGGATCTTAAATGCGAAGCACGGCTTCGTGGTCGCTCGCATGACTTTGTACATGCGCGGAGGGTCGCTTTGCAGATAGCAGTCGCGCTGCAATTCCACCAGTTCGCCGTTAAATACCTTGTTCCATTCGTCCATCGAACGCGTTACGTAGTAAACGCAGCAGGCGAAAAAGTCGACATCCCACCCTTGGTCCTCGACCAGCGCGATCACTTCCGGATTGTGGCTCCCGACCCCGACCAGAGTGCCCATGTCGCGTACCCGCTTGCACCATTCCTTCACCTCGCCAATCTTGCCCGCATGGTGAAGGGTGTCCGTGCTCGAGCCGTGGTGGTAGACCGCAAGCGGGGCCAGCGGCTTGAACGTCTTGATCATCTCCGAGGGTTCCTCCAGGCCCTGACCGATCAGGTGCATCTTGCCCCCTTGGGCCAGGAACCGCTGCACGTCGGCCTGGCCGCGCCCCTCGGTATGGAAAACCATCCCGTCGATCCCGAACTCGTTGCATTGGCGCCACAATTCGCAGACCCGCTCCGGCGTGTAAAAATCCTGCATCACCGTCGAAAGGGTTGAATTGAAATGAGAGAACCCATAGAACTGGTTGGCCCCGCAGATCAAACGGCTGATCTCGCCACTGCCGAATTTCATTTTGGGAACCTGGATCTCCGAGGCCGGCCTTGGCGGCGCGGCGGGCTGCTGCTGCCTTCCTCCCCGCCCTGCAGGCGCCTGCGCCGTTAAGGCGGCGGCGCCAGTCAAACCGGCAGCTACGACCGCCGTCGAGTGCAAGAAGTTGCGTCTTGTATCGGACATTCGGTTTCCTTTATGCGATTCACCGCGTGGTGACACCTATCCCCCAAATCGCCCGCGCTTTCCGAAATGGTTGACCTAGTCTACCGCATAATTGAGCGGTACTCGATGATGTTACGGTAAAGCCCAGCCGTAAAGACCCCGGATAACTGCACTGTCTTCAATACCTTGGCGCAAGTGCGGCAGGAGCCCCCGCGGCCACCCGACGCCCCTGGATTATACTGGAATTGCGGACCCGATGGAAGCCTGCGATAGTGGCATTCCGGGGTTTGCGGGGCACGTTTCGCGATAGTATACTCGGAATACCCCGAGAAAGAAGGACGGTTTGAAGCCAAACGCTCGACCCGCTCAGGAAGACGCTGGCAAGGGCTGCTGGACTCCTGAGACCGAAGCAGACGTCGATGCGATCCGAGAGCAGTTGGAGCAACTCTTGGAGAGTCCTTGGTTCAAAACCAGCCGCCACTATCCCGCCTTGCTGCGCCACGTCGTAAACGAGACTCTGGAAGGACGCATTCACGGGCTGAAGGAACGAACGCTCGGAGTCGAAGTGTTCGGACGCGATCCTTCCTACGACACGAATGCGGACCCCGTGGTTCGAATGACGGCCACACAGGTCCGCCGCCGGCTGATGGAGTATTACCAGGAACCGGGGCGTGAAGCCGAAATCCGCGTCCTGTTGCCGGTGGGGTCGTACGTTCCCACCTTCCAGCGGCCGGTCGTGGCGGAGTCCGGCGCCGCCCCGGACCCTATTGCCGAAGTGGCGCCTGAGATTCTGGTTTCGCCTCAGCCGGAGATTCCACCGTCCGGAGCGCCTGCGGCCAGCCGGAAAAGCCCGCCCGCTCTCATCGCCCTGCTGCGAAACAAGCGGCTGGCCTATGTGATTGCCGTGGTTGCCGTGCTGGCCCTCGTCGCGGCGTATTTCACGCTGATTGCGCGTCCCAGGATGACCGCCATGGAGAAGTTCTGGGGCCCGGTGTGGGATTCGTCGAACTCTGTAATGATATGTGTCGGAGGAGGGCAGTCCTCCGGCGCCGAAGCGTCCCAACCGGCGTCCCAAGGGACGGCGCCGGGCGCACCCCAGCGGCCTCCCAGCATACGGGACGTGATCCGCCTGAATAAGATCTCCTGGGCCGAGGCCCTGACGCTCTCAAACCTGGTAACTTTTGTCAGGGCGAACGGGAAGACCCCCGTGGCGCGCAGGTCCACGGAGACTTCCTTTACCGAGCTCAGAAACACGCCCGCGGTCCTGGTAGGCGGTTACAACAACCAGTGGATCTTACGCCTGACGAACCCGTTGCGTTTCAGCTATCAGGGCGATTGGGATGCATCGCTCTTCTGGATCCAGGATCAAAAGAACCCGTCCCAGAGGCTTTGGGCGGTGGACGTCTCGGCCCCACACTCGGCATTCTCCGAAGACTATGGCATTATCATGAGGTACTTCGATCCCACGACGGAACGCACGGTGGTGGTGGCCTCCGGGATCGCATATTACGGGACGGTGGCGGCCGGCGAGTTCCTCACCAGCCCGAAATACCTTGAAATGATCGATGCCGGCGCCCCCGGCGATTGGCAGCGCAAGAACCTGCAAGTGGTTTTCGCCACCAGGATCATCAACGGTGAGACTGGGCCGCCGCGGATCTTGGCCACCTATTTTTGGTAGTCGGCCCGGGGCTCCTCCGACAGACGTAACATAACGTATCGCCGCCGTATGACCGAAGCGCAGCCCATTTGGTATCAATAAGTTCAGAACCGTCAGCCGCTTCTTCCCATCCGCTCGCCGAAGGCCTTCCGCCTCTGCGCCGATACCGTAATTCCAGTGGCCCGCGTCCGCCGGATGATAAAGTCATCGTTGGGGAAATCATCGGTGCCAGCCAAGCGGGAGTTTCTTGATCGACGCAGGTTTCTTGCTATCGGGGTCGGCGCCACCGCCGCCGGCGCCCTTGTGTCATGCGGCCGCGCCGGCGGCGGGGCGTATTGGCGTTTTTTTTCGGCTCGGGAAGCCTCTACCGTGGACGCCATCTGCGAGCAGATTATCCCGGCGGACGGATACCCGGGCGCTTCGCAGGCTGGAGTCGTTAACTTCATCGACCTTCAGTTGACCAAGTCCTACCGGAAGTATCGGGACGCATACCGGAAAGGGATCGCCGGCGTGGATGCGGCCAGCCGCCGCGCCTTCGGCAAGCCATTTGCGGAGCTGCCGTCCGACCGGCAGACCGAAATCCTCACCGCAATGAGCGACAACCGGGACGAGTTTTTCGAATTGATCCGAACCCACACCATGCAAGGCTTCTATGGAGACCCCCGCCACGGCGGCAACCGCGGTGAAGTGAGCTGGAAAATGCTGCGCTTGCCGAACCCGCCGGTACGGGGCCGCATGCCTTACGAGCGCATTGCCGGCTGACGAACCATGGCTCTCAAACACGTAAATGCGGTCATCGTGGGATCTGGCGCCGGGGGCGGCGTGGTTGCGAAAGAACTCGCTACCGCGGGCATGAGCGTCGTGGTGCTGGAGCGCGGCAAGTGGCAGTCCGCCGCCGAGTGCCGCAAGGACGACCTCAGAAACCAGCGGACCAGCGTGCTCGGCAACGGCTCCGGCCCGGACGAGGAGCGCAACCCCCGCGTGCTGGTGGATGAGCAGGGCCGCGAGCGCGTCCTCAGGGCCAATGAGAGCGGCTACAGCAACAATGCCGCGTGCGTTGGCGGCGGCACATTTAGCTACGGGGCAATGGCCTGGCGGTTCATGGAGAAGGACTTCCGGATGCGCACGACCTACGGACCCGTCGAGGGGAGCACGCTCGACGACTGGCCCATCGGCTACCAGGATCTTGAGCCATATTACGAGAAAGCCGAATGGGAGATGGGCGTTTCCGGCGACGATTCGGGCAACATCTTCAAGGCCCCGCGCAAGAAGGCGTTGCCCATGCCGCCCCTGCCCCCCAACCGCGAGTACCAGGTTTTGCACCCGGCCGCCAAACGCCTCGGCCTGCACCCCTTCGACATACCAATGTTGCGGAATTCGGTTCCCTACAACGGCAGGGGACCGTGCATGCGCTGCCGTTGGTGCGTGGGCTTCGCCTGCGAGGTGAATGCCAAGACGGGCACGCAAAACACCGTCATCCCCAAGGCTTTGGCTACCAGGAACTGCGAACTAAGGTCCCAGTGCATGGTCAAGGAAGTTCTGGTGGACGAGCGCGGCCGCGCCCGGGGCGTGGCATATTTCGATGAAAACGACAGGCTTCAGGAGCAGACCGCGGATCTGGTGGTCGTTTCCGGCTCGGCGGTGGAATCGGCGCGCCTCCTGCTCAATTCGAAGAGCAAGCTCTTCCCCAACGGTCTGGGGAACCGCTATGACTGGGTTGGCAGGAACCTGCTATCTCATACCTACTCGGGGGCGGCGGGCATTTTCGACTTCGATACGTACGATGACGCAGGCCCCGGCGCGCAGATCGCCGTCTGCGACTACAACCACGGAAACCCCGGGCTGGTGGGCGGCGCCCTGCTCGCCAACGAGTTCATCCGGCTACCGTATCAGCATTTAGGATATGCGCCTTCCTTTATCCCCAATTGGGGCGTCGCCCATAAAGAGTGGGTGCGCAACGGATTCAACCGGACGGTGGTCTTGATGGGGCCGACCCAGGAAATGCCGGTGTTCGATGCGCGCGTCCAGGCAGACCCCAAGGTCAAAGACTACTGGGGCATTCCGGTGGGCCGCCTTTCGGGGGGAAAGCACCCGCACACCGTCGAAATCGCCAGATTCATCGCCGGCAAAGCCGAGGACTGGCTGAAGGAGGCCGGGGCGGTTCGAACCTGGAGGAGGCAGCCGCCTCGCGGCCTGAGCGGCGGGCAGCATCAGGCCGGAACCTGTCGCATGGGGAGCGATCCCAAGACCTCGGTGGTCGACAAGTATTGCCGGATCCACGATGTGGATAACGTCTACGTGATCGACGGCAGCGTGCACGTCACCAACGGCGGATTCAATCCGGCTTTGACCATCATGGCGGTTGCCTACCACGCTTCCGACAACCTGGTTAGGACGTGGACGAAAACCGGGGGGCGCTCTTGACGAAGAGGATCGCCGCGGTTGTCGGCATGGGCGTTCTGGCGCTCCTCCTGCTAGTCCCCGGAGCGAGTCTGTATTACGAGTCGGGCGGGGGGTCGGGTTGCACTAAGTGCCATGAGATGAATGCCCCTTACGACTTGTGGAAAACCTCCAGCCACCGTGAAATCGGCTGTCCCAAGTGTCACGGTGGAGCCTTTACCCCCGACGTTTCCTTCCACTGGAACAACGCCACCAGGGTGTACTACCACGTGAAAGGCGACCTTCCGGAGCGGATCGGGATTCGCCAGATCGACCTCCCGGTTATGGTGGACCGTTGCCAGTCCTGCCATCGCGAGGAGTTTGCGCAGTGGCAGTCGGGACCGCACAGCGCCACGTACGCGCGCATCTTTTTGGATAAGAAACAAAACACCAACCGGCTTCTGATGGACGACTGTTTGCGCTGCCACGGCATGTTTTACGGAGGCGGCATTCGGGACCTGGTGGCCCCTTTGGACAAGAGCGGTCCATGGAGCATCGTGCCGGCTGAGCTGTCCAATCGCCCGGTGATGCCGTGCCTGACTTGTCATGGCGTTCACCGGCAAGGCCCGACGCTGCGCAAGACCGGCTTGGACGGCCGCGTGGCCGGGCCCGCGCAGGAGGTCAACCGTCCGTCCCTGGCGTTCTACGATCGCCGGACGCAGCAGAGCATTCCGGTCCAGGATTTGCCCATGCCTGTGATGATGGAGGGAGACCGGGCGGTCAAGATGAGTCCGGACCACCGCCAGGCCCTCTGTTACCAGTGCCATGCGGCGGAGGCAACCCGCCAGGTGGCGAGCGGCGACGACCGGACCTCAATCGGCGTGCATGAAGGCGTTAGCTGCCTGTCGTGCCATTTGAAACATGGGCAGAAGACCCGGGCCTCCTGCGCGGAATGCCACCCGAAAATGTCGAATTGCGGCTTGGACGTCGAGAAAATGGACACAAGTTTCCGTTCGACGGATAGCAAGCACAACATCCACTGGGTAAAGTGCGCGGACTGCCACCCCAAGGGGATCCCCAAGAAAAAGAAGGAGACATAGAAGGATGTTCAAGCCCAATTTCATCTGTACGATTGCGATCGCTTGTCTGGCCGCCTTGGCCGTTGCCCAACAGCAGCCGGCGCTGCAACAGTCGGCCGTCAAGATGGGCAGCAAGTCCATCACGCTCAAGTACTCCGCGCCGTCCATGGCCGGCCGCAAGATTTTCGGCGGCGTGGTGCCCTATAACCAGGTCTGGCGCGCCGGATCTCCCGTGTTCCACACGGATGCCGATCTCGACATCCAGGGCCTCGCGGTTCCCAAGGGGGACTACACGCTCTACGTGTTGCCGAATGCCAAGGAATGGCTGCTCATCGTCAGCAAACAGACCGGACCGCAGGCCACGGCCTACAGCCAGAAGATGGACTTGGGCCGGGTGCCGATGGACATGAAGAAGAGCGGCGCTCCCGCCGAGACCCTTCGCCTAACGTTGAAGAGCTTTGGCAGTTTCGCGGGAACGCTGGAGTTGGCCTGGGAGGACACGGTCGCCTCCGTTCCGTTCAGCATCAACGCGATTGAGCCGAACCGGGAATGGTGACCGGAGTCTTTCCCCGGAGCTTAATGTCGCGCAATGACGAGCCGATGTAGATCGGACGCCCTCCGTCCGCGGCTACCCAGTCGTGCTTTTCCGTTGACCAGTAAGACAGTGCGCGCGAGTCCAGGCGTATCTTCACGGCCTTGGTCCCACCGGGCGCCAGTTCCACGCGCGCGAAGCCCGCGAGCGACCTCGGCGCCATTGTCACCGGCGAGTTCTCCGCCGGACCCACGAAAACCTGGGCGACTTCGGCTCCTTTGCGTGAGCCCGCGTTGCGCAGCGTAAACGCGGCGTCAACCCCTTCCGGACCGTTCTCCACAGCCAGATTCGAATATTGGAAGCGAGTGTAGGACAAGCCGTAGCCAAACGGAAAAAGGGGCTGGATGTTCTCCTGGTCGTACCAGCGGTAGCCCACGGCGATGCCTTCCGAGAAGGTCACCGGAGGCGCATTCGGGTTCAGGCCGCTAGTACCCGGCGGCGGGGGCGGCGCCCAGCGCTCGGGGTGCCCGGCAGCGCGGGAAGGCGTGTCCTCAATCTTGTCCGGGAAAGTGACCGGCAGCCTGCCGCCGGGGTTCGCGCGCCCCATGAGGAGGTCCGCCGTCGCCCAGCCGCCTTCCTGCCCGGGGTACCACATTTCGAGGATGGCCCGAACGCTATCCTTCCAAGGCATGGTCACAGGGCCGCCCGTATTCAAGATCACGATCGAACGCGGATTGGCGGCGGCCACCCGGCGGATCAGTACATCCTGATCCTCCTGGAGCGCCAGCGAAGAGCCCGTCTCGCTCCAGGCGAACACCACCGCCGTCCTCGCCGCGCTCGCCACAGCCACCGCCGCGTCGATGTTCGCCCGCCGCATTTCGGGGGTCATCCAGGAGAACCGGATATTGAGGGGCCGCGTCCCGGTCGAGGACGCGTTGATGTCGATTTGGTGCGCCCCTTTGGCCAGGTGCAGCATACCGCGGGAATTGTCCCGCCCATCGGCGGTCGGAAGGAGACTGGACCACTTCTTCCCGGCGCCGCCGAAACCCCGGAAGCCGCCGGAGCGCACCGCTGAAGCCCCGTCCACCAGTACCTCCCCGACGCCCGCGGCGCCGTTCCCACTGGCAGTCTGCACCATAAAGGTGTAGTCGCCCTCGCTCGGAACTGTCAGGGTTCCCGTCCATGCATACGCCGTTCCAGGTTCCAGCGCCGCCGGACCCTGGAAATCCATGGTTTGGTCGAGCACCGTCGCGCCTGTCCCCCCGCTCGTTTCCTTTCGCAGCAGTCCCGGTTTTCCGTCGTAGGAAAGGGCCGGGCCTGAGACAGGCACGCCGGTCAGGTCGTTTCCCACGGAGTAGGCGATCTTGGCTCCGGGGGCCAGCTTCCTCAGCGCCGCCAGCGGAGAGACCAGGCGGGATTCGAAGCCATAGGCGCGCTCGCCCATGAATCCTGACGCTAATTGGCCGCCGGTAGGGCCGATCACTGCGAGCGATGCCAGATCGCCGGCGCTGAGCGGCAGCGCGTTTCCCTCGTTTTTGAGCAGCACCGCGCCCTGTTCCGCAATCTCACGAACGATCTTCGCATCCGCCTCAACATCGACCGAGGGCCGAACGGGCGGCTTCCCGTTGAGCAGGTGGAACCGGTCCATCTCGTAGAGAATGCGGCTTGCCGCCTGATCGATGGCCGACGCCGGCACGAGGCCCTTCTCCACCGCTGCCCGTAACTCGTCCGTGAAGTACGGCCCGCCTCTCCCCAGGATCATCCTGCCCGGCATCTCCAGGTCCACGCCATCGGTGATATCGAGGGTGCTGTGCACGGCGCCCCAGTCGGATGTGACGAAGCCCCGGAAGCCCCACAGACCGCGCAGGACGTCGTCTTGGATGTCGGAGTTCGCGCACGACCAGTGACCGTTGACCTTGTTGTACGCGCACATCACGGAAGCCGCTCCGGCTTTGACGGAAGCCTCAAACGCGGGAAGGTAGATCTCATGCAGCGTGCGCTCATCGATGAAAACATTGTCCGCGCCGTTGTACGCGGCCAGGTGCTTCACCTGGGCCATGACGCCCTGGCTCTGTATGCCGAGCACCTCCGCCACGCCCATCCGCGCGTTCAAAAGTGGGTCCTCGCCGAGCGTCGTGTGATTCCGCCGGAAAAGGGGGTCGCGGACGATATTGATGTACGGCGCGAGCAGAATGTCCTGGCCGAGCGCCTTCGCATCGCGGCCCATCACCACGCCGTAGAGGCGTGCGGCCTCGGTGTCGAACGTGGCGGCCAGTCCGACAGGCGCGGGCATGCCCGTCGCATCCTTATCGACATTCACCCCAACCGGACCGTCCGCGATGCGCAGTGGCGGGATGCCGAGGCGCGGCAGCCCCGGCCAGTAGCCGGCCTGGCCTAGCTCATTGGGATCGAGAGCTCCATGAACCAGGGCAATCTTCTCCTCGACGGTCATCTGCTTCAGGAGCGCTCCGATGTCCGTCCCCGGCGATTGACCTGCTATGAGGCGGCCTGCGGCGCACGTCAGCAGTAACAGAAGCGATATCCGATGCAAGATCATTTCGTTGGGCTTACCAATCACGGGACGGTTTCATCAGAAAGAGTTCACTCGGATAGGGCGGGGCATCGTCGGATTTCTGGATTTTCTCCAGATAGAAATAGACCTCGGGACTGTGCGCGCCCAGCGAAATCGCCGTCTCCAACGCCTGGCGCGCTTCCTCAAAACGCCCATGCGTCGCCATCGCAACCCCGCGCGCCACCCAGATCGCAGGCCACTCGGGCCAATGGCGCTCGATCTCCGCTAGCAGATTCTCGGCATCGCTGGTTTGCAAAGCGAATTCCAAGGTCGTCGCCTTCATCAGCAGAATCTCACGGTCCCCCGGCAGGTTGCTCGCCGCTCGATCCAGCAACCGCACCGCTTCCGCCGCCTTGCCGCTACTGGTCAGGAAGGCAGCCGCCTGCCGGTATAGATCGGATCGCTTGGGGGCGGCGCGCAGCGCTTGGTCTAAGGCCGCCGCGGCATCTTCGGACTTCCCGGAGGCGTCGAGCATTTGCGCGCGCACCAGGTAATAATCGCCGCTTCGCGCGGATTCCGGCATGCGGTCCAGCCGCTGGAGACCCTCCTGGGCGCCCGAAGTGCGGAAGGTCGCGACGGCCAAGTCCAGATCCACGCCGGCGGAAGGCCCCGCGGCCGCCGCCTGCTCCAGCAGTTCTTTGGCCAGGGAGTACTGGTTCGCTTCCAGCAGTGCGCGACCCGCGGCCGCGAGCACTGCCGTAGCCGGTTTCAAGCCTGCGATCCGCCGGGCTGCGGCCGCCGCCTGATCCACCTTGCCATCGTCGAGCGACAACCGCAGATAGCGCAACTGGGCGTCGGCGTCGCTCGGCTCCTTGGCGACGGCCTGCTCCACGCGCGCCCGGTAGGCCGCGCGCCGTTGCTCGGGCGTGAGGCTCAGGTACTGTACCAGGCCGCCGGGCACGGCGGTGCTCTTGGCCGGACCCAGTTGGCGGAAGCGGTCCATGGCCGCCGCGGCTTCGGCGGTCTGTCCGGCGTCGGCCAGCGCCCGGGCGAAATGAAGCTCGGTGGTGGACTCGTTCGGCGCCAGTTCGGCGGCTTTGCGCAAAACCCTTACCGCATCGGCCGGCCGGTCCAGGGCCACATAGGTCTGGCCCAAGCGATCCAAAGTGACGGGGTCGTCGGGCCCGTGTGCGGCGGCGAACTCCAGATCCGCCAATGCGCCCTCCGGCTTCCCCAATTGATAGTACAGGTAGCCGCGAGCGGAATGAGCCTCTACCAGATCCGGTTTCAGCGCCAGCGCTTTTTCGATGTCCTTCAGCGCCTGATCCTGGTCCGCGCCGCTTTCGCCCAAACCGAGATAAAAATACCCGGTGGCGTCGCCGGGATGGCGCGCGATAAACCATTGCAGATCGGCCATGCCTTCGTCGAACTGCCCCGAGCGGATGGCAACGAGGCCGCGCTCACAGCGGGCGGAATCGTCACTCGGCTCGAGCTTGAGATAGCGATCCCAAGCCGCGAGGGAATCCTGCAATGCGCTCACCTCGGCCGTCGTGATCGCCAGCAGCTTTTGCACGTCCGCCCGCTGGGGCGCAATCTGGGCCGCCTGCGCCAGCAGCAGAATGGCGGCCTCCCTTTGCTTAAGCGCGTGATCCACCCACGCCAGACCGTACAGCACGTCCACGTTTTTCGGCTGCTGCCGCAGAGCCGTTTCGAAGATGTCGCGGGCCTTCTGGTTGTCGCCGGCGAAGGAGGCCGCTATGCCCGCATGATAAAGCACGTCGATATCCGACGGATACGCCGCCAGCGCGCGGAGCAGGAAGGTCTCGGCCTTGTCGAATTGTCCGGCCTTCCCGAGCGCCAAACCTACCGAATAGCTCAAGCCCGGGTCGCCCTGCGCCGTGGACGACAAGCGCTCCACCAGGGCGTCGCCTTCCGCGCGATCGCCAGCCGCGTACAGGGCTTGCAGTCTCAGAACCACGGCGTTCGGTTCTTCCTGCTGCTTCGCCGGCAGGCGCTTCAGGTAGCCCAGAGCTTCCGGCCCGTTTTTTTGATTCAGCGCCAGCCGGGCCAATTGCAGGTTGGCGTTGGAATTTGCCGGATCGATCGCGGTCGCCTTCAGGTACGCTTCGCGGGCGCCCTTTTCGTCGCCGGCGCCCATCAGCAGATGGTTGCCGTAGTTGCTCTGAACGTCGGCGTCCCTGGGAGCGTTCGTAATTGCGCGGCGGTGGAACTCATCCGCCTCGGGGAATTTCTTCTGGTTGTCGAGCGCGGCGCCGAGCAGGCTGAGAGCCGCGGCGTTGGTGGGCCGCGCTTGCAGCTCGGCTCGCAGCGTCCGTTCGGCGGAAGGGAAATCCCCTCGATCCATGGCCGCAACGGCGTCGCGGATGGCCCTCCCGTCGTCCGCGCTCCGGCCGGCCGCTATGCAAAAGAGCACGGCCGCCAGCGGAAAAACGCGATGAAATAACGAACGGCGCATGGAAATTCCGGGCTCACAGCCTATTTTAGCCGACTTGGCGTTGCGGCCACTTGCTTGCATCGGGGATTCGTTTCTGCGAATCTCTAATGACAATGAGAGTTCTGGGTTATCTGTCGTCGGCTGCGGTCGTGCTTCTTGCTGCCTCTCTGGCATTGCCGCAAAGCACGAGTAAGAAGGTTCCGCAAGAATGGCCCGCATACGGCGGGAATCCCGAAGGTACGCGCTATTCGCCTCTCAAGCAAATCAACCGCGCCAACGTCGGCAAGCTCCAGGTTGCCTGGAGTTACGACTGTTCCGACGGCCGAGGAGGCCTCGAGACCAATCCCCTCGTGGTGGATGGTCTGGTCTACGGCAACACGCCGGGAGGCAAGCTCGTCGCCCTTGACGGGGCCACTGGAAAGTTGGTCTGGTCCTGGGATTCCAAGTCCGGCGGTTATCGTACCCGCGGCTTCACCTACTGGGCCGATGGCGCGGACCGGCGGCTCTTCGCCGGCTTCGGCCGCTATGTGTATGCCTTTGACCCCAAGACCGGCCAGTTGATTTCCGGCTTCGGCAGCGGCGGACGCATCGACCTGCAACAGGACCTGGACCGTCCTCCCGAACAGCAATCGGTGAGCCTGACCACTCCGGGCGTAATTTACAAGGATCTGCTGATTGTAGGAGGCCGCGAGGCAGAAAGCCTTCCGGCTTCCTACGGCGACATACGCGCCTACGACACGCGCACCGGGAAGCTGCGCTGGACCTTCCACACCATTCCGCGCCCTGGCGAATACGGTTACGAAACCTGGCCGAAGGACGCCTGGACCTATACCGGCGCCGCCAACAATTGGGCCGGCATGGCGGTGGACCAGAAGCGCGGGATTGTGTATGCGCCGACGGGGTCCGCCGCGTCCGATTTCTACGGGGCCAACCGGGTAGGCGACGACTTGTTCGCGAACTGCCTGCTGGCTCTCGACGCCTCCACGGGCAAGCGCATCTGGCATTTCCAGGCGGTCAAGCACGACCTGTGGGACCGCGACTTCCCCTCGCCGCCCACGCTGGTGACGGTGAAGCGCGATGGCAAGTTGGTGGACGCCGTGGCTCAGACCACCAAGCACGGGTACATGTTCCTGTTCGACCGCACGAACGGCAAGCCTCTGTTCCCCATCGAGTACCGCAAATATCCGCCCAGCACGGTGGAAGGCGAAGTGTCGGCGGAAACCCAGCCCTTACCCACCAAGCCGGCGCCCTTCGCGCTGCAATTGTTGACCGAAGACCTGCTCACCAACCGCACGCCTGAGGCCCACAAGTGGGCTTTAGAGAAGTTCAAGACCCTCCGCAGCGAAGGTCAGTTCGTGCCGCTAGGCGTGGGCAAGGAAACCGTGATCTGGCCGAGCTTCGAGGGCGGAGCCGAATGGGGCGGTTCGGCGTACGATCAGGCCAGCGGCTTGTTGTTCGTGAACGCGAACAACTACGCCTCCACCTCCAGCATGGTCCTGGCGCCACCCCCGGTGAACGGGCGCGACGTCTACACCGCGCAGTGCGCCGCGTGCCACGGCGCGGACATGGCTGGCAACGGGGGCGCGGCGCCCACCCTGGTGGGCATTGCGAGCCGGAGCACGGCCGAACAGATTTCGGCGACCGTGCAAAAAGGAGGCGCCCGCATGCCGGGGTTCCCCAACCTGCGCGGGCCCGCGCTCCGCGCCTTGGTGCAATACGTCACGACCGGGGCGAGCCAGGGGACACTGGCGGCCGCCGCGCCATCGCCTTTCGACATGAAATACCGATTCACGGGCTACAACAGGTTCCTCGACCCCGACGGATACCCGGCCACTGCGCCGCCGTGGGGCACGCTCAACGCGATCAATCTGAACACGGGCGAATATGCCTGGAAAGTCCCGCTGGGCGAGTATCCCGAACTGACGGCGAAAGGAATGAAGGATACGGGCAGCGAGAACTACGGAGGACCGGTCGTCACCGCCGGCGGGTTGGTGTTTATCGCGGCCGGGATCTTCGACCGCAAATTCCGCGCCTTCGATGAGCAAACGGGCAAGCTGCTCTGGGAAGTGGTGATGCCCTCCTCCGGCATTGACACGCCCGCTACTTACGAAATCGGCGGGCGGCAATACATCGTGATCGCCGCCACCGGCGGAAAAGCCCCCTCCGGCGGAACCGCGGCGGTCTACGTGGCATACGCGCTGCCGAAGTAGGTCGCGCCCTGGCTCCGTCAGTCGCGGCCCTAGATAAACATCTCTTCGTCCTGCGTGGCGGAATCGACCGAATACTTGCGGCCGCGAATCAGAGTGGAGACGGCGGCGGAGATGCCTGCTGCGATGCCGTTGGCTTCGCGCACCGGACGCAATACTGCTCGTTTCACGGCGTCGCCGGCCTGCTCCACCTGCTCGACCGTGCTATCCACTGTGCGCTCGATCCGTTCGAGGCGCGCGCGGGCCCCTTCGCCTGCCTCTTGCAACAATTCACCGAGCCGCTCCACTTGCTCCCGGCCCGTCCTGGCAATGCCAGCCACTTCGCTGGAAATCTCCGTGATGCTGGGGCGGTTCTCTTCCAGTATCCGCTGCGCCGTTTCCAGAACCTTGCCGGCGCGGTCGACGGTAGACGACGCATTTTCGAGGAAGATCCCAGCTCTTTCGATGGCGGCCCCGACCTTTTCGAAGGTCGGGCCGGCCTTATCCAGCACAGGCCCGGCTTTTTCCGTCAATGCCTGAATCCTATCGATCGCCGGACCGAGACGCGCGAAGACGGGCACGGCCTGGTCCAGCAAAGGCCCAGTTTCCTCCCGCAACCTCCGCACGGAGCGGGCGAGAGCCGCCATCGTCACGGCCTGCACCACAAATGCGAGGGCGGCCAGTACCACGGCTGCGGTTACCACGATGCGAAAGACGTCTTCCGGCATGTGAGCGAGGCCTCCGTCTGGGTCATTCGCGTATTAGAGCGCGCCATCGGCCGGCGACGGTCCAACAGTGTTGTGATACGCTTCCTTGCCCGCTTCCACGGCGTCGGCAACAGAATCCTTTTGGCGGCTGAGAGCTTCCTTGCCCTTCTCAACCCACTGCGTGGCGGTTTGTTTGACCTCCGCGCTCCGCTGTTTCAAAGCATCGGCGCCTTCACCAGCCTTGTTCTTGATGAGTTCACGAGTTTCCTGTCCGGACTTCGGCGCGAAGAGCATTCCGATGCCGACGCCCACGCCTAGTCCCAACAAGAAGCTAGATAGTCCGTTCTTGTCCATATATCCTCCTGTTTACTGGCTTTCCAAACCGCGGAAAGTAACATCATGATCCATTTTTCAGTATACTCCCCAAGAGAACGCAATCATGCCGGAACGCAAGCCGCGTCTTCTAAACGGCCAGCAACTTTGGGAATACGCCTTGCGTGTGCTGGCGGGCCGCGCGAGCTCGACCGGGGAACTTCGTGAGAAGCTGCGGCGCCGCGCGGAGCGCGCGGGCGACGTGGACGAGGCGCTCGCGCGGCTCAAGGACTATGGATATCTGAACGACCGCCGTTTCGCCGAGGGATTCGCCGCCGCCCGGCTTTCCAATGAGAAATTCGGCCGCGCGCGCGTGGTTCGCGACCTTCGACAGCGACGCGTGGCGCCGGCGCTCGCTGAGAGCACGGTCCGGCAGGTGTACCAGGATGTCGACGAGCAGGCGCTGATTGAGGACTGGATCCGCCGCAAGTACCGGCTGGCCGAACGCGAGGGGCTGTTCCAGGATAAAGACCTCGCCAACGCCTATGCCAGGCTCCTGCGCGCGGGGTTCCGTTCCGGCCAGATCCTCACTACGCTGAAACGCTTCGCCCGGAATCCGGAGCTTCTGGATTCCTTCGAGCCCCCCGAAGAGGTGGAAGGGGCGTGAAACGATTCGGGCCGCCGATGAACGCAGATCGACGCGGATTGAAAACAACAGTCTGATCGGCGTTAATCTGCGTTCATCCGCGGCTCAAAACGGTTATTTCCAAGGTCCCGACAGTCGCGGCTCCGATGTGTGGACCGGTTTGCAGGCCTACGAAGGCTTCACCTTCATGACAAGCGCCGTTTGGTCGTCGAAGAGGCTGGTATTGAACTTGTCCAGGTCGTTGAAGATGGCGGCGATCAGGCCGGCGGCCGATTCGTGGCAGTGGTGGCGCACCACTTGCGCCAGGCGGGCCCGGCCGTATTCGACGCCGTCGGGGCTGAGATGGTCCGTAATGCCATCCGAATACAGCACGATAGTGTCGCCGGGTCCCGCATGGAAGCCGGTCTCTTCATATTCCCGCGTATCCAGCAGGCCCAGCGGAACGCCTTCCATGCGGATATTCAGGATCTCGCCGCCGCGGCAGATCATGGGCGGCGTGGCGCCGGCGTTGGCCCCCACCAGATGGCGCTTCGCGGGGTCCCAAAGCAACACACATAGGGTGACGTAGCGCGCCTCCACCTTCCGTTCCACCAGGGCGTCGTTCAACGCCCTCAATAGCTCCGCCGGCCGGCGGCGCCGCGGCGCCAGCGTGCGCAGCAGACCGCTCATCAAGCCTCCGTACAAGGCCGCGGCGGCGCCCTTGCCGCTGACGTCGCCAAACGCGATCACCGCCTGCCCGTCATTGTGCTCGAAAAGGTCGTAGATGTCGCCGCTGATCTCGCGCGCGGGACGCAGGCGGACGGCGGCTTCCAGTCCATGGATTTCAGGCGAGGCGTCCGGGAACAAAACGCGCTGCAATTCCCGCGCAGCCTGCAAATCCTCCTCCATGCGGCTCTCGCGTGTAGCCAGCTCCTCGTAAAGCCGCGCATTCTCTACGCTGCTGGCGATCTGCGGCGCCAACACCATCAGCGTGCGCGCATGGTCCTCGGTGAAGTGGCCGATGCGGCTGCTTTCCAGGTCCATGACCCCCACCACGCGATCCCGCGACACCAGCGGAACCGCTACTTCCGAGCGGATATCGGGGTGGGACGCGATGTAGCGCGGGTCCGTGGCGGTGTCGTGCACGCGCACCACTTCGCGCGATTCCGCCGCGGCCCCCGTGATGCCCTTCCCCAGCGGAACGTTGTCGATGTTCACGCGCTGATCGAAGCGGATGCTGAAACGGTGGCGCAGGGCTTTGGCCTGATAGTCCACCAGCAGGATGCTGAAGGCGTCGTAGCTGACCAGTTCGCCCATGGTGCTGGCGATTTTGCCCAGCAGCTCGTTCAAATCGAGGATCGAAGAAAATTCGCGCGAGATGTGCGACAGCGTCTTCAGCGTGCGGTTCTGGCGGTCCACCCTGCGGTATAGCCGCGCGTTATCGATGGCCACGCCCACGCGCGCCGCGATGAGGCGCAGCAGGGCGCGGTCGTAATCCGTGTAGGCGTTTAGGCGCGTCGATTGCAGATCGATCACGCCTACCAGCTTTCCGCGCGCGGTCATGGGAACGGCCATCTCGGTACGGACGGCGTCCACCGTGTTGAGATAGCGCGGGTCGTTGCGCACGTCGCCCACCAGCAGTGCTTCGCGGCGCTGCGCGGCCGTGCCGGTGATGCCTTCGCCAAGCTTTAGTGAAAGGTTGCTGACTACCTCTTCGCGGTGGCCGACGCCATAACGAATGCGCAAATCGTGGCGCCTGTCGCTGTAGAGCAGGATGGCGAACAGATCGTAGGGCAGCACTTTCTGCACGATCTCGGCCACGTTGGCCAGTAGCGGGTCCAGATCCAACGTGGCGGCGGTTCCGGCGGCGACTTCCAGCAGGAAATCGAGCAGCTCCGACCGTTCGCGGAAGCGTACCGACGCTTTGCGGGTGCTTTGCATGGCCCTCTCCGATTGCTGGAACACGTCAGGCAGCGGTGGCCTCGACAATCTTCACGCTGGCGCTGGCGCCGATGCGCGTAGCTCCCGCCGCCGTCATGGCCCGCAAGTCCTCCAGGGTGCGTATGCCGCCGGAGGCCTTGACGCCCATCTCCGGTCCCACCACGGCGCGCATGAGCGAAACATCGTGCGCGGTGGCGCCGGACGGGCCGAAGCCCGTGGAGGTCTTCACGAAATCCGCTCCCGCCAGCTTGGCGAGGGTACACGCCGTGGCCTTCTGGTTGTCGTCGAGCAGCGCCGTTTCCAGGATCACTTTCAGAATGGCGCCGCCCGAGTGGGCCATGCGCGCCACTTGCTGGATATCGAGCTTCACCGCTTCGTGGTCCCCCGAGCGCAGGGCGCCCACGTTGATGACCATGTCGATTTCCTGCGCGCCGCCTTGCACCGCCGCGGCCGTTTCCGCCACCTTCGCTTCCGTGCTGGTGGCGCCCAGCGGAAATCCCACCACGCTGCAGACCCGCACCGGCGACCCGGACAACTCCGTGCGCACCAGCGGAACCCAATATGGGTTCACGCAAACGCTGGCGAAGCCATACTGCCGCGCCTCCCGGCAGACTTTGATGACGTCGGCGCGAGTGGCATCCGGCTTCAGGATGGTGTGGTCGATCACCGCGGCGATAGCGGGATCGATTTTGGTGAGCCGCTCGCTGGCGGAAACGCGGTCGGCCCCCGCCGCCAGGATCTGCTTGGTGTTGCGGGCGCAGGTTTGCGCGCAGCGTTGCACGCAGCCGGGGCAAACTTCGCTGGGCAGGTTCAGCCCCTCGCCCTTCTTCGATGCGGCGCCGGACGGGGTTACGACAATGGGGCTCACACGCGCGAAAATCTCTTCGCCGATCTGGGCGACCAGAATATCAAGTTCCGCTATGGTCACGGGGTGCCCTTTTTCAGAAACCGCTGCTCGATATCGAGGATCTTTTGGACCCGCGCCTGGTGCCGGCCGCCGGCGAACGGCGTGGATAACCAGGTGCGCAGAACTTCCTCCGCCTGGGTTTCGGTCAAGAGCCTGCCGCCAAGAGTAAGTACATTGGAATCATTGTGTTCCCGGCTGTTTCTGGCGGAAGCTTTATCATAGCACAGGGCCGCGCGGATACCCGGAACCTTGTTGGCCACAATCGCCGAACCAATGCCCGCGCCGTCGATCGCCACGCCCCGCGCAGCCTTGCCGGAAGCCACCAGCTCAGCCACGGCAAGGGCGATATCGGGATAGTCCACGGGCTTTTCTTCATAGACGCCCACGTCGCGGATCTCGAGGCCAAGCTCTTCGAGGACCGGCTTGAGCCTCTCTTTCAAGCGAAAACCGCCGTGGTCCGCGCCCAGCGCGATGCTCTTCTCCGGCGCGGCGGAAGGAAGCTGATCTTCCCGCACTTCGCTGATGCGTACGCCGCGCTCGGCCGCCACTTCTCGCGCCGATGGCGTTACCAGCGTCCCGACGGGAACGCGAAGCTCGCCGCTCTCCGGCAGGTCTTGCGCGGTAATGACACGTTTCATGAGGTAAGCACCATTGTAGCCGGGCGCCTATGAGGAGCCCAACCTGCGCACGGGGTTATACTCTCAATCATGCGTACTACTACTAGTCGCAAGAGCCACTGGGCGCTGGCGGTTTCCGCCGGCTTGCTAATGACCCTTCCGAGCGCCGCCCAGACGGTCCAGGCGTACCTTACCTCACAGGCGGGCGACCGCCTCGCCCCCAAACCCGCGCTCAGGTTTGGCGCCGCGGGCGGTGGTTCCGTATTTCACATAGACGAGAAGATGCGGGATCAGGAGATCGTGGGATTCGGGGCATCCTTCCTCGAATCCGGATTAATGGCTTTGAACGCCCTCGACAAGCCGCGGCAGGAAGCGGTCCTCCAGGCCCTGTTCGACCCCGCCAAGGGCGCCGGCTTCAGCGCCATGAAAACGGTGATCGGGGCGACGGATTTCATGGCGGCGGGTCCCTTCTACACCTATGACGACCACCCCGGCGATACGGCCATGAAGCTGTTCTCCATACAGCGCGACCTGGCCCCGAATGGGGAGATCACTTACATCCGGCGCGCTCGCCGCTACGGTCAGTTCGCGCTTCAGGCGCCCATGGACTACCCGCCTGACTGGATGCTGATCGATGCGAAGAGCAAACAGGACGTCGATCCGCGCTACTTCGATGCCCTGGCGCAGTATTATTTGCGCTATGTCCGCGAGTACGAGAAGCAGGGCGTTTCGCTGGACTTCGTAAGCCTCTTCAACGAGCCCATGGTTTACACGAGCATCTCGCCGGAAAAGATCCGGGACCTGCTGAAGGACCACGTCGGCCCGTTGTTCGCGCGCGAAGGTGTAAAGACGAAGATCCAGGCGTGCGAAACGCCTGACCGGCAGCACGCGCAACGCTATTGGCCAGTGATTCTGGACGACCCGGCGGCACGCAAATACAACGGCGCGATCGCCTACCACGCGTACGGATACCGCGATTTCAACCTGATCACCGCACTGCACCGCCGCTATCCGGATTTGAAGCTTTGGATGACCGAGGTCTGCCACGCCTATGAAACCGGTCTCGTGCCGCGAAGCGTGGTGCTACCCCGGCTGGATTACGACGACGGGGACTTCTGGGGCAACCAGATCTTCAACGATCTGGAGTCCGGCGCTTCGGCCTGGATCTACTGGAACATGATCCTGGACGAGCGGGGCGGACCATGGCTCGTATCCCCAGTCCATCACGACCCGGACCCCAACGTGCAGCATCCCGTCGTGGTCGTGGACCGGAATAAGAAGGAAGCGATCTACACGGCTCTGTACTATTACCTGGCGCACTTCAGCAAGTTTGTGAGGCCAGGCGCCGTTCGCATCGGCGTCACCGGTTCGGCGGAGGGCGTTCGCTGCCTGGCATTTCAATCGAAGGATAATGGCGTGGTCGTGGAAGCGCTCAACAGCCGCAAGCAGCCGGCCAAGGTCGCTCTGGAATGGCGCGGCCGTCACCTGAATATGGAACTCCCGGCGCTTTCGATTGCTACTTATTCATGGAGCGCAACCGGCCGATAACCCATTCGGTCTCAAGCGCGCTGGCCCCGGAAGATCTCAGAGGCGTTCCATCGAGAACCGCCGAGACGAAATCCGCGATGCAAGGATAGTGCAGGTTCTCGTGCGCCGGAAGCTGCTCTTCTCCGCCCGGATAGCGCAGCTCGGGCCCATTCAGCGGCGTCAGATCCAACTCCCCCTCCACGCCGCGTATACGGAACTCGTCGCGCGCCACCCGCGAGTGCCAGCGCACATCCACCACCCCGCGCACGCCGCTCGCATGTTCGATCAGCACCGTGGCGTTGTCTTCCACGGCGATGGAATGGACCAGGTTCGACAAGTGGCCGCTAGCGCGGACGGGCTTCCCGAACAGATAGTTCATCAGATCGATCCGGTGCGAGGCGACGTCGTACAACGGGCCGCCGCCGGCCAGCGCCGGGTCCGCCAGCCAACCGCGGCTATCGCCCGGGCTGAACCAATCGTGCGAGGTGGCTTCGGCCAGAAACGGCCGCCCGATGACGCCGGCTTCTATCAACTCCCTGGCGCGGTTCACCTTGGGGTACATGCGGCGGTAGTAGGCCACCCCCAGCAATCGCCCGGTCTGTTCCGCGGCCCGTTGCATGGAACAGGCCTCCGGGTAATTGAGCGCCATGGGCTTTTCGCACAGTACGTGCCGCCCCGCCCGAAGACATGCGATGGTCTGAGGCGCATGCAGGAACACCGGCGTGGCGACATACACGGCGTCCGCCTCCGTTTCGGCCAGGGCGGATTCCAGGTCCTGCCAGGCGGGCGCGCCGTACACCTCCGCCTTGCGCGGGTCGCGAGTGACAATCCCCGCCAGCCGCCCGCGCGGCTCCGCAAGAATGGCGGGCAACACCCGTCTCCGGGCGATGTCTCCGATGCCGATAACCAGCCAGCGCAACATTTGTCCATATTACACGCCCCGCGGGCCTTGCCTTGGGAGTATGATGTATCGTCGAAAGGAGACTCGCTAAATGCCTTTGGGCCGTCGAGCGACAGCGGAGTTTATAGGAACGTTCTGGCTGGTATTCGGAGGTTGCGGCAGCGCCGTCCTGGCTGCTGGGTTTCCAGGCTTTGGCATCGGCTTCCTGGGAGTGGCTTTAGCGTTCGGGCTAACCCTCCTCACCATGGCGTTCGCCATCGGTCACATTTCGGGTTGCCATATCAATCCCGCGGTGACCGTGGGTTTGGTGGTCGGGAAACGATTTCCGGCGAAAGATTTGCCGGCTTACGTGGTGGCGCAGGTGGCCGGAGCCATCGCCGCCTCCAGTGTTCTGTACGTGATTGCGAGCGGCAAAGCCGGCTTCGATCTGGCCGCGGGATTCGCCTCCAACGGATACGGCGCGCATTCGCCTGGCGGGTATCCGCTTTTGTCTTGTTTGGTCGCCGAAGTCGTGCTGACGTTCATGTTCCTCATGATTATTCTCGGCGCCACCGACGCGCGCGCGCCGAAGGGATTCGCGCCCATCGCCATCGGGCTTGGGCTGACCCTGATTCACCTGGTTGGCATTCCCGTTACGAACACGTCCGTGAATCCCGCGCGCAGCACCGGTCCGGCCCTGTTGGTCGGTGGCTGGGCCGTGGAACAGCTTTGGCTCTTTTGGCTGGCGCCGATTCTGGGGGCTGCCATTGCCGGCGTGGTTTACCCTGCCGTAATGGGTAAATCGGAGTAGACGGGGACCGATGCGCGCTAACCTATTGCTTGCCGGGGTGATTCTGGCCCTCGGCTCCGGATGGGCGTCGGCCGAGGTGCTGGACTCCTCCAGCAGCGGCTTCACCGTCAAGTCGACCATCACGATTCAGGCCGCACCCGACGCCGTTTACCGCGCGCTGATTCGCGATGTCGGCCAATGGTGGGATTCCGAGCACACCTTCTCCGGCGATTCTCACAATCTCAGCATCGAAGAAAAGCCGATGGGCTGCTTCTGCGAAAAGCTCCCCAATCAAGGCGGCGTCCGCCACATGGAGGTCGTGCGTTTCGTGCCAGGCAAGACCTTGGTGCTGAGCGGCGCCTTGGGTCCCTTGCAGTCCATGGCGGTGGCCGGGAACATGCCGATTCAGATCGCTCCGGCGGGAAACGGCGCCAAGCTGGAGGTAACCTACGCCGTGACCGGCTATGCTCCGGCCGGCCTGAACACCTTGGCCGCCACGGTCGATGGGGTGTTGAACCAGCAGTTCACGCGACTAAAGAATTACATTGAGCACGGAGATCCGGCGCCCAAGGCAGGCGCTACTCAGCGCTAGGTGGGGCAGGCGATTCGCCTGCCCTCGCCCCCTCATGCCGTTTCCTGCCGCGCCAAAGCCTCCAGTCCGCGCTCCCTGATTTCCCGTTCGCGCATCAGGAACTTCTGCACCTTCTTGGTGATGGTCATCGGGAAGCCGTCCACAAAGCGGATATACTGCGGGACCTTGAAGTAGGCGATCTTGCCGCGGCAGAAGTCGCGGATTTCCTCAACGGTGGCTTCTTGTCCGGTCTTCAACTGAACCCAGGCCAGCACCGTTTCGCCCAGTTTGGCGTCGGGGATGCCCAGCACATAGACGTCCGCGATCTTCGGATGCGAATGCAGGAAGTCCTCCACCTCGCGCGGATAGATGTTCTCGCCGCCGCGAATGATGGTTTCCTTGGCGCGGCCCTTGAAGCTGATGTAGCCGTCCGGGTGCATGAGCGCCAAATCGCCCGTGCGCAGCCAGCCTTCCGAATCCACCACGGCGGCGGTGGCTTCGGGGTCGGCGTCGTAGCCCTTCATCACCAGGAAGCCGCGCGTGCATAACTCGCCCTGCTCGCCGATGGGCAGCGTCTCCAGCGTTTCCGGATGGACGATGCGCACTTCCACATTGGCCAGCGCCGTCCCCACCGTCATCACGCGGAGTTCGAACGGATCGTCCACGCTCGACATGGTGATCACGGGCGAAGACTCGGTCTGGCCGTAGGGGATGGTCATGCGCTCCATATGCATCCGCCGGCCAACATGCTTCATGAGCTCGATGGGACACGGAGCGCCGGACATCACGCCCTTGCGTAGCGAACTCAAGTCGAAACGGTCGAACTCGGGGTGCTCCAACTCCGCGACATACATCGTGGGGACGCCGTAGAGCATGGTGGCGCGCTCCCGCTCTACCGCTTCGAGCGTGGCGCGCGCGTCGAACTGCGCGGAGGGCAGAATGAGCGTCGCGCCGTAGACGGAGGACACCATGGAAGCGATCACCGAGCCGAAACAGTGGTAGAGCGGCACCGGCGCACAGATGCGGTCGTCTTCGCGGCACTTCAAACACAGGCCGATAGCCATGCCGTCGTTCACCAGGCCGCGGTGCGTGAGCATGACGCCCTTGGGCGATCCGGTGGTGCCGGAGGTGTACTGGATGTTGGCCACGTCGTCGGGGGCCGCGGCATCCGCCGCAAAATCCACGCCGGCAGCCAGCATTTCATCCCACGAGGCGTCTCCCAGCCAGACGGTGTGCTCCAGAGGCAGGCTGCTGGCATCGCGGGATTCCGCCAGGATCTCGCGGTAGTTCGCGCGCGGGTCCTTCTCCCGCAGGAACAGCGCGCGAATATGGGATTTCCGCAGAACGTAACTCAGCTCGTGCGACCGGTACGCCGGATTCACGTTGACCAGGACCACGCCGGCGCGCGCGGCGCCATGCTGGAGCAGAATCCATTCCAGGCAGTTGGCGGCCCAGATGCCGGCCCGGTCGCCGGCGCGAAGGCCGAGTCCAGCCAGACCCCGCGCGGTGCGAGTGACCTCGCGATCCAGTTCGGCCCACGTCAGGCGCACGCCTTGGTGGCACACCACCAGGGCGTCCCGGTCCGGAAACCGGCGCGCGGTATCGGCCAGTACTTGGGAAATCGTTTTCTCGATGAGGGGCACATCTGCCCCGCGGACATAGCTGAGTTCGGAAGGTGGTTTCACGAAGCCTCAGTGTAAGCAATGGCTGGCGGCATGGAAACTGCGCTCCGGTTAATACAGGTATTTGGTGGGCTAATACTTTCAAACTCTTGCGAATCCAACCGAGCCGCGACAGCTCCAGCCGAGCCGCGACAGTTATGGAGCGGTTACCGAACAGTTTCCACGGCTCAACGGCGTCACCGGGTCCAGGAACGACCAGAACACCGCGCCCGTCAGGTAAACGGCCGCGGAAACGTAGAACGTGAGATTCCAATTGTTGTGGGTGGCGTCCAGCATGTAACCGATGGCGATGGGTGAGAGCGCGCCGCCGATATTGCCCCACATGTTCATGGCGCCGGAAAGGGTGCCGGCGTGTTCGCCGCCGATATCCGCGGCGGAGCTCCAGGCGATCGGCATGACGAAGTCGTTGCAAAAACTGGCCATGCCGATAGCCAGCATGGCTGCCACCGGATCGTGCATGCGAGTCGAGAAAAACAGGAATCCGCCGGCGCCGGCGAAGCCGAGGCGCGCCACCAGGCGCCGCGCCCGGCCCACGCTGTTCAGCTTGCGCGTGAGACGCGAGGTGAGGAAGACGCTGACCGGATTGCCCAGTCCGCCCATGAACAGCGGCAGTACGCTGAGCGCAGCCGTGGAGGCGATAGCCAGGTGGCGCGCCTCCCGCAGGTACGTGGGCAGCCAGGTCACGTTGAAATACCAGCCGTAATTCAGCGCGAAGAACTGCCAGCACAGCATCCGCAACTGGCGCGACCGCAGCATGAGGCCCCAGGGCACGTCGCCGTGGCCGGACGCCATAATCGAGCTCTGGCTCAGCAGATCGCGTTCGGCGGCGTTCATCTTGGGTTTCTGCAACGGGTTGTCCCGATACCAGAAGTAGAAGGCCGCCGCCCAGACCACGCCCACGCAGCCGAAGATCGCAAAACTGCGGCGCCATCCAACCAGGCCCATAACCACCGCCACCAGCGGGGGCGTGAAGGCGCCGCCCCAGCGCGCGGCCAGCCACAGGATGCCCTGCGCGCGCACGCGTTCGCCGGCCGGGAGCCATGTGGTGAAGGCCTTGGTCAGGTTGGGGAAGCAGCCTGCCTCACCCGCTCCGAACAGGAACCGCGTGGCCACCAGAGACGCATCGCTACGGACCCATCCCGTGACGGCGGTGAAGAGCGACCACCACAGCACAATGCGCGTCAGCACCCTGCGCGGCCCCATCCAATCCCCCAGGAACCCGCCGGGAATCTCAAACAGCGCGTACGCCAAGTTGAAGGCTGTGAACGCCCATCCCATGCGGATCGCGCTCAGACCCAGGTCGTGGCGTATGGCGGGGGCGGCGAAGGAGATCGAGACCCGATCCAGATAGGTGATTACGGCGAGCGAAACCGCGAAGGCAACTACTCCGTAGCGCACGCGTGTGGGCCGCATCAGTCCGTAGGCCTATGCCGGGCGTGCGCGCAATCCGAAGTGATAGACCAGGGCGCCGGCGCCGACCGTGGCGAACGCGGTCAGGGAAGCCACCGGGTGCTGGATCACGCCGAACGCCATCATGGCCACGGCCACCAGGATGTAGGCGATCGGAATCAGCGGCCAGGCGAAATCGATGGCGCGCAGCCGCTGCCATCCCGGCCTCGTGCGGCGGTACACGAATAGCGTGGCCACCGAAAGGGCGCTGAACAGGGCCAGGCTCATTCCTATGTAAGTCAGCAATTCCCGAAACGGCGTGAGGGTCATGACCATGGCGCAAATCCCCTGGCTGAGGATCGCCACCACGGGGGTATGCCAACGCGGATGCACGATGGCGGCGGCGCTGAAGAACGCTTTGTTCTTGGCCATCGCGTAATAGACGCGCGGGCCCACGGTCACCTCGGCGCTCACCGTGGAAACCAGGCACAGGGCCATCAGCGCCGCGAACGCCCCCGCCACGCCCGGGCCGAAAAGGTTGGCGGCGGAAAGTTCGCCCACCGCGGTCACTCCTTGCATCTGTTTGAGCGGCGTCGAGTAGATGTAGATCAAGTTTAGTCCCAGATACAGAACCGCCACGATGCCCGTACCGGCGGCCAGCGCCAGGGGCAGCGTGCGCTCGGGACGCCGAACTTCTTCGGCCACGTAGGTGGCTGCGTTCCAGCCGCTGTATCCGAACATCACCCACAACAGGCTGACAAAGAATTGGGCCGGCAGGCTAACTGTCGACGTGCGGGCTGCCGGCTCCGCAAAGTGGCTCCAGCTCCCGTTGCCGGCGGCGAACCCCAACGTCACGAACGCCACAATCACCAGGAGTTTGGTGGTGGTAAGCACGTTTTGCACCTTGGCGGCGCGGCCCAACCCGAAGCAGTTCAGGATGGTGAACGCGGCAATCAGGCAGGATGCCAGCAACTGCCCGCGGCCGAGACTCAGCGAAAGTGCTCCGGAACCGAAGGTCACAGGCGCGCTCGTCAGCTTCAGGCTTGGGGAAAAGTGGCCCAGATAATCCGAAAATGCCAGCGCAGTTACGGCAATAGGCGCTGAAAAACCAGCGAAAAAAGAGACCCATCCGGTCATGAAACCCCACTCCGGACCGAATGCATGGGTTAGATAGACGTACTCACCGCCGGAACTCGGGAAATTGATTCCCAGCTCGGAGTAGCTCAGCGCGCCGGCCAGCGCGAACAGCGCGCCCACGCCCCAGCAAGCCAGTATCAGGCCGGCGCTCCCCAAGTCCCCCGCCATGTACCCGGTGGTGGCGAAGATGCCCGTTCCCACCATATTGGAGATCACCAGGGCAGTCGCGCTGAAGAAGCCGAGTTGCCGGAGCAGCGCAGGCGTGGAAGCCGGCTTCAGGACTGTGGCCATCTAACGCTATTCTATGCCCTAGGGAGTGCGTCCGCGCCCGGCAACCGCTCTCTCACGTTCGCGGCCTCGGTTCGAGTTCTGCGGAGCCGCGAACGTAAGAGAGCGGTTGCTTGGTTCTGCCGAGGCGCTCAAGATACTCCGGGCTGCGCGATCCGGGCTCACGGCCGCCATTGGAGCGTATCGGTGACCCACAGATTTCTCCGGCGAAGCTTTTTATTAAGCCTTCAGCTCCCAGCCTGCGCGGTATTCGCGGGTGAGTAACTGATTGGCATTCGCGTTGTTGGTGATGCGGCGTGCTACCGGGTCCCAATCCACGCGCTGGTTGGTGCGCAGCGCGATGTAGCCCAAGTTGAACGTTTCGGTGATGGCGATGTTGTCCAGGAAGTTGCCCGGAGCCTGCGGGCCGCCCTTGACTGCCTTCATCCAATCGCCCAGCGTATCCGCTCCGCCCATGCCGCTGGCCCGGCCCGGCCCGGACTGTCCTCTGCCGGCAGCCGCCTGGGCCGTTTGTGCGCCCTGGCCTCCACGCCCCTGCGCCGCTGCCGCCTGAGCGCCTCGTCCGGCTTGCGCCGCCTGCTGGCCGCCCTGTCCCCTGCCGCCTCGGCCCGCTCCGGGCTCCACGTACGCGGCGCCGAGATAGGCTTTCCCGCGGCTTTCGGGAATGATGCGATTGTCGAGAATCTTGCCCTTGTCTCCGACGAACATCAGACCGGTGATGCCGAGTTGCCGGTTGTCCTCGGCCAGTTCTCCCGGCTCGGAGGGCTTCATGCCGCCGTCGTACCAATACAGGTCGATTGGTGGATTGCCGTTGGCGGCCGGCAGCTTGAAGCGAACCGAGCAGCCCGCCGGATAGGAGACCTCATTCCTGATCCTGGCTGCGAGCTGGTTATTCAGGGACCATTGCGTCACCGGGCTCGGAGTCGCGCTGACGGCGGCCGGCAGCTTCAGGTGATAGAACACCGGACACAGGCTGTAGTGCCCCATATCCGCCATGGAGCCGCCGCCGAAATCGTACCAGCCGCGGAACAACATGTGCGTGTAGTTGGGGTGATAGGGACGGTCGGGCACCGGACCGAGCCAGAGATCCCAATCGAAGTCCTTGGGAACTGGCGGCCGTTCCGTCGGATTCGACGGCCACTGCGGCCAGTAGGGCCTGTCGGTCCAGTTATGGATCTCACGCAGCGTGCCGATAGCGCCATCGCGGATCCATTGCGCCGTTTGATCCATTCCCGAGATGCGCCACGGCATGAAGAACGTCGCCACGCCGGTCTTGCGCGCCGTTTCAAAGAGGATGTGGGCCTCTTCCATGCGGTTGGAGATGGGCTTGTGGACAATGGTGTGTTTGCCCTTGTTCATCGCCGCTACGCCGATGGTGGCGTGCAGATGGTCGGGCGTCATGATCTTGACCGCGTTCAGGTCTTTTTCCTTTTCGAGCATCTCGCGGAAATCGGCGTACGTGCTGACGCCGCGAAACGTCTGATTGGGCCGGAACTGCGCGTAGTAGCTCTCGATCACTTCCTTGGCGAGATCCCGCCCGCCCGGAATGCCGGTTTGCCCGGCCCGCCAGTCCGGCTTCCCCAGGAACCTGCGGATGCCGGCGGTCACGCGGTCCGAAGTGAAGTCGTTGTAGTTGGTCCCGAACTTGACCGGATCGCAAACTGCCACCACCTGAACCTCGGGGATGGTTAGCATGGCCATCAGCTCCAGGTGCCCTTCGGTGCCGCAGCCAACATACGCCACCGTTATCTTGTCGCTCGGAGCGACGCCGCCCTGGCCGCGAAGCGCGTGGCTCGGAATGAAGTTCAATCCCGCCGCCGCTCCGGCCCCGAGAAAATTCCGGCGATTCAAATCCAATGCCATTGTTCTCTCCTTATCCGCATAGTATAAGACCAACCGCGGCCCATGTGGTTTGCAATCACCTGTGTGATCGCCGCGGCACATGGCCTAAACGCGTTCCGCACCATTTTCCGATAATGGAGTTTGGGTATCCGCGTGCACATTTTTATGATCTTACAGCCATGCGCCCGCTCCGGCTTCTCCCGTTCATCGGCTTTCTCTCCATTCCCGTGGTTCTGTCCGGGCAGAATTTGTCGCTGGGACTGATCGGCGGCGGCGCTCTTACCGATGCCGCCCAAGCGCAAGGGGCAACTCAGCAGACGATCGGTTCGACGCCGCACAAGGATTGGATCGCCGGAGCAGTCGTCGAATTGCGCGGCGCCTCGCGGCTCTCGCTTGAAATCGATGGCATGTATCGCCAATTGAGCGCCATGGTGACCGTGTTGGAGCCCGCCGGAACGCCAAACCAAGTCTATTCGGAGAACGTGGTGACCTGGGAGTTTCCGATCCTGGCGAAGTACCGGTTTGGCGAACGGAATTGGCGGCCATTCGTGGAGGGCGGCCCCGAATTGCGTACCACAGGCAATTTGAATTTCAGCCCGTCGCATGTGGGCGTGGCCGCCGGCATCGGCGTGGAGACCCGCTGGCGCGGATTCACGATAGCGCCGGTTCTGCGCTATACGCGCTGGGGGCCGGACCATGGTCAGGCGTTCTTCACATCCCTGCAAAACCAGGTCGAATTGCTGCTCGCCGTGAGCCGGTCGCCCGAATCCGACCGAAGACCGTTCGGGCAGCGCTTTTCCTTTGGCGCGATCGCGGGTTGGGGATTGACCGCCGATCTTCCATCATCGTCCCCTTTCGCCTCTACTGGCGCCTATATTGGGCTTACCGGGTCATCCATTGTCACGAGTACCGGGCTGACCAGCCCGATTGCCGGGGCCGCTTTCGACATCGCCTTGCCGCGCCGATTTTCCGCCGAGATCGACGCATTTTACAAGCCGATGCGAGGCCAGTCGGTCACGGAATTCCAAGGGCAAGCGCCGCCGGCGGCGCAAACCTACGGGCGTACAAGTTTTCAATTCCCCGTGCTGGCTAAGTATCGGTTTCGGCGGGCCGGAATCAATCCCTTCCTCGAAGCCGGGCCGTCGTTTCGCCGGCCGGACTATTACGGGCTTTCCAAGTTTGGCGCAACGGCGGGAGCGGGCGTGGAATTCCGGTGGCGCGCGGCCCGCATCGCGCCGGCGCTGCGGTTCACCCGCTGGGACGCGAGCGACTGGTGGGAAAGCTTCCCACGGAACGAGGCCGACGCTGTAGTGACTGTGCTGTTTGGCGGCGCTACTCTGTAGACCGTGACTGGCCGGACAGAAGCGCGGCGGATGGCAACGGGCGTCTGCACCGCGCTTAGGCACTCAGAGGTAAATCACTAGCAGAAGTATTCATTGGCCGATATGTGAACTAGAGGCAAAAAATGTTTGTTGATGTAGGATGGCGTATCGGTAGTCCACGCGCACCGGCATACCCTGGTTGACGGTGGCGCCATGTGTTGCCAGGGCATTATGGAGCGGGTTATAGCGCGCGCTGGTCAAGAGCGCGACCCGTCATACCAATTCCGCTCCCGCCTCGCAGCCCGGGAAGCGCAAGGACATCCGTTAGCACTCCAGGACACCCGAATTACTGGGATCAACAAGGCGAGAGCGCCGGAAAGGAAACAGGATGAAGACCGAGACAATGGCAACCGAGGCACAGATCGCAGAGGAGATTGGAGGAACCTATTGGTTCGGTGGTGCGGCAGCGGCGCTCGCTCTAGTTCTGGCGCTGGTCGGTCCTGCGATTCCCGCAAGAGCGGAAGACTTGGTTTTGATACCGCCGGAAGAACAGCCCTATCTGATCAACCCTTCAGCCG
>OBLW0100000031.1_pt1 | contig 100523 bp, 80 predicted proteins | sample 1520161 | NCBI WGS metagenome assembly OBLW01 (sample SAMEA3539309, study PRJEB22396) | soil metagenome | biome: tundra; feature: field; material: soil | place: USA | collected 2010-05 | depth 0.15 m
AAGTTTCCGACGCGACAGACGAGCAAGTAGCCGACGGCCAAGTTGAAGAGGCCCCACAGGACGTTGACTGTCGAGGAGGACAGACCCTCCCCTGGCGGTGACGCAAACGGACTCTGGAAAGGATGACCGGAGCTCCCATTGCCAAGATGAGGTAGTGTGTTTGCGAGGAAGGCGCCCCCGAAAAAATAGGCCACGTAATGGTACCAGCGCATCGTTGGTTTCCTTCACTTCGCGAAGTAGGTCGTTGCCCGCTTCTGGCCCTTGGTCGAAAGCTTCTTGGTCGCGACGCCTTCCTTCAAGATGCGCGGCATCTCCTTCGGCAGCATGCCGAGGTTCGCGCGAATCTCCTCGGCGCGGAGGCCACCCTTGTGCTTCTTGACGAGGCCGATGACCTTGCCGAGCATCTCCTGAATCTCGTCGGCGGAACGACGAGGAAGTCGTCCGTTTGCGCGAGCCGCCTTCGGAGCGAGTGTCGGCGTCGCCTTCGAGACTGCCCGACGAGCTGCGCCGGACGAGGCGAACGCCGTCGGCCTATCAGCGCTCCGACCATTGCCGGCGATGGCTCCGCCGCCGGAGGAAAGTTCGTGGATCGATGCGCCGCGGATAGCGTGGATGATTTGCTCGGCGAATGAGCGGGCGAGAGAGTCGAGCTGAGACTGAAGGGTTGACATGGGACGGGATAGTACCCTCGCCGAGAAACCTCGCAACTCTTCAGCAGCCTGGCGACGCGTGTGTCCAGACGAGAGAAAACTCTCCGAACGCGCCTCGCCGCCAGTCATACCCGAGGCGGCGCGCTGCGCTCGTTCACCGATACTTCTAGCAGACCGATCGGTGGTGGAGCACGCCGCTCAATGCGTCTGAATCGCGAGATTTAGCCTAGATTTCGCTCCGGCCTGGATGAGAGCGGATTTCGACGGGGCGAGGCCCGCTGGGGGCGGCGTAGTGTCGTGGTGCGGGGTGAAACGCCGAGTTCGAGACACGCCTCCCCCTTTCCGCAGCGGCGATCGACGTATGAGTGGTTCATGTCAGCATGGGTCGCGGGGCCAATCGAAGTTGCCATCGGCCGCAAGCGCGCAAGAGTCGAGCAGGGACTTGGACGCAGACGCGGCGGATCCACGACACGCGCCAGTGTCGAATGGCGGGCGGCTGCTGTTGCACCCAACGTCGGAGCAAGTTGGGTCGCCCGTGGCCGCCGTTTCGGCGAGCGCCGCGGCTCCGCGCCCGACATCAACGTGGTCGGCATTCCAGCGCGACGGAAACTGGTTGGGCGTCGGATGGGCGTTACGTGGACTGCTCGCGCCTTCTTTGCGCACGCGACCGCGCTTCCGCTTCCCACCCGCCGCGGGCTACTCACACGGCGTGCCTGTGCCGTCGACGCACCCATCGAGCGTTGCGTTCGTGCCGTCGGCGTCCCCACCCTCGGTCGAGGCTTCGCGGGTCGCTGCCGGCGCGTCTTCGAATCGCGCGTCGAGGCCCCGCTCCTCCACGTAGCCATACCCTGCGTCGCCGAGCGCGTCGGGCACGGCTGCTTCGTCATCGGTCGCGGCGCTCCCCGCATCGGCCAGTGAACACACCTCCGACGGGAGCCGCGGAGGCGCTCCGGCCTCCAGCCAGCCGAGAAGGGCCTCCCTGTCCGCCGGATCGAGCTGCACGGGCGGAAGGGGCATGACGCCGCTGGCGAGTACGCTCTGCATGTAGCTCCAAATGGGTTTGCTACCCGCGAGGACCTGCGTGTCCGCGTATGTAACGAGTGGAAACGGCGCCATGTTCCGAAGGGGCGGGGCATGGCACTGCTGACACACGGCTTCGAGAACCCGTTTGGGCCCACACGGAATCTCGCGTGTATCGGGATCCGTGAGCACCGGAGGCGCACGCTCGGCTTGTGCCGTGCAGCCGCCCAAATGGACGAATACGCCAATAGTCGCTGCGGCCTCGATGGCGCGAGCGATTCGCGTGCGTGTGCGAGGCGATGAGGGTGTCTTCGTCAAGATGGTCATTAGATCGATGCGTGCATTTTAGAGGGAGGTTCTGAACCTTCGACCCTCTTGAGTAGGAGAGGGGGCAGGCGCGGACGGCGGCGGCGACGGCGGACGCACGGTCGTGGGCTCGGCGGCGGCGTTCGGGAGGGCGGTGCCCATGCTCGGAGCGGAGACCGCGGCCGCAGCAGAAGGCGCCGCGGGTCGCGGCTGCGGCGCCGGTCGCGGTTCGGCCGGACGTCCGGGCCGCCAAGCAGCCGGAGGCTGCACGGGGCGAACCGCGGGCGCCGGCGCCGCGGGCTCGCCGTGGACGGGCTCTCGCGAGCGGTCTTGGTCTGTCGCTTCCGCGGTGGGCTGAGGGTCAGGATGGGTGGCCGCTGGCGCAAGGGCGATCGGTATCGGAACAGGCGGCGGCGGCGCCGCGACAATCTGTGCCCGCTCCACCAGAGTGAAGATCACGGCGACCGATACTGCGGCGATCGCCGCCACCAGGGCGGACGTGATCCAGACGTTCCGAGATGGCCGCTCCGCGATGATGATGCCAGTCGTGCCGGAGGGCGCCGCTTGCATTCCGGTGAAGCTCGCGCTCGCCAGAGTGCCAATCACACTCATGCTGGCCGAGTCGACGGACGGCGGTGCGAGAGCGACCCCTGCGATGGCCATCGTTCCGCTCGACGTCCGCGGAAACTCCGACGCATGCGCCATCTGGGTGCGGATCTCGCGCTGCAGTTCGGCCCGAGCGTCGCCGAAGGCCTCGCTGACAATGCGACCGATGTCCTCGTGCCGAACCAAGTGATGGCCGTCGAGGAGGTATTGCTCGAGCGCGTCATGCATCTCGCCGGCCGTCTGGTAGCGCGCGTTGGGGTCGCGTTGGAGTGCGCGAGCCACGATCGCATCGAGCTTCGGGTCGATGTCCGGTACGCTCGCGGAGACGCGCGGGACCGTCTCCTGCAGCAGCCGCACGAGCGTCTTGGCGGTGGACTCCGCCGCCATGAGCCTCTTTCCGACGAGGAGCTCCCAGAGAACGATGCCGGCAGTGAAGACGTCCACGCGCCGGTCGATGGCTCCCCCGTCGAGCTGCTCGGGGGCCATGTACGCGGCCTTCCCCTTGAAGAAGCCGATCTGCGTCTTGGTGTTGCTGCGCTCCGCCTTTGCGATGCCGAAGTCGACGACTTTGACCTGGCCGTTGTACGTGACGAAGATGTTCTGCGGACTGACGTCGCGATGCACGATGTTCAACGGGGTGCCGTCGAAGTCTCGGGCGCAGTGCGCATAGTCCAATCCGCAGAGCACGTCCGAGATGATCCGGGCGTGAATCTGCGCCTCCAAGCGTATCCCCTCGCGACGGCAAACGCGCGCGATTCGACTGAGCGGCTGCCCCTCGAGATACTCCATCGTGATGAAGAACGCGCCTTCGTGCTCGGAGACCTCGTACGTCTGCACGATGTTCGGGTGATTCAGGCGCGCGGCGAGGCGCGCCTCGTCGAGGAACATGTCGCAGAACCTGGTGTCCGACGCGACGTTGTCGCGCAGCCGCTTGATGACCACCAGCTTGTTGAACCCTGCGGGGCCACGGCCGACGGCGAGGAAGACGTCCGCCATCCCTCCCTGCCCGATGCGCCCCAGGCTTCGGTATTTCCCGAATCGCTCGACGACGCTGACGGGAGCGAACGCCTCCTCGATCTCGGGCGCGTCGTCGCGGGCCATGGGGTCGTCTTTCACTGCGCGGAGCAAAAGCTGCCTCCCGTGGAGCCGAGCGCTGGAACAGCGATCGTCGATGTATCCCCGTCGATCGAGAGCAGGAACTGGACGAGTGCGGCCACCTTGCCGGCGCGCGCGGGGTCGCTCGCGTCGAGGAAGCCCGGTGCGAGCGCCTGATAGTGGGTCTGGAACGTCGGGCTGAAGAGCGCCTCTAGCGAGAGCGCGGCGCCTCCGTGGAGGTACGGTGCGCCCGTCACCGTGTTGAGGAGCGGCGGGACGTTGAATCCCTTCGAGTCGGGATCATTGCCCGATGCGGGGGTGACCAGATCGGGCCGCAGCTCGGCGAAGCCGGCTTCGGTCTGGGCGACGGCGTACGTGCCCACGTTGCGGACCCCGCACGTGAGCTGGTCGAACAGGGACGCCTTGTTGCCGCTGTAGCGCATCGTCTGACCGCTGTAGGTCGTTCCCGTCGGGGGCGTCGGCAACGTGTCGAGAACGGGCAGGAGCGCGCTCGGGAAGCCGGCCGAATGGACTGCGCTCGACCACGACAGCGTCTTAAGCTTGTTGTTGGTCACGCCGGTCGAGTCCGGCTGGTAGAAGACCTGAGAGACCGTCCACAACGGACCGCTGTGGCAGCCCTGGCAGTTGGCTCCCGTGAAAAGGTCCTTGCCGGCAGCGACCTGGGCGGGATCGAGGTTCGAGGGCCTTCGCGGCGAGCGCACGGTACGGGCCCACGAGACGATCTCCTGCCAGTCGGGGAGCACCGAGGCGGTCGGGAAGTGCCCGGGGTTGGCGGGGTCCGCGACCATGAGCGACGAGCCGTTGAGCCCCGTCTCGTTCGGGACGTTGAGCTGGCTCGTGAACGCGAGGGCCGGGTCCTTCACGATGGCCCCGACGCCGCCGGAGATTCCACGGATCGCGCCCTCGTGATCGGCGATCTCGTCTTGCGTGCCTTCCCAGCTGTTGATTCGGTAGTCCGTCTGGTTTCCCGTGGCGGCCAGGCCTTTCACGTAGGACCCGTCGAGGTTCGGCGACTGGCGCGGGCCGCGTCCGATGTACCAGCTGACGTTGTCGCTCAGCCCATCGCCGTGGCAATTCGAGCACCCTCCCCACGCCTGGCCGTTCCACGACCACCGGCCGAGGCCGGTGATGAAGAGACGCTTGCCCTCGAGCACGCTGATCGCGGTCGGGTCCGTCTCGGGGTTCGAGGCGGCCGCGGTCGTCGGCGTCCCCGCCGTCAGGCCCGCGATTTCCTGCGCCGCCAGGTCGAGCACCGTCACGTTTCGCGTGCGGTCGTTGGCGACGAAGGCATACCGCACGGTCGAGTTCATCGTGTGCGTCGCGTGGGCGATCGTGAGGCCCGACGGCAACTGCCCGTTGTGAGACGGATCGATCGCCGCCGAAAACAGGCTCATGAACGGGTTCTTCGGGTCACCGACGCTGTCGATCGTGCTCGCCGCGTACGTCGCGTCGAAATCGATGCGGAAGACCGCGTCTGCCCCGTTCGCCGCTACGTATCCCGTGACGGTCCCGGGAACGAATCCAATGTCCGCCGGCAACATCGGGAAGCGACGAGCTGCATTGTCCGGCAGGCCGAGCGTATCGAAGTACGTGGAGAACGCCTTGTCGAGATTGACCGTGGCGATCGTCTTGCTGCCGCCGAGGTCAATGACCGAGATGGCCGGTGCCGTCGTCGTCTTGACGTCGGCGGGATTCGGGGCGCACGTGCCGCCCACGCTGGGGTCGGTCCCCGTGGTGGGCACGCACTGACCGCCGTTCATGCCGCAAGCTGCGTTCGCGGCGCAGGTCGTCTTGCAAGCTCCGGCGACGACGCCCGCGCACGACCCGGCCGTCCCGCCGCAATCCGCGTCGGCCTTGCACGACGTACTCGTACCCGAGCACGTGCCCGCGACGACACCCGCACACGACCCGACGCCGCCGCCAGGACAGGTCGCATCCGCTTTGCAGGGAGCCGCGGCGGGGCCGTTGAAGATGCCGGTGGGGGACCTGGGCGACGCGCAGGTCGACGACACGTACCCGAATCCTCCCTGGATGTTGATCGAGCGAAGCTGGTTCGGGAAGCAGCCGGCCGTCCCCCCGTTGTGATCCTGAAAGCCCATGTCGTTCAAGGGCGGGATCTCGATGATGGCGGGCTGCATCGTGCCGAGCGGAACCTTGTAGACGACTCCGACCCAGTTCGTGTCCGCGTTCGAGGCGTCGCTCGCGACGGGCGCCTTCTGCTGCGCGAAGTACTCCGTGACGAACAAGCTCTCGTCGGTTTCGATCATGTCGCCGTTGTTCGTGATCGCGATGGCGCGCGGGTGCGCGAGCGCCGGGCGTGAGCCCAAGCCCGGGCCGAGGTACGGCGCAGCCGCCAACGTGGCGTTCAGGTCAATCGTCTTCAAGACGGTGAGCGTGTCGGTCTTGATGCCCTCGACCGTGCCGTCGACCCAGTTCGCGACGTAGACCGTGCCGCCCAGTGGGGTCATCGCGAGGCCCGTAGGCTCTGACCCGACCGCAATCTCTCCTGCCTTGACCGGAGTCGACCGGAGGCCAGTAATCTTGACGAGCTTCTGATCTTTGCGCGACAGAACGAAGGCTGTGTCGCCGTCGGGGTGGATGGCGACCGCCGACGGCTCGGCGCCGACGGCAATCTCGGCGATCTTCGTCAGGGTGGGAAGCGCGGCGGACGCGTAGTCGATCGAGAAGACGCTGGCCGTGCCCGTGTCGGTGTTGGCCACGACGAGTCGCGAATCGTCCTCCGAAAGCGCGATCGTCGACCCGTGACTCGGCGTCGACGAGACCTTCGGTTTGCTGCCCTTGGCATCGGGCGCGGCGTCATCGTCGGCCGATCCGTCGGGAGGGCTCCACGACGGCCCATCGATCGCCGAAGAAGCGTCCGGCGGGGTGCCCGGCGGCGTCCCTTGATCGTCAGCGCTGCACCCAACCAAGGCGACGAGCGCGACCGAAATTCCCAATGACGTAAACACTTGCATACGCATACAGCCCTCCCCAAGACGACAACGACTATCGATCCGCAACCGATGACTGCCCCGCGCGACCATCGCTATAGAGCTCCACGCTCTCCCTCCTGCAGGCCTCGTGCTAACCCAAAAGAGCGCGGCCAAATTTTGGCACGACGAAATTGTCATTGAAGACGAAGACGGTCGTCGTGATGAAAAGCATGGGACAAAAGGCTGCGCTTGCCTCGGGCAGCCTCGTCCACGTCGGATGGGCTTGGTGATCAATGGGGGCCGCAGGCCCCGAGGTCCGTTCGCCTCATCTGATGCACGCCGTCTGCCGGATGCTTGACTCACCGCCAAAAGACTGACTGCCGGGACGAGTGGGATCGGACGACGCGCTCCGGTCAGCCGTCCGCTCAGCGGCGCGTGGCCGATTCGATGGGACGGACAATGACCTCCACTCGGAGCCCAAGGGAGGGCGGGTACGCAGCATTTGCCGAGCGGGACAACACTTTGTTACTTCGGCTCTACGGGCTTGGCCGTACTCTACGGGAACTTTGATCCGATCAATCGCTCGATGTGTCGGCGGGAGTTTCCTCGTAGGTGCGCTACTTGTCAGCTCGCTGGGACGCGCGGCGGACGGACCGATCAGCGACGACGCGCAGAATCACTTCAAGGCAGGCGTCAGCATGCTGCAAGACCCCGACGGTGCTCGGTACGAAGACGCATACAGAGAATTCGAGTCTGCCTACGCTGCTTCGAATTCGCCGAAGATTTTGGGCAACATCGGCTATTGCGCCCTCAAGCTCGAACGCGACGGCGAGGCGATTGCGGCGTATACGCGTTACTTGAAGGAGGTCCCGGAGATCGACCCGGTCGAGGCCACGCAGATCGGGCGGGACGTGGACACGCTCCGCGCGGGGCTTGTGCGCGTCGTCGTGGCGGTCGACACGCCGAATGCGACGGTCATCGACAAGAGGCTGCCCATTCGCGGCGAATCCATCACGAACCTCTATGGTCCCGTGAACGGGAAGATCGAACTCGGCCTGCGACCCGGTCACCACATCATCGAAGTGAAGTCCGCCACCGAGACGCTGGATATCTGGGAGTTTGACGCAAAACCTGCCGCGACGCTGTCGCGCACGGTCTCGCACAAGCCATCCGAGGAGCCGCAGCGCCGCGCGCCGACGCGCGTGCTGCCGTGGATCATCGCGGGCGTCGGGGGAGCGACTCTGGCGGCGGGCGGCATTTTCGGTGCCCTCACACTGGGCAAGGTGAACACGATCGAGAGCCACTGCCCCAACAGCCAGTGTCCGAGCTCGTATGCGCTGGGACCCGCACAAGACGACGCACACCGCTTCATCCGCATCACGGACGCGCTCCTCATTGGCGGCGCCGCCCTCACGGCGGCCGGCCTGGGGCTTCTGGTCTTTTCGGGTGGCCCGGAGGCTCCCCGCCGCCCGACGGTGGGCGCATCTCCGCCGGCGGCCCGAAACGAGCTCCGGTCGTCCCTTCGGGGCAGCTTGGCTTGCTCTCCCGGAGCGTACTTCGCCACGATGAGCGGCGCGTTCTAGGAAGGATCAATTCATGCATTTACTTTGTGGCATTCGCTATGGGGTGGTGGCGATCGCGTCGACCGCGCTGGGTTGCTTCGCGCTGGTCGATGTCGACCATTTTCATTCGTCGGCGTCTTCAGGTCTGTCTTCGGACTCCGGTCCCTCTTCCGACGCGCCGACGACGAGCGCGCCGGCCGAGTATTTGAACTTCAAATTCGCGCTCGTCGGAATGACGCCGCACCTGACGCAGCTATTCGAATATCGAATCATCGACGCGAACAACTTCATTCAGTTCCGCGGCGTGGTGAATCCACTCGGTGCGGCCGACGTTGTCGTCAACGCACCAATGTCGATACCGAACCAAAACGGCCCGTTCCACCTCGACTTCTGGGCCGACGTCGAGGGCCTCGGAACCTACGACAAGATCGGGCTCGTCGTCTCCAATGACCACGCGTGGCGCATCGAACCGCTCCAGGACTACCCGGCCGATTCAGTCACGCCCGTGAATGGCCTCGTTCAAGTGACCTTCACGCACAACACCTCGTTTACCGAGATCAATGACTACCCGAGCGGCACGCCGAATCCGTCGAAAGACACGGGCCTCGGCGCGTCGCTCCACGTCATGAACGCCCAGGGCCTTCAGGGCGATCTCATTCAAATGCGGGTCGTCGACGCCGGAGCGAACCGCGTCGTCGCTCTGTTTCGCGTGCCGAAGATCTCGGAGCCGGTGTTCGACATGAAGGTGCCCGGCGTCGTGGAAGTCGGGGTCGACTACCATGTCCTCGTGTACGTGGACGCGAACGGCAACGGCAACTACGACGACCCGGCCACCGGGTCGGGAGATCTCGGATGGAAATTGATCGGCACCGCCGGCACCGCGGGCCTCAACGTGACCCTCGATGCGGCGCAAGTCGGCGTGGCGAAGGAGGACGTAGGGGCGCCGTGACGCGGCCTCGTCCGAAGCCCGTCAGCGGATCCGCTTCGGTACATCGATCGCACGGCGACCGCCGAGCACCTCGATCAGGCCATCGATCGTGAAGTGATCGGGCTCCACGCCGACGCAGGAGGAGCGCGGCGTCGACTCGATGATGTCCTGAGACTCCGGGGGCACCCGCGCCATCACCCTGGCCCGCGTTCCCGCGTATCCAGGCCCGCACCGAGCAGGACGACCTGGCCGAGGCCGGCCTTCAGGCCTTCGCGCACGGCATCGTCGATGTACCGCGTACGCAGCCTCACGCCGTCTCGGAAGAACGGGAGGTCGAGGAAGCGCTGCGTCGATTCGGTCGCATGGCTCCCGTCCGCTGCGAAGAGGGAAGCATACGGATCGTACGAAGTCACGATTCCCCTCGGGCCGGAGCGCCTCCTCGGCACGCACCACGGCGATCAAGAACGCGGTATCCGCGACGCTCTGCGCGCGGGCCGCGCTCTTCATGTAGGGAGTTTCCGTCGGGGCTGGCGCAGAGGGCGTCCGCTCTTCCTGCGCGCGGACGTGGCGAAGGGCCTGCTCGTAGCTCTCGCCCGTCTTCTGCATGCGGGCGCGCACGAGTTCCTTGAGATGGCTCGGCATGTTCGTCTTCTCCAGCCACGTCCCCGCACCCCCCCTGCCGGCGAACGTGGACGAAGAGACGCGTCAACCGGCTCCGAGGTGCGGGCGCGATCGAGCCACCGCTCGACGTCCTCATCGCGTTCGCCCTGCCCGAGCGTGAAGTTCCTCTGCACGCCTGTGAGGATCCCATGGCATGAGCGTGCGCTGCGACCTTTACACGATCCAAGGCAGCTGGTGGTCCCGCCGACGACGCAGCGGTCACCCCGGCTGCACCGCCGCTACCCGCGACGCTGCCGGCAACCCCGGCGACGCGACAAACGCGCACGCATCTCGCGAAGGCGCAGTCACTGAAATAGTAGTCACGAAGCACGATCGGCGTGATCGTTGGCGAGGGACGACGTTCAAGCGCTGGCCCAGAGGTGCTGCGCCGCATACGCGCGCCAGGGTCGCCAGGGCTTCGCGCGATCGAGGAGTTCGGACGAGGAGCGTTCGCGGCCCTCGCGAGCGGCCATGGCGCGCAGGAGTCCGACGTCGGCGGCAGGGAACGCGTCGGGCTCGCGCAGCTGACGGAGAGCGATGTATTGGGCAGTCCATTCTCCGACGCCGCGGATCGCCCGGAGGCGCTCGACGGCATCGTCGAGGTCGCGCGTCGCATCGAACAGGTGCGGGTCGGCGAGCGCCGCCGAGGCCACGGCCGATAGCGTGGCGGCGCGGCATTGCGGCATGCCAAGGGCCCTCATGTCGGCGTTCGCCAGCGCCTCCGGTCGAGGGAACACGTGCGTGAGCTCTCCCTCGGGTTTGGCCAGACGTTCGCCGTGGGCGGCCACGAGCCGGCCCGCGAGGCGCGCGGCCGCCACGACCGTGATCTGCTGGCCGAGCACGGCGCGTATCGCGAGCTCGAAGCCGTCCCACGCGCCCGGCACACGCAGCCCGGGCCTGGCCTTCACGAGGGGCGCGAGGGCCGGGTCGCTCGCGAGATGGGCGGCGATCGCGACCGGATCGGCCGCCAGATCGAACACCCGGCGGAGACGCGCGATGAGTACGGGCAGCGCCGAGAGCCTGGGGAACCGCACCCTCGCGCGGAGGGCGTTGCCGTCGGTACGCTCGACCGTGACCGTCCCTTTGACGCCGTCGAGCACCACCGTCCGCGCGTACCGGTCGTCGGTCACGACCTCGATGCCCACAATGGCTCTCCGGCGCAGAAAGCCGATGAGGGTCGGCCAGTCGTAGGGCGGTTGATAGGGCAAAAGAAGGTCGATCTCGCCGTGGGGCCCGGCGGGCACGTCGGGTGTGCTCGCGCGTCGCAGCTCCCCGGGAGCGCGACCGAAGAGCGCCAGGAAGGTCTCGTTGAAGCGGCGAATGCTGCTGAAGCCCGAGGCAAAGGCGATCTCGGACATCGGCAAACGCGTATCGTGGATGAGTTGCTTGGCGAGCAAGACGCGACGCGTCTGCGCGACCGCGACCGGCGACGCGCCGAGGTGCTGACGAAAGAGCCGTCGGAGCTGGCGCTCGCCGAGCCCGAGGCGGCTCGCGAGCGCGTCGACATCGTCGCCGTCGAGCGCGCCGAGCTCGATGAGCGCGAGCGCGCGCGATACCGTGTTCGACGTACCCCGCCACGCGCCGAGATCGGGCGCCGTCTCCGGCCGACAGCGCATGCACGGGTGGAACCCAGCCTCCTGCGCCGCCGCCGCGGAGGGAAAGAACCGCACGTTCTCGGAGCGCGGCGTGCGCGCCGAACAGACCGGACGGCAGTAGACGTGCGTCGTCTTCACCGCGGTGACGAACCGACCGTCGAAGCGCGCGTCGCGCTGGCAGATGGCGCGATAGCAGGCGTCGTGATCCAGGTCCATGGAGTAAAGGTGGTGCCTGTCGACGGGCTCGTCTAGCGGTTTTCGGACATGCTCATGGGCGCGACGATCGCGTCCGGAAACCGCCAGCCGGCGTCAGTGGCCGTGGCCACAGATGTGGTTTCCATGAGCAAAGGATCAAATTCGATGAACTACCGAACCTTCACCCTGGAACGACTCGACACGCCCACCGGCCCGATCCTCATCGTCACCGACGAGGAGCGCGTCCTTCGGGCGGTGGACTGGGAAGACCACGAGCCGCGCATGCAGCGCCTCTTGCAGAGGCACTACGGGAACGGCGCGATCCGGCTGAACGAGACCGCTCGGCCCTCTGCGGCTCGGGGCGCGCTCCGGGCTTACTTCGACGGCCACATCGAGGCGCTGAGAGCTTTGCCGACGGCGACCCAGGGCACGGACTTTCAGCGCACGGTCTGGAGCGCGCTGCGCGACATTCCGATCGGAGAGACCGTCAGCTACGGCGGTCTCGCGGCGAAGATCGGTCGGCCCACGGCCGCCCGCGCCGTGGGGCTGGCGAACGGCGCCAACCCGATCGCGATCGTCGTGCCGTGCCACCGCGTCATCGGGGCCGACGCGTCGCTGACCGGTTTCGGCGGGGGCGTGGAGCGCAAGCACTGGCTCCTGGCGCACGAGGGCAAGCTCCGTGACGTCGCGCTCGCGAGCCACGCGTGAGGCGTCTCCCGTTGGCGCAGCGGAATGCCGAGCGAGGGTGACCGCTACGGCACCACACGGAGCCCGTTGATCACCAGCGGGCGCGAACCGTCACTTCGCCGCGGCCCAGGCCGCCTGACACGTCGCAGGTGACGAGAGTCGGCGCCGGCGAGAGCTGGGCCGCGGGGCGCGACTCGTGGGTTGCTCCGCTCATGACGAGGAGAACGGCTCCGACGCCGATGCCCACGATGCCCACGGCTGCAGCGCCCGTGGCGATATCTGCCGCCCGGATGGCGTCGTGGTTCTGTGAGGCACCGTCGGCGGTGCACGCGTCGTTCGGGCATTCCCGATCGGCGTCGTTCTTCAGCGAGATTGCTTGCAACCCGAAATACGTGGACACACCCGCGCCAACGACGCCCAGGCCAAGCGCGACCCAAGCGGTGGTCGTCAGTCCAGAACCAGCTCGCGCCGGCGGGGCATCGCCGGTCCCTGCGGGGACCGACGCGGCCCTGCTGGGCGCCGGGACCGGCGCGAGAACCGCTCTCGCGGTCGAGCTGGCCGTTGAGGTCGAGGTGGCCGTTGCGTGAGCCGGCCCATCCAGGAGGGCGGGCACGACGACCGTCTTCGTATCGCCCGCCGGCGACACGACCAGGGACTGCTTCCACGAAATCTTTCCGGGTGCGGCAGCCTCGACGACGTGGTCGCCGGGGTCGACGGGCATCGCCGAGCCCCAGGCCGCGCGCCCGATCACCGTGCCATCGCGCTTGATCTCGAGGTCGGGGACGTCGGACCCGCTGGGGACCTGCACGATCACACGCGAAAGGCTCGGCTCGAGCTGGGCGATGTGCGTTTGCGCGAAGGCGACGCGGAGCGGGCGATCGTCGGCCTTGGCGACCCCGCGTGCCTCGACGAACTCGACCCACGCCGTCGCCGTGCGCCCTTGACGTTCGTGGCAGAGGGCAACATTGAGCAAGGTGCCGCCCCCGGGATCAAGGCGCTGACTCTCTTCGAGTTTCGGACACGCCTGTTCGATTCGACCCTGCTCGAGGAGCGCGCGTCCCTCTTCGAAGAGCTGCGCCGCGATGGATTTGTCCGTCGCCGATGGCCCGGCCGCGGCCGGCTTCGCGAACAAGTTTCCAAATAGACACAAAGCGGTAGTTGCGAGCACGCTTTTGTAGATGATTCTTTTCATCCGTGTTTCGGGCGCTCGCGGCCGCTCCGCGGCCATTCCAATGGGGCCGTCATCGTTGACGAATCATGGCCATGTCCTCTAACATCCCCACACCGATGAATCCAGTGGATAATCCGGTGGACTTACCCGAGATCATTGGGGGGAAATATCGGCCTCGGAGCGTCCTCGGGTTGGGTGCCACGGGTACCGTCTACTGTGTCGAGCACACGTTCACGGGCGACCTTCTCGCACTCAAGGTGCTCCAGCCGCACCTCAGCGCGTCGCCCGAGGCGATCGCGCGGTTCAAGGGCGAGGCGCGCACGGCCGCGAAGCTTCGTAGCCGGCACGTCGTTCGCATCTTCGACGCCGACGTCGCGCGCGAGCTCGGGAACGCCCCCTATCTCGTGATGGAACTGCTCGAGGGGAGCAATCTCGAGCATCTGGCAAGCGAAGGGCGCATCGCCCCCGAGGTCGTTGTCGACTGGCTTCGGCAAGCGGCCGTTCCCCTCGAAAGGGCGCACAAGCTCGGGATCGTCCACCGCGATCTCAAACCAGAGAATCTCTTCCTGACAACGCTGGACGACGGATCGCCCCTCCTCAAAATCCTCGATTTTGGGATTGCGCGAATCGCGGAGTCGCCAGGGATGACGAAATCCGGGCAGCTCTTCGGGACGCCGCTCTACATGGCTCCAGAGCAAGCGCGGGGCGATCCGAGTCAGATCGGTCCCGCCACCGACGTTTTCGCCCTGGGGCTCATCGCCTACAAACTGCTCATGAGCTCCGAGTATCGGACCGAGGCGGGCCTCGGGCCCATGCTTCACGAGATTCTGAACGAGCCGCTGCGCCCTCCGTCGCAAAAGGGATGTGCCCTCGGCGACGGCTTCGATCAGTGGTTTCTGCGATCGTGCGACCCGGATCCGAGCCTCCGCTTCACGTCGGTGCGCGAGCAGGTCGAGGCGCTCGCCGTCGCCCTCGGGTTTCCCGAGGCATCGAATGCCGGCGGGCCGTCGAGCTCCAGTCGCTCGATCGAACCGGCGCGTTCGTCATGGGTCGGGGTGCCTGGCATGGGAGACCCCGCGAGCGGGCCGGGAAGAGGACCGGCGAGCTCACGCGCGACCACGATCCATCGCGCGCGGACGGCGCCCGAGCTCGAGACGATCCCGACGTTGTCCGGTGCCGACGTCGTGGCCGACGTCGTGGCCGACGTCGAGCGCGAGCCGTCGACGCCGAATGGGTGGCGCCGAGGCTTCTTCGCGGTATGCGCGATCGCCTTGGTGGCCGTTGGAGCCGCGTGGTTCAGGAGGTCTCCGACCGTGCTGGCCGCCACGCCTCGCGTCGCCGGCTGCCCCACCGACACGGTCGCCCTCGCGACCCCGGCGAACGACAATGCACCTGCCTGTCCGATCGGAGCCGGGTCGGCGTCGGCGACTCCTGCGGCCCCCGAGACGACGAAGGCGACCACAACGGCGATGCGTCCGATAACTGCCGAAGCGAGCCGCGCTCTCCTCGTGCGTCCCATCGCGGCCCCGCCCGCGCACAAGCGCGCGTCGGACGACGACCCGTTGAGCGATCAGAAGTGAGCCGACGCCTGCTCGGTAGCGTCGGTCGCCTTGGCCGCGTCGGGTGGCTCGCGGTCCTCGCCACGGCCGGCTGCGAGCAGATTCTCTCGCTCCACGAGCGGTCCGAGGCGACCGATGGTGGCGTGTCGGATCTCGCCGTTGCCGCCGGTGGCGAACAGGCCGACGCGAGGGCTCCGGGAACCGGGCATTGCGGACCTTTGCTCTATACGTCCATGTCCTGCGCCGCTTGCATGGACAAGAGCTGCTGCTCGGAGGCGAAGGCGTGTGCGAACGCTCCAGCCTGCCACGAAGCGTCGGACTGCCTCGCGTCGTGCGCGGAGACCGACGCGATGTGCCGGGCGCGATGCGCCGAGTTCTACACGCTCCCCGAAACGCTCATGGCTCTACGATCCTGCCGTCTCGGTCCTTGCGCGGGGGCGTGCAGTAGCTCGTGCGGCGAGTTTGCATCGCCGATCCCTGGCTGCCAGACGTGTCAAGAGGCCACGTGCTGCGCGCAGTCGACGAGCTGCGCCACCAACACGTCGTGCGCTGACCTCGACCTCTGCGTCTCGAACTGCTTCGGGACGGCGTCGTGTCCCAACGATTGCCAGACGCAATACGCGCAGGGCGTGAAGAACTACACGGCGTCGCTCGCGTGCACCAACCAGTGCGCATCGCAATGCGCCGCCGGGCAGGCGTGGTCGTGTCTGGACACCCCCGTCGCATGGCCGAAGCCAAATGCCGTGGGAAACGTCGCCTTCGCGGTCACCTTCGTCACCTTCACCTCCGAGGCGCCCTTCGTCGGCGTGATGGTCAAGGCGTGCGGGAAGTTCGACATCCCCTGCTTGTCTCCCATCGACGCCGCCCAGACGGACGCAACGGGGCGGGTGACGGTGCACGTTCCCGCGGGCCTGTTGGGGTTCGATGGTTATCTCGATATCACCGGCGGCAGCGTGAGCGGCACGGGTGCGGCGGTATTCCCCACGATCTGGTATCCGATCCCCTATGTCATCGCCGACGGCTGGCGCGGCCGGACGCAAATCCTTTCCTCGGACGAGTTTCTCGAGCTGTCGGCGGCCACCGCGACTACCCCGGATCCGGCGCGCGGAAACATCGCGATGAATGCCGCCGACTGCGCCTTCACGCCCGCGGCAGGCGTGCGCTTTGCAGTGGACTCGTCCGATTCGGCGACCGTGAGCTACTACCTCGTGGGCGGCTTGCCGACGACGACGGCTACCGCGACCGACTCGTCCGGCGTAGCCGCATTCGTGAACCTTCCCACCACGGCGCCGGGCCGGCTCACGCTGGTCAGCGCAAGCGCGACCAGCGGGCCGGCGCAGGGCAAGACCCTCGGCTCGCTGAGCTTCATCGTTCGTCCCGGCACGCTGACGACATCCGGGTTGTTCCCGCCGGTGCCGCACTGAGACGCGTCCGTCGCGCGGGGCGTGGGCGCGAGCCGCTCAGGTGGCGACTCGCCGCAACCGAACATCGTGCACGCCCGATCGGGCGCGCCACGCCGAGAGATCGAGCGGCCGTAGCCGCGCTCGGAGTTCCGCCAGCTTGAATCCGTGCCTGGTGGCCAGCACCCGGAGAAAGTCGAGAGTGCGCTCATCGAGGTCGCGGCCGAGGCTCGTGTGCTCGTAATGATGCTCCAGGGCCAGCATCATCGTCTCGGCCATGCAGGCATACGCGAGGCCGGGTGCGAGGCCGAAGTGAAAGCCGAGGTCGCGCCGTCCCGGGACTTCGACGATTCCGCCGTCGATGACGAGGACGTCGGTTCGACGAGAGAGCTCCTCACTCACGTTGGCAGGACGTGACAGGTCGCACACCACGGTGCCCGGACGAACCATGTCGGCGCGAAGGAGCTCTTCGGGGGTGCTGGTCGCGAGGAAGATCAAGTCCGACTGGGCGGCGGTGGCCGCGAGATCCGTCGTCCAACGAACGGGAAGATCACGCACTTCGTGGAGGAGGCGCGATTCGAGGCCGTCGTTCAGCTGTATGCGCCCGTTCGGCGGGAGCTCGGCACCGCAGGGCAAGAGGCTCAGCCCGTACGCGACGGTGTTCTCCTGAAGGTTAGCGCCCTCACTCGACTGGCGTCGCAGGTAGCGGACCATGCGCGCCAGGATCATGGCGTAGCGGCCTCGCATGGAGCCTGCGTCACTCTCGCGAGAGACCAGGACGAGCGAAGCGACGCGCTCGGCGACCAGCGACGCGAGAGCACTTCCGATGCTGCCGCCGCCGCCCACGATGGCGGCGCGACTGTTCTCGAGCTTCCCGGCGGTGATACGCGAGGCCTCGAGCGCCGCTTCGATCGCCGATACGACGGTGTAGCTATTTCCCGTGGTCAGCGAGACGCCGACCTTCAAGAGCGTTCGCAGGTTCTGGGCGACCACCGACGTGTAGCCCCCGAGCCCGACGATCTTCGCGCCACGCTCCTTGCCCAGGCGCACGGCCGCGGCGACGTCTTCGAGCGCCTCTTCAGGCGAGAGCCGCAGCAGCTGAGCGGTCGACTTGGGCAGCATGATGAAGTCGCCCCGAGCCGTTCGACCTGTGGCGGATTCGATGAGAACGGTGGAGCCTACGAAAGGCTTCGCCGAATCCTCGAACCGGCCGGCCAGCTCTTCGAGCTCGGATGGCCGAAAGCGCATGAGCGAACGGTCGAACTCGGCCAGACTCTTCCCGTCGAGCATGTGGACGATGAACGCGAACCGACCCGCGTCCGCTTCGCGATCAGGCGTCACCGCGCGGAGCTCGCTCGCGCGATAGATCCCCGAGGTCTTCGGTGGCACGGGTTCGCGCGCCGCGAGAACCGGCGCGATCAAGCGGTCGGACTGCCCCGAAGCCATCACCGCGGCGAGGCCTCGAAACGCACGGACGATCCAGTCGCATTCATCGCGTGTGACCGTGAGGGGCGGCTGAACGCGGAGCACGTTGTTGCCGCTCAGGGTCGGCGCGACCCGAAGCCGGCCCAAGTTGAGGAGATAGCTCGCGGCAAAGTGCGCCAGGCCGCCGCCGAGCAGGGACATGAACGAGCCGACGCCGCGCTCGATCATCGATTTGTCGGTCGCGAGCTCCACGCCGAGCATCAAGCCTCGGCCGCGCACGTCGAGGATCACGGACGGATGTTCGCGCCGGATCGATTCGAGGCCAGCCTTCAGGAAGGTGCCCCGCCGCGCGACCTGTTCGACGAGGGCATTGCCGTCGGACGTGAGACGCTCGAGGACGCTGAGCCCGACGCGCATCGCGAGCGCGTTCCCGGCGAACGTCGACGAGTGGCGCAGCGCGAAATCGCGCGAACAGGCGCGGGGCCCGAGCAAGCATGCAGAGACGGGCACGAGGCCGCCACCCAGGGCCTTGGCCAGGGTCATCGCGTCGGGCGTGATTCCCTCGCTCGAGCACGCGAAGAGTTCGCCGGTTCGGCCGAGGCCGGTCTGGATCTCGTCGACGATGAGCAGCACCCCGTGCCGATCGCACAGCCGTCGCACGCCCCTGAGATACCCGGCTGGCGGCTCGACGACCCCACCTTCTCCCTGGATCGGCTCGACGAGGAACGCGGCCGTCTCCGCGCCCCTTTCGAGGAGGGCCTGCTCGAGAGCATCGAGGTCGCCGTAGCGAACGACCCCGAAGCCGTTTGCCGGCGCTCCGGTTCCCTCCTGGAAGTACGCGCGGCCGGTCGCCGATAGCGCGCCGAGGGTCTTGCCGTGGAATCCGTTCTCCGTCGAGAGGATACCCAACTTTCCCGTGGCCATGCGGCAAGCCTTGATCGCGGCCTCGACGGCCTCCGTGCCACTGTTGCCGAAGGTCACCTGCCGTAGACCCGGCGGAGCGAGGCGAAGTAGCTCTCTCGCCAGCTCGCCCGCTGCAGGCAGGAGCGACGGCTGAGCCATGCACGGCTCGCGGGCCAGCTCGCAATCGCGAATGGCCTGCCAGACGATCTCGGGATTGTGACCGAACGGCAGGGCGCCATAGCCCGACACCGCGTCGAGATACTCATGCCCGTCGGCGTCGACCAGGCGACTCCCTTCGGCCCAAACGAAACACTTGTCCAGTCTAAGGCGCGCGAGCAGCTCGCCCAGGTGCGGATTCACGAACGAGGTGTAGAGGGGCTCGTTCTCGCTTTCCGGACTGAATTGGTGCGGTGTTGCCATGCTGCTCGGCTCCCGCGCTCCGGCGCGCGCCACCTTCACGGTTGGGCTGGTGTGATAGTGTCTCCGTGTGCGTGACTCTGCCACGTCGTGATGTACCGCGCGCGGGGAATTTGCGAATTTTTTTCGTGCGCAACGAGACGCACGCCGGAAACATCCCCGCCATCTCGGCCCGAGACGACGTCTGGCTATCGTGACCGGTCGCGATCATCGAACGACCGCGAATCGGAAAATAGCGATCGGCGTCACACTCTCAAGGCTGGCTCAAGGCTGGCTCAAGGCTGGCTCAAGGCTGGCGCTGAAGCTCGGTCAGTGGTCCCCGAAGCGACAGCGCCGTCCCGTCGGCGGCCACGGCGTCGGTCATCCCGAAGGTCGTATCCGGCTGCCCCATCGCCTGCATCAAGCTCACGTGGAGCCGGTTGTGCGCGGGCCCGATGAGCGGTTGGTTGGGGAGGGGGGTGGGGAGTGTCCGCGGATAACGCACGTAGCGCCCGGTGTTGAAGTAGCCATTGCAGCCTCCAGCGAGGAGAGTGCAAATATCGAAGTGCTGGTGGGTCGGCGTCGCGAGCTCGGTGACCCAGACGACGACCGTGTGATCGAGCAGCGTCCCCGCGCCTTCGCTCACCGAATCGAGCTGCTGCAGCAGGTACGCGACGTGGCCCGCGTGCCAGGCGTCGAGGTCGGTCATCGCTTGTTCGGCGAGAGGGCTGTACATCTGCCCGCACGAGGTATTGCCGAGGATCGACTGGTGGGCATATCCGTGAAACGTCGCGTCTGCGGGGTACCCGAGCTCGGGGCACTGGGGCACGGGCGCCGAGAACGTCACGACGCGGGTCAGGTCACAGGCCAGCGCCAGCCGGATGAGGCTCATGAACTGCCTCACCGACGTCGCGGTGTTGTCGAAGGTCGCGTCGCACCTGGCCATCGGCCCGGCCGACCCGAGGCTGACCTCGAGCTCGCGCACCAGAGCGCGGTGCTGCTCGAGCTTCTGGCGCCCTTCGGCGCCGAGCTTCGGCGCGAGCAGATCGTACTCGCGACCCACCGCGTCGAGCACCGACGGCCGCAGCGAACGGAGGAGGTCCGCGCGGCTCGTGGTGGCCGGCGCCGGGATGGCATAGCCGAGCAGATCGGAGAAGGCAGCGTTGGGGTCGGAGACCATCGGCGTCGCCTGACCGGGCCCGAGATACGAGAAGGGCGAGACGACGGAGTTCGGGATGTAGTCGAACCCGTAGACGCGCGAGTCGAAGCGCCCGGGGCCCGCCGTGCGCATCGCGAGCTCCTGATCGAGCGTCCGCGCGCCGCCGGAGCAATACGTGCCCGTGCGCTGCAGCGCGCGACTGCCCGTCAAGACGTCGGCGACGCCGATTTGGTGATTGTTCAAGTCGCCCGTGCCCGCCCGGGTGACCGCGGCGATGTCGGCGAGGGCCGACGTGTGCGAGAGGCCTTCGATCGCCAGAAGGCGATCGCGATACCCGTAGAGGGGCCGCAACGTCGGGCTCAGATCGGCGGCGTCGAGATCCAGGAGGGAACGTTCGGCGAACTGGTCGGCGGGCCCTCCGGGAATGGCCATGTTCCAGGCGTTCGGAATGTGCCCGTGCGGTTGCACGTAGAAGACGATGCGCGACGGCGCCGCGGGAGCGCCTGCGAGCGCGGAGCGCTCTCGCGAGAAGACGCCAAGTCCCGCGCCCACGCCGAGTCCGAGCCCCTGGAGCAGCTGCCGCCTCCGGAGGTTCACGTCAGTTCTCCTCGACTACGCGCTGCCGGAAGGTCGGCGACGCCGCGATGTCGGTCAGGAGGGCGCGGATGTCGCCGCCGCTCCTGGTGAAGTCGCTCGTGAGCGCCGCCACCGTCGGGCGCTCGACGGCGACGGGCGCGCGACCGAGCGCGTAGCGAAGGAGCTCCTGGGTGGCGCACCCGTGAACCACGCTGCTGCGCGCGAGCGCGGCCGAGAGCGCGATGCCGCCGTTGAAGGGGCGGTCGACGTCGGTGCCGGAGATCGTACCCGCGGCGTCGACGGGCAACCCGTCGTCGGTCGTCTGGTATTCGCCGGCCGCGTTGTAGTTCTCGAGTCCGAAGCCGAAGCCATTCAGCGCCCCGTGACAGCCCTGGCAGGCCGCGGGCTTCGTTCGCGTCTCGAACAGCATGCGGTTGGTCTGCGGCCCCTCGCCCGGCGCAGCCATAGGCTGCGAGAGATCCACCCCGGGCGGCGGCGAGATCGGCATCTGGCATAGAAGGCGAAGCTGGATGCCGTTGCCTCGCACGGGCGGCGACGTGGCGCCTCGGTGCGAGAAGGCCGCGAGGAACGACGCCCTCGTCAGTAACCCGGAACGCTCCGCGGGCGGGAGCGACACCTCCGTCCATGCCGTCGGATCTCCAGGCGCTGGCAGGCCGTAGATGCGCGCCATCTCGCCGTTCACCCACGCGCGGCGGCTCGTGAGGAGATCGCTCAGGTGTCCTCCTTGGGTGATCAGGTTCTCGACGAAGAGCTCCGTCTCCTCGCTCGCAGACGCCTGGCTTGCCGCCGTCCAGCCCGGGTCGACCTCGGGCGTTCGAACGCTGTGCTCGTCGAGCAGGATCCGATCGAGACCGAGCCACTGTCGAGGGAAGCTCCAGAAGACGCGTCGCGCGCGGTCGTCGGCGAGCATCCGCGTCGCCTGCGCGCGAAGCTGGCCTTCGGTGCGAAGCTCGTCGCGTGACGCGGCCGCGAGGAGCACGTCGTCGGGAACGCTCTCCCACAGGAAGAACGAGAGGCGGGTCGCCATCGCGTAGGCCTCGACGGAGGCGACGCTCCCGGGCGATCCAGCGGGAACTGGTTCGACGCGGTAGATGAACTGCGGAGACTGGAGCATCGAGCTCAGCGTGAGCTGAACGGCTCCCTCGAAGTCGACGGCCTGTTGCCACCCCTGAAAACGCGTGACGAAGCGCTCGCGCTCGTCGCCGGTCAGGGTCCGTCGAAAGAGGCGTCCGCCCGTCTGCGAAACGAACTGCGTCGCGCATGACGTGGCGAGCGCGGGCGACGACCAGTCGGCGCATCCGACGAGCCCGTGCACGGCGTCCGTGTCCGCGGCGAGGGCCGCCGCGTAGAGGTTCGCGATCGCCTCGTACCGGGCGATGAGCACGTCCGACGGGAGCTGCGCCTCGGCGGCGTTGTCGAACCCCGCCACGGGCACGTCGGGCGGCAGGTCCGGCAGGAGCGGCAGCACGCCGGGGAAGAGATCATGGAGCGCGTTCAGATATTCACCGTCGCTGAGACGGCGGAGCGGGGCGGGCCCGACGGCGATCCCCGCGTCGGCCGCCACGGCGTAGGGGGCCGGCGAGCCCGATTCGCCCGCGTCGCATCCCGCGGCCAGCGCGACGACGAGCGACACGACCGCGACGCCCACGGTCCTCGCCTGGGAACGTGCGGCGCGAGGAACGGTCGAGCGCTCAGGGTCCGGCGGCCGCATCGATGCAGGCTTGATTCTTACCAGACCTCATCCGATCGAGCTCGCGCTCGGCGCATTCGATTGAGCCGAAATCGGTCGGTAGGAGGATAACCAACGTCGCTGGCGGCCCTACTACTAGAAATAGTGAGGCAACCGTCATGAAACAAAAAACCCTGGTGTACGCCCTTGTCTCCTTGGCCTTCGCAGCGGCAGGTTGCGCCTCGACAGCGGCCTCCGTACCGCCGGCAGACGCGTCGAACAGCGGCCAGGCCTGCGTCGTAGCGGGCGCCTACGTCGTCACGACCGATACAGTCTCGCGCGCGAGCGCCTCGCGCGGGCCGGAGACGCAAGTGCGCAACGTGGATTCGCTGGTCTTGCAAGGTCGAGGGGTCCCGCCGACGCTCGTGTCCAGTGCGCCCGCCCGCGCGGTTGCTCGCACCGAGTTCAGCCGCGGCGGCGGGGTCGCCTGCGACTGAGCTCCGCTCGATCGACAGAGGCGCGAGCGCGGCCGTGACGGGTCGTCGCGGGCACGCGTTTGCGCCTCGCGTTGAGTGCTAACATTCGGAGCATGTGGGTGAGAGGCGCGGCCATACGCCCGGTGCCGCGGTATGCACAGGTCGATGCCGAGACGCTCGAGCTCATCGAGCGCGAGCTTGCCAACGATTCACCCGAGTCGCAGGGGGAGCTCGACAGCGCGTTCGTCCGCTTCGAATCGACCCAGCCCCACCTGGCAGACGCCATTTCCCAGGTGCTCTCGAAGCCGCTCGACGACACTGCGCTCGCCCTCGGTTACTTCCTCTCGATCGCCGTCTGGCTGGCGTTCGAGCGCACCTTCGGCGATGCGCGGTTGCGGAAGGTCTCCGAAGACGCGCTCGAGGCGACCGAGCAGGCCATCAAGCTGGAAGAAGAGCTCCGCGCCGCCCACGGCGACGAGCCGTTCGATCTCGACGACGTGGTTTCGATCGAGCAGCCCAGCGTGCTCGCCTTCGTTCACGAGCACGTCGATGCTGCGCTCGATCCGGCCTTGCATGCGGGCAGCGAGAGCGAGCCCGGCGACGACGCGGGAGACCAGGATGTCGACGTCGAGGACGTGCACGGCGTCTATCGCGCGATCGTGCTCCTGACTCTGTGCCTTTCGCACGCCGTGCTCCCGGTCGACGGAGCGACGCGCGGGAGCCGGGAGCTCATCGCGTGAGCGGCCCCGCCAGCGGCCACATCCCTGACGGGCCGGCGGGCCTGAACGCGCGCCCGCCGTGGCGACGATTCGAGAAGCGCGCCATGGTGTCGCCGCGCACCGCAATCCGCGGCGAGCGCGCCGACACCGACACCCGACACCGACACCAAGGAGCGACACACCATGTCCATCAGCAAAGCCAGCGCGCAGTGGACCGGCGGACTCAAAGACGGCAAGGGCGTGATGAAGCCCGCACATGCGCCGGAAGCCCCTTTTTCCCTGGGCTCACGCTTCGAAGGCCAGCCGGGCAGCAGCCCCGAAGAGCTCATCGGCGCCGCCCTCTCGGGCTGCTTCTCGATGGCGCTCACGTTGTCGCTCGAGATGGCGGGCGCAAAGCCGCAGGGCGTGAAGACCGAGGCGGCGGTAAAGCTCGACCGTGACGGCGGCGGCTTCACGATCACGGGCATCGAGCTCACCACCGAGGCGATGGTGCCCGGCCTCGATAGGGCGAAGTTCCAGCAGATCGCCGATGAGACCAAGAAAGCCTGTCCGGTCTCGAAGGCGCTCGCGGGCACGAAGATCACTCTGACCGCGAAGCTCTCGTCGTAGCGTATCCGTCACGTTCGCACCGTTCGCCGCCCCCGTCGCCGGCGGGGGTTCGGTTACAGTCGCTCCCGCGATGAAGACCGAAGCCGTCGTCCTGCGCGCCCACGGCGGGCCCGAAGTGCTCGTCCGCGAGGCGATCGATATCCCCGAGCCGGGGCCGCGCGAGGCGCGCGTGCGCGTGCGCGCGGTCGCTCTCAATCACCTCGATCTCTGGGTCCGACGCGGAATGCCGAACCTCGTGCTCGAGTACCCGCATCGCCTCGGCGCGGACGTGGTCGGCGAGGTCGATTCGCTCGGGGCGGGCGCCCGGGGGGTGAAGGTCGGCGATCGCGTCGTCGTCAGCCCGGGTATCACGTGCGGCGTGTGCGAGCGATGTTTGTCGGGACAAGACAACCTCTGTCGCCGCTACGCCATCCTCGGTGAGCACACGCACGGGGGGTACGCGCGCCACCTCAACGTGCCCGACACGAACCTCCTCCCGTACCCCGGCGACCTCCCGTTCGCGCAGGCCGCGGCCGTGCCGCTTGTCTTTCTGACCGCCTGGCAGATGGTGGTCGACAAGGCGCGCGTTCGCCCCGGGCAGACGGTCCTCGTGCAGGCTGCGGGCAGCGGCGTCTCGAGCGCCGCGATCCAGATCGCCAAGCTGCACGGTACACGCGTGTTCGCGACCGCCGGGAGCGACGCCAAGGCCGAGCGCGCGCGGCAGCTCGGCGCCGACGAGGTCATCAACTACAAGACGCACGACTTCGTCGCCGAAGTGAAGCGCCTCACGGGCAAGCGCGGGGTCGACGCGGTCATCGAGCACATCGGCGGCGACGTCATGTCCCGGAGCGTCCTGGCCACCGCGAGCGGCGGTCGCATCGTGACCTGCGGCGCGACGGCCGGCTCCCAGCCGAAGATCGATCTCCTTCACGTATTCTATCGGCAGATCGAGATCCTCGGCTCGACGATGGGGTCCAAGGGGTCGCTGTTCGGCATCCTCGAGCACGTGAAGGCCGGGACATTGAAGCCGGTCGTCGATCGTGTCTTGCCCCTCTGGGAGGCCGCCGAGGCGCATCGCGCGCTCGAGTCGCGCGAAGTGTTCGGCAAGATCGTCCTCGAAGTCGATTGATGGCGATGTTGCGGCCCACGAGCTCGGCGGTCCGGCGGCTCGCGAGCGCGGCGCGGGATGCCGCGCTCCTCGCGACCGCGATCCTCGCGCTCGTGGGTCTCCTCGCGGGTGCGGTGCGCGTGCTCCCCTGGTTGCTCGACCCCGCTGTTTCCTGGCGCGTGGCCGCCCCCTTCGCTCGTGGCCTCGCGGCCGTTTCGTTCGAGGCGGCGCTCCTCGTGGGTTGGCCCATCGGCTGGTCGCTCGCGTGCTTCCGGTTCGTCGAGCGTGGAGAGGCCCGCGTCCTCCAGACCCTCGGGCAGCCGCCGTTCGAGACCGTGGCGCGCCTCATGCCCCGCGGCACTCCGCTCGCGCTCGTGCTCGCCGCGGTGGCCCTCGTGTATGGGAGCGACGCCAGCGCGCCGGGTCGCGTGGTCACCGAACTCATCGCGCGAGCCGAGGCGTCGTGCGAAGACGCACGCGCTCCGGTGACGTACTCGATCCCGTTCACCGACCTCACATGGCTCTGCGCGCCGGGTCGCGCGCCCCGGGTCGTCGGGTCGGGACCGGGACAGCCCGCCGGCGTGACGCTGACCGCGCGCGCTGCCAAGGTTGCGGGCGACTTCCGCGCCTTCGAGCTCGACGACGCGCAGGTGCTGCTCCCGTCGAGTCCGGCCGTCCTCGTCCACGTCGGGTCTCTGTCGATGCACGGCATGGCGCCGTGGGCTCGAGCCTCGACCCTCTCGGCGCCGCTGCGCGCGCTCGTCCTCGGGCTGACCGCCTGGCTCTCCGCGTCCGTCGCCGCGTTCCTCACCTTGCGCCGCACCGCGCAGACGCGCGCGCATGCGCTGGTTCTGGGCGCCGCGGGACCGATTGCCGCGCTCGGACTCATCCGACTCTTCGAGACCTCCGACGCGCGGCCCTGGGTATTTTCCGTGGTCCCGCTGGCCGGATGCGCCGCGACGCTCGTGGCCGGCGGGGTGGCCTCACGCTTGCGAGGGCGTCGTCACGCTGCTACCAGTCACTAAAGGGTGTGAACAATGGGCAACATCGGCCCCATGGAAATCCTGCTCATCGCGCTCGTCGCGCTGCTCCTTTTCGGCGCGGGCCGCATTGCCGACATCGGCAAGGGGCTGGGCCAGGGGATCAAGAACTTCAAGCAGGGCTTGAAGGAAGCCGAAGAGATCGACGCTTCGAAGAAGCCGGAGCAGCTCCCCCCCGCGAGCCCCGCGTCGACCGTGAAAGAAGACGGCGGCGCGAAGGCGTGACCTTGCCGCAGCTCGGGTGACGAGCTAGACGGGGCGCGTGCCTCGCAATTTCGCATCTCGGTTGAGCGTGGTGGCCCCGAGCATCACGCTGGCAATGAACTCCAAGGCTCTCGAGCAGAAGGCCAAGGGCGTCGACGTCTTTGCCTTCGGCGTGGGCGAGCCCGACTTCGAGCCGCCCGAGGCCGTGCGCGAAGCGGCCAAGCGCGCCATCGACGCCGGCTGCTCGAAGTACACCGCGGTGACCGGGGTCCCGGCGCTCAAAGAAGCGATCTGCGACGCGACGGAGCGCTCGCGCGGCTGGCGCCCGAAGAACGAGAACGTCTGCGTGAGCGTTGGCGCCAAGCATACGCTCTTCAACCTCGCTCTCGCGCTCTACGAGCCGGGCGACGAGGTGATCATTCCGAAGCCCTACTGGGTCAGCTACCCCGAGCAGGTGCGCATCGTCGGGGCGACGCCCGTGCTCGTCGACACCCGCGAAGAAGACGGGTGGAAGCTCCCTCCGGCGGCCCTCGAAAAGGCCCTGACGCCCAAGACCAAGGCCGTCATCCTGTGCACGCCCTGCAACCCGACGGGCCTCGCGTACACCGAAGAAGAGACGAAGGCGTTGATCGACGTCGTGCGCAAACACGACTGCTGGCTCATCGTCGACGAGATCTACGCCGAGCTCATTTACGAGGGGCTGAAGTTCGTCTCCGCCGCGAAGATCGCGCCCGACCTCCGCGATCGCATGATCGTGGTCGACGGCGTGTCGAAGACCTACGCCATGACGGGGTGGCGTATCGGCTGGGCGCTCGCGCCCGCGCCGCTCGTCAAGGCGCTCGACGTCGTGCAGGGTCAGAGCACCACGAACCCGACGGCGGTGGCGCAGCACGCGGCCATCGCGGCGCTCAAGGGTTCGCCTGATGATTTCGCGCGCATCCGGGCCACGTTCGAGAAGCGCCGCAACGCGATGGTCGCGGGCCTCACGTCGATTCCGGGCGTCAAGTGCCGGAAGCCCGACGGCGCGTTCTACGCCTTCGCCGACGTGCGCGGTCTCTACGGGCTCGACTGGAACGGCAAGAAGGTCGCGACCGACGAAGACGTCGCGTTCTGGATGCTCGAGAAGGCACACGTCGCCGCGGTGCCGGGCAGCGGCTTCGGGGCGCCGGGATACGTTCGCTTCAGCTACGCCGCGAGCGAGGAGCGCATCGCGGCCGGTTGCGCGTCCATCCGCGCGGCTGCAGCCGCCGCGCGCTGATTGGTCACGTTCGAAGCGAGCCGGCAGCTCCCCTCGAGCTCCCCATCCGGGAGCACGCGGACTCGCAGACGGGCCGCAGAGTTGCTCTAACGACGTTGCTCTCGCCGCCCGACGGGCCTAGACACTCGTCATGCCGATCGCGAGTGTCGACCCCCGGAACGGAGAGACGCTTCAAACCTTCGCTGCACTGACCGACGCGGAGATTTCCGCGAAGATCGAAGCGGGGCACGGTGCCTTCCTGGGGTGGCGGCGCACGACCTTCGCCGCTCGGAGCAAGCCGATGCTCCGCGCCGCGGAGATCATGGAGGCCGAGAAGGAGACCCTCGGCCGGACGATGACCGAAGAGATGGGCAAGACGCTCGTCTCGTCGATCGCCGAGGCCGAAAAGTGTGCGAGGGCGTGCCGCTACTACGCCGAGCATGCCGAGTCGCTCCTGGCCGATCAGGTCATCGCCACCGAGGCGGAGTCGAGCTACGCACGGCACCTTCCGCTCGGCGTCGTCCTTGCCGTGATGCCGTGGAACTTTCCCTTCTGGCAGGTGTTCCGCTTCATCGCGCCGACGCTCATGGCGGGGAACGCGGGCCTGCTGAAGCACGCGTCAAACGTTCCGCGATGCGCGCTGGCCATCGAAGACGTGCTGCTCCGTGCCGGCTTCCCCAGGGGACTCTTCCAGACGCTCCTCATCGGCGCCGGCGCCGTGCCGCGCGTGCTCGACGACCCGCGCGTGGTCGCGGCCACGCTGACCGGCAGCGAGCCCGCCGGGGCGGCCGTCGCCTCGCAAACTGGAAGGCTCATCAAGCCCACGGTGCTCGAGCTCGGCGGGAGCGACCCCTTCATCGTGATGCCGTCGGCTGATCTCGAGACGGCCGTGAAGACGGCGGTCAACGCGCGCACGCTCAACAACGGGCAGTCGTGCATCAACGCGAAGCGCTTCCTGGTGCACCAGGACGTCTACGCGAGGTTCGAGCGCGACTTCGTCGACGCGTTCGCCAAGCTCCGCATCGGTGACCCGATGAAGGCCGAGACCGAGATCGGACCGCTCGCCCTCGCCTCGGTGCGGAGCGACGTCGTGTCCCAGGTCGAGCGATCGGTGAAGGCGGGGGCGAAGCTCCTCACCGGTGGGGTCGCGCTGGATCAGAAGGGCTGGTGGTTCCGGCCCGGGATCCTGAGCGAGATCCCGCAGAGCGCCCCGACGTATCGCGAAGAGGTGTTCGGCCCGGTCGCGCTCCTCTTTCGCGTCGACGGCCTCGACGCCGCGATCGCGCTCGCGAACGAAAGCGAGTTCGGTCTGGGCAGCAGCGTGTGGACGAACGTCGGCATCGAGCAGCAGCGCTTCATCGACGAGATCGAGGCCGGCCAGACGTTCATCAACGCGATGGTCTCGAGCGATCCGCGCCTGCCCTTCGGAGGCGTGAAGCACAGCGGCTACGGCCGCGAGCTCGCGACCGAGGGCATCCGCGCATTCGTGAACACCAAGACCGTCTACATCGCCCGCCCGGCGAAGCACACCACGCAGCACAGCGAGTAAGGGTCTCCGGACACCTGCTCGTCGGGCCGGCGGCTCCTCCGCTCACCGCGCGCCACTATCCATGGCTTCGAGAGCGAGGCCACTGCAGCCCGCCGACCGCGCCGTTGATCACGGCGCTGTCGAAGCCGAAGAGAAAGCCGCCCAGCGCCGCGGTGGTCGCGGGGAATGTGACGTACCTCGTGCCGTGCGCGCCGCTCTCTTTCATCGGGGCGCCGGCGAGTTTACACGCTCCGAAGGGGCGTCGCGCCCGCCTCTCTCCCAGCCCGCGCGCGAGAGGCTACTTGCCCTTCCTGGGAGGCGCGTTCGAGTTCGAGTTCGAGTTCGCCTTTGCGGTCGCGGCGGCCTTCTTCTGGTCCTTGCCCGCCGCGTCTTGTTTCTTGGATTTGTCTTTGGCCTTCGGTGATTTGTCGCCCATCGAACCAGCGTACGCTCATTCGACCCCCGCGACGCGCCGTTCCTTCGCGGGCGGGCCGCCGCCTCGCCTCGCTTCGGCGCCGCGCCGCGTTCATTGCGCCGCGAGGGCGCGGAGCAGCTCGGGGCGGCCTTCGTACGCCGCCGTGCACGGCTGGCCCTCGGCCCAGTAGAGCCGGCTCTCTTACGACGCGCTCGGTGCAGAAAGCACCGCCGACGAGCTATGCTTCGCCGGAGAGCCGAAGAGAGAGCTGGAGTCCCGCCATGCCCGAAGACCGCGCGTCGTTCTCGCGAATGGACCAGAGCACCCGAGCCGAGTGGATGACCATCGGCCGCGCGACGGCCGAGCTCCAGTCTAGCGTCGCCGATCGAGTTGTCTCGATGCTGCGGGGCTTCGATCAGCTCTATGCCGGCTTCGCCGTGAGTCAGCTCCATCATGCCCTGCAAACGGCGACCATGGCGCGCCGCGCCAACGCATCCGACGAGATGGTGCTCTGCGCGCTTTGCCACGACATCGGCAAGCACGTATCGATCGCCAACCACGCGGCGATCGCGGCCGAGATCCTGCGCCCGTACGTCTCGGACGACGCCTACAAGATCGTCCTGACGCATCAGCAGTTCCAGGGGCGGCACTACTACGAGCACTTCGGCAAGAGCAGCACCCTTCGCGAGCGCCACCGCGCCGAGCCATGGTTCGCGCTCGCGGAGCGATTCACCGAAGAGTGGGATCAGGCCGCGTTCGACCCGGCGTATCGCGTCTTGCCCCTCGCGGAGTTCGAGCCCCTCGTGCGCGCGACGTTCGCGAACTATCCAACGGGGTATTGACGCGGTAAGAGCTCGGCTAGACTCGACGCGTCACCATCGCCAGGTCATGTCGACGGAGCCGCCGCCCGCGCTCGGCGAGAAGGCCACCTTGGCGGGGGTGTCTTTCGGCGCCGTCACGTACCGACGGGCGACGCTCCGCTCAGCCTCCACGCGCTCGACACGGTCGACGTGCTTTCAGGAGCCGCCGCGTTCGAGCCGGAGCGCGTCGCGAACGAGGCGGTCGACGTCTTTCGGGTCGTCGGTCGTGTAGTACCCGCGGATGTCGCCGCGCGGGTCGACGAGAACGAACCAGTCGCCGTGCGTCACGTCGTAGTCGCGAGTCCCGTCGTTCGTGGTCGGCAGCTTCTCGAGCGCCACCTTGAAGCCTGTGACGACGGTGGCTTTCACGCTGTCGACGGGGCCGGTGACGAAGGACCAGTGCGCGGGATCGGCGTCGGCGTGGGCCGCGTAGGCAGCGAGAACCGCGGGCGTGTCGTTCTCTGGATCGACCGAGAAGGAGACGAGCCGCGCGTTGCTCCCTTCGCGCGGGAGGCGCCCCTGCAGATCGGCCATGCGCGCCGTGAGGCGAGGGCATGATGCGGCGCACCGCGTGAAGATGAAGTCGACCACGCTCACGTGGGCGAGCATCGACGCATCGGTGAACGGCGCCCCGATCTGGTCGACGAGCTTGAAGGCCGGCACGTGGCCATACGACGCGAGCGGCGGAAGCGGCCTGTAGTGCCGCGCGTAGTACGCGAGGCCCATCACGACCACCAGGCCCATGACGAGGACGATCGCGCGCGCCCGCAAGCGCCGGCCCCAGTACCCGGGCGACTCCTCGTCGTACTTGCCGCCGCCTTTGCCCGTCACGCCCGAGCGACCAGGAGGGCGACGAGCAGCGCCGGGAGGTAGATGACCGAGAACGCGAAGACCCCCTTGGCCCAGCGGCGCACGTCGAGCCGAGCCGTGCCCCGGACGCCGCGGAGGGCGAGCGCGAGGAACGCTGCGCCGAGCACGGTCGCTGCGGGGAGGTAGTACGCCCCCGCGAGACCGAACGGTACGAAGAGGAGAGACATCGCCACGAGCAGGACGGCGTAGAGCGCGACCGTGTGGCGCGCGGCCCGCTCGCCGTGCTGCACGCTGACGACCTGAAGGCCCGCGCGCGCATAGTCTTCGGCGCGGAAGATCGTGATCGCGGCGAAGTGCGGGATCTGCCAGAGAAAGAGGACCCCGAAGAGGAGCAGGCCGCCGAGGCCGATCCCGCCCGTGACCGTGGCCCAACCGAGGAGCGGGGGGATCGCCCCGGGCACGGCGCCGACCAGCAACGCGAGGTGGGTGTGTCGCTTGAGCGGCGTGTAGATCGCGACGTAGCTGACGAGCGAGGCAAGCCCGAGGAGCGCCGTCGCGATGTTCACCATGAAGAGCATCGGTACGGCGACGACGGCAAGCGTCAGACCGAAACCGAGCGCGACGTCGGGCGAGAGGCGGCCGGCAGGCAGCGGCCGGTTGCGCGTGCGGGCCATGAGGCCGTCGGTGTCGCGCTCCCACCACATGTTCAGGCTGTTGGCGGAGCCCACGATGAGAGCCGTTCCGACGAGCGAGAGGAGCTGCGTTCGGGCTGCGACGTGGCCTGGCGCGAGGGTGGCGCCGGCCGCTTCGGTCGCGAGGACCATCGCCGTGATGCGCGGCTTGGTGAGCGCGACGAGGTCGCGGCCGACAGCGAGAGTCCCCTGCGAGCGCGCCGGCGCCTCGGGCGCCACGACAGACGGCGTCTGCGCCGCAGCAACGCCGCTGGCGCCAGTACCGGACGCGGCGCGGTCGAAGCCCGTCGAGAGAATCAGCTCGGTATTCGCCACGCTCGCAGGACCTCGTTCTCGAAGAGCCTCGGGAGAGCCGGAGTTTTAGGGCTCGGCGCTCATCTCAGCAAGCGGTGTGCGACAGACCGCGACGATCGGTCACGGGACCGGATCAGCGATGGAAGGCGCCCAAGTCGACGCGCGACCTACCAGGCGAGGGCGCCCACTGTCAAGAGCCGGTTCAAGAGCCGGTTCAAGAGCCGGTTCGAGAGCCGTGTGCAGGTCATGTCTCGCCCGGCGGGTCGCTGCCCTTGCCCGTCTCGACGCGCATCGCGCTACGGATCGGGGGCGCGGGATCGGTGGACGGCGGGGGCGCCGCGGCTCCGTTCGCCGACCGGACGGGCGCCTTGGCCACGCCGCCGGCATCTTCGATGCGGACCTCGCGCTCACGGATGAGCGCGCGCCACATGGCCTGCTCGTCGCCGCGAGCGAGGACCGCCCAGAACGACGCAACGACGGCGCACAGGGCGCGGAGGGGGGCGTCGAACGCTCCGCGCGAGACCAGGGCGAGAGCCAGTGCCGCCAGCACCCCGGCGCCGTGGCGCGGCTGAACGGCGACGGCCAACGCCAGCAGCAGCGACGCCGGCACGAGGAACGTGGCCAGCGCGTCGAGCCCGAATGGCGGCGGGACGCCCGGAGCGTCGGCGAGGGCGGTGTGCAAGACGGACTGCCAGAGCTCGGCGTCGGAGTGGACCCCGCGCGCCACGCCCCAGGTGAGCGCGACGGCGCCGCCGAGGGCCAGAGTCGAGCCCAGCTGCCCCGGGCCGCCGCCGCGGCTCCGGGTGCCGAGCCAGACGACCGCGAGCAGCTGGCCCGCGGCCTCGAAGAGGACGCCGGCGGTCGCGAGTCCGCGGCTCATCGAGAAGAGGCGCACGCTCGCCGTGTCGCCGGCGTGGATCGCGAGCGACCACGCGCCGAGCCGTGAGATGGCCGCGAAGGCGAGCACGAAGAGCAGCGCCGCCGAGACCCGCGTGTGTGGCGCGCCTGCGGACGCGTACGCCGCGGCGATCGACGTGACCACCGCGCCGATCGTGATGATGCCCGCGAAGAAGGGCGGGACCCGGTCGCGGAGCCCGTACGACGACACCGCCACGACGAGGGCCCCGCCGAAGATGAGCGTCGTGCGCGTGGCGACCGAGACGGTGTGGGCTCGCAGCAGCTCGATCGCTCCCCAGATGCCCAGCGCGAGCAGCAAGAGCAAGAGGAACACGGCGAACGCGCCCGACGCCCAGTCGAGCGCGACGACAATCGACTCGCTCGCGTTGCCGCGAACGCCGGGCGCAACGATGACCCCGATGAGACCGGCCATGCCTGCCGCGATCGCGGCAGCTCGAAGCAGCCACCCGGCCGACGGGACAGACGACGAGGGCCCCGGCAGGCGCGATGACGGCGGCGGTCGCTCGTCGATTTTCGCGGGCGGCGTCGCGTCGTCTTCCGCCGAGGCGTCCCCGCGCATCGCGTCGGTCGCGTCGGCCATGCTCATCCCGTACTCATGCGTGCGGAGAGCCTAGTACAACGAAGGGCCGTGATAGAGCGCCGAATGGCCCATCATGGCCCTGGCCCCGCGGGGCGTCGGGATCAGCCACCCTTCGCGCGCGTCGTTCGGGCTCGACGGAGGGGCACCGCGCTCTCGCGCCGGGCCCGCCGGGGGCAGCGCAGGCGGCTGCGTCTCTTCTTTGGTGGGCGGGGGGCTGTTCAAGATGAACGGGGACGCGCCCTGCGTGGAGCACGCGAAGACCTCGTCGCGATGGAACTCCCAGTGGAGGTACACGTTTCCGTCGGGCGAGATGATCGCGCTAGGTGCGGGACCGAAGGGCTGGGCGCGATCGATGGCGTCGAGCGCCGCGATGTCGAACGCCGTGAGGCCGCTGGTCTTGACGATGCCCATGCGACGGAGGTGCCCTTCCTTCGTGAGCACGATCTCGAGGCGCGTCACGAGGTGCTGGTCGTTCATCGGGTGGCTCGGAGGGAGGCTGTCGAGCGACTCGAGGAACCCGTCGGCGAAGATCGGGTGGATGCGGTTGTGCATCCCGTTGAGATACGACGCGAACGGGACGCGAGCGGTGTTGAGCGAGGTCTGGTTCCCCGGCTTCACGCTCGATACGTAGTTCTCGATCGCGCTGCGCCAGCGGTCGAAGTTGGACGCGACCCACGAGCCGCGGTGCTCGCTCTTTCTGCGCTCGCCGTCGGCCTCGCGCAGCTTTCGGAGGTTGTCGAGCCCGACGATCGACGCGACCTGCACCTGGGTGAGGTTGGCGTTGAGCGAGCCCGGCGCCGCGCTCTGGCCGAGGCCAGGGGTCGACCACATCTTGCCGCCCGGCAGGCTGGGCATCGATGACCCCGCAGTCGGCTGCGGCGTCGAGCCCTGGGGACCACCCGGCCGAGCAGGGTTGAAGCTCCAGTTCCCGTCGGCCCCGCTCTCGACCTCGGGCGAGGGCGGAGTCGCTCCTCCCGGAGTGGCCTGCGGCGCCTGCGCAGACGAGGGCTGGGAGTCGTTGCTGGGCGCGCGCTGCCCGCCCTGCGCCGGAGGAGCCGCCGCAGCGGTTCGGCCGACCTGAACGTCGACCTTCGGGATCTTCGGCTCGTGCACGACGTCGAAGTCGGTCCCATGCTCGCCGGGCGCACGGTTCTTCTCGCCCTTGTGCGCCTCGCTCTCGGCGATGCGCGTCGTCTCGCTGTCACCCGGGGCCTGTTCGGCGCTCTTGTGGCTGCCGCCCGGGTTCGGCTCGGCGTCGTCGCGGTCGTGCGACGTCTGCGTCGCGCGCGTCTCTTTGTCGACGTGGTTGGCCTCGTCGGCGATGAACTTCGCCGTCGGGTTGTCTTCCTGATCCGCCTTGGCGTGCTGGCGCACGGCGATCCGCCGGTCCTTCAGCGGCTCGTCGGGGAGAGCCTTCGTCTCGGCCTTCTTCTCGACCACGACGACTTTTTCTTCCTTCTTCTTCTCCTCGGGCTTCGGCTTCTCGAGCGGCTTCTCGGTCGCCACGGGCTTGGGCTTGGGCTGCTGCTCCTCGGGCGGGGGCGGTGGAGGGGGCGGCGGCGGCGCTTCTTCTTTGGTCTCTTCGCCCGGTTCGCCCAGCGAGACCTCGAATGTCTGATCCTCGCGCTTCGCCAGGTTGCTCGCCGCGTGCGACAGCCGGAGCAGCTCCGAGCGGTCGTCGTGGACCTGCGCGACGACCAGACCGCCCGTGCCGAAGAGGAAGTGCGCGCAGATCGCCGCGCAGATCCACAGAGCAAGGGGGATGGTGACGTCGCGCGTCCGCATTGCCGTGGTCGGCGCCTCTCGAGTGCGAGACAGTTCGAGTACCAGCGCGGCCGTCGTGAGACAGCCGCCGTTCCCTACAAGTTACGTACCTGAAGCCAGGGCGTCGAGGCGCGCCCAGGAAGTTAACACGTCCCCCCGACCGGCGCTGGCCCCAGGAGTCACCCCAGCCGCAGAATACGGCCGCGCCGAGGCGCTGACTCCGCGGATCCCCCCGTCGCGGAGGGCGAGCGGGCGCCAGGGGACGCCGCCGGACAATGTGTCCCACCACCACCACCTCGAGTCGCGAGCTCGCGTCGCGTATCGCACGCCAGCGCTGCCCGGCTCACCCGGCGCCTGCGGGCCGCGCGACCGGGCGCGAAGCGCCGTGTGGTAAACCTCCGGGGGGCATGCCCGGCGCTTACGAGATTCGCGGCGCGGTCGCGGCCGATGAAGATCAGCTCCTCGAGGTGGCCCACCACCTGAACACGGTGAACCTGCCGGCCGACCGCGACGAGATCCGCGGGATCCTCGATCTCTCACAAAAGAGCTTCAACGGCGCCGTCAAGGATCCTCGCCGCCGCGAGTACGTCTTCGTGCTGGTCGATCTCGATGCGCAGCGCATCGTCGGAACGTCGATGATCATCGGCCAGCTGGGGCGCCGCGACGCGCCCTACGTCTACGTCGACGTCTCCGAAGAAGAGCGGTACTCAGCCACGCTCGACCGGCATTTCCGGCATGTCGTCTTGAAGATTGGATACTCGTACAACGGCCCGACCGAGATCGGAGGCCTCATCGTGAGCCCCATGTACCGGTCGAAGCCCGAGCGGCTGGGGCTTCTCGTCTCGTACGTACGTTTTCTCTACATCGCGATGCACCGCGATTGGTTTCGCGACGAGCTCCTCGCCGAGCTCTTGCCGCCGCTCGAGCCCGACGGCACGTCGCACCTGTGGAACGCCGTCGGCCGGAAGTTTACCGAGATGACGTACGCCGAGGCCGACCGGCTCTCGAAGAAGAACAAGGAGTTCGTCAAAGGCCTCTTCCCGGAGGGGCCCGTCTACGCGTCGCTCTTGCCGGACGATGCGCAGAGCGTCATCGGAAAAGTGGGGGCGCAGACGCGCGGGGTCGAGAAGTTGCTCGAACGGATCGGCTTTCGGTACGCCTGGCGCGTCGATCCCTTCGACGGGGGTCCGCACTTCACGGCGCCGACCGACGAGGTGTCGCTGGTCCGCGCGTCGCACGCGGCCCGCCTCACGCGCCTGCTGCCCGCGGGCGAGCACGTGAAGACGCGCGCACTCGTGGCCGTGGAGCACGCAGAGCCGCCGTTCTTTCGCGCAGTGGCTGCGCCCTGGCGCCGCGACGCAGCGGGCGGCGCCGAGCTTGGCGCCGCCGCCGTCAAGGTTCTCCGTGTCAGCGAAAACGACAGCGTCTGGGTCTTGCCGCTGGAGTAGCCTTCGACGTTCGCGACGCGATGCCGCGTGGAATGAAATCGACCGTTCGATCGCTCGCTCGAATTGCGGTGTTCGTCGCGGGGGTGGCGCTGCCGACCGTCGCGTCTCGCCGTGCCTCCGCCGCGAGCATCGGGGTTCGCTTGTCGGTCAACCGCGCGCCCGACGCCGGCGATTGCCCCGACGCGGGGCGCCTCGCGGCTGGCATCGCGCGCGCGGGAGACCGGTCGCTTCCGAGCATCGCCCCGAACGCGGAGGCCCGACTGCGCTTCGAAGTCGACATGGCGCGGAGCGCCACCGGCTACGCCGCGACCGTTCGCATTCTGGGCGCGCGCATCGGCGTGCGCCAGATCGAGCACACCGGCGGCACGTGCGCGCCGCTCGCCGACGCGCTGGCCGTCGCGCTCGTCGTGGTGATCGACGACGTCGAGCAAGCCGACGCGACAGTCACGGAGGCGACGACGCCCTCGCCGTCCACGCAACCCGCGCAATCCGCCGAGGCGCCGGCGCCGCCCCCCCCTCCGCCGCCCCCGCCCGCGCCGCCCGACAAAATCGAGAGGCGGGACAACCCGACGCCCGACCTCGTGCTGGTGCCGTCGCGAACGGCCGACAACAGCGCCTTCTTCGAGCTCGGCGGGAGCGGCCTCTTTTACACCTTCAACTTCGAGCACATCTTCGGCGATTCGAACGTGAGCCTGCGCATCGGCTTCGGATACATCCATCTCGACGCGGACCTCGCCGGCAACACCTTCAACGAAGAAGACATCAGCGTGCCGATGGTGGCGAGCTACTACGTCGGCAAGAGCAGTCACAAGCTGCAGCTCGGCGCGGGCATGCTGCTCCTCTACCGGCAGGGCGATCAGGGCAGCAGCGATGGGACGACCACGTCGCTGCTCGCCACCGCCATCATCGGGTACCGGTACATCCCCGAAAACGGCGGCATCAACTTCGGAGTCGCGTTCACGCCGTGTTTCGGCCAGGGCATCGCGCTCCCCTGGGGCGGCGTCGACTTCGGCGTCGGCTTCTAGGCCCTCGATGTGCCAGACTCGCGGCCGATGACGCGCGCGAGCGAACACTCCAACGGGGCTTCCACACGGGAGCGCCTTGCTCCGGCGGCGGACGTCGAGGCGATCGATCTGCGAACGCGCGACGGCTGGTCGCTGCGCGCCGAGGTGCATACTCCGTCCCGAGAATCCGTGGGTGTCGCCGTCCTGGCGCACGCGCTCATGGCGCGGCGATCGGAGTTCGCGCGCCCCGCCTCGGGAGGGGTCGCTGCCTTCCTCGTCCGGCGAGGATGGCGCGTCGTCGCGTTCGACTTCCGCGGGCACGGCGACAGCCATCCGCCCCCGCAGAGGCGCGCCGCCTACGGGTACGACGAGCTCGTGGCCGGCGATCTCGCCGCCGTCTGCGCGTTCGCACGCGAGCAGGCGAACGGCGATCCCGTGGTCGTCGTGGGGCACTCGCTCGGCGGTCACGCGGCGCTCGTCGCCCACGGCTCTGGCGCCGCCGAGGTCGACGGCATCGCCGGTATCGCCTCTGCGCCGCCCTTCTTGCGAGACCACGAGCCCTCGCGGGCGCGCTGGCTGCTCAAGCGCGCGGCCTTCGCGTCGATGCTCGCGATCTCCCGGCGAGCGCACCGCTTTCCCGCGCGCGCGTTGCGCCTCGGCAGCGACGACGAGACGCTCGAGTCGTGCGAAGACTTCGAGCGCTTCGCGCGTACGGGGCGGTGGGTGAGTCGCGACGGCCGCGTCGACTACCTCGAGGCGCTCGGAAGCGTTCGCATCCCCGTGCTTCAGGTCGTCAGCGTGGCGGACCGGTTCGAGTGCGTCCCCGAGTGCGGCGAGCGCTTCGTCGCGTGTTGCCGCGGCCCGCGCGAGGTCATGCGAGTCACGAGCACCCACGGCGGGGGACCCCCCCCGAGCCACATGGGGCTCGTGACCAGCGGGCGCGTGGGCGCCGTCTGGGAGAGCGTCGAGAGGTGGATGCGGCGCGTCCCCCTCAACACGACCGATGCCGACCGTCGCTCCCCTCGGCTGGGAAGATCTTCCCTGGGTTGAGCAGGTCCTTCGGGTCGAAGGCGCGCTTGATGTCGCGCTGGAGCGCGATGAGGTCGTCGCTCTGCTCGAGGCGCAGGTACTTCGCCTTCGATACGCCGATCCCGTGCTCGCCGCTCAGTGTCCCCCCGAGCTCCACGGTGGCGCGCATCAGCATCTCGATCGCTCGGTCGACGGCGGGGCGCTCGGCATCGTCATTCCAGAGGAAGTTCACGTGCAAGTTCCCGTCGCCGGCGTGTCCGTAGGCCAGGTGTCGCACGCCCGTCGCGGCGCCGATGTCGTCTGCGCGATCGAGCAACTCGACGATGCGCGTCCGTGGCACGACGATGTCTTCGCTCAGCTTGTGGCGGGCGAGCTTGCGCGTCGCCCTCGAGAGCATGCGCCGTGCGGCCCAGAGGCGATCGCGCTGTGTCGCGTCCTGCGCCACCACGACGTCGATGCAGCCGGGGCGCTCGGCGGCCACGCCGCCGAGGCGCTCGAGCACGGCCTCCGCCCCTTCGCCGTCGACCTCGACGAGAAGCATCGCGCCGGCCCGCGGATCGATCGAGACGCCCGCCGAACGCACGGCGTCGAGCGTCGAGGCGTCGAGCATCTCGAGGCACCTCGGCACGATGCCCGCGGCGACGATGTCCTCGACGGCGCCCGCGGCGGCCCGAACGTCGGAGAAGAGCGCGAGCGCGGTCGCGACGGTCGGAGGCTTGGGCACGAGGCGCAGCGTGACCTCGGTGAACACGCCCAGCGTCCCCTCGCTGCCGACGAGGAGCGCGGTCACGTCGTAGCCCGTGACGCCCTTGACCGTACGCTTGCCGGTGCGCACGACGCGCCCGCCGACGAGGCAGGCCTCGAGCCCGAGCACCCAGTCGCGCGTCACGCCGTACTTGAACGCGCGCGGACCGCCTGCGTTCTCGGCCACGTTGCCGCCGATGCAGCAGGTGTCGAGCGAGCTCGGGTCGGGCGCATAGAAGAGCCCTTCGCGCTCGACGGCCTCGTGGAGGACCGCCGTGATCACGCCGGGCTCGACCACCGCGACGAGGTTTGCGCGGTCGATCTCCTTGATGCGCGCGAGCGCGTGCGTCGCCAGGACGATCCCTCCCGCCACGGGCACGGCGCCTCCGGTGCGCCCCGTTCCGCCGGCCCGTGGGGTGACCGGCACCTCGCACGCGTCGGCGATGGCGAGGGTTGCGGCCACGTCGCCGGCCGACGCCGCGATGACGACTACGTCGGGCGGGCGTCCGCCCACGTCGCTGTCGTCGCTCGCGTAGGGAGCGCACGCGTCGGTCGACGTGAGCACCTTCGAGGGGCCGAGGCGCCTCTCGAGCTCGATCTTCGCCCGGTCGACGGCGGCGCGGCCGGGAATGCGAACGGAGGGCGCTTCGAGGAGCACGACGATCCCGAGCGTAGCTCCCCCTGGCCGAGAACGCCGGCCGGGCCCCCGCCATCTATTTATCCTCGGTGTCCTTCTTGACGTCGTGCGCCGAGTCCTTCACGGCGTCCTTCGCGTTGCGGGCGGCGTTATCGACCTTCTCGCCGGCCCTCTGTGCGGGGCCTTCATCGGTGTGATGGCACGCCGACGTGGCCAGCATGAAGCTGAGACTCGCGAGGGTCGCTGCCGAGATGGCCGGCCTCACGAGTCCATCCCCGCCCAGCATGCCTCGGGGTCCTCGAGTAACGCGCGAACCCCACCCTCGTCTTCGAGCGGCTCGCGGCGCACGAGCGTCGAAAACTCGGCCGTAACCGTCCAGTCAGAGGGCTCGTCGAGCGAATGAAGGTCTTCCAGAAGCCAGCTGTCTCGAACTCGCATGATGAGACAGGACCTATCCAAGATGCATTCCAACGCGCCGACGGGCGCGAAAGCTCGCTTTTGGCGAAAAAGCGACGCTCGACGCCCCGCCGTGTGGCGCCAATCACCTCTCGGCGTCGTGCCGTTCACGATCGCCGCCGCCGCGGCTTCCGGGCTCGTCCGCGCGATCTTGTCGACCATAAACCACGCCCCACATGTTGACGCCGATGACGAGCTCGAAATCGTCGTAGGTCACGGCCTCGAGCTTGGCGTGAACGGTGACGCAGGCTGCGTCTCCGCGGCCAATCTCCCTCTCGCTCTGGACGTGGTATGGCCTCGCCGATTCGCCGCGCTATGCTCCCGCGGCCCATCCGATGTTCGTTCCGTTCCTCTTCGAGCTGCGCAAGCGCAAGGTGAAGGTGGGCCTCCAGGAGGCCATGGCGCTCGCGCAGGCGCTCAAGATGGGCCTTCACGACAGCTCGCTCGACGGCTTCTACCACGTGGCCCGCGCGGTCTGCGTGCACTCCGAGACCGATCTCGACGCGTTCGACGAGGCGTACCTCTCCTGCTTCAAGGGCATCGCGTCGAAGTCGGCCGCGCTGGCGAACGAGCTCGAAAAGTGGCTGCGCGACCCGAAGATGCGCAAGACGCTGACGGACGACGAGCTCGCGATGCTGGAGCACCTCGACCCCGAGGCGCTGCGGAAGCTCTTCGAGGAGCGCCTCAAGGAACAGAAAGAGCGCCACGACGGCGGCAACCGCTGGATCGGCACCGGCGGAACGAGCCCCTTCGGCGCGAACGGGGCGCATCCGACGGGCATGCGCGTCGGGGCCCAGGGTGGCGGCAAGAGCGCGATGAACGTGGCCGATGCGCGCCAGTACCGTGCGTACCGGTCGGACCTCGTGCTCGACGTGCGCCAGATCGAGGTCGCCCTTCGCAAGCTCCGCGCGTTCTCGCGCGAAGGTTTCGAGCTCGAGCTGGACCTCGACGCGACCATCGACGAGACGGCGCGCAACGCGGGTGAGCTCGAGGTGGTCCTCCGCGCGCCGAAGAAGCCGAACGTTCGCGTCCTCTTGCTCATGGACGTGGGCGGGTCGATGGACCCGCACGCCGAGGTGGTGAGCCAGGTCTTCTCGGCGGCGAAGCGCGCGTCGAACTTTCGAGAGCTCAAGACGTACTACTTTCACAACTGCATCTACGGGAAAGTCTACGAGACCGACACCTTCCGCGAGGGCATCTCGCTCCACGATCTCACGCAGCACTGCACGCGCGAGTGGAAGCTCGTGCTCGTGGGCGACGGGGCGATGCACCCGGCGGAGCTCATGGGCGGCGGCGGATGGTACGGATCGAGCGACGACGGCGAGCGCATGTCGGGCGTCCGATGGATGCAAGCGCTCGCCGATCATTTCGACCGGAGCGCCTGGCTCAACCCCGACTCGCCGAGCTACTGGAAGGGGGGGACCGCCGAGATGCTGGCCGGTCTCTTTCCGATGTTCCACCTGACGCTCGAGGGCCTCGGCGAAGCGATGGCCCACCTGTCGAAGGGCGCCGTTCGCAAGCGGTGATCCGCGAGGACGCCCGTCAGAGCCTGACGTCGATGTACACGTTGCGGCGTAGCTCGCTGAGCCACTGCTTGCGGGCGCGCTCGAGGCCTTCGATGAGGGCCTTCTGCATCATGTCGTCTTTGACTTCGGTGTACGCGGGCACGCGCGCCGTGCCGAGCGGCATGAGGAGCACGATGGCCTCGTCTTGACCGAGGTTGACTGGGATCGGGTCGGACACGGTGCCCGACTTGGTCGCGCGCACGCCGTCTTGAATCGGGGGCAAGAGCGACGCGAAGGGCTGCGGGCCGCGCGAGCCGCACGACGGTTTGGTGGACACGTCGTCGCTGTACTGCGTGACTAGCTTGCAGAAATCTTCGCCGCCGCGCGCTCGCTTCGAGAGCTCTTGCGCCAGCGCCATGCGCGCGTCGAGCTGCTGCTGCGAGCCGGTCGCCGGCACCCGGAGAGCGAGGACGCGCACGTCGATCGTCTCCTGGTCGCGGACCTCTTTGATCCAGTGCTGGTACGCGGAGAGCGCGTCTTGATCGGTGACGTGAACGCGCGGCCGGACGCGTAGCTCGATGAGCTTGCCCTCGAGGATCTGGCGCTTGATCTCGTCGCGAAAATCTTGCTCGGTGAGCCCGCGCCGGAGCACCTCGCCCATGACGTCAGCCGTGGTCACCGGCCGCCCCTGCTGGGCCTGCGCCTGCGCGGCGATGTTCGCGATGCCGCGATCGATCTCTTCGGAGGCGACGGTGATGTGCGCCTTGTCGGCCTGCTGCTCTTCGAGGCGATCGTCGATCATGCGATCGAGCAGCTCTTTGTACATCTCCTGCTCCTGGACGCTGATGACGTTCGCGTCGCGCGTCTGGAGCCGGATCTGCACGCGCCCGGACGCGGCGCGGTGGAGCAGCTCGGTCCAGAGGACCGGGCGCTCCCCGATCACAGCGACGACGCGCTCGACGATCGTGGCCCGCGCCGGGACGACCGCCGCCACGATTGCCAGCGCCCAGGCGGCGAGGAGGAGTCTCGGGAACTTCACGTCCCCACGCCTTAGCACGGGGCTTCTAACGTTTAGAATACTGGAAGCGCTTGCGGGCGCCGGGCTGGCCGTACTTCTTGCGCTCCTTCTTGCGCGCGTCGCGCGTCAAGAAGCCCGCTCGCTTGACCACGCCGCGCTTCTCCGGATCGAGCGTGATGAGCGCCCGCGAGATGCCGTGCCGCATGGCCTCGGCCTGCGCGCTCTTGCCGCCGCCGGTGCACGTGGCCCACACGTCGAACTGATCCTGCGCTTCAATGAGCTCGAACGGCTGCCGCAGCACCATGCGCGACGTCTCGCGCTCGAAGTAGTCGTCGACCGGCTTGCCGTTGACGACAATGGTTCCAGTGCCCGGCTTGAGCCAGATGCGCGCGATCGCGGTCTTGCGTTTGCCAGTGGCGTACGTACGAGTGTCGGCTGTGGGCATGGTGAGCGTCGTGGCCTTACGGTGCTTGTCGGGTGGAAGGCGAAGTCAAAACTTGCGGCTTCTGCGCGCCGTGCGGGTGATCCGGCGTCACGTAGATCTTCAGCTTGGTGATCATCTGGCGCCCGAGGACGCCCTTGGGGAGCATGCCGCGCACGGCCTTCTCGACCGGGAACGTGCCGTCCCGCGCGAGCAGGTGCCGGTAGCTTTCCGCCTTGAAACCGCCGGGGATGCCGGAGTGCCGGTAGTAGAACTTCTTGTCGAGCTTCTCGCCCGTCAGGAGGATCTTGTCGGCGTTCACGACGACGACGAAGTCGCCCGTGTCTTCGTGGGGGGTGTATTCGGGCTTGTGCTTGCCGCGCAGCACGTGCGCGACCTGGCTGGCGAGGCGGCCGAGAGGCCTTCCCGTTGCGTCGATCACCCACCACGCCCGCGAGCCCTGGGCTTGCGCCTTGGTCATCACGAAGGACTTGTTGGGGGCGCGCGCCGAAAGCGTCGGCACGCGGGACTGCAACTCCGTCGAAGGCATTTCGAGAACGAACCTTTCAGCGCGAGCGACGCGCCAGCCACCGGGGACAGCGCCGGCGAGAAGGCGCGGGAACCTAGGTGGGCACGCGCCGCCTGTCAAGCGATGGCCGACGAAGGGGGCGCGCGCCGGCGTGTACTCGGGCGTGTACTCGGGCGTGTGCTCGGGCGTGTGCTCGATTGTAGTCGAAGCGCCTGAAGTCCGTCACGGAGTCACGCCCTCACGCCGCGGACCCTTCCCGGCGTGGCGCGTGGCGCGTGGCGCGTGGCTCCGGCGTGGCCAGGGCGGGGTCCACGGCGCCGCACGCGAGCCACGACAGAGGCATGATGCCACACGTCAGAAGCTCGAGCGAGGATGACCGCCATGGCACGGCTGGCGCACCCTGCGTAACGGAATACGCAAGAAAGAGCGACGATCGGGGCCTCGGCGGTCCGGATGGGTTCACTAACCCCTGCGCCGCCACGGGATTTGCCTTGTGGTTCGCGAGGTAACGCCTCCATCATGCAGCGCTCGTCCCAACGAAACCCACCCCTACGCACCTCTCCGCAACCCTCGCAGCCTGCGTCGGGGGAGCCGATCGCGGAGACGTCGGCCGTGCACCTTCTGGACGAGCCGGAGGTCGATCCAGTGCTCAATCGCCTGCACGCGAACTTCCGGGCGGTGCTCGAGCTCTCGTCGGAGTTCGCGATGGTTCACCGCCACGGGCGGATCGTGTTCGCCAACGCGGCGCTCGTCCGGGCCCTCGGGCTGGGCACCCGCGACGACTTGATCGGGACGCCCGTGGTCGATCTGTACGACGACGAGAATCTGGAGGTCGTCGAGGCTCGGGTGCTCGCGCCGCCGGACAGCACGAGTCTCCCGAGCTTCGGCCTGCGCTGGCGCGCGAAGGGCGGCGCCTTCAGGACGACGGAGGCCACGGCCGCGCGCATCGAGATGGACGGCGCGCCGGCGGTCATCGTGCTCGCGCGCGACGTGACCGAGCGCGCGGAGTTCCAGGACCGGCTCCTCGAGCGCGATCGCATGGCGGCTATCGGCACGCTCTCGGCGGGGGTGGCCCACGAGATCAACAACCCCCTCACGTACCTGCTCGTGAACCTCGAGCACGTGCTTCGCAGACTCCGCGCCGCGAGCGCCAGCGACGACCCCATCGCCGAGCTTGACGACGTCGCGGGTGACGGCATGCCCGTCCTCGTTCAGGCGCTGCAGCAGGCGGTCGACGGCGCGAACAAGGTGCGCCAGATCGTTCGCGACCTCCTGACCTTCTCGCAGGGGAGCGTCGAGCAGCGCGGCGGCGTCGACGTGCGCGGGATCGTCGAGAGCGCGACGCAGATGGCCTGGCACGAGATCCGGCACCGGGCGCGCCTGGTGAAGAGCCTCTCCGAGGTGCCCCCCGTCGACGCCAACGAAGCGCGACTCGGGCAGGTGTTCCTGAACCTGCTCGTCAACGCCGCCCAGGCGATCCCCGAGGGCCGGGCCGACCAGCACGAGGTCCGCGTGATCACGCGCACCAACGAGCACGGCAGCGTCGTGGTCGAAGTGAGCGACACCGGAATGGGCATCCCGCCCGAGAACCTGAGCCGCATCTTCGATCCGTTCTTCACGACCAAAGGCGCGACTGGGACGGGGCTCGGGCTCGCGATCTCGCACGGAGCCATCCGCAGCCTCGGCGGTGACATCAAGGTGACGAGCGTGCCCGGGCGCGGGACGACCTTCCAGGTCACCTTGCCTCCGTCGAAGTCGTGGCGGCGCGCGGCCCCGTCGAGCTCGCACGACCTCCGCACGCAGGTGCGCCGGCGGGTGCTCATCGTCGACGACGAGCCTCTCGTCGGCGAGGCCATCGCCCGCGCGCTCTCCGAGGAGAACGACGTCGAGGTCGTCACCGAGGCCAAGCAGGCTCTCGCGCGCGTGCAGAAGGGGGCCGTCTACGACATCGTGCTCTGCGATCTGATGATGCCCGTCATGACCGGCATGGACCTCTACGCCGAGCTCGTTCGCGCCGCCCCGAAGCTCGCGGGTCGCCTGGTGTTCATGACCGGGGGCGCGTTCACGCCGCGTGCGCGCGCGTTCCTCGAGAACGTGGTCAACCCGTGCCTCGAGAAGCCCCTCGACACGAGCAAGCTGAGGAGCATCGTCGCGCGGGCCGCGAGCAAGGACTGAAGCGTCCGGTCCCGCGTATACCTCGGAGTTTCATGCAGCCTTTCGGTCACGTCGGGTCTACCCTGGCGGTCCGTCTCGCACGCTCAGGGGGTCCTGAGGTCGCGGGAGCCAACGAGACTCGAGCCCGGGGGGGGACCGATGAAACCAAACACCGGCGTCGCTACGCAGCCAAATCGTGGCCAGCGAGCCGACGACTGGCTCGTGGGCGGCGGGGAGATGGGAGAGGTCGTCCGGGCGATGGACTGGGCCGCAACGCCCTTGGGAGCCATCGCTTCGTGGCCCCAGAGCCTGCGCACGACCGTCAGCCTTTGCCTGGCCTCCAACTTTCCCATCTCGCTCGCCTGGGGGCCGAAGCACGTCCAGATCTACAACGACGGCTACTGGCCGATCTGCGGGAAGAAGCACCCCGGTTCGATGGGGCAGGACTTCAGCGAATGCTGGGCCTCGGCTTGGCCGGTCATCGGAGACGCGTTCGAGCGCGCGCTCCTGGGCGAGACGTCCTTTCTCGAGGATCAGCGGATGTTCGTGGACCGCAACGGCTATCTCGAAGAGACCTTCTTCACCTTCTCGTTCAGCCCGATCCGCGACGAGAGCGGGGGCGTCGGGGGGCTCTTCCATCCGGTCACCGAAACGACGAGCCGCATGCTCGCCGAACGACGCACACGGGCGCTGCGCGACCTCGCCGCGCGCGCGGGGAAGGCGCAGTCGGTCGACGAAGCCCTGACTTCGGCCGCCTATAGCCTCGACGCTTGCAGCCTCGACCTTCCGTTCACTCTCTTCTACGTGCTCGATCAAGACGGCAGCGGAGCCCGGCTGGTGGCGAGCTCCGGCATGGCACCCGGCCTGCCGACGAGCCCCGTCGCCGTGGACCTTGCCGGCTACGACGCTGTCTGGCCGCTCTCCGAGGTCGCGACCACCGGCCAGGGCGAGGTCGTCTCCGACTTGCGGATGCGGTTCGGATGCGTCACGTGCGATCCGTACCCCGAGCCCCTGCACATCGCGCTCGCGTTGCCCGTCACTCCCCCGGGCCACGAGCGTCCTCTGGCGATCCTGATCGCGGGAGTGAGCCCTCGATCGCCTCTGAACGACGCGTACAGCGCATTCTACGATCTGCTCGCCGCGGGGGTCACCGCCGCGGTGGCGAACGCTCTCGCGCACGAAGACGAGCGGCGACGCGCGGAGGCTCTCGCCGAGATCGATCTCGCGAAGACCGCGTTCTTCTCGAACGTGAGCCACGAGTTTCGTACGCCGCTCACCCTCATGCTCGGACCGCTGGAAGACGAGCTGGCCGAACGCGACGAGCCCCTGCCGAAGGCCCGCCACGAGCGGCTCGCCACCGCTCACCGCAACAGCCTCCGTCTCTTGAAGCTCGTGAACTCGCTGCTCAACTTCTCCCGGGTCGAAGCAGGTCGGGTCCACGCTCACTTCGAGCCCAGCGACCTCGCGATGGAGACCGCGGAGCTTGCGAGCGTGTTCCGGTCGGCGATCGAGAAGGCAGGCCTCACGTTCACCGTGGACTGCGCGCCGTTGCCCGAGCCCGTCTTCGTCGATCACGACATGTGGGAGAAGGTCGTGCTCAACCTGATCTCCAACGCCCTCAAGCACACGTTCACGGGCGGCATCGGCGTCGGCCTTCGCTGGTTGAACGGCGCAGCGGAGCTGACGGTCACCGACTCGGGCGTCGGGATCCCGAAGGCAGAATTGCCTCGCCTCTTCGAGCGCTTTCATCGCGTGAAAGAGACCAAGTCGCGCACCCATGAGGGCACCGGGATCGGCCTCGCGCTGGTGCATCAGCTCGTCGATATGCACGGTGGCATCGTGCACGTGGAGAGCCAGGAGGGCGTGGGAAGCACCTTCCGAGTCACGGTCAAAGGCGGCTCCGACCACCTGCCGCAGGAGCGCATCGCGACCCGAGTCGGACGGCCCTCCATGCCGCCTCAGGTGCCGGCGTTCATCAACGAGTCGTTGAGCTGGCTACGCAGCGCTCGGTCTTCCAGTGCTCCTCCGCCGGGAGACCCGACGCGGCCGCGTGTCCTCGTGGCCGACGACAACGCGGACATGCGCGACTACGTCCGCCGCCTCCTGGCCGCGCAGTACGACGTCGTTGCCGTGGCCGACGGCGTGAGCGCCCTCGCGGCGGCGCTCGAGCGTCCACCGGATCTCGTCGTGACCGACGTGATGATGCCGGGGCTCGACGGCTTCGGCCTGCTCCGCGAACTTCGGAAGAACGACGCCACGCGCGCCGTCCCCGTGCTCATCCTGTCCGCCCGAGCGGGGGAAGACGCGTCGGTCGAAGGTCTGGACGCCGGCGCCGACGACTATCTCGTGAAGCCCTTCTCGGCTCGCGATCTCCTGGCGCGCGTGCGAACCCATCTGGAGCTCGCGCGAATCCGGCGGGATTGGGCGAGCGAGGTGAAGGCTCGCGAGGCGAGTCAGGCGGCCGAGGAGGCGCTTCGTTCGAGCGAGGGGCGGCTCCGCAGGGTGATCGACTCGGCCATCATCGGGATGACGATCATCAACCTCGACGACGGCACCCTCACCCAGGCCAACGACGCCTTCCTGCAGATGACCGGCTATTCGCGCGAGGAGGTCTTGGAGGGGCGAGTGCAGATCGCGACCATCACTCCACCCGAGTGGCAGGCGCAAGACCGGGAGGCGGCGCGCCGGCTCCGAACCACCGGCGTCCTGCCGCTTCGCGAGAAGGAGTACATCCACAAGAGCGGCCGGCGGGTGCCCGTTCTGGTGGGGGGCGCCATGCTCGAAGGGAGCGAGTGCGTCGGTTTCGCCGCCGACATCTCCGATCGAAAAGAGGCGGAAGTGTCTGCGCGGAGCGAGTTGGCCGCCCGCGAGCGAGCCGAACGAGCGCTCCGCGAGAAGGAGGAGCAGCTCCGCCAGGCGCAAAAGATGGAAGCGGTGGGGCGGCTCGCGGGCGGCGTCGCCCACGACTTCAACAACATCCTCTCGGTCGTTCTCAGCTACGCGGAGATGATCGTCGTCGAGGGTGACCCCACGGAGCGGGTACGCGAGGACATCGAGGAGATCCGCAAGGCGGGCATGCGGGGCGCGGACCTGACGCGGCAGCTCCTGATGTTCAGCCGCCAGCAGGTGCTCGAGCCGCGGCTCCTGGACCTGAATCAATTGCTCGCGGGGATGGAGAAGATGCTCGCCCGCCTGGTCGGCGAAGACGTCGAGCTGGTCTGCGTGTCCGCCCCGCTCCGCGCCACGGTCCGCGCCGATCCCGGCTCGATCGAGCAGGTGATCATGAACCTCGTGGTGAACGCGCGCGACGCCATGCCGATCGGCGGCCTACTCACGATCGAGACCCGCGACGTGATCCTCGACGACGCGTACGCCGGGGAGCACCTCGGCGTCACGCCAGGCCGCTACGTCCTCCTCGCCGTCACCGACAGCGGGACGGGGATGGACAAGGCCACGCAGGCTCGGATCTTCGAGCCGTTCTTCACCACAAAGGAAAAAGGCAAAGGGACCGGCCTCGGTCTCTCGACGGTCTTCGGGATCGTCCAGCAAAGCGACGGGAACATCCAGGTCCGCAGCGAGCTCGGGAGAGGGACGACGTTCGAGGCGTACTTTCCTCTGATCGACGCCGAGGTCGACGAGGTTCGGCCGTTCGCCCCGCGGTCGACGTCTCGCGGCACCGAGACGATCTTGCTGGTCGAAGACGAAGAGCAAGTACGCACGGTCGCCTCTCAAATCCTCAGGCAACTCGGGTATCACGTGATCGAGGCGTCGAGCGGGATCGACGCGCTCCGGCTCACCGAGGAGCACGCGTCGAACATCGACCTCTTGCTCAGCGACGTCGTGATGCCGCATATGAGCGGGCCGGAGCTGGCCAGGCGGCTCATCGCCGCAAGGCCCGCGGTGAAGACCCTCTTCATGTCTGGCTACACGGGCGACGCCATGGATCGTCACGGCGCGCTCGATTCTCCCCTCGCGTTCGTGCAAAAGCCGTTCACTCCGGAGACTCTGGAGAGGAAGGTCCGAGACGCTCTGGAGAGCCGCGAACGCAACGTGGACCATCACATCCGCGGGCCTTGATCGCGGACCCGAGATGCGAGCACGATGCGTTGCCCCGACGGGCGGGCCGCCCGCTTTCGCCTCTCAGAAGACCGGCTCCGGGAACGCAGGGCCCGGCCTCGCGAACAGAAACCCCTGGAGCAGGTCGCACCCGCCGCCCGACAGCTCGTCGCGCTCCCCGTGGGTTTCGATCCCTTCTCCAGTGACGACGATGCCCAGCTCCTTGCACATGGCGATCATCGTCCGCACGAGGGTCCGCTTCGTCGGCTCGACGTCGACGCCGCGAACCAGCCCCATGTCGAGCTTGACGACGTCGGGCTCGAGGAGCGCGAAGCTGCTGAGGCCCGCGTAGCCGGCGCCCAGATCGTCGATCGCGATCCGGAACCCGAGCCTGCGGAGCTCGGCGACCCGCGCCCGAACGTCGCCGATGCCATCCAGCGACGCCCGTTCAGTGATTTCGAGCACGACGCGGCTCGCCACCGCCGCGAGGGGCCCTCGAGCGGCGAAGAGGTGATCGTCGTGCAAGTCGCTGGGATGGAGGTTGATGAAGAGAGCCACGTCGGGCGGCAACCGTTCGATGCCCACGATGGCCGTCGCCCGGATCTTCCGGCCGAGATCGTGCACCCGGCCGAGCCGCTCCGCCGCGTCGAGGATGGGGCCAGGGTGGGGAAGGCTCTGTTCGCGCGAGCGGAGGAGGGCCTCGTACGCGTAGACGCGCCGGTTCGACCACGAGACGATCGGCTGGTAGACGACGTAAAGGGCGTCCATCGCGCGCGCGAAGCTCGCGGAGAGCCCGGCTCGGTCGCCGATGAAGCGCTCGACGCCGCCCGCGAGGTCGAGCGCCTGCCTCTTGGCCTTCGCGAGGCGATGGAGCCGAACGGCGTCCCCCGCAACCTTCACGAGCGTCTGGAGCTCGATCGGCTTCACCAGGTAGCGGAGGACCCCCCGCTCCACGGCCTTGATAGCCGTCTCTACCGAGGGGTTCCCCGTGATGAGGACGACCGGGACGTCGAGATCGTGCGTCCGCACCCGCTCGAGGAGCTCGATGCCGGTCATCGTCGGCATATCGATGTCGCTCAGGATGACATCGAACGAGGCCGCCTGGAGCGCGCGCTCGGCGGCCGAGCCATCGTGCGCCGTTTCGACCCGGTAGCCGTGGCTGGTCAGCACCCTCGCATGAACCCGGAGGAGCGCGTCGTCGTCGTCGACGACCAGGGCCCGTGGTGCGTCTTCCCGATTCTGCATGCAATCACTCGAACGGCACATCCGTCGAGAGTTCAAGGCTCTCGCCCATCGAGGCCGAAGCGGGTTGGGCAGTATGAATTGCCGTGCTCTACGCTCCGGTCACGGGGTTCGTTCCGGGATGCCGAGGTCCGTTCGGCCGCTCCGCGCCCACGGCGCCACGTCTTCGAGCGAGAGAGGCCGATCCCGCAAGAGCTCGTGGGGCTTGAACGCCGCCTTGTAGCGAAGGGACGCGCACCCTTCGACCCGGTAGCCGAGATACACGAAAGGCCGCTCGTCGCGCTTCGCGTCGTCGACGAGCGAGAGCACGTTGGCCGTGCCCAGCGAGAGGCGGGCGTACTCCGGGTCGTGGAAGAAGAAGGCCGCCGACAGAGCGCGGGGCGTCGCGTCGAAGAGCCCAACGCCGACGAGCCGCCCGTCGCGCGAGTCGTCGTAGAAGGCCGCCTCCCGCGCGCAAGGGTGGGGGAACGCGAACTCGAGGCCGTAGCGCTCGCGGGTCTGCGCGTTGGGCTCCCACCCGCGGTTGTCTTCGCGGCCGGCGTGCCACTTCGCGTAGAGCTCGAGCCGCTCGCCGTCGACGCGCGGGGCGCCGACGACCCGCCGCAACCCGGAGCAGGCCCGCGAGGCGCGCCGCTGGCTCTTCGAGGGCGCGAACTCCGCCGTCAGGACCCTGACACTCACGCACTCGGTGCACGAGGCGCAGGCGGGCCGGAAGTAGATGGGCCCGAAGCGGCGCCACCCCTTTTCGAGCAGGGAATCCATCTCGTCGACCGTCACGTCGAGCATCACGCGCACCTCGAGGCTGGCGCGCTGATCGGCCAGATAGGGGCAGGGATGGGGCTTCTCGACGATCCGTTCGAGGAGTCGCATGCTGGCCAAGGGTCTGCCATGGGGCGGCAAAGCGCGCTACGGTCTCGCGCCGCTCTTTCTGGCGGATCCGGAGCGCTCGACGCGCTTTTGAAGGACGCGCTCGTCTCATGGCCACGTTCCCAGCCCATCCTCCCGAGCTCTCGCCCGACTCGTCGCGCCAGGCCTCTTTGCCGGAGCCGGGGGGCCACGAGTCCGACACCGCCCGCGCGACCCGGCCCCGCCTCGCGTACAGCGTCGTCGTTCCGGTCTTCAACGAAGAGGGGAACGTCGAGGCCCTCGTGGCGCGCGTGGTCGCCGCGATGGAGACCGTCGGCGCTCCCTTCGAGGTCCTCTTCGTCGACGACGGGTCGAGCGACCGCACCCCGGAGCTCCTGCGCGGGCTCGCGGCGCGCGACGCGCGGGTGCGCGTCGTCCGCTTCACGCGAAACTACGGGCAAGAGGCGGCCGTCGAAGCCCTCTACCTGAACGCGCGCGGCGGTTGGCTCATCCAGATGGATGGCGATCTCCAGCACCCGCCCGAGGAGATCCCGCGCCTCATCGCCAAGAAAGACGAGGGATACGACGTCGTCTACGGCGTTCGCCAGAAGAGGCAAGACGCGATGTTCCGCGTGGCCGCGTCGCGTGTCATGCAGTGGACGATGCGCTCGATGATGGAGATCGAGCTCCCGGACGACGTGTCCACGTTTCGTCTGATGAGCGCGCCGATTGCCCGCCTGGTCGCCGCGTTGCCAGAGCGCCGCAAGTTCTTCAGCGCGCTGCTCGTATGGAGCGGCGCCCGGATCGGGACCGTGAACGTGAGCCATGCGCCGCGCCATACCGGCGCGACCCACTACGGGTTCACCAAGCTCTTGAACCACACCTTCGATCTCATCGTCGGGTTCTCGAGCAAGCCGCTCCGCTACATCGGGACGCTCGGCTTCGTGTTCGCGCTGGTCGGGCTCGCCCTGGGCCTCTGGGTCATCGCGCGCAAGCTGCTCTGGGACTACGGCATGATGGGCTGGCCGTCGCTCTTCGCGGCCGTCGTCATCCTGGGCGGAATGCAGCTCATCGCGACCAGCGTCATCGGCGAGTACATCGCGCGCATCTACGTGCAAGCCCAGGCCCGGCCGCTCTACAACGTGGCCGAGCGCCTGAACTTCGATCCGATCCAGGCGCCCGACGAGCTGCGCCGGATCTCGCTCGGTCCGGTGCCCGTGCCCGCGAAGGCGCCGCCGTCCGCGCCGGCGCACGCGCCCGCCGGCGCGCCGGCGAAGGGGGTCACGTCGTGAAACGAATCCTCGTCGTCGGCTGCGGCTTCCCGCAGCTCTCGCTCGTGCGCGCGGCGAAGCGTCACGGCCTCTTCGTCGTGGGCGCCGACGCGAACCCGCGGGCCATCGCCGTGCAGCACTGCGACGCGTTCGTCGCGGTCTCGACCGACGACGTCGACGGCCTGAGCGGGGCGGTCCGGCGCCTCGGCGTCTCGGCCGTGACCACCACGGGCAGCGAAGTGTCGCTCAAGGCGACGGCCGATCTCGCCCTCCGCCTCGAGCAGCCGTTCTACGCCGACCCCGAGACGGTGCGCCGCTGCCAGGACAAGGACGCGATGCGCGCGGGCTATCGTGCCGGGGGCCTCGCGGTCCCCGGCTTCGCGCGGTGCGATCGCGACGGCGACGCGCTCGCGTTCGCGCACGAGCGCGGGTTCCCGCTGGTCGTGAAGCCCGCGCGGGGGTGGGGCCAGCGCGGCGTCGCCCGCGTCGAGAACGAGAGCGAGCTGACCCGCGCGTTCGAAGAGGCGCGCGCGTTCTCCGCGAGCGCGGGCCTGCCCTCGGCGATCGTCGAAGAGTGGCTCGACGGGCGCGAGTACTCGGTCAACGGCTGGATCGAAGACGGCACGCTGGTCGGCTATTGCGTCACCGAGCGCCTGACGGTGGCCGGCCGCAGGCCGCTCGGCGTGATGGTCGCCGAAGTGTATCCGTCGGGGCTGTCCCCGGAAGACGAGGCCCGCGTCGTGCAAGAAGCCCGTCGGGGTGCGGCCGCGCTCGGGCACACGCGAGGGCCCTGTTATTCGCAGGTGGCGCTCGGGCCACGAGGTTGTTTCCTCTTCGAGACCGCGGCTCGACTCGGCGGCGGGTTCGACGCCGACGTAACCCTCCTCGCGAGCGGGGTCGACCTCTACGATCGGCTCCTCGGCGTGGCGCTGCGCGACGCGGCGCTCGAACGGCAGGGCATCGTCGGGCCCCTCCATGGCGGTGCGATCGCCAAGTTCCTGGTGGCGTCTCCTGGCGCCGTGCGCGCGGTGAACGGACTCGCCGCCGCGCGGGCGCTGCCTGGGGTGGTCGACGCCGAGGTGTTCGTGCCCGTCGGCGGGCGCGTCCTTCCGCTGACCGACAGCGCGAAGCGCGCCGCCTATGTGCTCGCCCACGGCGCCGCGCGCGACGAGGCCACGGCCCGCGCCGACGCGGCGCTCGCGGCAATCGCGATCGAGACCAGCCTCGAGGCGGGCGACGAGGCACGCACGGAGGTCAACGCGTGACGCAGTCGAATCAGGCGCACACCAACGGCACGGGATCGTCGGGCGTGTTTCAGCTGTTCCGCGAGCGCCTCTCGCGCGACGCGATGTACGGCGTCGCCTCGTACTGGGATGCGCGCGCCGGCGCCCGCAGTGGGATGGCCCGCTCGCTCTGGCCGTCCAACGCGTTCAACGTCCTGTGGGACGAGCGACAGCGCGCGATTGTCGGCCGCGTCCTGGGCGACCTCACCGGTCACCGCGTCGCCGACGTCGGCTGCGGCACCGGCCGCATCACTCGCTGGCTCGCCGAAGAGCGCGGCGCGCGCCACGTCCTCGGGATTGACTTCTCGCAGGCCACGGTCGAGGCCGCGCGCAACGAGTCGGCCGCGCTGGTGTCCTCGGGCCTCGTTCGCTTCGAGCAGGGCGACGTGGTCGCGGGGCTGGGATCGGTGGGCGCGGTGGGGTTCGACGACGCCATCGTCCTCGGGTGCCTGTCGGTCGCGTGCAGCGATCGGCCGTCGCTCGAGCGGGCCATGCTCCACGTCGCGAAGCTGGTCCGCCGGGGCGGGCGCGTACTCGTCCTCGAGCCGATCCATCGCTCGCCTCTCCTGCGGCGCGTGCTCGACCTGGGCCTCGAAGAGTGGATCGCCGCGGCGAACCGCGCGGGGCTCGAGCTCGTCGCGGCCGATCGCATGGGGTTCGTTCCCGTCCGCCTCGTCTTCAGCGTGCGCGACTTGCCGGGCGCGATCGTCGGCCCCATCTTCCGCGCGGGCGAGCGCCTCCTCGACGCCGCGCCCTGGCTGTACGCCCTCTCCGACTACAAGCTCTTGATGTTCACTCGCTCTTCGCGCCCGATCGAAGACGCGTCGGGCCCGGCAAGCGTCCCCTAGGCTCATCGCAAGCGTCCCCCTCATCGCTCCGTGTCGGTCGCCACCTACGCGCTCCTCTTCTTCGCCGCCGTCGTCGGTGGCGCCATCAACTCGGTCGCCGGCGGCGGGAGCTTCGTCGCGTTTCCGGCGCTCCTCTTCGCCGGCGTCTCGCCGGTCGCCGCGAACGCCACGAACACCATCGCGCTCTGGCCGGGCAGCGTCGCCAGCGCCGTGGCCTACCGGCGAGAGCTCGGCGACGTGAAGCGCGAGCTCGTTCCCCTCGGTACGGCGAGCCTGGTGGGCGGGATCGTCGGCTCCGTTCTCTTGCTTCGCACGTCGGACCACACGTTCGTCCTCCTCATCCCGTGGCTGTTGCTCTTCGCGACTCTCCTCTTCTCGTTCGGCGGGGCGGTGACGGGCAAGATCACGGGCGGCAAGCAGGCGTCACTCGGTGTGGCCGTTGGCGCGCAGCTGTTCATCGGCCTCTACGGCGGGTACTTCGGCGGGGGCATCGGGATCATGATGCTGGCGGTCCTCTCGCTGCTGGGAATGACCGACATCCACCGAATGAACTCGCTCAAGGCCGTTCTCGGGACGCTGGTCAACGGGGTCGCGGTGGTCACGTTCGTCGCGGCCGGGGCTGTAGCGTGGGCACCCGGGAGCGTCATGATCCTGGGCGGGATCGCCGGCGGCTACGCGGGGGCCGCCATCGCGCGGCGCGTCGAACCGAGGACGGTCCGTCGGTTGGTGCTCGCCGTCGCCTGGATCATGACAGGATATTTCTTCTTGCGCACCTATGCGTGAGAGGCTCTCCCCGTAGGATTGGATGAACCGGTGGACGACCATGGTCGCCCCCGGGCAAGCTGCACGTGGCGGACATGCCTGACGACCGAGCCGACGACCGAGTACAGAGCGCGAGCCAAGACGTGAGCGACACGAGCGTCGCCGTGGCGGGGGTTCTCTACGTCGGGCCGATGCCGTACGCGCGGAGCGGGCAAGCCGCGGCCAACGCCGTGAACCGCGCAAACGGGGCGAGCGGGGCCACTGCGGCAAACGGGATATGGGTCGGACCCGCCGCCGGATGGCGCGCCCCGCGCGGGATCCACCAGTGGGAGCGCGAGCTCTCGTTCGTGCCTCGCGCCAGCATGACGGCCGCCCTGGCCAGCGCTCTCCGGGCAACGCTTCCCGCCGAACAGATCGCGCCAAAGCGGTTCCCCATGGCGGCAAAGGCGGTCGAGGCCAGCCCGCTCCTCGGGATCTCGAGCAACCTGACGCAAGCCGTCCAGGAGCAGGGGGCGCGCGTCCACACGATCGGCGTCGATCGCGTCTCGGGCGACTTCTTCTACTTCGAAGAAGGCGGCAAGCGCGACCCCCTTCGAGTTCAGGGCAGCCTCGTCGACATGCTCGGGCCGTCGCTCGGCGCCGCTACGACGAACGCCGAGATCGTGCTGATGATGGACGGGCTGCTCGACCGCCTCCTCCTGGCGCTCTCCGAAGGTGAAGTGTCGGAGCTCGATGTCGAGCTCGCCGACGCGCTGCCTCGCCTGTCGCGTGATGGCACCGGGCTCGTGGGCACCGACCTCGAGGCCTTCGAGGCCGAGGCCAAGGCGATGGCCGCCCGGGCCGAGCGCTGGAGCGCAGCCGCCCGCGAGATCCCCGAGGCCCTCGCGGTCGCGTCGCGTCGCGGCAAGACGTCTACGGCGGTGCCCCTCTTCGGCGAGGCCACGAAAGAGACGAAGCCCGCGCTCGACCTGGTGCTCGGCGGCAAGCCATTTCACCTGTCGCCGCAGCCGATCTGGACCGTCCGCGGCGCTCCCCGCGCCGAAGAGAAGCCCGCTGCGAGGCCGGCCCCGAGCCCCGCCGTGAAGCCCGCGCCGAGCCCGACGTCCACGCCGGGCCCGGAGGCCCCACGCGTGACCGCGAAGGCCGAGCCGAAGAGCGACGTGCGCGCGGAGGCGAAGAAGGCCGAGACCCGGCGGACGCCGAGCGCTGCGCCCGTTCGCGTCGCAGCGAAGACCGAGGCGCGCGTCGACACGACCCCGCCGCCCGGCCCCATCGGGCCGCGGATGCCGTCGAACGTCGATACCATTCCGCTGCCGAAAGCCGTGCTCTCCCACGTCTCCGATCGGCCGCCGCGGGTGTCGCCGGTCCCGGCGTCGCCGGGCGGCGGAACCAAGCCGACCCCCCTGAAGACGCCGGTGCCCCCGCGCCCCGCAACCGAATCCCCGCTCGTCTCGCCGCCCCCGCCCGCGCCCACGCCCGCGCTCGCGTCCGAGACCGCGTCGGCGTCGGCGTCGGCGTCGGCGTCGGCGTCAGAGACTGCGTCTGTATCGGCATCCGCGCCCGAGACTGCGTCTACATCGGCGTCCGACACTGCGACCGCACCGCCCGCCGCGCCTCCCTTGCCGATCGTGCCGTCGGTCGCTTCGTCGGCCACGCGCGTTCCTGTCAGGAAGCCGTCCGCGACGTTTATCGTGGTGATGTTCGCGCTGCTCGCGATCGCGTACGTCGCGTTCAAGTCTTTCCAGTGAGCAGAGTCGCCGCTCTTCGAAGAGAGGAGGGAGGGCGCAGAGAGCTGGGTTTCGCACGTCGTGCCCATCGGCACCGCGCTGCAGACCGATCGGATGCGGGTGGCCAAGCGGCGAATCCCGCACACGGTGTGTGGGGGAACGCGCGCATTCACGGAGCGACCGTCGACGCGGTAACCCGAACGGCTCCCTCGAGGAACCCATCGATCACCGAAGCTGCCCGACCGCCTCACCCGAGGAACCACTCTCTCGGCGAAGCGGGCCAACCGGCTTCGGTGGGAGAGGCGTCGGCGAGCGAAGGGGGTCAATCGGCTTGGCTGGGAGAGGCGTCGGCGAGCGAAGGGGGTCAATCGGCTTCGGTGGGAGAGGCGTCGGCGAGCGAAGGGGGTCAATCGGCTTGGCTGGGAGAGGCGTCGGCGAGCGAAGGGGGTCAATCGGCTTCGGTGGGAGAGGCGTCGGCGAGCGAAGGGGGTCAATCGGCTTCGGTGGGAGAGGCGTCGGCGAGCGAAGGGGGTCAATCGGCTTGGCTGGGAGAGGCGTCGGCGAGCGAAGCGGGTCAATCGCTTGGCTGGGAGACGCATCGGCAAGCGAAGCCGGTCAATCGGCTTGGCTAGGAGACTCGTCGGTCAGCCAAGCAGCCGGATCGGCTCAGCTGACCGACGAGTCTCTCGACCAGGGGACCCCGCGCCTCAGCGAGGCCGTGCGATGGGGGAGGGGCCACCTGCCGCCGGGTTCGTGAGCGAACCCACGTGCAGGGGGCGTGTCAGAACCGGCCGTCGAGCGGGCTTGGCGACGATTTCGGCGTCAGCGCGGGCGCAGGCGTGGGCGCGGAGGCCGCCGGAACCGGGGCGTGCCTCGGCCCCGTCGCCGCGTGTCTGGGGGTCGCGGACTGCATCGTCGAAACCGAGGCCAGAGGCACCAGGCTGGGGATCGGCTCCGCGAGCGCCGGGCCTCTCCCGTCGGTGTCTTGCGGTGGGGGCAGCGCGGGACCGGCGGGCGCCGGCGGCGCGGACAAAGCGTCGCCATCCGCGTGACGATCGGCTCCGGGCGGTGCGCGCGACGGTCCGCGGAGGAAGACCCACGACGCCAGGCCGGCCATCAGGGCGAATCCCGCGACGAGGCCCCACAAGCCACGCGAGCGGCTGCCGCGCGCGGAGGTGCGGCCCCAGTCCGTGGTCATGGTCCGCTCGAGAAACGGCCCGCGCTCCGATGCGCGGTGGCCGGGCTTCAACGAACTGCCCGAGATCCTCAAGATGCGCTCGATCGATCGCGCAGCGCCCGCGGGCGCGAACTCCGCGAGCGCCAGCGCGAGGTCTGCCACGCTCTGGAAGCGCATCCCGGGTTCCTTCTCGAGGCAGTGCGAGACGAGCTCTTGAAACCGGGGCGGAATGTCGGCTCTCCATTGATCGAGCGCCGGGGGAGGGTCGCTCAGGACCATCCCGCAGAGCTGCGGCAGGGTGGTCGCGTCGAAGGGGACACGGCCCGAGACGAGCTCGTACAGGATGACGCCCAGCGACCAGACGTCGGCCCGCGCGTCGATCGTGCGGGACGATCGCATCTGCTCGGGAGCCATGTAGTAAGGCGAGCCCACGATGGCTCCCGTTTGCGTCATGTGGAACTCCGGCTCGTCGGGCGAGATGATCTTCGAGATCCCGAAGTCGAGGATCTTGAGGCACTCCGTGCCGTCCGGAGATCGCGCGAGAAAGAGGTTGGCCGGCTTGAGATCGCGATGCACGACGCCGAGCGAATGCGCCTCGGCCAGGCCTTCGCACGCCTCGAGAATGAGCTCGACGGCATGCTCGATCGGGAGCGGCCCTCGCTTCGCCACGTAGTCGGCGAGGTCGCCGCCCTCGAGGTATTCCATGACGATGTACGGGACGCCCGTTTCGAGGCTGCCCACGTCGACCACGCGCGCGACGTGCTCGCTCCGGATCCTGGCCGCGGCGCGGGCTTCATGCGCGAAGCGCGCGAGCATCTCCGGGCTCTTCAGCGCCTGGGGCAACAAGAACTTCAGGGCGACACGCTGCCGGAGCTGCAGATGAACCGCGGCGACGACGATTCCCATGCCGCCCTGGCCGAGCACTCTCTCGACGCGATACTTCCCTGCGAGAACGTCGCCTTCTTTGACGTCCATGAGCCGGGCTCAGCCCCCGCAGCAGCGAAACCCGAATGGGTAGGCGGTCTCGTTTCGGGGATAGTCGAACGACTCGGTGCAATACGACTGGTTGTCGATGTACGAGCCGCCGAGGAGGTGGCACGTATCCGTCGCGCCCGCGTCGGTGCTGTCGCAGCTATCGACCCACTCGGCCGCGTTGCCCTCCATGTCGAAGATGCCCGGGTAGAACCCCTGGCATCCGGCGGTGCTCCCGACCGGGGCCAGATCGCCCGTTCCCCCCGACGAGTTGCACTTGGAGCTCGAGTTCGGGTGGCTCGAGCCGCCCGGGCCGCCGCAGGCGAGGAACCACTGGCTCTTGGTCTCGACGAGGACGTCCGCGCCCGCCAGGGGACCGCCGCCGATCTTTCCACACAGGTGTTCGCCGGCCCAGGCGCAGTACGCGAACGCGTCGCACCAGTCGATGTTCGTGATCGGCCAGGTTGCGGGATTCAACGCCGCGGCGGAATCGTAGCTCTTGTTCCACGCGCAGACGCTGGGCTGCCCGGAGGTGTCGGAGCCCTTGGCGTTCAGGAATTGCTGATACTGGGCGACCGTGACCTCGGTGCCGTCGATGGTGAACCCGCTGACCTGCACCAGAGGTGGCCCTTGCAGCGCGCACTGACCCGCCGCGCACGCGGGCTGCGTGACTGGACACGCACTGCTCGCCCATTGACCCGCCGTGCAGACCTCGCGGCCCGTGGCTCCGCACCGCGTGGCGCTCGGGCTGCAGGCCGCATCGGGGCTGCTCGCGTTTCCGGTGTCCGCGGCCCCATCGGCGGGCGCCGGACCTGCATCGCCTCCAGGATTGGCGTCCGGAGGCAACGTACCGTCGGGCCCCGCCTCGCCGCTGGGCGGTACCGCGACGTCATCGCCGCCTTCGCCCGTGACGGGGGCAGGGCTGCCGTCGGAAGTTCCTGCGTCCTGGCTGCGCGTCCCGTCGGTGTCGACGATGCCCACGAGCTTGGCACACGCCACGAGCATCCCCAGGCCGAGCCCCAGAGCGGGAAGCGCCAGGGCGAGCGATCGGCGTCGACCGGGGCCGCTCACCAGGCACCTCCGACCACGACGCCGCCGCCGCGCGAACCGACGCTCGGCGCCACGCGAAGCGAATGGACGTCGGTCGACGAGGAGTGCCTGTCATGCTCCGAGCGGCCGGACAGGACGAGGTAGGTCCCCACGGCGAGCGCCGCGAGGCCCACCCCGAACCCTATATCCGAGATCGTCGCGGCCTGAGTGGCGTCGTGGCCGGCGCTCTGGGCGTCTGCCGTGCAGCCGCCGACGCAAGCGGCGTTGCGGTCGCTCCAGCGCGAGAACGCGTGGAGCCCGAAATAGCTCGCCACGCCGATCGAGGCGACGCCCACGCCTCCGACGACCCACCCCACGGTGGTGCGCGTGCTGGTGGTTCCGGTCGTATCGGTCTCGGCCGGGGCGGTCGCCGTGGCGACGGCGCCGGCGGGATGATCGGCCGCCTCGTCTTCGAGGGGCGGCACGTCGACCGCGACGCGCGCGGCGCTCGCGGAGGATACCTCGATCGAGGTCTCGAAGGGGCGCTTGCCCGGCGCTTCGGCTCGCACGACGTGCGTCCCGGGATCCACCGGCACCGCGACGCCCCACGCGACGTCGGCGAGGGGCGCTCCGTCGACCGCGATGGAGAGGCCGGGCACCCGCGCGGCGCGGGCGACCTGGACGGTCAGGCGCGCGAGCCGGCTCTCGAGCAGCCCGATATGCTGGTTGGCGAATGCCACGCGGTCGCTGCGGTTGTCGCGCTGCGCGACGACCAGCGCCTCCTTGAACGTCGTCCAGGCGAGCGCGGTCTCGCCGGCCTTCTCGTAGCAGTCGGCGAGGTTGAGCAAGGTGCCCCCGCCGGGGTCGAGCTCGTAGCTCGCCTTGAACTTCGGGCACGCCTCGGCGTATTTGCCGGCCTGAACGAGTTGCCGCGCGTCGTCGTACAGCACCTGAGCCGCGGCCGGGTTTCGCCCCGGGGTCTGCGCCGCGACCACGCGCGAGACCGATGGGACGAGCAACCCCGCGGTCACGAAAATCAAGGCGATTGTCGCGGACGGTGCGCGCATCGGGCCCGTCGCCTACCGTACACGATGTGCGCGCGAGAAGCATTGGCCGCTCTCGGGCCCAAATGCCGCTCGATCCGAGAGAGAGACGGGCCGCAGAGGCGCAGAGGGCGCAGAGCCGTGAGATGGGTTGGTACCGAGCGAATCGCGCGCGAGACGGATGGCGTCGTACGACGCCTCGAACGACGTGACGTGGGACCCTCGCGTACGCGCCGGCTACCGGCCGTGCATCGTCGCGATCGCGATGCCCAGAGCGACCGCGATGGCGACGACCCCGAGGTTCATCATCCACGTGAACCGCTGCCGTCGCGACCGTGCTTGGTGCAGCGCGGCGAGCTCGCTCGCGTCCCGCGGGGATCGCTCGAGCGCGCGCATCGCGCCGGGCGAGGCGCCCCGGTAGCCGTCGGGTTCGCTCTCGCGGCGCTCGGCGAGCCGCTGCTCCAGCACCAGCGCGGGCAAGGCGCCCAGCCGCGAGGCGACGTCGGCGCAGAGCGCGAGGACTCGGGCGATCTCGGCGTGCTCGTCGAGCCAGCCCGTCTTCACGAAGCGCAGCTCCGTCCCGCTCAGTGTCAGTACACACGGGTGAAAGGCCAGGAGCGCCGTTCGCGTGTTCCGGTCGAGCAGCGCGCGCGCCATGTCGGACGGCGCTGCTTCGACGATGAACGAGTCGTCGAACGCGTCGTCGCCGAGCACGAGGTCGATGGCGCGCCCGTGCTCGAGGTTGCGCAGCTCGCGCGCCGTCTCGGGCCGGAGCTCCATCTCGAGCGCGGTCGCTGCGGGCACCGACGCCACGCAGACGGTTCGCTTCGGAGTGTTCTTGCCTCCCGCGCGGAGGCCGTAGCGAACCGTCTGTCCATGAAGGCGCCCTTCGATGGCCCAGAGGCCGACGCCCTGGATGGACGCGGCTTCGATCACCCGCCGAGGCTCGGCCCCGAGGGTGCGAAACGTCTCTTCGATCGCTCGCTTGCGCGCCTGCTGCGAAGCGTAGCTCGTGGCGGCGATGACACCTCCGGCGACGACGAAGACGAGGATTCCGAGCACGCCCCAATCATAGCCAAGCGGCGGCGCGCGAGGCGACCTCTTCGCCGATCGCGAGCGAAGCCGTGGCCGCGGGCGACGGCGCGTTCAGCACGTGGACCATACGCTCGGCCTCGGCGAAGGCGAAGTCGTCGACGAGCGCGCCGCTCCGCGCGATCGCCTGCGCCCGCACGCCAGCCCCCCCCGGGGCGAGGTCGCGCTCGGTGATCGCGGGGACAAGCGCCGCGCACGCCCGCGCGAACGCCGCCCGACTCACCGACCGCCACTGCTCCCCCAACCCGGCCCGCCAGTGCTTGCCCGCCATGCGCCAGAACCCCGGCCAGGTCGCCACGTCCCACGCGTCGCGCGCGTCGAAGCTCGTTCGCGTGTACCCCTCGCGCTTCAGCGCGAGCACCGCGTTGGGGCCGGCCTCGACGGAGCGCGCCTCGCCGATGCGCCTCGTGAAATGCACGCCGAGGAAGGGGAACGCCGGATCGGGGACCGGATAGACGAGGTTCTTGACGAGATGCGCGCGCTCGGGCGCGAGCATCCAGTACTCGCCGCGAAAGGGGACGATGGCGACATCGACGTCGAGGCCCGCCATGCGCGCGACGCGATCGCTGGCGAGGCCAGCGCACCCGACGAGGACGCGCGCTTCGACGGCGCCCGCGGTCGATTCGACCACGACGTCTCCGGTGCGCCGCGCGATGGCCGTCGCCCGCGCTCCGGTGACGACGGCGACGCCGCGCGCTTCGAGCTCGCGCCTGTAGGCGCGGGCGACCTCCCGGTAGTCGACGATGCCGGTCTCGGCGACGTGCAGGGCCGCGACGCCCGCCGCGTTCGGCTCGTACTCCCGGAGCTCGCCGGGCTCGAGCCGCTTCATGCCCGTGAGGCCGTTCGCTCGCCCCCGACGTTCGAGCTCGTCGAGGCGGGGAACTTCCGCGGCGTTCGTGGCCACGACGAGCTTGCCGCACCGCTCGAAGGGCACTCCGTGCGCTTCGCAGAAGCGTTCGAGGAGCATCCGACCCCGCGCGCACGCCCGAGCCTTCATCGAGCCGGGCCTGTAGTAGAGGCCCGCGTGGATCACGCCGCTGTTGCGGCCCGTCTGGTGCGCGGCGACCTCGGCCTCTTTTTCGAGGACGACGGCCGTCGTTCCCGGGCGCGCGTCGAGGAGCGCGAGCGCCGTCGCCAGCCCCACGATGCCGCCCCCCACGATCACAGCGTCGACTTTCCTCGAGCCCGGAGCAGCAGAAGTCACGGGTCGACGGTAGCCTTGCTAAGGTCAAGGTGCGATGTCCAACGAGCACGCCACCTTCCGCACCGTGCCCCGCACCGGGGTCATCTACGTCACGAACGAAGCCCAGAAGCTCGGCTTCAGCGCGACGGATCCGAGCTGGTCGAACCTGGGCCAGGGCCAGCCCGAGACGCACGACCTGCCCGGTGCGCCGCCGCGCGTGAGGCGCGTGGAGATCGGCGTCGACGATCAGGAGTACGCGCCCGTGGTGGGCGTGGGCGAGCTCCGCGAGGCGGTGGCGTCGCTCTACAACACGCTCTACCGGCGCGGAATGAAGTCGCAGTACTCGGCGGAGAACGTCTGCATCTCGGGCGGGGGGCGCGCGTCGCTCACGCGTGCGGCCGCGAGCCTGGGGCACGTGAACCTCGGGCATTTCTTGCCGGACTACACGGCCTACGAAGAGCTCCTCGACATCTTCAAGGCGTTCACGGCGATCCCCATTCTGCTCGAGGGCGAGCGCGGATACGCGTTCAGCGCGCAGGACCTTCGCCGCGAGATCACCGGGCGCGGCTTCGGGGCCGTGCTCCTCAGCAACCCGTGCAACCCCACGGGCAAGCACGTCGAGGGCGAAGAGCTCGAACGCTGGGTGGACACGGCGCGCGATCTCGACTGCACGCTGCTGATGGACGAGTTCTATTCACACTACATCTACCGGTCACCTCCCGGGCGCCTCCCGGTGGAGAGCGCGGCGCGATACGTCGAAGACGTCGACAAGGATCCGATCGTCCTCTTCGACGGCCTGACGAAGAACTGGCGTTACCCGGGGTGGCGCGTCACCTGGAGCATCGGCCCGAAGAGCGTCATCGAAGCGTTCGCCAGCGCCGGCTCGTTCCTCGACGGGGGCGGTAGCAACCCGCTCCAGCGCGCCGCGATCCCGCTCCTCGCCGAGGACCATGTCGTCGCCGAGACCAGGGCGATCCAGATGGCCTTTCGCATCAAGCGCGACTACATGCTCTCGCACCTCGAACGCCTGGGGGTCCGCATCGACCGCGCGCCCGACGGCACCTTTTACGTCTGGGGGAACGTCGACCAGCTTCCCGCCCCGCTGAACGACGGCATGGGCTTCTTCCGCGCCGCGCTCGAAGAGAAGGTCATCGTGGTGCCCGGCGAGTTCTTCGACGTGAACCCGGGCAAGCGCCGGCCGGGGCGCGCCTCGCGCTTCAAGAACTACGTGCGTTTCTCGTTCGGGCCCGAGATGGCGTCCCTGGAGCGTGCGGTGCAGCGCATGGAGCGGCTCGTCTCGCGCTGAGTTCAATCCATCGCGATGGGAGCCACGTCGACCGAGACGCGGACGCCATGGCGCCCGCCGCCGACGATGACGCCGCGGACGGGCGTGACGTCGCCGTAGTCGCGCCCGTAGGCGACCGTGACGTGCCGCTCGCCCGGCACCATGTTGTTCACCGGATCGAAGTCGACCCAGCCCACGCTCGGCAGGTACGTGGAGATCCACGCGTGGGAGGCGTCGCAGCCGACGAGCCTCGTCTTGCCGGGCGGCGGCAGGGTCGAGAGGTAGCCGCTCACGTAGCGCGCGGGCAGCCCCATCGAACGAAGGCAGCCGATCTGGAAATGCGCGAAGTCCTGGCAAACGCCGCGGCGCTCCTGGATGACGTCCGTCAGCGGCGTCGACGTTTCGGTGGCGTCGGGGTCGTAAGTGAGCCCTCCGAAGATGCGTTCGGTGAGGTCGGCGACGGCGTCGAGGAGCGGCCGGCCCGCAGAGAACGAGGGCCGCGCGAACTCGAGAAGCTCGGCGTGGTCGGCGCTCACGTAGGGCGAGCCGAACACGAACTCGTACGCCGCGAGCGACTCCGGCTGGCGACCGAGCGTGACGACGTCGCGCGCCGTTTCCCACGAGGTCTTGTCGAGGAGCATCGAGTGCTCGCGATCGTGCACCAGGATGTCGCTCTCGGCGACGACCTCGAGCGACCGGTGCGACTCGTGGATCCCGAAATAGAGGGTGCGGTTATCGAAGTAGTCGCGGCGTTCGCGCGTCGTGTTCGGTCTGGGCGAGATCCGGACGGCATGCGCGAGGCAGGTCTGGCCGCGTCCGTCGCGCGGGGCGAGGTGCGCCTCGTGGTGCGACGACGGCACCGCTTCGGCATAGTGGTACGTGGTTTTGTGGACGACGCGTAGCTTCATGTCGTGAACACCGCGTGGTTGAAGTAGGCCGCCGAGAGCGAGTTCGACAGGGCGGGGAGCTGCGCGCCGACGCGATCGAGCAGCGCGACCAGGGGCCGGCGTTTGCGTTCGGCGTGGACGGTCCCCTGCGCGTCGGCGTGGACGCTGCACAGATCGGCGACGTCGGCGAGGCGCAGCTCGGTCAGAACCGACAGCACCAGCTTCTGCTGGGGCGTGCGCGGCGTGTTCGGGCTCCGGGGCAAGTGGGTCATGTGGGCCGACAAGGCCTCGAGCTGGAAGAGGGCCGAGCGCGGGTTGGTCTCGTCGCACAAGAGCAGATCGACCACGGGACAGACCTGCAGCGTCGCGAGGTAGCGGCGGCGGTAGGTGGTCGCGCTGGCGGCAATGTCGAGGAGCGCTTCGAGCACGGGCCCCTCACGGGGCGACGCCGACGCGAGCGAGCTCCGCAAGAGGCCGACGACGTGGGACGCGCGCTCGAGGCGCCGCCCGATGTCGAGGAATCGCCACGCTTGATCGTGCGTCATGCTCTCGGCGATCAGGCCCTCGAGGGCGGCGAGCAGAGTGACGGTCCGGTTCAGCAGATCCACGAGAGCGCGAAGGGCGCTCGGATCGGACGGCGCGATGGGGCGGCGCAGGTCTTGATCGAGGTGCGCGACCGCTCGCCATGCGTCGAGCGAGAGCCAGTCTCGCAGGGTGCGCGCGATCCGGTGGGTCTCGGCGAGGGTCGCCCGGAGCGTCCCCGTAGGCGCCGTGTCGAAGACCGCGCCGAACAGCCCGCGCTGGGCCGCCCGCGGCCATTCGGAACTCGAGCCGGGCACGTCGCGCGCGAAATCGAGCCTGCGGCGGACGTAGGTCTGCGCCTCGAGCATGGAGAGGAGGGGATCGAGGTCCGTGGCGAGATCGGGATCGCTGAGGCCGTTCTGATCCGAGAGCCGGACGGCGATGGTGCGGACGAGTCGCGCGGTCCCCTCGGCGCGCTCGACGTAGCGACCGAGCCAGAAGAGGCTGTCGGCGATCCGGCTCGGCAGGTCGCTCTCGTCGTGCGAGAGCTCGACGGGCGTACTGGGCGGCGGCAGCAAGCTGAGAGGCTGCACCGGCCCGCTCGCGAGCACCCACGTGTCCTTGCTCTCGCCCCGCGCGCCCGGGCCGCCGACGCGCGAGAGGGCGCCGGGCATGACCTGGTAGCCGTCGTGGGCCACGACGGCGTACGTCCGCATCCACACCGGCCGGGCGGCGAGCTCGTCGCCCGCCAGGCCCGCCAGGGAAGGGACGACCGACACGTCGATATGCTCCTGGGCGACGTAGCGCGAGGGCTCCTTTCGAATCCGATCGCGGAGATCCGCGAGGGCGTCGTGCGAGAGCTCCCGGCCGAAGACGGGCTCCACGGGCCCCGAAGGAAAGGCCGGCTTGATCACGAGCTCGCCGAGCGCCGACTCGACGTACGAGCGCGATCGGGGGTCACCGCACCAGTAGGTGGGGACCGTCGGGAGCGTGAGGTCCTCGCCGAGGAGGCGCCTGCAGATCGCCGGCAAGAACGGGCTCATCGCGCCGGTCTGCAGGACGCCGCTCCCGAGCGGATTGACGACCGCGACTTCGCCGGCGCGCACCGACTCGACCAGGCCGGCGACGCCGAGGAACGAGTCAGGGCGGAGCTCGAGGGGATCGCAGAAGTCGTCGTTCACGCGCCGCAGGATGACGTCGACCTTCTTCAGGCCGGCGAGCGTCTTCAAGTACACGCGCGCGTCGCGGACGACGAGGTCTTCTCCGCGGACGAGCGTGAGCGCGAGGTACTGCGCCAGGAAGGCCTGTTCGAAGTACGTCGCGCTGTACGGGCCCGGCGTGAGGAGCACGATGAGCGGGTTGTCGCGGCCGCGCGGCGCGAGCTGCCGCAGGAGATCGCGTGTCGTGCGAAAGAACCCCGCCAGCCGCTGCACCCCGCAGTCGCGGAACGCCTCGGGCAAGGAGCGCGACAGCACGATGCGGTTCTCGAGCGCGTAGCCCACGCCCGACGGGGCCTGCGGTCGGTCGGTGAGCACGGCGAAGCGTCCGTCCGGGCCGCGGATGACGTCGGCCGCGTAGAGCGGCAGAAACTGCCCGAGGGGGGGCACGATGCCCGCGCACGGCCGGAGAAAGCCCGGGTGGCCATAGACGAGCTCCGCTGGCAAGAGCCCCTCGGCGATGAGGCGCTGCGGCCCGTAGAGGTCCGCGAGGAGGCGATCGAGCAGGCGCGCGCGCTGCGCGAGGCCGGCCGCGAGCGGCTCCCAGGTCGGCGGCCCGAAGACCACGGGGATCGGCGAGAGATTCCAGGTGCGCGCCAGGCTCTCGCCGCCGCCAGCGTCGTAGCTGACGCCGTGCTCGTAGAGGAGGCGCCGCGCCTCGTCCCAGCGGCGGCGGAGCTCGTCGAGGCCCAGGGTCCGGAGCTGCGTGACCAGAGGCTCCCAATCGGCCCGAAGCCGACCCGAGGCGTCGAAGGTCTCGTCGTAGGGGGTCGGAGCGCGGGCCGCGTCGCGGGCTTGGCGAGCGTCGGGCTCCGGATAGCGCCATGGCCATCCCAGCGAGTCGTCGGTCGGGGTGCGAGGCACTAGGAAACGGGAGCTCCGATCGGTCAACGCCTCAAGTCGAGGGTGAACGGGAACTCGGGATTGTACGCGGAAGGAGGGATGGGATGTCGGCCCGGCGTGTGCCCGAACGAATAGAATCGCGCCGTACGCCGGCTCTCGGCTTCGAAGCTGTTCTGGGGGAAGGTGTCGACCGCGCGGCCGCCCGGGTGGGCGGCGTGGTAGGTGCAGCCGGCGATCGCGCGCTCGTTCCACGAGTCGATGACGTCGAAGACGAGCGGCGTGTGGATGCCTATCGAGGGATGGAGCGCCGACGGCGGGCGCCACGCACGGTATCGCACGCCGGCGACTCGTTCTCCCCGGGTGCCCGTGGGGCGCAGGGGGACGAAGCGGCCGTTGCACGCGATCACGTGCCGGCCGTCGACCATGCCCTTGACCTTCACTTCCACGCGCTCGACCGACGAGTCGACGTATCGCGCGGTGCCCGCGAGGGTCGTCTCTTCGCCGAGGACGTGCCACGGCTCGATCGCCTGACGGAGCTCGAGCACCACGCCGCCTCGCGCTTCGATCGATCCGAGCAGCGGAAAGCGGAACTCGTGGTGCGGATCGAACCAGCGCGGGTCGAACCGGAATCCCGACTCTTTGAGGTCGTCGAGCACGTCTTCGAAGTCCGTTCGCACGAACGCCGGCAAGAGGAAGCGATCGTGGAGCTCGGTGCCCCAGCGGACCTCCTTCTCGCGGTACGGCGTCTGCCAGAAGCGGGCGACGAGGGCGCGCACGAGGAGCTGCTGGGTCAGGCTCATTCGCTCGTGCGGCGGCATCTCGAACGAGCGAAGCTCGACGAGGCCGAGGCGGCCGGTGGCGCTGTCGGGGCTGTAGAGCTTGTCGATGCAGAACTCGGCGCGGTGGGTGTTGCCCGTGACGTCGATGAGCAGGTTGCGGAACATCCGGTCGACGAGCCAGGGGGGCGTCGGGCCGCCGCCTCTCGAGTTCGCCGAGTTCGCTTCGAGCTGCCGGAACGCGATGTCGAGCTCGTAGATGCTGTCGTCGCGCGCCTCGTCGACCCGCGGCGACTGGCTCGTCGGCCCGACGAACATGCCCGAGAAGAGGTACGAGAGCGACGGGTGGTTCAGCCAGTAGCCGACGAGGCTTCGCAGGAGATCCGGCCGGCGGAGCATGGGGCTGTCGTTGGCCGTCGCGCCGCCCAGGACGATGTGGTTGCCGCCGCCGGTCCCCGTGTGGCGGCCGTCGAGCATGAACTTGTCGGCTCGAAGCTCGGTGTTCTTCGCCTCCTGGTAGAGGACCGTCGTGTTCCAGACCAGCTCGTCCCAGCTGCCCGCCGGGTGGATGTTGACCTCGATGACCCCGGGGTCGGGCGTGACCTGCAGTCGTACGAGACGCGGGTCGTTCGGCGGCATGTAGCCTTCGAGGCGAACGCGCTTGTGGAGCTGCTCGGCGGTGGCTTCGACGCTCGCCGTGAGCTCGAGGAAGTCTTCGGCAGTCTCGGTCGGCGGGAGGAACACGTGAATGACGCCGTCGCGCGCCTCGACGCAGAGCGCGCTTCGAACGATGCCTGGGGCGGATTCGAGAGGCTTGGGCGCGGAAGGCTCGGCGTCGAGCGCATCACTGGGACCGGGCGGTCGCATCCGCGGCGCCGCTCTCTCGCGCGTGCCGTCGCGGGGCGCGGGTAGAGCGTCGTGGGGCGCGAACGGGTCCGGCGGGTAAAGGACGTCTTTGTCGCCGGGTACGGCCCACGGCAACGAATCGAGCGGAAGTCGATACCCCATGGGCGAGTCGCCCGGCAACAGGTAGAGCCGCTCGGGGCGCACGAGCCACCGGCCGCTCTGCCACCCGCGCTGCCCGTCGACCCAGGCCCGCCGTAGCGGGAGGGCGTAGCCGACGATGCTGGCGAGCCCCTGCTCGAACACCCTCGCCAGGCGCGCGCGCTCGACGGGATCCTCGAGCTTCGAGTCGTGAGGGTCGACGTTGATCGGGAGCTTTCGCTCTTGCAAGAGGTAGTGCCAGGCGTTTTCGTAGGCAGGAAACGCGAGCTGCGGCTCGACGCCCAGCTCGCGCGCAAGGGCCGCCACGAAGGCGGCCGCGTCTTCGGCGGTGTCGGGGCCCGGGCCGGCCTTCGCGAAGAGGTCGGCGTTGTGCCACATGGGCAGGCCATCTTTCCGGAAGAAGCACGACAGCGCCCATCGCGGCAGGGGCTCGCCGGGATACCACTTGCCCTGGCCCTCGTGCAGCAGGCCGTGCGGAGCGAAGCGCCCGTAGAGGCGGCGCATCAGGTCGGTGGCGAACCGGCGCTTGGTCGGGCCCATCGCGTCGACGCTCCACTCGGGCGCCTCACGATCGCTGTCGGCGATGAACGTGGGCTCGCCGCCCATCGTGAGCCGAACGTCGCCCGCGACGAGCGAGGCGTCGACGGTGCGGCCGAGGGCGAGGATCTCGCTCCACGCCTCCTCCGTGTACGGGGCCGTCACGCGGGGCGACTCGTACATCCGCTGGACGGACATCGAGAAGCCGAACTTCTCTTCGACCTTGTCGTCTTCCTTCAGCTTGGTCCAGGAAAAGCTCCCCGTGATGGCCGCCGCCGTTTCGGGATCCGGCGTGCACGCGAGCGGGATGTGCCCCTCGCCAGCCATGAGCCCGCTGGTCGCGTCGAGGCCGACCCAGCCGGCGCCCGGCAAGAACACCTCGGCCCAGGCGTGGAGATCGGTCGCGTCGCGCTCGACCCCGGAAGGGCCGCGCAGGGGCTTCTCGTCGGCCTTGAGCTGGATCGAGTAACCCGACACGAAGCGCCCAGCAAGACCGAGTTGCCGCAGGGTCTGGACGAGCAGCCACGCGAAATCGCGGCACGACCCATGGCCCCGAACGAGCGTCTCCTCCGGGAGGAAGACGCCGGGTTCCATGCGGATGTCGTACCGGAGCGACTTCATTACGTGCTGGTTCAGATCGACGAGCACGTCGACGCAGCGACGCCCCTTGCCCGCCAGGGCGCGCGCGCCTTCAACGAACTTCGCGAACTTGGGGCCGAACGCGGGCGCGCGCAGGTACGGCTCGAGGTCGCGCCTGAGGGCCGCCGAGTAGGCGAACGGATAGTGTTCGGCGTCTTCTTCGAGGAAGAAATCGAAGGGGTTGATCACCGTCATGTCGGCGACGAGATCCACCTCGAACGCGAGCTCGGTCGCCTCCTTCTGAAAGACGAGCCGCGCCTCGTAGTTCCCGAACGGATCTTGCTGCCAGTTGAGGAAATGGTCCTTCGGCGTGACCTTCAGCGAGTACGCGATGATCGGCGTGCGGCAGTGCGGCGCTGGTCGCAGCCGGACGACGTGCGGCGAAGGTGTGACCGGCCGGTCGTAGAGGTAGCGAGTCGTATGGTGAAGCGCGACGCGGATGCTCAAGGTGGGCGTAACTTAGCCGACTTCGCGTTGCGGCCTCGTTTCGAACACTCGGGCGAGAAGCCGCAAAGGCGCAAAGGCACAAAAGCAGCGGTTCTGCTCGGCTCTGCCACAAAATACTTTGAGTCTTCGCGCTTGAGCGGTCCTCCGACTGCCTAGCGCTGCCTAGCGCTGCCTAGCGCTGCCTAGACTAGTGCTGCCCGCGGCGCGACATCGTGAGGATCGCCCGGAAGACGTCGGCCACCGCGTCCGGATCGATCCTCGCCGCGGTCGCCCAGTCCTTGCGGGTTGTCAAGAGCTCGGCCTCGCGGTTTCCGTCGAGGACCGGCGCGCCGAGAGCGGCCTTCGCCTGGGCCGCGCGACGCGCGAGCTGCATGCGCTGGCCGAGCAGCCGAACGATCTTGGTGTCGATCGCGTCGATGTGATCGCGCGCCTGTTTGAGCTCGGGCGAGCGTTGCCCGAGACTCGGGATCGCGAAGGCGGTGGATTCGACGCCTGGATCGCGATCGTCGCCGACCCCGGCCGATTCGGCGTCGAGGGCCCCGTCGATCGTCGCCAGCGCGCGCACGAGCTCCTTGCGCGCCTCGGACGCGAACGGGTTGTCGCGCGCGATCGCCGAGAAGAGGTGCCCGCCGTCGGCGCGGACCGTCTCTATGGTGCGCGCGATGGCCTGGAAGCTCGCCGGAGCGAACGGCACGTCGGTCGCGACCCCGGCGTCGATCATGCCCTTGGCGACGAAGAAGGTCAGCGCGTGCGTGTGCGCCATCACGCGATCGTGGCTCTCTGCGGTCTGGACGATGACCTCGCAGCCGATGCGCTCGTAGAGCGCGCGCGCCATGGCCGCCGCTCCGGGGTGCGCTCTTGCCGGGCAGAGGACGACGCGCAGCGGCCGCTCGGCGAGCGCGAGGCTGAGCGGTCCGAAGAGCGGGTGGGTCCCGCACCACGGGAACGAATCGCCGAGCACCTCGACGAAGGCGGCCTCGGGGAGGACCTTCACGCTCCCGACGTCGAGGACGACCTGCGCCGGCGCGAGGTGCGGCCGGAGCTCGAGCAGGCCCGCGCGCATGTAAGGTACCGGGACCGCGACGATCACGAGCGTCGCGCCCTCCGTCAGCTCGCGGACCGACCCCGCGCGATACTCCGCCGGGACATCGGCGCGCTCGTCGTAGGCGCGGTGCGCGATCCCGGCCTCCGCGAGGAGCTGCCCGAGCGCCCGTCCGAAGCGCCCGTAGCCGAGCAGGGCCACGGATTCCGTCGTCATGGGCGCCATCTATACTCTGGGCCCCCGTGAGTGCGCACGCCCTTCGACGATGGCATCCTTCTGACGCGATGCGCATGATGCGAAGTCTTCCTGCGATCGCCGTTCGGGCCATGCTGTCGGTCTTCGGCATCGGCGTATCCATTGGGGCGAGCGCGTGCGCCCCGGCGGCCGTCGTGGTCACTCCGTCGGGCTCAGCGACCACGACCTGCCCCCTCGGAGGCTGTGCGCGCGCGGCCGGGGCAGGCGGCGGTCGAGACGCCGGCCCGGCGGGCGCCTCGCTCTTCGTCTGCTCCAGCGCAGGCGACGCGCCGTGCTCGGGCGCGGCGGCGGCCGACTGCACCGAGCGGGCGTTGACGGCGTGGAGCGAGGCGACCGACGATCGCGAGGTCGCCTGCGTCGCTCGCATGCTCGCCGAGTCGTGCGCGCTCGATGATCCCCGTGCGTGCGGGTTCGCGGGGCGCCTGTGGCTCGACGGGCGCGGCGTCGCGCGCGACGCGCGGCGGGGCATCGAGATGCTGGTGCATGCGTGCGACGGCGGCGTCGCGATGGCGTGCGCGGTCACGGCCAGCTGGCTCGGCGAGGCGGCACACGCGGCGGAGCTGGGCAGCAGCGCGCAGGATGTGCTGGCGCGAGTCGAGGGGCAGCGGACGTGCCTCCTCGGTCAGGCCGAGGCCTGCTTCCAGATAGGCATCCTCTTCTACTACGGGCGCGACTCGTTCCCGCGCGACCGCGCGAAGTCGTCGAGGGCCTTCGCGCGAGGCTGCGACCTGGGCGATTCGCGCGCGTGCAACAACATCGGCGACGCGCTCGCGTACGGCGACGGGGTCGGTCGCGACGTCGAGGGCGCGTCGGGCGACTTCCTCAAGGCGTGCCGGCTCGGCGAGGCGCTCGGCTGCGCGAACCTCGGCTACATGACCGAGCACGGCGAAGGCGTGGCGCGCGACCGCATCGGCGCGCGCGTGCTGTATCGCGAGGCGTGCTCCGCGGGCGACGTATACGGCTGCCTGCACGTCGATCTCCTCGCCGCCGAGGACGCGGGGGCTCCCCGCGCGCCCGGCCCCGCGTTCGCCCACTGGCGTCAGCGGTGCGACGCCGGGCACGAGGCGCGAGCGTGCGCTTTCGTCGGCGTCATGTATGAAGACGGCCGCGATGGCGTCGATCGCGACGAGACGAAGAGCCTCGAGGCGATGGCGCGCGCCTGCACCCTGGGTGACGCTCGCGCGTGCGAGTGGGTGCGATCGCACCCCGACTGACGCGTCGTTGACCGCGTCGGTCGGGGGCCGTCAAGGCGAGCGGCACGGCTGTTCAGTTGTGTCGGGCGTGGCCCCGTACAAGCTGGTTGGCATTGTCGGACGTTGCTCTTTTACTCGATCGGAACCACGATCGGGGGCCTCGCAGCGCCCAGCCTTGCTGGGCGCGCTCATCGAGAGCGGCAGCCGGTCGCGGGTAGCGCTGCCGTACGTCTTCGGGGGTGCGCTCTTCATCGCGGCGGCCGCCGTCGCGGCAGTGCTCGGGGTCGCTGCCGAAGGGAAGTCGCTCGAAGAGATCGCGGAGATGTGACCATGAACGTGACGGTCCCCGTGACGACGAGCCTGGCGACCAGCGTGACGGCGCCCCCCCGAAGGCTCCGGCTAGGTCGCGATCAAACGCCAGTTCGGCGACGGCTTCCGCTCGACGCGAAGCAGCGTCCCGTCGTCGATGCTCTGCCACGGCTCGTCGGTGATCCGCTCGGACGCGACGAACACGGCGCTACGGCCCGGGGACCACGGCGTCTCGAGGACCGTTCCGTCGCGGCTCGTGCGGCTCGAGACCACGACGTCTTCGGGGGTTCGTTCCAGCAGGAACATCGACCGCCCGAAGCGGTGGGCGTACGTCGCCGACCCGTCGGAGAGGAGGAAGTTGAACGCGCCGAACCCGGGGCGCTCGCGGCCTGCGCGGGCGAGGGCGCCGACGGCTCGATCGGTGTCCGCGCCGGCAGGCGAGTGGGTCACGGCGGCGTCGTCGAGCCGCGAGAGGATCCACGCGAAGAGCAGCTCGCTGTCCGTCTCGCCCTGGATCTCGGCGAAACGCGCGTGCGACGTGTTCTCGCGGAGCCACGCGACGTCTTTCACGGTGCCGTTGTGCGCGAAGATCCAGCGACCGCGCTCGAACGGGTGAGTGTTGACCAGCGCGGTGTCGCCGATCGTCTTCTGCCGGATGTGCGAGATGAGGAGCTGGCCCCGGGTGCCGATCGCGAGGCGGTGGAATCGCTCGTCTTCGCCGGCGCAGACGACGCCCTTGTCGACTTGCCAGCTACCCGACGTGGCGTCGAACACCGCGATGCCCCACCCGTCGCGGTGCTCGCGGGAGAGGGCCGCCAGCGAACGGGGCGCCTCGCGAAGGACGATCTTGAACTCGGTAGGCTCGCTTGCGGCGATGCCGAGCAGCCGGCACATGGGTCCAGATCAGCATAGCAAGTTGTCGCCAGCGTTTCGTGACACGTTTCGTGACGACCGTAGGAACCTCGAAGAGAAGCACAACCGGCATGGAGCACGCACCAGATGGCGCACAAGATCGAACCCGCGCCCACAGGCAGGGCGAGCTGCCGCGGCTGCAAACAGACCATCGCAAAGATCGCAAAGGGAGAGCTCCGTTTTGGCGAAGAGTTTCAGAACGCCTATTCCGAAGACGGCGGAATGTCGTTTCGTTACTGGCACCTCGCCTGCGCGGCGACAAAGCTCGCCAACGAGCTCCGTGCGACACTTACATCTTACGAGGGTGAGGTGGCGGATCGCGCCGCGCTCGAGGCGCTCGTCGAGAGCCACGTCCGCCCCGAGTTCCCTTACGCCGAGCGAGCCCCCAACGGCCGGGCGAAGTGCCGGGTGTGCGACCAGACCCTCAAGAAGGGCGACCTTCGCCTCGCCTTCGAGCGGGTCTTCGAGTCGCCGATGGGGCCGACCAAAGGGGCGGCCTACACGCACCCGCGGTGCCTCACGAGCTACCTCGAGCGGGAGCGTGAGCGCGGCGGTAAGAGCATGCAAAGGGGCGACGTGGTGCGCGCGGTGCTCGGAAACAGCAAGCTCGCCGCCGGCGACGCCGAGACCGTGGCCCGCGAGGCCGCCGTCGCGGCTACGTGAGGCGCGAGCTACGTGAGGCGCGAGGCGAGGCGAGGCGAGGCGACCATGCGCGGTCGTGCGCGGTCGTGCGCCGAGGAAGACGGCGCCTCTGCCCAAACGCGCGGTGGGCTCATATACTGGTCGGCTCCCGCAATGACCGCCGAAGCCGCCGCCCTCGTCCCCGCTCTCGTGACCGTGGTCATCCCGTGTCTCGACGAAGAAGCGTACATCGAAGCTTGCATTCGGTCCGTTCAGGCGCAGGTTTGGCCTCGCGACCGCGTCGAGATCCTCGTTGCCGATGGAATGAGCCTCGACGCCACGCGCGAGATCCTCGGGCGGCTCGCGGCCGGCGACTCGCGCATCCGCCTCATCGACAACCCGGCGCGCATCCAGTCGGCCGGCCTGAACGAGTGCATCCGCCGGGCGCGGGGAGACGTCATCGTCCGCATGGATGTGCACGCCGACTACGCCCCCGATTTCATCGAGAAGTGCGTGGCGGCCCTCGAGCGCACGGGCGCCGACCACGTTGGCGGCGCCGCCCGGCCGAAGGCGAAGACATTCTTTCAGCGGTGCGTTGCTGCCGCGCTTCGCAGTCCGCTCGGAATCGGCGGGTCGAAGTATAGCCAGGGCGACGCCGAAGGGTTCGTCGAGTCCGTGTGTCCGGGGGCGTTCGACCGCCGCGTGTTCGAGCGCGTCGGGCTCTTCGATCCGAAGGCCATCACCAACGAAGACGCCGAGTTGAACCAGCGCATCCTCGACTCGGGTGGCCGCGTCTACATGAGCCGGGACATCGTCTCTCACTACTACCCGCGCGAGTCGATCCAGGCGCTGGCTCGCCAGTATTTCAAGTATGGCAAGGGGCGAGCGAGAACGCTCCTCAAGCACCGGAACCTCTCGTCGATCAAGCCGACGCTCGCGTTCCTGGGTCTCGCCGGCGAGGCGCTGGTGCTGATTGCGGCGCCCTGGCAACTCGGCGGCCTGTCGCTCGTCGGGTACGCGCTCGCCACGGGCGCCGAAGCGGTGCGGGTGGGCCACACGGAGGGCCTCGCCGCGATCCCGGTCGTGTGGGTCATCTTTCCGGTACTCCACGCGTCGCACGGCGCGGGGTTCGCGATCGGCCTCGCGAAATACCTTGCCCGCCCCGACTGGGACGAGCCCGAACGCCTCCCACCCGCCGACGTCCCCGCCTAGGGGCGCGCCAGGGCGCCCAGGGCGTCGTAGGCGGCGTATTTGAACATCTCGGAGAGGGTCGGGTAGTTGAAGACCATGTCGATGAAGGCGTCGACGGTACCTTCGAGGAGCATGACCGCCTGGCCGATGTGCACGAGCTCGGTGGCGCGCTCGCCGATGCAGTGACAACCGAGGACCTTCCGGGTCCCCCTGTCGACCACCAGCTTGATGACGCCGTCCCTGTCGCCGACGATCTTGCCGCGCGCGTTGTCTCGATAGAACGCGCGACCGACTACGACGTCATGCCCGGCCTCTTTCGCGGCTTCTTCGGACAGGCCGATCGAGCCGACTTCGGGGATCGTGTAGATGCCGAATGGATAGAGGCGCGCCACGTGCTGCTTGTACGTGAAGCCGAAGGCGTGACACACCGCGACGCGCGCCTGCTCCATCGACGTCGAGGCGAGGGCAGGGAAGCCGATGACGTCGCCCGCCGCGTAGATGTTCGGCGCCGTCGTGCGGAAGTCGCCATCGACCTTGACGGTCCCTCGCTTGTCGACCTCGATGCCCAGGGCTTCGAGACCGAGCCCCGCGGTCGCCCCGGAGCGACCGCTCGAGGCGAGGATCTTCTCGGCGTCGATCTCGGCTCCATCGTCGAGCGTCGTCACGATCCCGCGGCCCTCGACGCGGCGGATGCTCTTCGTCGTGCGACCGAGCAGGAACGTCACTCCGAGCGCATGCATGGCGCCGCGGAGGCGCTCGGCGATCTCTTCGTCGAGGAACTGGAGCAGCCGAGGCCGCCCTTCGACGAGCGTGACGCCGACGCGCATCGCCGCGAACATCGCGGCGTACTCGCAGCCGATGACGCCGCCGCCGACGACGACCATCGTGCGCGGCAGGCGATCGATCTGCAGAATCGTGTCGGAGTCGTCGACGTCTTCGTCGTCGAACGGAATGTCCGGCGGGTGGTGAGGTCGCGATCCGGTCGCGACGAGGAACGTCTCGCTGGTGATCCGTCGGGTCGTGCCTTCGCGCGTCGCCCCTTCGCCGCTCCGGAGCTCGATGGTGTGGAGGTCGACGAAATGGGCCGACCCCCGCAAGATGCGGACCCCGTGGCGCTCGAGGTTCCACTTGATGCGCGCGACCTCGAGCTCGACCACCGCGTTCTTGCGCGACAAGAGCTTGGGCACGGCGGTGGCCGCGTTCAGCTCGACGCTCAACCCGTAGAGCTCGCGCTGTCGGAAGCCCGAGAGGAAGAGGGCCGTCTCCCGGAGCGTCTTGCTCGGCAGGGTTCCCGTGTGCACGGCGGCGCCGCCGGGGTCGCGCGCGGCTTCGACGCACGCGACGCGCTTGCCGTAGTATGCGGCCTGCGCGGCGCCCTTCTCGCCGGCGGGGCCGACGCCGAGGACGACGAGGTCGTAGTCGTACGCCATTGGAGCCCTGTACTCGGAGCCTCGTGCATCAGTGCTTGGGCTTCGCGAGCTCGATGTCCCATTCGACGACGACGTCGGACGATGACGCGTAGGGCGGGAACTGGATCTTCTTGAACGCGTTGATCGCGCACACGCCGCCGGGCGTCCCGTCGAACGGGGCGGGGACCGTCACGTCCCTGACGTGGCCGTTCCGACCGAGCGTGACGCCCGCCGTCGTCTTGCCCCAGGGCCCCGGGGCGGTGCCGTTGTCGTTGGTCGCCGAACCGCAGTTGGCCTTGACCTGACGCGACGCGCGCTTCAATTCGATTTCGACCGAGTCCTTGTCGTAGGGGGTTTTCCCGCTGGTCCCGCCTCCGCTGACGGGAGGCGGCGCGTCGCTCGTCGTCGAGGTCGAGGTCGACGTGCTGGCCCCGCTCGAGGCGGTGTCGCTCGATGCCGAGGCCGAGTCGTCGGACCCGTGGCTCGCGGTGCCCGGCGGCATGCAGTCGGAGCCCTTGAGGACCGTGCCCTCCGGACAGTTGCCCGGCGCGTCTGCCTGCTTGGCGCCCCCTCCACACGCGACCAGCGCGGTCAGGCCGATAGCGCATAGCGTCAACGCGCCGCACCCACCCCGCGAGCGTCGCGAACGTGCCACGGCAGCGCGCCACCCAATCGCTTTTCGCTCGTTCATGGCGCGCATGATAGCGCTTTTGCCAACCGACTAAAGGTCGGTGATCTTGTAGTCCTTGATCTTGTAAAGAAGCGCCCGGTGGCTGATTTCGAGCAGGTCCGCCGCGCGTGTCCGGTTGCCCTTCGTCTTTTGCAGGGCCCTGCGAATGAGGATCTGTTCGATCGCGGCGGCCGTCCGCTTGATGGACAGCTCGCCGCTGGCCAGGTGCACCTGCACGGGGTCGAGCGCGTCGCGGATCCGCTCCGGGAGATCGGCCACCTCGATGAGGTCCGTCTCCGCGAGCACCATGGCGCGCTCGATGGTGTTCTCGAGCTCGCGGACGTTGCCGGGCCAGCCGTATTCGAGCAGGAGCTTTCGCGCCTCGATCGATACGCCGCGGCTCCGCGTGCCCAGCCGCGCATTGTTGCGCAAGATGAAGTGATCGATGAGCAGGTTCACGTCGTCGCGGCGGCTGCGAAGCGGCGGGACGTGAATCAAGAGTACGTTGATCCGATAGAACAGGTCTTCGCGAAAGCGGCCGGCCTTCACGTCGGCGGAGAGATCGCGGTGCGTCGCGGCGACGAGGCGCACGTTGACCTTGACGTCCTTCGTGTCGCCGAGGCGACGTATGTGCTCCTCCTGCACTACCCGCAGGAGCTTCACCTGCAAGTTGAGGGGCAGCTCGCCGATCTCGTCGAGGAAGAGCGTGCCCCCGTCGGCCTCTTCGAAGAGGCCGCGCCGATCCGCAGTGGCGTCGGTGAATGCGCCTCGCTTGTGCCCGAAGAGCTCGGACTCGAGCAGGTTCTCGGGAATGGCGCCGCAGTTGATGGCCACGAACGGCGCGGCGCTGCGGTTCGACCGCGAGTGGATCGCGCGGGCCACGAGCTCCTTGCCTGTGCCGCTCTCGCCGGTGACGAGGACCGTGGTCTTGAAGTCGGCGATCTTGGCGACCGTCCGGAAGATGTCGAGCATCTCCTTGCTCTTGGCGAGGAGCGACTCGAAGCGATTGTCCTTCTGGATCTGCTCTCTCAGCGCGCGGTTTTCCCGTCGCAACGTCTCGCGCTCCTCGGCCTTGCGCAGCGCGAGAACGACCTCGTCGGGCTTGAATGGCTTGCTCACGTAGTCGTAGGCGCCGGCCTTCATCGCCTCGATGGCCAGGTCGACGTTGCCGTAGGCGCTCATCACGATGACGGTCGCCGGGTGCTGCTTGGCCTTCAGGGTCGCCAGGAGATCCATTCCGCCCATCCGCGGCATTCGCACATCCGTGAGGATGACGTTCGGGTCGAACGCATCGAGCAGCGCGAGCGCGGCCTCGCCGCTGTCGGCCACCTCCACGTCGAACCCGTGCTTCTTGAGCAGGGTCCTCAGGACGAGGCGAATGTTCTCTTCGTCGTCGACGACCAGAATCCGGCGCATGGTATGAAAACTCTTCAGTGCCAATGATACTGGAATTCTCCCGGGAGAGCGAGCGCCCGTCGACCATGAACGCAATGCTTGCGGGGTTGGAATCATCCCGTCGATGCCCCCCCGAGCGCCCCTTGAGGTAGCCTCCGGGGCGCGTGCGAACGGGACTCGATCGACTCGCGACGCATCCCACGCTCGGTGCCGAGCTGCGCGCGGCGCGGGTGGGGCTGCTCGCCCATCCGGCGTCGATCGACCGCCGCCTGTTCCACGCGCGGCGCATCCTCGATGCACTCTCGGTTCCTGTCGCTCTCCTGCTCGGGCCGGAGCACGGGTACGGGGGCGAGGCGCAAGATCTCATCGGCGTCGCTGACGCGCGTGACGCTCGGGGGATACCGATCCGGAGCCTCTACGGAGGCACGTTCGAGGATCTCGCCCCGACGGCCGAAGACCTCGAGCGCATCGATCTGCTCGTGGTCGATCTGCAGGACGTCGGAGCCCGCTACTACACCTTCGTGTGGACGGCCGTCATGGCCATGCGGGCGTGCGCGAAGGCGGGCGTGCGCATGCTCGTGCTCGATCGTCCCAACCCCCTCGGCGGCGATCTCGAGCGCATCGAGGGCCGCCGTCAATCTCGTGAGTTTTGCTCCTTCGTAGGGCTCGAACCGGTCCCCGTGCGTCACTCGATGACCCTCGGCGAGATCGTCGCATGGCGCGCCGAAGTCGAAGGGCTTCCGCGAGAGCTCGTCCGCGTTCTCGGCGTCGCCGGTCTCCAGCGAGAAGAGCTCGCGACCGCCTGGGACCGGCCTTTCGTGCCCCCGTCGCCGAACATGCCGACCCACGCGACGGCGCTCGTCTACCCCGGCGGCTGTCTGATCGAGGGAACGAACCTCTCGGAGGGGCGGGGAACGACGCGTCCCTTCGAGATCGTCGGCGCCCCCTGGCTCGACGGCGCGCGCCTCGCCGACGACCTGCATTCGCTCGCGCTGCCGGGCGTTCGCGCGCGCCCCGTCACGTTCCAGCCCGCCTTCCAGAAGCACGCGGGAATCGTTTGCGGCGGCGTTCACGTTCACGTCACGGACCCGAAGGGGTTCCGGCCGTTTGCCACCTATCTCGCTCTCGTCGCCCTCGCGCACGCGCAAGACCCCGAGCGGTTCGCGTTCCGCACGGAGATGTACGAATTCCGGGACGACGTGCCTGCCTTCGATCTGCTGACGGGAGACGCGGAGGCGAGGCAGCGCATTTTACGGGGCGACCCGCCCCGCGACGTGGCCGAAGCGATCGCCGCCGTCGACGACGCGGACCGCGCCATCGTGCTCGAGGCCATGGAAGCGGCTCGCGCACGCCGCGCGTAAGGCCGGCCAGGCATTGCGCCGCCGCGACGCCGCCTTTCCGCGAAACCGACTTTCGGGTCGGGCATCGGAATAGGTGAGGGGGGCGCGTTGTCTTCCCCCCGAGCCGCGAGCCGGCGGAATTCTCCTCTCCTCCTCCACACCACGAGCATGCTGCGAAGCCACGTAACCAGCGCGGGTCAGGGCGAAAAAATCACAGAAACCCTCTTGCCCGCGCGACGTACGAGACACATCTAATACGTTTCATACGGCCCGTCGCACCGTCCCCTCCTGGCGGTGCTCTCTCGTGGCCGTCGCTTGAGGGTTCGCGCGAGCCCCCTCCCCCCACCGCGCGAACCCGCCGCGCCCGGGCGATGAAAGTCGTCCGGGCGCGTTTTTTTGTATCTACTTCTTTTCGCCGTCGAGGTCTTCGGCGAGATAGCTCAGGATGACTTCGTCGAGCGACTTGTCGCTGATGAGGTCTTCTCCGAAGATAGATTTGCCGTGCTGCGGTCGCGCCTGGCCGAAAATCGAGGCGGGACGCGTGGGCGCGTAGCGACGCTCGCCGGCCGCTCCCGGCCCTCGGGCGACGGCGGGCGCGGGAACCGACGAGCTCGGGGGCGGCCCCGAAGGACGCGGCGACGCCGGGGCCGTGACGCGGTATTTTCCCGTGGCTCCGCCCTTCTCGCGGAAGAGATTCGCCGGTGGGGGCGGGAGATCGTCGTTCTGCCGGAGGAGGGGCGAAGAGGGATTGGCGACAGCGGCGGCGCGCTCGACGGCGTCGATGTCGAGAGAAAGGTCTCCAGCGGCGTTGCCCTCGCCCAGCGGAGCCAGCTCCTCGGGGGCCACGGCCGGTGCGACGGGTGAACCGAGCCGTGCAGGGGCCGTGGGAGACGGGGTCATCCCTCCGGCCCTGGCGTGGGCGGCCGCCGCCATGGTGCTCGACGAGGCGGCCGCCGGGGGCACCGACGCAGCGGGGAACGACTGCCGCGACGCCGACTCGGCGCCCTCGATGATCGAATCGAACTTTCCGTCGCGCAGGGCGATGAACATCGCCTTGTGCTGCTGCTTCATCATCTCGCGAACGATCTCTCCCATTCGGTCGTTGTCGACGTACTCGGAGTAGCTCGTCTTCACGCTCTTGAGGATGCGCCCCCCGTCCATGAACAGGTGCGTGATGATATGGCCGTACTTCACGCCCGAATCTTCCGTTTGAATGTGGAAGACCTTGCCCTTGTGGCGGACGTTGTTGTTGTAGCCGAGAAGAGGCGAAACGTGCTTCGGCGGCATGGCCACGGCCGCTCCCGCGGCTCATCTACAGACGCTATCACACCACGGCCGGGGCCGGCGCGAAGGAGCCCGGTAAATTTTGGGAAAGCCCACCACGTTCCGGTGAGCTTCTATTCTCCCACGATCGGCGCAAGGCACGCGTCTGCCCGCTCCCGAAGCTCTCGCACGCCGACCGAAAGGGAGCCGAGTGGCGCGATGACGATGGACAGCACGGGGCCGCCCGTCGTCCCGATACGAACGGCAGGCACGCCAGCCTTGCCGGCTCGCTCGACGACGTCGGCCAACGCATCTGGGCGCACGCTCGCGACGATGCGCGAGGGACCTTCGCCGAACAGCGTGGCCAGCGCGTCGATCGCCGCGCGTTCTGCCGGCAAATCGATCCGCGCCCCGACGACCCCGCCTTCGAGCGAGCACGACTCCGAGAGCGCGACCGCCAGACCTCCGTCGCTCACGTCGTGAGCGCTGGCGAGCCGTTGGGCGCGAGCGAGCTCGAGGACGAGCTTCTGGAGCCTTACCTCCGCATCGAGATCGATCGGCGGCGCTTCTCCCGAGAGCTTTCCGAGCTTGCGCACCAGCCACTCGCTCGCGCCGAGGGCGCGCGCGCCGGTGGAGACCGCGGCGCCGAGGAGCAGGATCGCGTCGCCCGCGTGCTTGAACGGCGTGGTCACCACGTCGTCCGCCGATCGCAAGAGCCCGACCCCGGCGACCGTGGGAGTCGGCAAGATGGCAACGGACGTGATCACGCCGCCGCGTTGCACGGCCGTCTCGTTGTAGAGGCTCACGTTCCCGCTCACGATCGGGACGTCGAGCGCCTTGCAAGCCGCCGCGATTCCGTCGACGGCGAGCGAGAAGGACGCCATGACCTCGGGTCGCTCGGGGTTTCCGAAATTGAGGCAGTCGGTGATGCCGATCGGCTCGGCGCCCGTCGTCACCAGGTTGCGGCAGACCTCGGCGACGGCGCTCGCGGCCCCGACGAAGGCGTCGAGCTCGCAGGTCCTGCCGTTGCAGTCGACAGCGAAGGCGAGGAACTTGTTGCCCGCGTCGCCGCAGGGGACCCGGACGACGGCCGCGTCCGACCCCGGTCGCACGACGGTCCCACCGCGCACGATCTGATCGTATTGCCGCCAGATCCACGCGCGTGAGCCGACGTTCGGCGATCCGATGAGGTCGAGGAGCTCGAGGTTCAGATCGCGGGGTATGGGCACGGTGTCGGGATCGACGGCGACCGTTCGTTGCTTCGGCGCCGCGCGGGGCCGGTCGTACGCGGGCGCGCCGTCGGTCAAGATCCCGATCGGGATGTCGCAGACGACCGCCGGCGAGCGCGCGCCGGGCATCGCCGCCAGGGGGTCGTAGCCGTCGGTGGCCTTGACGACCCAGCGCTTCGTATCGGTCACCTTGCCGATGACCGCGGCGTCGAGCTCCCACCGAGCGCAGATCTCGAGGACACGCGCCTCCTTGCCCGGCTTTGCGACGAGGAGCATTCGTTCCTGAGATTCGCTCAACAAGATCTCGTAAGGCGTCATGGCCTTGGCGCGCCGCGGGATCGCGTCGAGGTCGATCTCGACGCCGTTGTCCGCGCGGCCCGCCATCTCGACGCTCGACGACGTGAGCCCGGCGGCTCCCATGTCTTGAATGCCCTCGAGCACGTCTTCTGCGAAGAGCTCGAGGCAGGCCTCGATGAGAAGCTTGCCCATGAACGGATCGCCGACCTGCATCGTCGTGCGGATGGCGGGTCGCGTCCCGGTGCTCGTGAACTCGTCGCTCGCCATCGTCGCGCCGTGGATGCCGTCGCGGCCCGTCTTCGCGCCGATGTAGAGGATGCTGTTGCCGATGCCGCTCGCGCGGCCGTAAAATATGCGATCGGTGCGAGCCACGCCGCAGGTGAACGCGTTGACGAGGATGTTCCCGTCGTAGCGCTCGTCGAACTGCACCTCACCCCCGACCGTCGGCACTCCGATGCAGTTGCCGTAGCCCCCGATGCCCGCGACGACGCCTCGTAGCAGCTCGGGCGTCCGCGGGTGCTCGGGGCTGCCGAACCGCAGCGAGTTGAGGCTCGCGATCGGGCGCGCGCCCATAGTGAACACGTCGCGCAGGATGCCGCCGACGCCAGTCGCCGCGCCCTGGTGAGGCTCGATGAAGCTCGGGTGGTTGTGCGACTCCATCTTGAAGACGGCCGCGTAGCCGTCGCCGATATCGACGACGCCGGCGTTCTCGCCCGGCCCCTGGATGACGCGGGGACCCCGGGTCGGCAAGCGCCGGAGGTGCACGCGGCTCGATTTGTACGAGCAGTGCTCGCTCCACATGACGCTGAAGACGCCGAGCTCGGCGTACGAGGGGTCGCGGCCCAGGGCGCGGAGGAGGTTCTCGTATTCGCCGTCGTTGAGCTTGTGCTGCCTGACGAGTGCGGGCGTGATCGGCGGGTCAGTCGCCATGCGGCATCTCCCTGGTCGCGTATGTCTACTGAGTCACGCCGCGCTCAGGCGGCCGCTGCCTTCCACTGGGTCCGGCTGCGGAGCATCGCAACGATCGCCTCGGCCGAAGGGCGGGTGTCGCCGAGCGTCACGAACCGGCGGGCGAGCCAGTCGTACCGGCGAAGCATGAGGCAGACCCATACGCCGAAGAAGTCGATGCCCTCGAAGACGATGGCACCCTGCGTTTCGTACTCGCCGAGATTGCGGGCGAACTCGCCGGGCATCTCCGTCCAGTGGCGGGTCGCCTTGAGGTGATGCCCGATGTGGTACCCGTCGTTGAAGCAGCGGCGGTTATAGGTCGAATTTATGCACGTGATGCTGTTGCGGTAGCTGTTCGCCGGTGAAGCCTGGTCGACGAACGCGTGCTGGGCCCAGTTGCCGGCCATCATGCCGAACCGCGCGATGACGAACGGCAAGACGAAGACCACGAGCGTCGGGCGCCAGTCGACGAACATCAGACCGACGACCACGGCGTAGAAGGTCAGCTCGCCGGCCACCAGCCGGAACATCAGCGAGCGCCGCCTCTTCTTCGCGAAGTAGCGGGTCAGCTGGAAGATCGCGGCGACCATGAACCGGGTGAAGTACCGGAGGAAGTCGATCGCGCTGTCGCGACGGTAGGGCATCGTCGAGCTGAGATCGCCCGCGAGGTTGTTCTCGGGGTGGTGCATTCCGACGTGATGCGCGAAGTACGTCTCCGGCGACTCGCCGAAGAGCGGGCCGAGAACCCACGGGATGTACCCGTTCATCCACCCCCACGACGGCTTGAACAGCTTCCGATGGCTCGTGTTGTGGAGCATCAGCACGAACGGGCCCAGAAAATAGAGGAAGATGGCCAGGTGCAGCCCGGCGAGCCACCAGCGGAACGCGCCTGGAACGAACAGCCACGCCGCGCTCGGAATGACGACCACGCTCAGGACCACCATCAGCTTCAGAAAGGGGAGGTCGCGCTCGTCTCGAATTAGACTCCCGGCGAGTCGCTCGGGGATGCCGGGGACCTCTCGCGGAGTGTGCGTGGGGTCGGAGAGAGCGACGGTCATACAGAGCCTTTGGTGGGAGCGCACGCCGCAGCCGCGGCCAAGCGCTGCCCAAGCTACGTCCATTTGGGCGCGCGTGCGCGGCAAAGCGCGCTCCGCCGGCCGAGCAGAGCGCATTTTCGCGAAGTGCAACGCTCGCATTGGAGAAGTGCAAGCGGGCCGCTTGCGGACTGGGCGGAATGCGCGGAGTGCGCGGAGTGCGCGGAGTGCGATGACCTCTCGCGAGGTGCGCACGCCAGCAGGTCTCGAGCGTCGCCAGCGTCGCGAACGTGCTCAACCACTGGAGATCGTCACCAGGGTCCGCCGCCAGCGGGCTGTGCTATCGGTCCCTCGTCATGCGCGCCTGTGTCATCGTTTTTCCTGGCTCCAACGCCGACGCCGAGATGATCCACACCCTGCGCGACGTGTGCGGCGCGCCGACCACCGTGGCCTGGCACACCGACGTCGAGCTCCCGTCGGGAACCGACCTCGTCGCGATCCCGGGTGGGTTCAGCTACGGAGACTACTTGCGAACGGGCGCAATCGCCAAGACAAGCCCCATCGTCGGCGCCCTTCGCGCTCACGCCGAGCGAGGCGGATACGTTCTCGGCGTGTGCAACGGATTCCAGATCCTCACCGAGGCGGGTTTGCTTCCGGGCGCCCTGACGCGAAATCTGCACCAGCGATTCGAGTGCGGCGATTGGTTCGTGAAGGTCACGAGCGAAGGCCCGTTCACTCGCAGCCTCGGCGAGGTGTGGAAGCTCCCGATCGCTCACGGCGAGGGTCGCTACCAGGCCGACCCGGAGACCCTTCGCGCCCTCGAGGGCGAAGGCAAGATCGGGCTCCGATACTGCACCGCCGAGGGGGAGCGCGAAGAGCGCGCAAATCCGAACGGGAGCCTCGAGGCGATCGCCGGCATCTACGGCGGCCCCCGAAAGAACGTCTTCGGTCTCATGCCGCACCCGGAGCGAATGAGCGAGGCGCTCATCGGCGGGACCGACGGCCGAAAGCTCTTCGAGCGCGTCCTGTCGCAGTAATCCGCTCGGCTCATGCCCGGTCGGTCAGAGAGTGAGATTGGCCGCAGAGAGCGCAGAGGGCGCAGAGCAGAGAGGGGTGGGACGCTCTGGGCGCGTTGCGACGCCCGGTCGTCAAGCCGAGGCTCTCCGCCTCACAGGGGGAAGGCTCTCCCTCGGAGGGAGAGAGCCGTCCGTCGACGGAGGGGCGTTCTCCGTCGGAGGGAGAGAGCCGTCCGTCGACGAACGAATGTTCTCCCTCTGAGGGAGAGAGCCTTCCGTCTGTGCGACCGGGCTCTCCCTTGACGCTCTGCCCGTTGAGCATCGGCACTCGCGCTACCCCCTCGCTGCTCAACGTTTTGGTCGCCTCTCCGCGGCCTCTCCTCCCGATGAGGGGCATTGGCCTGTAGAGCGAGCGGCGGCTAAGCGGAACGGGTCCGGCTCGGCGGTCGCGGCGCGCAGCCGGACTTCCCGTCCGGCGAGCACCGCGAGCGTCGAGACGGGCCCGTTCCGCGACGCCGGCGCTTGCTCTACAGGGGATCGAGGCCTATGCGTCGCTCGAGGCGGGCGACGCGCTCGCGCAGGTCTTCGCGATCGAGGCGGTGCTCGTCGCGCCATGCGTGGACGATGCCGGTGAGCTCGCGCACGTCGAGCGACAGCTCGGCGACCGCCGTCCCCAGACGCAGATCGCGGTCGACGTTTCGGCGAATCTCGGTCTTGAGGTCGGTGCGGAGGGCGAAGAACTCTTCTTTGAACTCCGACCGCAGCCCGCCGATCGCTTGGTGGAGCTTGGCGCCCAGGGTGCCGATCTCGTCGTGGAGCTCGGCGCGCAGGCCACCAAGACCGTCGTGGAGCTCGGCGCGCAGCCCACCGAGACCGTCGTTCAGGGCGACGTTCGTCGCGTCGACCCGGCCGTTGAGCGCCTTCATCTCGTTCCAGATGCCGCGTAAGAGCTCGACTTGCTCGTCCATGCTGCCCTCTCGATCTTAGCAGGAGGAAACAGGCTCATGTTCAAGCCACGGGCCAAGCTTTCGCGGGCGACTTTCGCGGGAGATCTACACGCTCCGGCCGTCCCCCGGACACCCTGCGCCCGACCCGGTCAGACCTCGAACTCGGCCTTCTCGAGCAGCTCGGTGACGCGCCACAGGAACGCGTTCGCGGCGACGCCGTCGACGACGCGGTGGTCGTACGACAGTGCCACGAACATGACGGGGTGAATCGCCGTCACGTCTTCGCCGCCCACGTCGATGACGACGACGCGCTTCTGGACCTCGCCCATCCGCAGGATGCCGACGTTCGGTTGGCTGATGATCGCGCCGCCGAAGAGGTTCCCTTTCAGGCCCGGGTTCGAAACGCTGAAGGTCGCTCCGCTGAGGTCGTCGATGGTGATCTTGCCGGCTCGCGCGCGCTTCGCCACGTCGTCGATCGCGCGCACGATGCCGCGAACCCCGAGCTCGTCGGCCCGTCGCACCACGGGAACAACGAGCCCGTCGGGGGAGTCGACCGCCACGCCGACGTTGATGTCCTGGAGCATGACGAACGCGTCGTCGAGGACGCGCGAGTTCACCTGGGGGTTCTCCCGCAGGGCCTTCGCCGTCGCCACCACCGCGAAGGCGAGCATCGTGAGGCTCATCCCCTCGGCCTTGTAGCGATCCTTGTGCGCTTCGCGCAGCTTGCTCGCCTTGTGCACGTCGACTTCGGCCACCGTCACGACGTGCGGCGACGCGAATTTCGAGTACGTCATGTGGTCGGCGGTGATGCGCCGCCGACGCGTGAACGGAACGACCTTGTCGCCCGGCGCCGGCCTGTACGCGGGCACCTTGAACGCGCCGTAGCCCACGCCCGGGATCGGCGGAACGAAGCCGCCCCCGTTGTTGATCAACTGCGCGACCTGCTGGGCCTGGGGCGTGGCTCTCGGTTGCGGAGGCTCGATGGCCGGCGGCGGCGTGGACTGCCTCTCTCTCACCGCTGGCGTCATAGGGGTGGACGGCGTCCCGACGGCGCGAAGCACGTCGTCTCTCGTGACCCGCCCGCGCTCGCCCGTGCCCTGGACGCGATCGAGATCGACGTCGTTTTCGAGCGCGGTCTTGCGCACCGTGGGCGTGGCCATCGGAGCGCGCGCCGGTGGCGGGGCGATCTCGGGCGTCTTCGGCGGCAGCGGGGCAGGCGGCAGCGAGACCGGCGGCCCCGGCGCCGCTGACAGAGACGCGTTCGCGGTCCCCGCGGCCCCCTGCTCGATCTGCGCGATCACCGTCTTCACCGGGACGACGGCCCCCTCGCTGGCGAGGAGCTTCGCGACGCGCCCCTTCACCGGAGCCGGCAGCTCGCTGTCGGCCTTGTCGGTGGCGATCGAGGCCATCGCCTGATCTTTCTCGACGGAGTCTCCCTCGCGAACGAGCCACTTCGAAATCGTTCCTTCGGCGACGCTCTCGCCGAGTTGAGGGAGGAGCACGTCGATGATCATGGAGGTGGCGAGAGCCTATAGCGTCGACGCTCGAGACCGCAATCAGCGACGCGCGAGGCGCGCGATGAAGTAGCCGTCGGTTCCATCGACGTGCGGCAAGAGCCGCTGGTCGGCCATCGCGCGCGAAAACTCCGTCGTCGATTGCAAGAGCCCGTCGACGACGGTCTCACACTCTTCGCGGAGAACGCTGCACACGACATAGATCAAGCGCCCTCCGGGCCGGACGTGCGAGGCCGCGCGCCCGGCGATGGCCAGCTGCGCGATCGCGAGGCCGGTGAGGTCATCGGCCTGGCGGCGAAGGGCAATCTCGGGCCGACGGCGGAGCGTGCCGACGCCGCTGCAAGGCGCGTCGACGAGCACGGCGTCGTAGGCGCAGGTGACCTCACCCGAGCCGACGCTCCAGTCGACCGCGAACGTCGCGTGCGCCTGGAGGCCGACGCGCGACAGCTCTTCACCGAGACGTTCGAGCTTGGAGGGACTCGAATCGCACGCGTCGACCGCGCCGCCGGGGCCGACGGCCCGTACGAGGAGGGAGGTCTTGTTGCCACGACCCGCGCACGCGTCGAGGACCGTCTCGCCCGGCTGGGCGCCTACGGCCAGCGCCGCCACTTGAGAGCCCTCTTCTTGCACCGACCATGCGCCTTCGCTCCAGCCAGGTAGCCGCTGCGGCTTGCCTGCGCCGCGCACGAGGATCGCCAGCGGCGACGCGTGCCCCGGCTCGATCGACGCGCCCGGGACCGCGTCTCGCAATCGCGCGATCCATTCGGCGCGCTGCGCTTCGCGCGCGTCGGCGGGTTCGATGGCGTGCTCGATCCGGAGCGCGACGGCGGGGGCCTCGACGCCGCACCGCAAGAACGATCGCGCTCCCGCCACGCCGAGCGATCGCTCCAGGGCGTCGCGAAGCCACGGCGGCGTCGACTCGACCACGGCGCTCTCGAGGAGCAAGCGCCCGCGATCCGGAGCGGCGCCCGCCTGGGCGTTTGCATTGGCTTCGGCGCCTGCGCTTTCGGCTGCGTCTTCGCTCGCGCCAGCGTGTGCGTTCGCGTCCGCGACCGGGCCTGCGTTCGCGCCAGCGCGCAGAGCGGCGGCCTCCTCGGAGACCCTCCGGAGCACCGCGTTAGCGAACGCCGCGACGCGAGGCCCGCGCGCGTTCCGCACGGCTTGCACCGCCTCGTTCACGGCCGCGAACGCGGGCACGCGCATGAAGAAGAGCTGGTACGCCGCGAGCGTCATGAACGCGCGAACGTGCGGATCGAGCTTGGCGGTGCCGCGCGGCGCGAACCGCGCGAGCTGCGTGTCGAGCCACGGTGTCACGCGGAGCGTGCCGTAGACGAGCTCCGTGGCGAGCCCGCGATCGCGCGCGTCGAGCTGCACGGCGCGTCCGAGCTCGGCCTCGAGCGCGGCGGCGGCGAAGGCGCGTTCCTTTTCGACCCGCACGAGGACGCGCGCGGCCACGTCTCGCGCGTTCATACGCGGCCCCGGCGAGGCCGACGGCGATGAAGGCACCGATGACGGCGCCGACTTCGATGCGGGTCGATCACGACATCAGCTCGCGCACCTGGGTCACGATGACGTCCCAGCGGCGTTCGACGTCGTTCTTGAACGCGACGAGCATCAGCAACATCAAGACGACCATCCCCGCGAGGCTCGCCACTTCGCGGATCCGGAGCGGCAGCGGCTTGCGCCGGGCTGCCTCGAAGAGGAAGAAGAGGAGGTGCCCGCCATCGAGCACGGGGATCGGCAAGAGGTTGATCATGCCGAGGTTCACCGAGATCAGCGCCATCGCCCAGACGAAGTACTCCGGTCCCTTGGCGCCCGCCTGACCTGCGATGTCGTAGAGCGTGATCGGGCCACTCACGCTCGAGAGCGAGACGCGGCCCTGCACGAGGCGGATCATCCCCACGCTGATGAACTTGATGACGCTCCGGGTCTCTTCGATGCCGCGCCGCACCGCGTAGGTGAACGGGTGAGGGTTGGGCACGAGGCGGTCTGGGGCGTTGGGCATCCAGTCGTCGGACCGGAAGACGTAGCGCTCGAAGTGCTGGCCGAACTCGTCGTCCCACTGCTCCTTGCGGAGCTGGAAGAACCCGCGCATGGCCGTGCCGTCGCGCGTCCAGGTGAGCTCGTGGCGCTTGTCGGCGCCGGCGACGAGGACGTCTTCGAGCGCGCTCCAGAGCTTTTGCGGCGAGCCGTCGAGCGTCGTGACGCGGTCGCGCGGTCGGAGCCCCGCGCGCCACTCGCTCGAGGCCTCGGGCACGTACGCGACGTACATGTCTGCGCTCTCGACGCCCGTGCGCGCCAGCACGTCGGCCGCGCGCGCCTGCGCATCGGCGGGGGCGGTGGAGCCGGCCGCCCGCGGCGTGGGCGTCAGCTGCGCGAGCCCCGGCTCGAGCACGGCGAGTTCGGCGAGGCCGCCCATGGCTTGCGGCACGTAGACGGGCCGCAGGTAGCTCACGACCACCTGGTCGCCGCGGTTCTCGGCGAGCAGATCGACGAACTCGACGAAGCGCTCGACGCGCCGGCCGTTGACGGCGGTGATCTGATCGAACGTCTGCAGCTTGGCCTGCGCCGCCGGAGACTCGGGTTGCGCGACGCCGATCACGGCGGCCGGGAACCGCGGCGCGATGCCGACCCGTCCGATGTGCTCCACGATGTCGAGCTCGCGGGTCTCGGCCTCGTCTCGCGGCGTCAGCGTGACGTCGAGGGTCTTGCCGTCGCGCTGGACGCCGAGCGTCACCGCCTTGCCGGCTCTGCGCGCGATGACCTGCTGCACTTCCGGGAAGCTCGTCACTTCGTCGCCGTCGACGCGCAAGATGCGATCGCCGGGATAGAGCTTGCCGTCGGCCGGTTTGCCCGGGATCACCTGCCCCACCGTCGGCGGAAGGAATTGCTCCACCTCGAGAAACACCGATGTGTACAGCGCGATCGGGAAGAGGAGGTTCATCGCTGGCCCGGCCAGAACGATGACGACCCGCTTCCACAGCGCTTGAGCCTCGAAGGTCCGGTGCCGATCTTCCGGCAGGATGGGTTCGCTCCGCTTGCTCTCCTCGAGCATCTTCACGAAGCCCCCGAAGGGAAGGAGGGCGACGCAGTACTCCGTCTCTTTCCCGCGGATGCGCAGGATCTTCGGCCCGAAGCCGATAGAGAACGTGAGCACCTTCACGCCAAAAATCTTGGCAAACGCGAAGTGCCCCGACTCGTGGATGAAAATCAGGGAGCTGACGAGGAGGACGAAATACAGAAGGTCCACGTCAGCGATGGTGCTCCCGGTAGGGGAAGTAGCACAGCCCGAGACGGCTCGACGACTGGACCCGTAACCCCCCGGGGGGTACATACGTAGTGTTCTGAGTGGCGTGAGTAGGGGAAAAGCAGGTGCACGAATGGTCTTCATGAAGCGCGTCTCCGACAAACGCGGCTCCAACAATCGCCCGCGTTCGCTGATCGTCGCACTCGTCGCACTCGTCGCGCTCGCGTCGCCGATGGGCGCCCTCACGGCCTGCTCTTCGTCTTCGGGTGACACGCCTGGAACGACCGCGTCTGCGACGACGCCCGGCCCGAGCACCAACGCGTCGAACTGTCCGACGTGGACCGGAGCGCTCGACGCCTACGGGGGCGCCGATATCGAGCGCAAGGGTGCGTCGGGTGCCTTGACGTTCGTGTTGACGAGCATCATGCCCGCTCCGCCGGCAACCGGCACCTTGACCTGGACACTCAAGATCCTCGACGCCAGCGGTCAACCCGTCAAAGACGCAACCATGACGAGCATCAAGACGTGGATGCCCGTGCACGGGCATGGGTCGGGGGCCGTTCCGGTGGCGTCGAACAATGGCGACGGCACGTACACGATCGACAACGTGTATCTCTACATGGCCGGCGTCTGGCAGGTGACCTTCGACGTGAAGTCGGGCGCGACCACCGACAGCGCGATGTTCTCCTTCTGCCTCGGCACCTGAGGGGCCATCAGTGGCCGGCGTCGCTCGTGGCGTTCTGCCCGGCGCACGTCACCGGCACCTCTTCGGCGCGCGGCGTGGGTGCGTTGACGTTGAACGTCACGGTCGAGACGCAGGTCATCGGGACGCCCGGTGTCTGCACGCTGTCGGTGAAGCCACCGGTCGCCGCGGCGGGCGTCCACTCGAGGGAGGTGGCGACGCCGCCATCGACCGGGTTTGGCAGGGCCACCGTGAGCGTGGGCATCTGAGCCACCACGGCCGGGTCGAGGTCGTGCGTGGCCACGAGATCGTTGAGGACGTCGAGGCCGATCGGCTGCATGTGCACGGTCAGCGTCACGCGGTCAGGCATCTCCGACAGAACGGAGTCGCCCGCGTTCTTCGTGTTCGGGTAGAGGCGCTCGCGATGGGTGTAGCTCGGCATCGTCCGGTCGCCCGAGACGGCCTGGAGCTCGTTGCCCGCCGCGCACGCCGCGTTCCAGAACATGTCGACCGGGTTGTTCATCGCGTCGAACATCTGGTCGCGTAGCACCCAGAGATCCGTATCGTTGGGGTCGCTGCCCACGGGCGTGCCGGGCTGCACCTGGCCGCTCGCATAGAACTGCGAGCCGTTCTTGTACGCGACGACCTCGGCCCACACGCGCCGGTCCTGCGCGGAGCCGCTCGGCCAGGCGTGACCCGCTCCCACGTCGTCGAGGAGGACGCGAACGCCTCCGCGCGCGTTCACGCAGAGGGCGCCCTGGAGCGTGTTCGCCAGCGCCGACTCGACCGTCGCTTGCTGGTGGGCCGGCGTCACCGGGAACGCCGGGTCGAACGCGATGTCGACGCCGGGAAAGTCGTGGGAATGATACGTCCGGAGCGGGCCCTTGGGCGCGATCGGCACGAGGGTCGGGCTCGAAGCCATGTGGCAGGTGCCGTTGAAGGCGCACGTCGGGGTGGGCACGAAGATGGAGCTCGACCACTCCTGAAAGGTCCGTTCGATGTGTCCGCCGGCGGGCGTCACGATGTCGTGACACGTGCCGCACATCTTCGCGCTGTCGAGCTGCTGGCTGTCGAGCAGCGAAGAGTACGCGGAAGCATGAAAGGCGTTGGCCTGGGCCGGCGGGTCCTTGAGCGGCCCTCGAATGACGAGATCGCCTGCAACACCCACGTCGCCATTGGCGTGGCTGGCGCCGACCGAGTCGATGCTATGGCAGAAAAAGCAAGTGACGCTCTTCTCGTAGGCGGGCAGGGAGGCCAGATTCAGCCCGTTGGTCGTCTTGCCGTCGAGCACGGCCACGGGCGCGTGGCACTTGACGCAAAAGGTCCCGAGTTTGCCCCCGGTCTCTCGTTGTCCGCGAGCGTTCATCGCGAGAAAGACCGGGTCGTCCGACGCATAGGCGTGCATGCTCGTCGCCCAGTCCAGGTAGTGGCTCGGGTGGCACATCTGGCACGCCTGCGGATTGCGGAGGCTCTCGGCCGTCGCCGTCGGCTTGACAGCCGGGGCGGAGCCCGAGCTGCAGCCCAGCGGCTCGCCGAGCCCGGCCGACACGCCCGCGACGAGAACGACCTGGATCCAGCGGCGCCTCACTTGGCCTTTCTCCTGCGCCGTAGCGCACCTCCTAGGACAGCGAGTCCCGCTCCCAAGGCGGCCGCGCCGTCGCCGCTGCTACCGACCACGTCGCACGAGCACGACGAAGACGACGAGCTTGCCGGTCCCCTGGACGCGTCGCTTGCGAGCGTCGCGTCGCCGACCGAGCCGGGACCCCCGTCGCCGGATGATGACCCGGCGTCCGTCTCGCACGTGTACAGTAAGCAGAACATTTCGTAAGGACCGGAGCACTGTGAAGAGTTATCGCTCTGCATGCACGCGGCCCCCATCGGGTTGGACGCGCAGGCGATCGGCCCCGTGAGATCGCCGATGAGGCGAAGCTTCGGAACGAAGGTCTTTCCGTCGTCGGTCGACACGCCTGCAATGAACCCGTATTTCGCGGCCGAGCAGGCCCAGAGCTCCGAGCCCCGCGTCGCGAGACACTGGATATCGACCGTCGAAGTTTGCTTGAAGTTGAGATCGGAGGTTTGCGCGACCCAGAGTCCGTCGGCCTCGCTCCCGACGTAAACCTTCGATCCATCTGGCGAGAGCGCGAACCCGAGCATCTCCCCGACGTAGAGCTGGATGCTGCTCCCCGGATTGACCACGAAGGTCTTGCCGGCCGTGAACGTGGGCGCCCCTCCGTTCGCGCCGAGCGTCACGACCGTGAGGCGCGACACGCCGCCCGTGACCACACTGCGCGAGCGGATGTAGACGCGATCGGCGTTCGTGGGATCGACGGCGCTGACGTAGATCGAGTCTTCCTGGTTTGGATCGAACTGGGCGGGCGGCAAGACGTATTCAGCCCACGGGGCCCCCGCGTCTGCCTTGTTCATGACGAAGAGCGAAGCCGTCTCGGCGGAGCCGAAGTTCCGGGTGCCCGAAACATAGATCCGATTCGGGTCGGCCTTGGACACTTCGACCGTCGTGACGGTGACCGCTGGATCGATCGGCACGCCGATGGGGCTCCAGGTCGCGCCGTTGTCGTTCGTCTCGAAGACCTGCTCGTAGGGCTGGCTCAGGCCCCCGTCGGTTGGCATGGAGAAGGTCGCCGTCAACGCGACCTCGCTGCTCGGATCGTCCGGCCGCACGGCGAGGTCGACGATGACCTGCCCAGCCAGCGCACCGCCGATGCAGTTCCAGTTGCATCCGACGTCAGGAGACACGTTGAGGCCAAACGGACCGCCGACGCTGAGCGCGCTGTTCTTCGTCATGCCGATCGGTGGATCGGCGAGCGAACTCGATGTGCTGATGCCGAGCGCGTCCTCGCAGACGAAGCTCCACGTCGCCCCGTTGTCGTGCGACGGCAAAATTCCGTACGTGGTTCGCAAGACGATCAGGTTGGGATCCGTTGGCGAAAAGATCAGCTGATCCGATTGCGGGAAGCGACCGTTGGCCGCGGCCGGGAGAGCGAAAAGAAGAACCGCTCCGGCGGCGAGGCCTACGAGAATGGGCGTGCGCACCGGTCGCAGCCTAGCTGCGTCGCCACCGCGCGGCCACCCATCCCGCTCGAACCTCGTCCATCAACGCGCGACGCCTCCGGGCCCGACACGCCCGCGACGACAACGACCTGGATCCAGCGGCGCCTCACCTGGCCTTTCTCCTGCGCCGCAACGCACCTCCCAGGAGAGCCAGGCCCGCACCGAAGGCGGCCGCGCCGTCACCGCCGCTGCCGACCATGTCGCACGAGCACGACGACGACGATTTTGCCGTCTCGCACGCGTTCTGTTGGCAGAACATTTCGTAAGGACCGGAGCACTGTGAAGAGTTATCGCTCTGCATGCACGCGGCCCCCATCGGGTTGGACGCGCAGGCGATCGGCCCCGTGAGATCGCCGATGAGGCGAAGCTTCGGAACGAAGGTCTTTCCGTCGTCGGTCGACACGCCTGCAATGAACCCGTATTTCGCGGCCGAGCAGGCCCAGAGCTCCGAGCCCCGCGTCGCGAGACACTGGATATCGACCGTCGAAGTTTGCTTGAAGTTGAGATCGGAGGTTTGCGCGACCCAGAGTCCGTCGGCCTCGCTCCCGACGTAAACCTTCGATCCATCTGGCGAGAGCGCGAACCCGAGCATCTCCCCGACGTAGAGCTGGATGCTGCTCCCCGGATTGACCACGAAGGTCTTGCCGGCCGTGAACGTGGGCGCCCCTCCGTTCGCGCCGAGCGTCACGACCGTGAGGCGCGACACGCCGCCCGTGACCACACTGCGCGAGCGGATGTAGACGCGATCGGCGTTCGTGGGATCGACGGCGCTGACGTAGATCGAGTCTTCCTGGTTTGGATCGAACTGGGCGGGCGGCAAGACGTATTCAGCCCACGGGGCCCCCGCGTCTGCCTTGTTCATGACGAAGAGCGAAGCCGTCTCGGCGGAGCCGAAGTTCCGGGTGCCCGAAACATAGATCCGATTCGGGTCGGCCTTGGACACTTCGACCGTCGTGACGGTGACCGCTGGATCGATCGGCACGCCGATGGGGCTCCAGGTCGCGCCGTTGTCGTTCGTCTCGAAGACCTGCTCGTAGGGCTGGCTCAGGCCCCCGTCGGTTGGCATGGAGAAGGTCGCCGTCAACGCGACCTCGCTGCTCGGATCGTCCGGCCGCACGGCGAGGTCGACGATGACCTGCCCAGCCAGCGCACCGCCGATGCAGTTCCAGTTGCATCCGACGTCAGGAGACACGTTGAGGCCAAACGGACCGCCGACGCTGAGCGCGCTGTTCTTCGTCATGCCGATCGGTGGATCGGCGAGCGAACTCGATGTGCTGATGCCGAGCGCGTCCTCGCAGACGAAGCTCCACGTCGCCCCGTTGTCGTGCGACGGCAAAATTCCGTACGTGGTTCGCAAGACGATCAGGTTGGGATCCGTTGGCGAAAAGATCAGCTGATCCGATTGCGGGAAGCGACCGTTGGCCGCGGCCGGGAGAGCGAAAAGAAGAACCGCTCCGGCGGCGAGGCCTACGAGAATGGGCGTGCGCACCGGTCGCAGCCTAGCTGCGTCGCCACCGCGCGGCCACCCATCCCGCT
>OBLW0100000034.1_pt1 | contig 96948 bp, 87 predicted proteins | sample 1520161 | NCBI WGS metagenome assembly OBLW01 (sample SAMEA3539309, study PRJEB22396) | soil metagenome | biome: tundra; feature: field; material: soil | place: USA | collected 2010-05 | depth 0.15 m
CAAACTAGGGGCCAACAAAAGGATGGAACTCTGGGTGTTGGGTTGGTGGTGCGCCGCCCGGCTGCTTCCGAGCTCGCCGGAATATTGTGAAGGCTATTCCAGCGGCTCCGGATGCAAACTCAAGTCCTTCTCCCCGGCCGCCTTCTTCTCCGCGTACTTCTTCATCCAAGCTTCCCAACTCTTACCGGCGGCGGTGTCGCGCCCCGAAAACGCCAGCGCCCCAATCTCCGCATACGACACCGCAACCTTCTCGTTCGAATTCTTCGGATAAAGCCGAACGACAGACTCCTTCAGCGAAGCGCCCGACCTCCGGTCGAACAAATAACCCTCGATCTTCGACCCATCCTTGCGCGTGATGGTCACGTCCCCGCGATAATCGAAAGCCTTCTCCAAGGCGACCCGAAGTTCTTCTTCTCCGGCGAGCTCAGGGATCCACCCTTCCAGTCGCTCATGCGCCGTCCCCGGCGCAACTTCGAGGGCGTCCGGATTGATCGCGTTCGCGTGCGGCGGTGTTGCCGCCGGAGATGCATGATCGATATGCCCGCCTTCTTTACCTGTCATAAATTTTCTCTTTGGAATCGACTAAAGAATTGTCATCCTGAGCGAAGCGGCGGCAAGCGAAGCGCAGCCGCCGCGCAGTCGAAGGATCTCGTGCTCGCTGGACGCTACCACCGGCTCACCAGGGAATTTTCTTCTACGCGCGCGTTTCCTGCAAAGACTCGTTGGGCGTAGCGATCTGCACCAGCGGATGCACCGCCGCCGTCGGCTCCTCGAGCATCCGCAGCGCCTCTGCATCGCGATACCGCGGGAACAGCGTCCCCTTCACCGTCGCCAAGAATCCGCCCAGCGAACTGAACGTTGCATGCACCGCCGACGCCTCATACCCGCTGTGCACCATGCAATTCGCGCACGCCGGATTCCCCGACTCCGTCCCGTACTTGCTCCACTCAGTAGTGGCCAGCAACTCGGCGAAAGTCTCCGCATACCCGTCCTGCAGCAGATAGCACGGCTTCTGCCACCCGAAAATATTATAGGTCGGCATGCCCCAAGGCGTACAGGGATACGTTCGCTTCCCCATCAGAAATTCCAAAAACAGCGGCGACAGGTTGAACTGCCATTCCTTCTTGCGGTTCGACAAAATCGCCCGGAACATCCGCCGCGTGCGTGCCCGTCCCAAAAAGTGCTTCTGATCCGGAGCCTTGTCATACGAGTAGCCGGGCGAAAGCATCATGCCTTCCACGCCCAGCTCCATCATCTCGTCAAAGAACGCGCGCACCGACTTCGGATTGGCCCCGTCAAACAGCGTCGTATTGGTCGTCACGCGGAACCCGCGCTTCAGTACCTCGCGAACCGCGTCGACCGCTATGTCGTATCCTCCGTCGCGGCACACCGCCAGGTCATGCTCTTCCCGCTGCCCATCCAGATGCACGCTGAAGGTCAAATACTTGCTCGGCTTAAACAGGTCGATCTTTTCTTTCAGCAGCAGTGCATTGGTGCACAGATAGATATATTTCTTCCGCGCCACCAGTCCCTCGATGATCTCCCCGATCTGCGGATGCATCAGCGGCTCCCCGCCCGGGATTGACACCATGGGCGCGCCGCACTCCTCCACCGCCCGGAAACACTCCTCAGGCGTGAGGTCCTTCTTCAAAATGTGCGCCGGATACTGAATCTTCCCGCATCCCGCGCAAGCCAGGTTGCACCGGAACAGCGGCTCCAGCATGAGCACCAACGGATATTGCTTCCGGCCGGCGAGCTTCTGCCGCAGCACATAGCTCGATACGGTCCACATCTGTGACACAGGAACTGGCATGAATGGGGGAACCCCTTGTGCCTATATTTTATCAGGATTGCACCCCAAACGCCTCGCCGTACCCCGAACCGAAGGTGACCATGTGGGGGACAGTGCCTATGCGGGGACAGCCGCCCCCGCCTGTCCGCCCCGAGCCCACTCGGCTGCCCCTCCCCAAACTCTCTGCAACCCAGCCGCTCCACCCCTCCTCTAAAGGACATGCTCCTCCGCTCCGTCCTCCCCGCGAAACGGCGCTTGTCCCCTCCCCCGAAACCGGATACGCTTAATCTCGGTCGTCTGTATGTTTAGCCCTCACCCCAACCTGGCCGACGAAGTAAACCGCGGCATCATCCGCTCGGAAATCGAAGGCGGCGTCTTTCTCAACGACCTTCCTCCATCGACCGTCCTGCAAATTCAGACTCTGCACCATTGCTACACCGCCGTGCTCCTGGGCGGCAGCGAAGCGCTTCTTTCCGGCCATCCGGAGTTCTGCCCTGAGCCCGTGCAGGTCGCCATCTCCGGCTCGACCTGGGGAGGCTCCATGCTCAAGCTGCAATACGTCGGACGCGGCATGCACCTCGAGTTCCGCCACCCCGAATATGCCACCCCCATCATCACTTCTCCCATCCAGGAAATCCGCGACAAAATTCAATTCCCCGTCCTCGAACTCGACTCCCACCCCCACGGCGCCCACTCGTAGACTCCCTTGTTAACCTGAGCAGCTTTGTCATCCTGAGCGCAGCGAAGGACCTATGCAATTTGCTCCCAGCTCCTGCTGCCTCTGTGTCCCCAGTGACCTCTGTGGTTAAGGGTTTTCGAACTGCTTCCCATTTGACTTTGCCCTTCCGCACCCACTACCATTCCGGCGAGCGGCCGGATTAGGCTTCGAACCATGCCCTTGAAGATAGACACTCGCGAAGTTGCCCACGTCACCATCCTCGACATCCATGGCCGCATCGTCCTCGGGGATGAAATCGGCGATCTCCGCGATGCCGTCCGCGCCCTCGTCGCCGAAGGCAAGAAGAAGATCATTCTCAACCTCGCCGGCGTCGATTACATCGACAGCTCCGGCGTGGGAGAGCTCGTCGGCAGCTTCACCACCGTCCGCAACGCCGGCGGCGAACTCAAACTCCTCAACCTCACCCAAAAAGTCCACGACGTCCTCCACGTCACCAAGCTCTACACCGTCTTCGACATCAAAGACGACGAATTCACTGCTGTGCGTTCCTTCGACTACTTCTTCGCCAAGTAAACAAGCAGGAGTGATTCTTGTCATTCCGAGCGCAGCGAGGAACCTGCTTTTCCCCGTCCGAGAACCGCTCTCGACAATAATCGCCCCTCCCCACTGCTCAAGATTCGCTGTACTATTCAAAGGAACCGCATGGGCCACGCAAGTTGCTTGGGTGAGGAGTCGCGCCGCTCATGGACAGCAGTACCGATCACCGCTCGCCACAACAAAAAACCGCCAGAGAATTAATCTGGACGTCCAACCATTCTTTCCATGGATGGACCTGCTCCCAGTGCGAATGGAATTCCCCGATCCCCACGCTGCTGAACGATCCCGAAGCCAAGACCGCCTTCGACCGCCTGGCAGCAGGCAAATTCCGCGACCACAAGTGCGCCGACCACCTCTCGCGCCTGGGTTCTGCCGACGACGCCGACAGCTTTACTCCCCGCATCCGCAAGTTAGTGACCCAGGGCTTCAAGCCCAAAGACGCCGTCGAACTCTTCCTGCAGGAAATCGCTCTGGAGTACCGGAATCAGCCCAAGGTCCTGGCCCAGGCCAAAGCCGACGGCGAAGACTTCCTCCGCCGCGTCCGCGCGGGGCTGATCTAGAACGCATTCTTCGTAATCTTTGGTCAACGCTCCGGGGACAGTAAGGGAACGCTTAGTCGGTAGGCTTCTTTTTCGGCGACCCTTGCCGCCGCGCAAGTTTCGCGCATTTCACGCACTCGCACGGATAGTCGGGATCGTCCGACATCGTGACGTGGTTGCATCGCGCGCACCGGTATCCGTCCGGACTCCCGGTCATCGCCTTGAATCCCACACCTTCAACGCAATACGGGCATCGAGTAGTTTGAGGCATATCCTCGTCTCGCACTGCCGTGCGGTCTTGATCGCCCGAACACTCGGTGTCTCTTGCGGGCCGGGTGTCACCCGACACCTTATCGCAGCTCCGTTGATCAAGCCCTCATACTGCTCTTCCTGTAGACAACGGTTCTTCCAGCTCGGCGGAAAACTTGCATCCTTCTAATTTGCAATCCCCATCTCCCTCAATATGTACGCGTAGTCAAACGACGCTTCCTTCAACCGGTCGTATCTTCCCGAAGCGCCGCCATGTCCTGCCGGACTCAGGTTCGTCTTCAGGATCAAAGTATTGTGGTCCGTTCTCAGCGCCCGCATCTTCGCCACATACTTTGCCGGCTCCCAATACATCACCTGGCTGTCGTTGAACGATGTCTTCACCAGCATGTCCGGATAGTTCTTCGCTTCGACGTTGTCGTAAGGCGAATAGGTAACCATGTAATCGAACGCCGCCTTTTCCTTCGGATTCCCCCACTCCTCAAACTCTCCGACCGTCAGCGGCAACGATTCATCCAGCATGGTATTCATCACATCCACAAAGGGAACTCCTACCAGCGCCGCCTTAAACAGATCGGGACGCAGATTCAAAACCGCCCCCATCAGCAATCCGCCCGCGCTGCGCCCTTCGATCACCAGCCGGTTCTTCGAGCCATAGCCCCGCTTCACCAGATCTTCCGCACACGAAATAAAATCCGTGAACGTCGTTTTCTTGTTCATCATGCGCCCCGCGTCGTGCCAGGCCTTCCCCATCTCGCCGCCGCCGCGGATGTGCGCCACCGCCGCCACCACTCCCCGATCGACCATGCTGAAAACATTCGAATTGAAAGACATGTCGATCGAGAGCCCATACGATCCATACCCATACAAATACATCGCTCCCGTGCCGTCGAGCTTCGCGCCTTTCAGGTGCAACACCGAAATCGGAATCTTCACTCCATCCGCCGCCACCGCATAAATCTGCTCCACCTGATACTTTTTCGCGTCGTATCCTCCCGGCACTTCCTTCTGCTTCAGCAGCGTCGAAGTTGCCTTCTCCATGTCATACGCAAACACCGACGCCGGGGTAATCGGCGATTGATACCCATAGCGAAACTCGGTCGTGTCATAAACGCGATTGATGTACGAATATGCAGCGTAGGCCGGCTCCGGAAACGCAATCCGCTGCGACTTCCCATTGCGCAAGTCGATGACTCGAATCTGCGGCAGCCCGGTCTCGCGCTCGTACATCACGCAGAAATTCTTGAAGAGATCCATGTCGTCCAGCATGATGTCGGGGTTCTGCGCCATCACCTCGTGCCAGTTCTTGCTGCCCGGATCGTCCACCGGAGCCCGCACCAGCCGGAAATTTCGCCCCGTGTCATTCACGCGAATATAGAAAGAGTCGGCATTGTGGTCCGGGTAATACTCCACGCCCTGCTTCCGCGGCTCCAGTACCTTGAACTCCGCCGTCGGATCGCTCGCCGGAATGTACCGCGCTTCGCTCGTCGTATGGCTCGCCGACGTCAAAAAGATGTAGGCCTGGCTTCGCGTCTTCGCGGCCTCTATTTCGAAGCGCTCATCTTTCTCCTCGTACACTACCGGATCTTCTCCCGCCATCCCCGCTGTATGCCGGTACATCCGGTACTGCCGCTTTGAAACCGCATCCTCCTGGGTATAGAAAATCGTCTTGTTATCGTTGGCCCAAACCACCGACCCTACGCGCTCCGCATGATCGCCCAGCGTCTGCCCCGTCCGCAGATCCTTCACCGCCAGCGTGAATTGCCGGAAGCCCGTGTTGTCGTACGCATACGCCAGCAGATTCCCGTCCGGACTCACCGCAAACGCCGCCACGCTCATGAACGCCTGTCCCTTGGCCAGTTCATTGATATCGAGCAATACTTCTTCCGGCGCGTCCATGCTGCTTTTTCTGCGGCAGCGGATCCCATACTGCTTCCCCGCCTCCGTCCGCACGTAATAGAAGTATTCTCCCTCGCGATACGGCACCTCGACGTCGGTCTCCTTGATCCGCCCCAGCATTTCGTCGTACAGCTTCTTTTGAAACCCTTCGGTCGGCTTCATCACCGCGTCGGTATAAGCGTTCTCCGCCTCCAGATACGCCCGCACCTCCGGATTCGGCTTGTCCCGCAGCCAGAAATAGTTGTCCACCATCTTGTGTCCATTGACTTCGGACACATGCGGAACCTTCTTTGCCACAGGCGGACTGGGCAGCGTCCCGCTGTCCGCCGCCGTCAAAACCATCACCGATCCCAACACGACAGCGCTAACCTGCATTCGACGCATGAAGCTCTGATTCATGATTCCCCCAAGAATGTGAACTAAAATTTCGTAAGCAGAAGAATCCCGCCCGGGTCTCCCATTTTTCGCGTCCTCTGCGAGAAGACGGAGTCCTCAACAAGCGCACGATACTCCGCCCCCACCCCGAATTGCAACGTCGCAGACCGATGTGGGGACAGCCGCCCTCGGCTGTCCGTTGGTCGCAGCTCGACAGTTTTGTCGGGGATCGAAAAACCGGGTGCTCCGTTTCTCGCGTTCTTTGCGAGAAGCGGGGATTTTTGAAGCGTGTTTCGAGGAACCACACTAGTAAACACCACGCCCCGGAGCGGCCCTTCATCCCACTAGCCCCTTAGCTCGTGGATCATCATCCCACTAGAGACAGCGCAGCCAGTCAAGAACAGACAGTCGCGCTCCACACCCCATAACTATCTAGATTCCGCCACCTCCTCACCCTGCCAATTTATGTCATTCATGACATTAAGGTGCTCGATACCGCTGGTTTTCCTTGCCATCTGCAAGCGAGGATTTTGAGGCTCTCATTGAAGACAAACACCTTGCGGCGGCGAGTCGACTCGACAACTGGGTCCAGGCTCGTGGCCAAGAGCGTGCAATAGAAAGCGCAGGCGTCCGAACCGGGCCGCAAGATACACCAAGGGAGAAAGTCCTCAAAATGCGCAAACAAAAGGGTTTTTCACTGATCGAGCTGCTGATCGTGGTTGCCATCATCCTGATCATTGCAGCGATCGCGATTCCGAACCTGTTGCGCGCCCGTATGGCGGCCAACGAGTCGTCTGCTGTCGCGTCACTCCGTACCATCAACACTGCTGAAGTTACCTACAACACCGGTTATCCGACGGTCGGCTATGCTCCGGCTCTGGTCAACCTGGGTGGTGCGTTGGGCGCGGCTTGCGTGCCGAGCTCGACCACAGCTTGCTTGGTTGACTCCGTCCTCGCCAACAACGGTAACCCCGCTGGCGGCGGCAAGAGTGGCTACCAGTTCACCACGGGCGCTGGCACAGTGGTCAGCGGCGTGAACGCGGGATACACGGTGAAGGGCGTTCCGAACACGGTCAACCAGACCGGTATCCGTGGCTTCTGCGCCGAGGAAGATGCAGTGGTTCGCGTCGACCCAGCGGGCGTTTGCTCCGCGACTGAAGCGGGCATCCTCGTATTCAATCCGCTCAACCAGTAATGAGCGTTTGATCTGGCGAAGTACTCGGGGAGAGTACAAGACATGGGAGCAGCGAACGAAAGTTCGCTGCTCTTTGCTTTTCCCGATTCGAAGTGTAAGTGGAGATTAAGTCCTAGGCTGGAACAGCAATCATCGCGACCCGCACGCTTGGACGACACCGATTCGTCTCCTGGAGAGCAAGCCGAACACCTGGAACCAGAACAGTAAACAGCTTGTTCGAGATAGGCCGGTCCATCCCACCAGACATTCCCGAATCCAAGCGATGGTCCCACTTTGACTTGAGCCAGAGAGCTGGGACAAGCTCTCTGGGACCACCACCCGTAACGATCTTGATTCCCCCATCGACCCGAACCACGAAAGAAAAGGCGGCCGTAAGGTCGCCTCGGAAGGCCAGGAGGTAAGAGCTAAGAGCTACTTTTTCCCCCTCAGCATCTCCACCACTCGCTCATAATCATCCACCGTGTGATACTCGATCACGATCTTCCCCTTACCCTTCCGGTCGCGGATCCGCACCCGCACCCCCAGCATCCGCTCCAACTCCAGCTGCGCCGCCCGCACATTCGGATCCACCCACCGCGCGGTGCCAGCTTTCTTGACCACCTGCCCCGGCATCCCCGGCACCGGATCGAGTAGCCCGGTCATGCGCATAATCAAGGTTTCGACCTGGTCCAGAGTCATGTGCTTCTTCACGATGTAGTCGGCCGTCTTCTGGATCAGGTCCGGATCCTCCAGCTTCAACAACTCCCGCGCCTCCGAGAATCCAATCTGCTTATGCGCCAGTTGCTCCATCACCATCACCGGCAACTTAAGGAGCCGCATGTAATTCGACACCGACTCGCGCGACAGCCCGACCCGTTCCCCAATCTGCGCCTGCGTGAGAGAAAATTCTTTGCTCAACACGCGGAATGCTTCCGCCTGTTCCAGCGCACTCAAGTCTTCGCGTTGCAGGTTTTCGATGATCGTCATCTCCGCTGCCTGCTGCAGCGAAACCCGCCGAACGAGCGCCGGAATCTGCGTTTTGCCGGCCTTCCTCGAGGCATGCAGCCGCCGCTCGCCGAGGATCAGGATGTAGCGTCCATCCTCATCCGACGGGCGCACCATGATGGGCTGCACCACGCCGTTCGCCCGGATCGAATCCGACAACTCCTCCAGCTTCTCGTCATCTTCCACATACCGCGTCTGAAACGGATTCTTGTCGATGTCCGCAATCGCCAGGTTGACGACGAGATTCCCCGGCATCCGCGACTCCGCCTGCGCATGAAGCGTAATGGTCTCGTCGGAAGCAGTCGGGTCAGAATATGTCGGGACTGCCGTCGCCGCCGCATCGTCAACAACTGCCTGAATTGTCCCTGCGAAGGCTTCTCCCACAGGGTTCTCGCTCGATGCTTTGTCATTCCGAACGAAGTGAGGAACCTGCTGTTTGCCCCCAGCGCCACTGCTCTGAGCCGGAGCACCCGGCACCACCCGCGGCCCCGGCAGCAACGACTCCAGCCCCCGCCCCAAAGCCCGCCGCTTCTCCACCTTCTCTTTATCCCGCCCCGCTGTATTCTCCGCCGCACTAGTAGTCATCAGTGTTTTCCCTCAAATCTCGCTGTGTCGCTCACATCCAACGCTTGTCATCCTGAGGCGCCGTTCTTTGGCGCCGAAGGACCTATGCACTTCCCCACGCTATATCGATACTCGTCAATGTAATATATCGATGACTATCAATCTACGAAATGGACTGCGGCCTCAAGCCGTCTTATCCATCTCCTCGACTGTTGCCCGGGCGCCCTCTGTGTCCCCAGTGTCCTCTGTGGTTCGGCCCTGGTCTGAAGGCTGAGAGCTGACAGCTGCCGGCTGTCGTTCGATAATCTCCTTCGCCAGCCGTATATAACTCTCCGCCCCCTTCGACCGCGGATCGTATACCAGCGCCGCCTTCCCATGGCTCGGCGCCTCTGCCAGCCGTATGTTCCGAGGCACCGTAGTGCGACAGAGCTTCTCGCCAAAATAATTCTTCAGCTCAGTCATCACCTGCTGCGCCAGGTTGGTGCGCTCATCAAACATGGTGAGCACCACGCCCTCGATCCCCAACTCAGGGTTGAGCCCCGCGCGAATCCGCTCAATCGTATCGAGCAATTCGCTGATGCCCTCGAGAGCAAAGTACTCGCCCTGCATCGGAATCAGCACGGCATCCGCTGCGACCAGCGCGTTGAGCGTCAGCAGATCCAGCGCCGGCGGACAGTCCAGCACGATGAACTGAAAGCGATCCCGCAAAGGCGCCAGCGCTTCGCGCATACGAAACTCGCGCCCCTCTGCGCCTACCAGTTCAATGTTTGCGCCGATGAGATTCTTGTGCGCAGGAATTAGCCAGAGCTGTTCGAGTTCTGTGGTGAGCAGCGCCTCCTCCGCGGTGGCGTCGCCCATCAGCAGATGGTAGGAGCTGACGCGGTCAGGATCCTTCACGAACCCCAAGCCGCTGGTGGCGTTTGACTGCGGATCGCAGTCGACCAACAGCGTGTTCACTTCAGCAGCCGCAAAGGATGCGGCCAGGTTGATGGCAGTCGTAGTCTTACCCACGCCGCCCTTCTGATTGGCAACAGCGATTACACGTCCCATGAGATTGTCAGGAGAAGCAGAGCTACAGCGCAGCATAGTCTGCCAAGCATTTCAAATGCAACGACGATTTGCTGTGCATGCGGTGAATTTGTGTGCAAAACGCGTCCAATGTTCCTGCAGGAACGTTCTTCACATTCTGCACAGGTCTTAGCGCGATCCGAACGGCGCAGATGGCGACCACAAAATGGAGAAGTGTTCCTGCCGGAACATCCCGACTGTTTCGACAAGACGAAGCCAAACCTGGCACCGATCTGCCCCACGGTTAGCTTTTGTCAGGACGCTGGTTGAAAGCACACCTTGGATTACGAGGAGCCAACCCAGGCTGTCTGTGTTGCGGAAACGTTCCGGCAGGAACACTTCTCAGGGGGAAGCAGCAGAGAAATTCGGACCCAGCAGAGAATTAGAGGCGCGGCGCGGCTGCTGCGCCCTGAAGTTGGATTGCGGAATCGCAGAAGTGTTCCTGCAGGAACACTGTGGAAAACCTCCCGATTTGCCATGCGCTCCCAGAAATTTGGATTGCGATAATTGGCAAGCCAGTTGCCACTTTTGGACCACTATCAATGGTTTATTGGCCTTATCTTAGATCGGAGGATGATAATCCCATAAGGTTCGCTCCACTTGTTACATGCTTGGTCCTCTCCGGTTCGGCCACTTTGAACTGTGTGTTAATATGACCAACGGTCATATTAGTTACCGGCTTTCGTCCGCAGGTTGAAAGGGTTGGACTTTGGACGAGATTGATGTTTGTTCCACTTACGTCCTACAGTCGGGGGCATATTGGTCCATCGTACGGCTATTTTTTGCCTCGGGATGGCAGATGTTCCCACTTATGGCTAACATGATTCGTTCGCCTAATCCAGTTTGCGGGCGAAACCCACAAGCAGGATCCTAGAGCTGGATTGGGGAACTGGGACCGGGACGGACCATCTGAAGTGGGGAAGAATCGCAACGGCTTGATCGCATTGGGCGGCGCCGATGAGGAGGGCCAGGCGACCGGTTGGGGCCACCAAGGCGGCGGCGGTTGGCAGGATGTGTTCGAAGCGTTCTACGGCGCGGAGGGTGACTGTGTCGAAGGTTGCGGTGACGGATTCGGCGCGGGCGTTTTGTATATTGGTGCTTGTCAATGTAAGAGCACGAGCCACTTCGCGGAGGAAGGCGGCCTTCTTGTGATTGGACTCGATCAGGGTGAGGGAAATGTGCGGAGCCCAGAGTTTGATGGGGAGGCCGGGGAATCCGGCGCCAGAGCCTAGGTCGGCTAGGGAGTCAAAGGCTTTCACCATAGGGGACACTGAGGACACAGAGGAATTCCCGGGGAACAGATGGCGGGCGGCGAAGAGGCTTTCGCCGAAGTGGCGGGTGACGATGTCTTCGGGGTCGCGGACGGCGGTCAGGTTGATGCGCGCGTTCCAGCGGAGGAGTAGATCGATGTATGTCGATATTAGATGCAGTTGGGCGGGGGACAGGACAGCAGGTTCCTCTCCGGCTTGCGCCGGTTCGGAATGACAAGAATCTGATCCGGTTTGCGCTGGTTCGGAATGGCAAGAATCTGAGACTGCTGGCGCCGGTTCGGAATGAAAAGGACTTATCGGGACCGCAATCGGCGCGCGAAGGAAGGGCTGCAATAACTGCGCGATGCGAGCGGTGTCCATAGGGGTTAGACTCCAGATTGTAGACGGGCGCCCGGGGGTTTGGAAAAGGGCGCTGGGGCTTACAACTCGCGGCGTGCAAAAATGGGAATGGCAAAAGAGAAAGCAGGAATCGCGGCGGGCCGGTTCGGCATCCAATGCAAATATGAAGGCCAAAGGCGGCGAATTCTTTGACGAGAAATACCGGGTCGTCGCGGTGGAGAGTCAGTGTCTGACCATTCGGGGAGTGAAAAGTGGGAAGGTGCTGACGATCGTGAATCCCGACCCCGAAACCCCCCTTACCGCTACTGAATATCCGCCCGGAAAACTGATTGCGTTGACCGACCCTTCCGCTTCGCCCTTAAACTAGGGCCGACCCCGCTTCTAGCCATCACCCGCCGAATCGGGATAAGATTGTGCCGCGAACCGAAACGACACATCTGCGAAGTGCCGCGAATCGGCTATCCGTTGCGCCGTTGCTGGAAGGCAACCCACATTCATAAGCGCGCGCTTGGAAAGCCTCTGGGAGTTACACTACAGCCGCAACCAGTAAGGTGCGCCGTGAGTGAATCCCACACCCAACGCCGTCCAGTAATTTCCGTGGCCGTCCCTCCGAGGGCCGCTGGTGACCGCCAGAACCTTCAACGAGTCCTGAGCGATCTCACTCGAGACGATTCTGTCATGAAAGTTGAAGAAGGACCCACAGACGGGGAGACCGTCATCAGCGGGATGGGCGAGTTGCATCTGGAATCAATCTGCGACCGCATTTCGCGTGAATACAAGATCCAGCTCGACGTAGGTGAGCCCAAAGTGATTTACCTGGAGACCATTCGCAAGCACGCGGAAGCGGAAGGCAAGTACATACGGCAAGTGGGCGGCCGCGGCCAGTACGCCCATCTGAAGCTCAGGCTGGAGCCCCGAGAACCGGGAAGCGGGTATGAATTCGTTGACGAAATCAAAGACGGCGCAGTTCCATCGGAATTCGTGGAGCGGGTCGATCTCGGTATTCAAGAGGCCATGAAGGGTGGCGTTTTGGCGGGGCACGAAATGGTGGATGTGCGGGCTGTGTTGTATGACGGCAGCTACCATGTCGGCGACTCGAACGAAATGGCGTTCCGGATCGCCGGCTCGATGGCATTCAAAGAGGCTGCCCGCAAGGCGAGCCCCGTCGTTCTGGAGCCGGTCATGTCGGTCGAGGTGACCACGCCCGAGGATTTTGCGGGGGCGATCGTGGGCGACCTGAGTCGGCGTCGTGGATGGATTGAACGCATGGAGCATCGTGCTGGCTCGCAGGTGATCCGTGCCATCGTGCCTCTGGCCACAATGATTGGTTATGCGCCGCACATGCGATCGATCACGCAGGGCCGGGTCTCGTATTCCATGAACTTTGCGCGCTACGAGGAGGTGCCTCGTGGCTACGAGTCTGGAGGGGATGAAGCGGGTGTTACCGCGAACAAACCCAAGAGACCCCAAGCCGGGAGTAGCTTCGCAGCGGCCCCGCTGGACGAGGAGTTGGACTGATCAAGAGTTCATCGAGGCGAATCCTTTTGGGGACGCTCGCAGCAAGCACAGATCGGGCCGGCAATCGAGGCCGCACTTTCCAGTCGGGACTCAATACCCAAGTATAAGGTCCTGCTCTGGATCGAATCGGCTGGGGATTATGTAAACCGCGAGGATTGCATAGGTCCTTCGGCGCGAAAAGCTGCGCCTCAGGATGACAAGTTTGGATAGTTCGGGGGCGGAAGTCCGGTGAGGGCCTAGCCCTTGCTGCCCTGTTTCTTCTCCACCCTGGCCCACGCGTCTTTTAAGGCGACGGTTCGGTTGAACACTGGCTTGCCCGGCTTCGCGTCGGGGTCGACGCAGAAGTATCCCAGGCGTTCGAACTGATAACGGGTGCCGGCGGTGGCATTGGCCAGGGACGGCTCGACTTTCGCGTCGGCGACGATCTCTAGCGAGTTGGGATTGAGGTTGTCGAGAACATCGTGGCCCTCTTCGACGTCGCTCGGATTTTCTTTGAGGAACAGGTTCTCGTAGATGCGCACCTCCGCAGCGACCGCGTGCGACGCCGAGACCCAGTGGATCGTGGCCTTCACTTTGCGGCCGTCGGGAGTATTTCCACCGCGGGTCGCGGGATCGTAGCTGCAGTGAACTTCGACGACTTCACCCTTCTCGTTTTTCACCACGCCCGTGCAAGTAACAAGGTAGCCATAGCGCAGGCGAACCTCGCGACCCGGTGTTAGACGGAAATACTTGGGCGGAGGAACCTCGCGGAAGTCGTCCTGCTCGATGTAGAGCACGCGCGAAAAAGGAACCTTGCGGCTTCCGGCAGACGCGTCCTCTGGGTTGTTGATTGCGTCCATTTCTTCAGTCTGGCTCTCGGGATAGTTGTCGATCACGACCTTCAGCGGACGCACCACAGCCATCACGCGGAGTGCGCGCTTGTTCAGATCCTCGCGCACGAAATGTTCGAGCATGGCGAGCTCGATCGATCCCGTCGTCTTCGAGACTCCGATGGACGCGCAGAAATTGCGGATCGCTTCCGGCGTGTAGCCGCGGCGACGGATACCGCTCAGCGTCGGCATACGCGGATCGTCCCAACCGCGGACGCGCTTCTCCTGCACCAGCTGCAGCAGTTTGCGCTTGCTGAGCAGCGTGTGGGTCAGGTTGAGGCGGTCGAACTCAATTTGCTGCGACGGGAAGATGCCCAGCTGCTGGATAAACCAGTTGTAGAGCGGGCGATGGTCCTCAAACTCCAGCGTACACATGGAGTGCGTGACTTTTTCGAGCGAGTCCGACTGGCCGTGCGCGTAGTCGTACATGGGATAAATGCACCACTTGTTGCCGGTGCGGTGATGCTCGGCGTGCAGGATGCGGTACATCACGGGATCGCGCATGTTCAAGTTCGGCGAAGCCATGTCGACTTTCGCACGCAGGACGCGCGAGCCGTCGGGAAATTCTCCGGCCTTCATGCGCTGGAACAGATCGAGATTTTCTTCCACCGAGCGATTGCGATGCGGGCTGTCCTTGCCGGGCTCGGTGAGGGTGCCGCGATGTTTACGAATTTCTTCAGCGGAGAGATCGTCGACATAGGCCTTGCCATCGCGAATCAGCTTCAGTGCCCACTCGTAGAGTTGGTCGAAATAATCTGAAGCGTAGAAAAGTCCATCCCAGTGGAAGCCGAGCCACTGCACGTCGGCCATGATGGAATCGACGTATTCGGTTTCTTCCTTCTCGGGATTGGTGTCGTCGAAACGCAGGTTGGTATGGCCGGCGAATTCGTCGGCGAGGCCGAAGTCGAGGCAGATGGCCTTAGCGTGACCGATGTGGAGATAGCCATTCGGCTCGGGAGGAAAGCGGGTCTGCACGCAGCCGTTGTACTTATTGGTCTTGAGGTCTTCGAGAAAGATGTCGCGTATGAAGTTGGATGGGCGAGGCTCCGGGGCGGCGTTTGCGCCCGTGTTGGCCTCGGTATCGGACGTTTTCATAGATTCGATCTTACCGCAAAGGTTAAGACCGCCGCGCCGGAGGCGAAACTAACGCGGCCGTCGCGCTTGCCGCTGCGGGGGCGAGACGCCCCTTCGACAATCTCAGGGCAGGCTCCCGCGACAGCCGGCAGGATGCCGGCGCTACTAGAGCAACGCAGAGCGGCCTGTGATTTCCCGGGGTTTACTGCGCTCCGAGGGATGCGGTACGTTGTGCACCGGAAGTTCGTTTGCGGAGATACCGCATGAATTGCCAAGTTTGTACGACTGCGGCAATGCAGACTCCGAGCCATGCGCTGGCCACGCTGACCAGAATGGATACATTCACGATTCCCGCGAGTTGAAAGTATTTTCGCGAGTCCCGCACTGCATCCTGTAAGACCACGAACGGGTAGGCGCTGGGGGTCTTACCAACGGCTTGGATCATGTAGTTCAGAACGATCAGTGTAAGGACGGTGTGCAGCAGCTCGCTCAAGGGCGGAAACCATGTCCACTGCGGCCGTGCCAGGGTGATGGCCGATCGCAACAGCGCGGCAATGCTGAGCAAAACAATGGGAAGATAAAACGTGTGCAGCATCGGTCCGGCTTTCAGGAACGCCGCTGCGGGACCGAGGATCAACACCGGATATTGCGGCAGGAGCAGCAGCCAGATGAGACCAAAGAAACCGAATCCAAGTTCGCAGAGCGCTTTCAGCAGCGACGGTTTGCGCTCTTCGCGGCGAACAGGCGGCAACTTGAGCGGGTCCCATTTGCACTCGGCTCCCAGGTGAGCGTTCGTGCGCTCGATAATGGCAAAGACGAGCGTGACAATGCCCGCTGCGATGAACAGGCCGGACCAGAGATTCCCGAGGGTATTGGCTGCGGCTAATCCCCAGTTGCCGCCGGAGTTGGCGACGTTCACGGGGCCGACGATGAAGATGAATACTGGAACCAGAATCCAGAAGAGCACCATCTTCAAGACAAATTCGTAGATGGGGAACGGGGCGGGGCCGATCAGGTGGCGCTGGGGGCCGAGGCGGCCAGCCACCATCATAGGGCTGCCGCAGCGCTTGAGTATCTCCGACATCTCGGCCTTGTCGAGCGGGTGGCCGAGCTCGGTTTCCTTGTCGTCGATCTGGGAGCGCAGATCCTCGCCTAGCTCGGCGAGCAGGTCCTCTTGTCGGTGCGTTTTGGGCAGCCAGAAGCGGACGGCCTGCAGGTAGCGGTCGATGAGTTCCATGTTGCGGCTGGATGGATTGGTCATAACGATGCCTCTTGAAGAATTTTGTTCAGCGACTGGTTGATGTTTTGCCACTCCTCGAGTAACTGGGTCAGAGTCTGCTCGCCGACCGGGGACAGATGATAGAAGCGCTTGTTGCGCTTGTCCTCTTCGCGCCACTGGCTGACAAGTAGGCCCTGGGTTTCCAGGCGGCGCAGGAGGGGGTAGAGGGTGCCTTCATCGATGGCCAGGCCGTCATCGGCCAGGGCCTTGCGCAGGGTGTAGCCGTATTGCTCGGTCCGAAGCTGGGCCAGGACGGCGACGATCAGGCAACCGCGACGCAACTCTAACTTCAGGTTTTCGAGGACTTCTGGGACGCCTTGGGTACCGTTCGTCATATAGTATGTGACATACACTGTATGAGACACAGTATCAGTTGTCAAGAGCTATTTCGAAGAACGTTGGAATTTCGAGGTGCGTGGATCAGACCCCGGCGGACACAACTTGTCCGGGAGCAGCGCTAAGTGATTTCCGCTGAGCGAGTTGGCGCCGAAAATGAACATGCCTCCAGCGCGTCATCTCCACCAGCGGCCTCCAGACCGGATTCACGAGGTCGTGTTTGATCAGCAGGTGCCAGAAGCGGTTGGAGCGCTTGTAGAGGTAGGACATCGCGAGGTAGAGCGGGATCGCCTGAAATTGCTCGGGGCGCCGGCGCCAGATGGACGCGTGCGAGAAGAGGCGCTGGTAGATCCAGGCATATCCCTGCTCAAGTTCCTGAGGAGTCATGTGCTTCGGTTGAAAGACCGCGTGACCGGTATCGTAGAGCGTCCAGTCGCGGTGGAGGATGCGGCCTTGCGCTTCCATCTGATGGAACAGCGGCGTCGCCGGATACGGCGTGAGGATGTGGAAGGTGGCGCACTCCAGGCGATTCTCTTCGATCCATTCCGCGGTGCGAGCGAAGGAATCTTTGCGGTCGTGATCGAAACCGAGGACGAACGATCCGTTCACCTGGATGCCGTAGTCGTGCAGGATGCGGACGCGGCGGGCGTAGTCGGAAGTCTTCGGCGTCTTCTTGTGGGAGTCGGCGAGATTGTCGTCGGAGAGCGACTCGAAGCCGATGAAAACGCCGGTACACCCGGCGAGCGCCATGTTGCGGATGAGGCTGGGATCGTCGGTGACGTCAATGGTGACGGCGGCGCTCCAGATTTTGCTGAGCGGGCGCAGCGCGGCGCAGAGCGCGTGCAGATAATCGCGACGCGAGCCGAGATTGTTGTCGACGAAGACGGCGTAGGGCTGATCGTTTTCTAGAAACTCGGAAGCCACTTGCTGCGGATGCCGCATGCGATACGGCATGCGCAGGCCGTCGGTGGCGAGATAGCAGAAGCCGCAGCGGTTGTGACATCCGCGAGTGGCGATCAGGCTGGTGGTGGTGAGAAAACTGCGGCGCGGAAGAATCGAACGCCGCGGCGGCGGATCGTCGCAGTAATCGTTCTCGTACTGGGCAACGTAGCGAGGCCGCAGGCTGTTGGTTTCGATGTCGCGCAGGATGCGGGGCCAGAGCTGCACACCATCGCCTAACGCGAGGGCGTCTGCGTGCGGTGCGCACTCGTCGGGACACGAGAGAACGTGGAGGCCTCCGAAGATTACCTTTGCGCCGCGGGCGCGGTACCAGTCGGCCAGTGCGTAAGCGCGGCGAGCGAAGGTCAGGTGCACGGTGATGCCAACCACCTGCGGCACGGGTCGGAAGGGCGGACGGCCGTCGAGCAGATTCTCGTCCCAGTAGTCGACGCGCCAGTGCGGCGGAGTGGTGGCGGCAAAGCTGCTTAGCGCTAGCGTCGGCGTGAGTACGTGCTTGCCGAAGCTGGCATTCGCGTCCTTGGGATAGAAGGGATTGATCAACAGAGCGTAGTGCGGTTCGACTGGCCCGTCAGGCTCATTGGGATCAAGCGCGGGCGCAACGCTCATCTCGTGGGGAATCCAACCCTTAAGAATGGGGCGCAGGAAGGGGGCGTCGGGTGCAATCATGGAAGTACTTTACACTGCAAAGTACTTCATGTCAACCAGGAGCGATCGCGAAACGACGCTTCGACCCCGCCATCAGATCCGCGCAGGTCAGAGCGCGGTAGACCTTTTTTCCGAGGCGGCCACGTTGCTCCACCTCAAGATATATCCCTTGCTGTGACTCTCGCGCCGACCCGCTTGAGCGTAGTAGTACACCATGTGAAGAATCCAGAGAACTACGCCCAGCACCACACAACCTGCAATACGGACGCCATAACGGCCAGGCCAGTGGATCAGGTTGAAAAGTCCCAGGCTGATGTAAATAGAATTCACCAGCGACATTCCCGCCACAGCAATCTGAATGTAGCTCAAGCTCTCATAGAAACGCGGGACTGATGGATCGAGAGGCAAGCTATAGGAGAGGGTGCCTGGCTGGAGGAAGTGTCCGCGAATGGCGTTGACGACGCGGGTATACATGATGATCGTGAAGCGCATTTGAATGAACATCATCACGACCAGGGAGCCCAAGACGCCTATCAACACCAATGCTGCGGCAACTGGGAGCGGAGTTGCCGAGAAGGAGGGAATTTCGGAGTGATCCTTTACCGCCAGGGCATACAGTGCCCAGGGAGCAGCGGCCAACGAAATGAAAATGGTCAGAAATCGATCGAGTCGCTCGTTGCGCGAGCCGTCGATTGTGATCAGTGCCGCGTATTCAGCGAAGAGGAACTTCTCTTCGCTCGTGTCGTCTGGGGAATTGGCGCTCTCGTCGGGGCCGGGCATTCTTGAGTACCTCCGCTGAGAATATCCTTCCAAAACATTTCAATGGGAGCGGCGGCATGGGGAACCTTTCGCTCAAGAATCCTCTCGACGTCAGCTGGAGCGCAGCGCTGCGATGCCTTCGCGACGAACGAGCGAACCTCAGCGGAGAGGGGAAAGTTGGTTTTGTAGGCCACGGCGAGAACGTGCGCGATCTGGGCAGCAACAACTTGTTCGGATATGCCTTCGCGGCCTTCGAGACCGATGCGCTCGGCGGTGATGGCCTTCAGGCAGCCGCAATCGTGCAGACGGTCGGTTTTAGGGTCCCAAAGAATGGCGTCGATATCGAGAAGATTGTGCCGCAAGAGTTGCTCGATGGTATGGGGCTTGGAGGCCCTGGCCATGTTGGTGTGATCTTCCACCCGCCAGAGATCGAAGATCAGGCCATTGGGACGCAGCTGGCACTTCGCACCGCCGAAAGCATTCGTTGAAAGACTGGTGTTGCCCAGCTTGCTTTGGATTTCGTGAATGGAACTCGCGCCAAAAATAACGATGTCGATGTCCGCCGGCTTCGCTTCCCATCCCAGAACCCGCTCCAACAGCAGGTCGCGCAGCAGGCCTCCCATCACAAACGTACTCCATTCCGGAGGGAAGAAGCCGATGACGGAACGGAAGTCGCGCCCGGCCGGAGTGCGCTGAAAATCGCGCAGCGCATCGGTGAGGACATGCGGAGACCGGAAGGTACGATAGGGCAGCGCTTTCGATCCCGTCCTTGATTTGAGCATCGCCATGCGTCAGTCTAGGCCTTGCAAGCCAATTCTACAGCACGCATCTTGCATCGATTCGATTTGTTGCGCAGCCGGAGACGCAGCAAGAAAGTGGACTGGAAGACTACGCCTCTTCCAATCCATCTGTTACCTCCTGAGGACCGCGACTAGTCGGCCATCACCAGGGTGTCGATCGAGGCGGCGATCTTCTTGATGTCCAGCCCCAGACCCATGGCTACGCCGGCGCCGTAATCCGGGTCCGCCTTGTAGAAGTGCTGGACCAGAGCGTTAGGACTAGTTTTTGGCGCGGCAGCGGCGACAGATGCCAAAGACCTCGACCAATGGGGTTTAACTCTTCTGGATTAGGCCGTCAACCCAATTTCACCGTCGCCTGCGCGATCCGCGCCAGTGTCATTTCCTTTCCCAGGACTTCCAGCGTTTCAAACAGCGGCGGGGCGTTTTTTCGGCCGCAGACTGCGACGCGAATCGGCTGGAACATCTGTCCCGCCTTGATGCCGAGTTCCTGGGCGGCGGCGCGCAGACTCTGATCGAGCGGATCGTGTTTGAATTCGACATTCGCGAGCACTTCCTTCGCCCTTCCCAGGACTTTGAGCGCCATGGCGGCGTCTCCCTTTTGTGGGATGAGCTCGGCCGGGTCGTAGGGCGGCAACTGATTGACGAAGAGGAAGTCGGCGGCGGTAAGCACGTCGCGCAGGAGCTTGATGCGCTCGCGGATGAGCGGGGTGATGCGGAGCATCTTTTCCGGCGCGACATCGAACCCGGCTTCGCGAATGATGGGCAGCAGGCGCCGGGTCAGCTCTTCGATGGATAAACCGCGAATGTGTTCTGCGTTGAGCCAGAGGGCCTTGGGATCGAAAGTGTCTTCGGTGGAGGAAAGCAGATTCCTCCCTTCGGTCGGAATGACAACGGTGGAGGGAAGCAGATTCCTCCCTTCGGTCGGAATGACAACCGGAAGGTGTGCCGCTTCCTTGAAGTTCACGACCGCGTTCGCGCGATTGATGCCTTCGAGCGAGAACGCGTCCACCAGCTCTTGACGGCTCATCTGTTCGCGATCGTTTTTCGGCGACCAGCCCAGCAGGCAGAGGAAGTTGATAAATGCCTCGGGCAGGAATCCAGCGTCGCGGTAGGTGGTTACGCTCACTACTGGCCCGTGGCGGCGCTTGGAGAGCTTGGTCCCGTCTGGCGCCACCAGCAGGGGAAGGTGGGCAAACTGCGGCGGGGTAAAGCCGGCGGCTTCGAAAATCAACACGTGCTTGTAGGTGTTCGAAAGATGGTCCTGGCCGCGAATGATGTGGCTGATGCGGAGGTCCGCGTCATCGGCGCAGGAGGCGAGGTGGTAGGTTGGCATGCCATCGGAGCGCAACAGAGCGAAGTCTTCGATGTCGGCAGCGGCCTTCATCTGTTCGCCATAAACTGCATCTGTGAAATGGACGTTTAATTTGCCTTCGGCAAATCGGACCGCCGAAGGCGGCTGTCCCCACATGGTTCCTTCGCGCGGCACGCGGAAGCGCAAGGCAAACGGTTCTCCGGCGGCGGCGCGGCGGTCGCTTTCTTCGCGCGACAGTTCACGCATTCCGGGATTGAACAGCCACGTGCCCTGGGCGCCGGACCTTTCGCTGTCTCCAGTATGAGCGGGCGTGAAGTCGCGGTAGGCGAGGCCCTTCTGGAAGATGGTTTGCGCCATCTGGCGGTGCAGGTCTCCGCGCTCGGACTGCTTGTATTCTTCGTCCCAGTTGAGGCCCAGCCATTTCAATCCATCAAAAATGGAGTTGACGGAGGCATCGGTATTGCGTCCCACATCGGTATCGTCGAGGCGCAAAATCATCGTGCCGCCGTTGTGGCGGGCATAAAGCCAGTTAAAAATAAATGTGCGGGCGCTTCCCACGTGAAGAAACCCAGTCGGCGAGGGCGCAAAACGCACCCGCGGCCTGGGGAGCGAAGATGAATGCAAAGATTCGGACATAAGGTTCGGTCGGTGCAAGAACAAGCGTTCGGCGACTGACAATCGTGCGAAGTTCAGGTGCAAGGACCGCGACGAAGGTCGAGCCTTAGATTGGTTGACTTTCGATGGTACGGTCCGCCAAAAGTATCGTCAAGCGAAGGTACCATAACGATTTTGTATGCAACCCTTTGATTCAAAAAGGAGTATCGAAGGCGGACAGTGTACTTAAATCCTATTGTGTTCGGAGGCCCGGTATGAAAACATTGGTCCACTGTTTCCCCCCGAAACTGAGCCAGCAGGTTCGGCCAGAGGTGTCCTCACCGGCCCTATGAACAGTGTAGTCATCACGACGGTCTTGATCCCGGGATTCGTCTCGGTACTGCTCTTTCTCGTGTTTACGTATTTGCACGAGCAGAGCCGTCAGCCCTACTTCCGCGCGTGGCAACTGGCATGGGCTGCGTACTCCTTCCACTACGTTCTCGACACATTTCCTTCGTCTTCCGTTGCGTTTTTTGTCAGCGAGCTTTTCCTGGTGGCGATGGCGTTGTGCATTTTCGTGTCGACGCGGCTGATGCGGGGATCGTATCGTTTTCGCTGGTACGAGGCTGCGCTCGGAACCGCGGGCGTGGTTCTCGCGCTTCTGACGCTGCGCGGGCACATCGTGAACGGAGTGTTTCGCCCAGACGTGCAACCTGCGATTCGTCTGGGAATAGGCCTGGCCGCCATTCTGCTGTATTGCTCCGCGGTCTTTTATTTAAACGGCCACAAGCGGGGATCGCTGGCCTTCCAGGTGCTCGCCGTCTCGCTGGCGTTGTGGGCTGTGTTGATGGGCGTTGGCCAGTTGCAGAATCCCTGGACTGAGATGTTTGGCAGCGCCAGCCGGCTGTTTGGTCCCGTGCCTCAGATGCTGCTGGGGATCGCGATGGTGATGGTGCTGTTTGAAAACCAGCGCAACGCAGTGCAGGAAAACACGTTGGCTTTATCTACGTTGGGCGTGGATCCGCGGCGTCTGCTTTTCGCCGAAGACCTGGTGCCCAGCATGCAGGCCGCGCTGGAGCGCCTGCGCACCGCGTTGCCCATGGAACGTGCGGCGATCGTCATCACCGAACGGTGGCGAGGTCTTCTGCCCTCGGTGCAACAGGGCTTCTCCGCTGAATTTCTCGATGCGATGGAAAAAACCGGGGCTGGAGATTACATCTCCGAACTGGCATACCGGCGCAGCGGAATCTTCACGGTGCAGGGCCTGGCGGACATGAGCGAGCCTCTGCCAGTGGGGCCGATGGGAACGTTTGCGGAATTCAAGAGGATTCTTGCGAAGGCGGAAGTCCGCAATTTGACCGCAGTCAATCTGCAGACGCGAGAGCACAATTTCGGCGTGATTCTGTTTCCGCACGCGGAACGCAGGGCGTTCGGTTCCTCCGGTCCGCGGTTGATGGTGGGTCTGGCGCTGCAACTGGGCCTGACGCTCGAAAACTATGTGGTGAGCCACGATGCTCACCGGCGTACGAAAGAGTACGAACTGCTGACCGAGATTGGGAAGGCGATCAGTTCGCGCCTCGACCAGGACGAGATCCTGCGCACCATTCAGGTGGAGCTGGGGCAGATTTTCGATACCAGCCACTTCTATATCGCATTCCAGGAGAGCGAAGAGATCCGCTTCGAACTCGAGGTCAGAGACAATCTTGTGTCGCCGAAGCGCAGCCGGGAATTGCGGAATGCGTTTACGGAATACGTGATACGGAGTGGCGAACCTCTGCTCATCCGTTCCGATCTGGAAGCGACTCGAAAGAGCCTGGGCATCAGCCATGTTCCGAGCCGTCCCGCCAAATGTCTGATCGCGGTGCCAGTTTTCCTGAGCAACAAGCCATGCGGAGTCATGGTTGCGATGAACCCGGAGCGAGAATTCGTGTTTGAGCAGCGTGACCTGGATGTGCTGGTCACGGCGGCTGGGCAAGTGTCGGTGGCGGTGGAGAATGCGCGGCTGTTTGCCGAGGAGCAGAGGCGATCGCGGCAACTCGCGTTTCTCAACAATGTTTCCCGCACTGCCATTTCCAGCGACGATCCGGTGCACATGTTGGGAGAAATCGCCAGCGAGATTCAAAAGAACTTCAGTTTCGATCATATCGGCGTGGGTTTGCTGGACTATGGAACCAAAGAGATCGAGATCAAGGCAGAAGCTGGAGCGACGGCCCATGCCATGGGCCGTCGGATCCCTCTGGGGACCGGCATTCTGGGCCGCGTGGCCCGTACTGGCGAGCGGGCCCTGGTGCAGAATGCGTTGCCCGGCAATCTGACGGGAATTCTCCCGGATTCGCGCGCGGTGCTTTGCATTCCGATCACCTACGGAGAATCGCTGCTGGGCGTGCTGAACATCGAGAGCCGCAACGAAAATGCGTTTGCTCCTCAGGACGTTCTGATCCTGAATACGCTGGCAGACTTGCTGGCCACGGCGTTGCACAACGCGTTCGTATTTCAGAAGCTGCAGCAGCAGTCCATTACCGACGGGCTGACTGGAATCAAGACTCGCCGCTTCTTCTGGGAAGCGTTGTCGGCGGAGTGGAAACGGGCTTCGCGCTCGGGGCGCCCGTTCTCCGTGGTGTTGATCGACCTCGACAAATTTAAAGAAGTCAACGACACGTTGGGGCACTTCGAGGGCGATCTTGTGCTGGCGCGCGTTGGCCGACTGCTGGAGCAGAAGTCGCGGCAGTCGAACGTGGTGGCGCGCTATGGCGGGGATGAGTTCATCGTACTGATGCCCGAGACCGGTTCGGAGCAGGCACAAGTCCTGGCCGAGCGCCTGCGGCAGTGGGTAGCCACCGATCCGATGCTGAGCGAACATCACATCACGGGCAGTTTCGGGGTTGCCAGTTTTCCCATGCACGGGTTCTCGATTGAGGACATCATTCGAGTCGCCGATGCGGGAATGTACGTCTCCAAGCGTTCGGGTGGAAACTCGGTATCGACGGCGCAGGAATTTGTCGAGGGCCAGGACTTTGCGCGGCAGCGGCAGCAAATTTCGGCGTATATCGAGGGCTTCCTGCAGCGGGAGCGCACCGGCCCGGAGCACCTGGAGGAGTTAGCTTCCACGCTGTACAAGTTATGCGGCGGGGATGAAGACTGCAATGTGCCGCTGCTGAAAGAAGCGATCGAATCCCTGAGCCGGGCTGCGGAATCGCGGGAGTTGCAGAGTGCCGGTCACGGCGATCTGGTGGCGCGCTATACCGAGGTGATCGCCCGGGCGCTGGGTTTGTCGTCCGAGGAAACGGCCGACTTGGTGTATGCCGCGCGGGTGCACGACGTCGGCAAGATTTTCGTTCCCGAGCGCGTACTGAATAAACCGGGGCCACTCGGCGACGATGAATTTCAACAGGTGAAGATGCACGCCCACGTGGGCGCGGAGATTGTCGGCACGATCCCGAACGGCGAAATGATGCGGGAGGCGGTCGAACATCACCACCAACGGTTTGATGGCTCGGGCTATCCCGACGGCTTGCGGGGCGAGGAGATTCCGCTGTGGGCGCGCATCATCGCATTGACCGATGCTTATGCCAACATGGTGACCGAGCAATCGTTTGCGGCCGCGAGGACGCCGGAACAAGCGCTCGACGAGTTGTCGAAGATGAGCGGGACGCGCTTCGACGGCATGCTGGTGCGACTGCTTCTGCGCGGGCTGAAGTCGGAACGGATGTCTTCGGGCGCGGGAAGCTGACTTCGGTTACCGGTTAGCCCCGGGGAAAACCCACTACCACGAAGGACACGAAGGTACACGAAGGAAATCCTCGCCATGAATCCTCCGTGATCCTCGAGTCCTTCGTGGTTTGGGTCTTGCTTGACCCTCCCCACTTGCAACAACAGACCGGAAACACGACACTAGTCTGGCATGTCCATTCCTCTTTCTCTCTCCGGCAAAGTTGCTCTCATTTCTGGCGGATCGCGCGGCATCGGCGCGGCCACGGTGCGAATGTTTACTGCTGCGGGCGCAAAAGTTGCGTTCAGCTATCGAAGCGCGCGCTCTCAGGCAGAAGCATTGGCGAAAGAATGTGGAGCGGAGGTTTGCTACGCGATTGCTTCCGATCTGGATAACCCTGAGTCGGCGCGTGCGCTGGTGGCAGAGGCCGTGCGGCATTTTGGCCGGCTCGACATTCTTGTCGCCAATCACGGCGTTTGGCCAGCGGAAGATGTGCCCATCGAGCGCATGTCGGATGAGCAATGGCGATCGACGCTGTCCATCAATCTCGATGGCGTGTTTGGGCTGGTCAAGCACACAGTCGCTCAGATGAAAGCGCAGCCGCGGAGTAGCGGTCCCGCCGGACACATTGTGCTGATCAGTTCGACCAGCGGGCAGAGGGGCGAGGCCTTTCACTGCGATTATTCCGCGACCAAGGGCGCGGTTATCAGTCTCACCAAGAGCCTGTCGACTGAACTTGCGTCCGCCGGCATCTACGTCAATTGTGTCGCACCGGGTTGGGTCGATACTGACATGAGCGCCGGGACGCTGGCCGATCCGAAGAGCGGAGACGAAATTCGCGACACGATTCCGCTGGGACGCGTGGGAAGGCCGGAGGAGATTGCCGCTCCGGTGTTGTTTCTGTGCACCGAGCACGCGAGCTTCATTACCGGGGAAGTCTTCAACGTGAACGGCGGCGCGGTTCTCACCGGCTAGATATTGCCGAGAAAGCGAAGAAAACACTCGCGGAGAGCTCGCATTCCGGCTATTTCCTGCATCCAAGGGATGAGAAGGAGCTTTCACTGCTGCGAGCAGGAAGTCCACGAGAACCGCTACAATTCCGATTGCACGCGCTCACTCCCTCAAGTGGAATGAAACAATTTCTCCCGATTCTGATTTTGGTGTGTGCAGCCTGGGGGCAGGCGGGAGGAGAGCCTCGCCATGCCGCGGAACAGGGTGCGCCGCAGGCCTCGCCCGAGGTGGCGAGGTCCGCTCCGGCGATTCCCGCGGACCAGGAAGACGCCCGCAAGGCCAAAGCCATAGTCGATCAGGGAATCCAAGCGCTGGGGGGACAGGCCTATCTTACAATTCGCGACCGCGAACAGCAGGGGCGCGGCTACAGCTTCCATCACGGACGAGAGAGCGGTGGCGGCGTATTTTGGGGCTTCAGCGAGTTCCCCGACAAAGAGCGCGTCGAACTCACCAAAGAGCGGGACATCGCGGAGCTATACATTGGCAATAAGGGATTCGAGATTACATACAAAGGGCCGCATCCCATCGAGAAGAAGGATCTCGACGACTACCTGCGCCGCCGCCGTTTTTCGCTGGAGACGATTCTTCGAACCTGGGTCAACGATCCCGGCGTCGTGCTGCTGTTTGAAGGGCCGGTCATTGCGGCGCAACATCCGGCGGTGCAGGTCACGCTGATCAACTCAGAAAACGAGAGCGTCACGCTGTCCTTCGATAGCGAAACGCACTTGCCGGTGAAGAAGTCATTCTCGTGGCGCGACCCGATCGACAAACAGAAGAATCTGGAAGAAGAAGTTTATGAGAACTACCGCGCGGTATCGGGCGTGATGGCACCCTACAACGTCACCCGCTATTTCAACGGAGACATGGTGAACCAGCGCTTCCTCAATACGGTTACGATCAATCAAGGTCTCGATCCCGCTATGTTCGACCCCAATTCGGGCTACAACCCCAACAAGGCTCCTGGGAAGCAATCGGGCAAACGCTAAGAAACGTTGTTCGTCAGAGTCCGCCAGTCAGAGTTTCCTTATCAGGCTCCTCGCGTCTGTCGCCGATAATCTCGGGCTGATTCGCTGTAACTCATTATAAAACCAACGCTTAGTTCGGCATAACCGGTAGCCTCCGGGCCTCGGTAGGGTTCCTGCCCGCCACGGACTGTGGCTTTTTTGCCACAGACAGTTTTCTTAACACAAGCGTAATCTACGGCATTCACTGGAAGACATCTGTTTCCTTCTTGACCCACGAGCAGACAATCCGCTCCGCGGTGGAATGCAGTGGGGTTGGCCTGCACAGCGGCGCTCCTGTTTCGATGCGTATCCTTCCGGCACCGTCTGGCATGGGCATCGTGTTTCGCCGAACCGATCTCGACGGGTTCGAGATCGAAGCCATCAGCCGGAACGTGGCTCGCGTCAGCTACGCGACCAGTCTCATGAAGAAGGGCGTGCTCATTTCCACCACCGAGCACATGCTTTCGGCATTCATCGGGATGGGCATCGATAACGCGATTGTCGAACTCGACAATCTGGAGTTGCCCATTCTCGACGGCAGCGCGCGTCCGTTTGTGGAGATGATTCGGAAGGCTGGCATTCGGAAGCAGCGGCGCGCGCGGAAGTATTTGAAGATTTGCCGCGAGCTTGAGGTGCGGGAGGGAAACAAGTTCATCGCGGTTTATCCCTCTGACACTTATTCTGTTTCCTATTCGATCAACTTCCCGCATCCGCTCATTGGAAAAGAGACGTTCCAGGTGGAACTCACCAACGGAAGTTATTTAAAGCACATTGCAGCGGCGCGCACGTTCGGTTCGCGCGAGGACGAACAGGCGATGCGCAACATGGGATTGATCCGCGGAGCGTCCAGCGACAACTGCATCGTGCTCACGCGCGATGGCGTCGAGAACGGCCCACTGCGTTTCCCGGACGAGTTTGTGCGCCACAAAGTGCTGGATCTGGTCGGCGATCTGGCACTGCTGGGGAAGCAAATTCTAGGGAATGTCGTCGCCGATCGCGCCGGTCATGCCATGCACACGGCGCTGGTATCGCGAATTCTCCGCGACAAGACTCTGTGGGAGGAAGTAACGTTTCCCGGGGAAGACGGTGTCAGTACGGTCCACTCAGGTGCCGAAGCCGCAGCTGGATGGTCGCTGTGAACCAATAAACCGCCGTGACCAATATCTAGCTCTTACCTCTCGAGTTCGAACACGCTGCCGTCGCTATAGGCGCCGCCCGAGACCGTCACGCCGTAGAGGTTTCCGCGCTCGTCGAAAATCAGTGCGCCTTCGAGTCCCCCAGCAACGGTATCTAGCACTTTCTCGACCCAAATCCCACCCGACGGCGAGAGTTGGAACACGTTGCCAAAGTGGCCACTTCCATAAAACGTAGTGCCAAAGAGATTGCCGGACGAATCCATGATCAGGCCAGACACTGGCTCCGAGCCTCCGTAGCCGGCATTCCAGAAACTTTGGAGCACCGTTACGGTCCAGGCCCCGTCGCCCGCTGGCGACAGTTCGAACACGGTTCCGTACCTCCCTCTGCCACCCTGCCAAGCCGTACCGTAGAGATTGGCGGCGGGGTCGAAGATCAGACCTGGGATGGGGTTTCCTCCGTCTGACCCGGTACCCGTGAAAGTGTGCAGGATCGTCTCCTTCCACTGCCCTGATTTGGTCGGCGATAGCTCGAAAGCGGTTCCGTACTGGTTGACGCCGCCATTGAAGGTCGTTCCGTAAAGATTGCCGTGAGCATCGAAGATAAGGTTGGAACTTGGATTGGCCCCGTCGCCGCCGGCATTCGTGAAGCTGTGGAGAGTTTTTTCGCTCCACCCTCCGGTCTTATTAGGAATCAACTCGAAGACGGTGCCGCACCCGTAGTCCGGGCAACCTCCGCTGCCACCGTTGGGCGTGGTGCCATAGAGGTTGCCGACAGAGTCGATAAGCAGGCCAGCGTGGGGATAACCTCCATCGGGCCCGATATTACTGAAGCTATACAAGATCTTTTCGCTCCAGCCACCGCCGTCTTGGGGCGACACCTCAAAGACAGTTCCGGCCCCGTAAACGCCGCCTACCTCAGTCGTGCCATAAAGACTCCCTTTTGTGCCGAAAATCAGGCTTCCAATCGGCCAATCTCCGTCTTTGCCGTCATACTTAAAGCTATAAAGGGTTTTCTCCGTCCAGTTCCCCGATGCCTGGAAACTCAACTGAAAAACGGCGCCATTATTGTAAAGTCCGCCGACTTTTGTTGTTCCATAGAGATTGCCTGCTTTGTCGAAGACTACTGCGGCGTAGAGCCCAGCGCCGTCCTGCCCACTGAAGATGTACAGCATGTTTTCTTTCTGGGCGAATGCCGTCCCCGAGACAAGCAGCACGAAGCTCACAACCGCCAGCACCGCGTTCCCTTCGAGAGAGCATCTGCGGATTCGCATGAAAACTCCTCTTCACTGAGAGACTTGTGGAAGACCGGCCCTTGGGAATGAAGACACCGAATATCCTCTGAAACGCAGAAGCAGTCAAGATGAAGGATTTTGCGGTCTCCGCGAAAAGACGATGGCCGCAGATTAGGGAAAGAAGGGTGCGGAGCGGTCTCCATCAGCTATGCGCAAAGAAAGTACTAGGTGTGGATCCCTGCTTGGAGATGCCAAACGAGACAACTTACCGGACCTCGGGAAATACGACTAACCGGCTCAGTCCGCGGGTTCGCAGGGTGCTTCGCTGGGATCGTGCATATCGTAGGGCTGGGCTTGCAGCAGTCTCTGCAACTCAGCCCGCGTCTGATCGATCACCGCTGCCGCGAACTGGCGGGCGGATTCCTGCCGCTCTTTCGATAGCTCTTTCACGCGCATATTCAGCAAAGGAATATCGTCCTCAAACCAGCGCAAGGTTCTTTGCACCTTGGCTATGCGGAAGTCATTGGTCAACATGGTGTCTCTCCCGTGATCTCGCAAGAAGCGATCTCTTAAGATTGCCACGGGCACAGCCGCGCGCAAGTCTAAAGGGAGATACCCCTATTTGGCAGGCGGGTGGGACTTCAGGAAAATTCGGGCGGTTAAGAAGGCGGGGGAGGACTTAGTGCGAGCCTTCCGATTCCGCGGCAGCGAGGTGGTCTTTGGTCCCGGGAAATTCCTGTTCCATCTGTGCGTCGAGCCACTGTTCGAGCGGTTCCTGGGAAGTCTTCGGAACGTTATGAAACCGGAACCCGGCGAATCCTTTCACGTCGACCCAAGCTACCTCGGCCTCAACTTCCATGTGGAGGTTGCTGTTTGGCAAGGAGAACTTCAGATGGGGTGAGGCGCCTTTGGGAAGTGCCTCCCGCAACATCAGCGCGATGCCGCCTTCGCTGATGTTGGTGCTGGTCGCAGTCAGAGTTTTTCCTTCGTATACGACTTTGACCAGCATCTTGACCGGCTGGCGGAAGTAGCGGCGGCGCTCTTTCACCATGAAATTCAGGGCCGCATGGAAGCAACGAGACGCATTGAGAGCGCTGATTGGTTTCTGCAGAACAAAGTTGGCGCCCATGCCGAAGGCTTCCTGCATGGTTGTTTTCTTTCCGTTGAGAACGGCGAAGGCCACGGAGTTTTTATTGCTGGGAGTGCTTCGCAGACCCTGCAACACTGCCAAGCCACCGGTTAAGTCGTCGCAATCCACGATCACTGCGTCGAACTTGTCGGAGATCAGAATGTCGACGCCGGCGCGCGAGTCGTGGCAGATTTCCACTTCAATCGACAACTTCTCGAGCGTAGGCCGGATCACGCGCACCAATTCGGGATCCTGGCTCAGGAGGAGTGAGTCCAACGTCATTCGGTGATTTTAGGGGGCAGGGGAGGTGCGCGATAGTGACCAAAGGTGAGGGAACCTTCGTTGGGGTCTGAAAGACAAGTCCGCGGCTATCCAATACTTTTGAAGGAGGAGAAAGCGCGCAGTATTGTGCTCTGGAATTTCGCAGAGTACAAAGGAACAGCAGAACCATGTCCGACCTAGTCTATCTCTCGCTCGGATCCAATGTCGGAGACCGCGAGGATCATCTGCGGGACGCCCTGACACGGCTGCAGGCGCAGGGCCGTATCGTGTCGGTTTCTTCGTTCTACGAGACGGAGCCGGTCGAGTTCACCGATCAGGCGTGGTTCCTGAATTGCGCTGTGGCTCTGGAAGCGACCAAGACGCCCGAGAGCCTGATGGAGGCGTTACTTTACGTCGAGCAGCGGATGGGGCGCCAACGCATCCAGAGAAAAGGTCCGCGAACGATCGACATCGACATCCTGCTCTTCGGAGACAAGATCGTCGAGTCGGCGAAGCTGACGATTCCCCATCCCGCGATGCACGAGCGCCGCTTTGTGCTCGAACCGCTGGCGGAAATCGCCCCCGAAGCGTTACATCCGGCGCTGAAGAAAACGATTCGGGAGTTGCTCGACGCGTTGCCGCCGGGGCAGTTAGTGCGGAAACATCAAAGAAACTAGCCAAGGATTGCACGGATTGCCACTGATCAACCAGCCAATTGAATTTGGATCCGTGGGAATCTGTGAAAATCCGTGGCAGATTTCTTACGGCAGGATGATGCGACTTCCAGCTTCCTGCGGTGCAACCCCGGCTGCTTCCTTCTCCGGAAACTGGGCAAACAGAAAGTCGACAAAGGCGCGGGACTTCGGGCGTCCCGAGGTGCGCCCGTGGGCCAGTCGCGTGAGAAACACCAAAGCCTTCAAAACATCGGAATCCCGCAGGCTGGAATGGCCGGTGTGCTTCTGCTCGGCCTCGCGATACTCCTTGATCATGGTCTCGACTTCGGCCGCGGCCCGGCGTTGTGAGTCGCTGGTCAGCGGCTGCTCGTAGTGCAGCCCCGAGTTGACCAAACGCTCGTAGGTTTTCGACAAAACAAAAAGCGCGGCAATCAAATCTTGATCCTGCAGGCTGCGATCGGCGCGCGCCGCTTTGGCCAGCGCATAAGTCAGGCCCATGAGCAGATGTTCCTTCTCGTACATGAACTGGTCGGAAACCTCGACCTGAAGAAACAATCCCGCGGGATCGATCTGATCCGCCGAGCGCGGTTTTTCGTGCTCGCGCGCCTGCAAGAGATAAGGACAGTCGTTGGGACAATCCAAGGTGACTTCGCGCTGTTCACCGCAGCACTGGGGGCAAATGCGCCCGTGAACGGCGGGGCAAAACCGTTTCTCCTTACGGATTTCGCAAATGGCGCAACTCAATCGAGAACTCCTGCAAGCATTATGTCATCCCGGGAAGGCGATTTGAGATTGCTGATTGCAGATTGCAGATTTTCGAATCGAAACCGTCGACAAGAAGTCCATCTAGTTCTAATCTGAAATCTGAAATGTCAAATCGTGCTCCCGGGTTACCACGCAGGTACGCACGGCGAGCCCATTTCGGTGAGCGGAGGCACGGGAAACCCTCTAAAAATGAGGTCTCCAGCGTCTGCAAATTATAAAACCCCTGTAAATAAAGGTGTTTTCCACAGCCCCAAGGGTATAAGATAAGCCCCGCTGGTATTAAACCGATTTTTTAAGAGGAGAAAACACATGGCTGCAGGTTTGACAAAGACACAGCTCATTCGGCATCTGGCCGAGAAAACCGAGCTTCCCAACAAAACCGTGGCGGCGTTTCTGGAGCAGTTGGCCGACACCGCAATCAAAGAAACCAAGAAGAACGGCATCTTCGTTGTGCCCGGCCTGGGCCGTCTGGTGAAGGCGCACCGCAAGGCTCGGGTGGGACGCAACCCGCAGACCGGCGAACCCATCCAGATCAAGGCTAAGACCGTCGTGAAGTTCCGCGTCGCCAAGGCCGCGAAGGACGCGATCGCCCCCAAGAAACCGTAGTTCCTGTTGGATATCACTCGAAGGCCGGCCTAGGCCGGCCTTTGGTTTTCTGGAGTACAGGTTTCAAAGTTTCAAGGCTTCAAAGTTGCAAGGTTCCTACAGGCGGTAATGCAGCGCCGTGAAACCTTGCAACTCTGAAACCTTGAAACCTGACCTCTACAACTGGATAGTCATCGGAATCGGCGACATCGCGACGCGACGAGTGATTCCCGCCATCCAGGCTGAACCTCGCAGCCGCCTGTATGGCCTGGTTACGCGTGATCCCGCGAAAGCTGCTGCCTATGGCGTGCGCGTTTGGGAAACGCTCGAACAGGCTCTTACGGATCCCGAGGTTCACGCTGTTTATGTAGGGACGCCCGTTTTTCTGCACGCGCCGCAGACCGTTCAATCGCTCCGCGCAGGCAAACATGTGCTGTGTGAAAAGCCGATGGCCATGAGCGAGACCGAGGCTCGCATCATGTTGCGGGCTGCGGATGAGGGCGGCAAAACGTTCGGCGTGGCGTACTATCGCCGCTCCTACCCGAAGGTGCAGCGCGCGAAACAACTGCTGGGCAGCGGAGCGATCGGAAGACCGGTACTGGCTGAGCTTACATGCCACGCCTGGTTCGACGGACAAGGCAGCCGCAGTTGGCTGGTCGATCCTGCCAAGGCAGGAGGCGGACCGCTATTCGACATTGCTTCACACCGCATCGACGTTCTGAATTACCTTTTCGGACAGCCGCTGCGAGTGACCGCGCAACTGTCGAACGTGGTGCATCACTACGCCGTCGAAGACGACGCTACCGTGATGATTGAGTATGCAGGCGGTGTGCGCGGGGTGGTGGATGTCCGCTGGCACTCGAAAGTCGTTCGCGACGAGTGCCGTATCCGCGGGACCGACGGGGAGATGGAATTATCTCCTCTGAATGGACCCGATCTTGTCTATCCGAGCGGGAGCGAAAATCTCCCGGCGCACGCCAACCTGCACTATCCCATGCTGGAGAATTTTGTGGATGCGGTGGAGGGTAAAGGGGCGTTGCTGGCAAGTGGAGCGTCATCCTTCTGGACAGACTGGGTAACAGAAAGAGCCCGACGCTCATCACTCGAGAGCTAACCCAGAGGCGAGGCGGGTGGCTGACTCACGGCGCCGGTTGGGCGATATCTGTGATAAGCGAATGTTCCACGGATCGCGCTGATATAGGAAAGAATGAAAACTATTGTGAGTATGCCGAGCGCTCCACTCGGACTCGTGACCAGTTTGTAGCCGACCTCGAACAGGTACATCAGGATCCCGACAATTGCCCAAGCTCGGGACATCTTGTGGATGCGCCAGGCAATCACCGCGAATACCACGGCGTCGATAAGACCCAACCCGTCAACGCCGCCAATCGGCTTGCGGTAGATGATGCTCAGGATCGAAAGCAACGCAGTGACCGCTGCAACGAAGCCGCTCACTGCCACCGCCGAATTAGTCGCAGTTTCGGCGGATCTTTCATCCTCGATCTTGGGCCAGAACCATGCCATCCGAGCCTCCTCACGCAAGGAACAGATTTAACGAGCCGGGCTTACTTCGCGTACTCGTTCTTCACCACGTCGCCGCCCTTCATTACGAACTTGACGTGTTCGAGGGTGGTGACGTCTTTGACCGGATCGCCATCGACCGCGACGATGTCGGCCCATGCGCCCGGCTCCAGACTGCCGACCTTGCCTGACCAACCGAGTAGATCTGCGGCATTGACCGTCGCCGCCTGAATGGCCTGCAGAGGGGTCAGCCCCAGCCGCACCATTACTGCGAATTCATGGGCGTTCAGGCCGTGCGGATAGACGGCGGCATCGGTGCCGAAGGCAACTTTCACACCGCTGGCGAAGGCGTGCGCAATATTCTTGCGGGCGGCTGGAATCACGTCGCGCGCCTTGGCCAACAGAGGCGGAGGCAGGTGAGTCAATCCGGCATTGTCGATCATCCAGTCGCCCAGGTAGACCGTGGGCACGAGATATGTGCCGTGCTCTTTCATCGCCGCAATACCGGCGTCATCGATGTACGATCCGTGCTCAATGGAATCGACGCCCGCCTCGGCAGCCCAGCGAATGCCTTCCGCTCCGTGAGCGTGCGCCGCGACCTTGCGGCCGAGCCGGTGCGCGTCGGCCACAATCGCCTTCATCTCTTCCACTGTGTATTGCGAGGCTTGTGGATTGTCGCCGAGAGAGAGCACGCCTCCGGTCGCGCACACCTTGATGAGATCCGCGCCGTACTTGATGTTCTCGCGAACCTTGTGTTGCACTCCGGCAATGCCATCGGCAACGCCATCACTGACGGCGTGATACTCGAAGGGCAGCATGTTGTTATCGCAGTGTCCGCCCGTGATGCTGAGCGCGGGTCCGCTGACTAGCAGGCGCGGTCCGGGCACGTCGCCAGCGTTGATGGCATCGCGCAAAGCGACATCGGTATAGCCGCTGGCCCCGACGTTGCGGACCGTAGTGAATCCCGCCAGCAACGTGAGGCGCGCGTTCTTGGCGCCAATGAGCGCCTCTCGCGGTACGGAGATTGCCAGCCGGTCGTAGCCGAATCGGGGCTCCATGGTCAGGTGCGTGTGCGCGTCGATCAAGCCCGGGAGTACGGTAGCGTTCGGTAGCTCGATGTGTTCCGCGTCTGCGGGAATCTTGGCTTCCGCCGCGGCGCCGGTGCTGATGATCTTTCCGTCTTCAATGACCAGTGTCTGATCGGCGAGCAGCCTGCCCGTCTTCACATCGAGCAAGTGCCCCGCGTGCACCACGACATGCCGAGGCGTCTGGGCCATCCCCAGTGTTCCCAGAAAAAACAACGCAGCCACAACCGTGCAGGTCTTCCTCCTCATGCTTTCCCTTTCCGCAGACGATTTGATTGGCGACAACGACTACCCGCGACTGGCCAGCTTCCGCCGTCCGTCGAGACCCCAGACTCGTCCGGCGTCAGCCGCGAAGAAGATGATGAATAGCAGCAACAGGGGCAGATGATCAAGTTCGGCGCCGAAATAGCGCCAGAGGGGAACTCCGTGGCCCGGTCCCCACCACGTGGCTAGAACCATATTCAGCAGAAACAGGATGCCCACGATGCACGCCGGACGCACCCAAAGTTCAATCAGCAGAGAAATACCGATCCACAATTCGACGATTCCGACCACGCACCCGAAAAATACCGCGTGCGGCAGAACCAACCCCGACAAACACGGACGATAGAAGCGTACAGCACTGTTCGCGATATAGTCCTGCAAGTTAGTCTGAAAAGCGCCGTGAGCAAAACCGGGGCCTGCCACTTTGTATTCGCCGAAGAGCAGGAAGAACACAGACGTGGCCGTGCGCACAACAGCGATCGTCTTGCGCAAGGCGGAGGGCGGAGCCATCATTTCAGGATTGAGTAGCCGGGCGGATGGTCGCTAGCCCCCGGGCCCGTCGTTGGAGACGTATTGCTCAAGCGAGTCCAGTTCGTGGCTCAGATCGTCGACCCGCCACTCCAGCAGATTTCGTATGGAGAGAATTCCCAGCAGTTTGCCATTGTCATCGGCGACCGGCAAATGGCGGAAGTGCCGCTCCAGCATGATGCTCAGAGCCTCCCCAGCGCCCGTGGCAAGCGTGGCCATCTCGACCGGCGTAGTCATCAGTTCGCGTACCGAGGTCACCCTGGGATCCACGTGGCTGAGGGCCATTTTTCGCAGCACGTCGCGCTCCGTAAAAATTCCAGCCACACGATATTCGCTGTCGACCACCGCTACCGCTCCTACGTGGTGATCCAGCATCTTATGAATTGCGTCCGCCACGGTGGCTTCCAGCGCCACGGCAGCAATCTCCCGGTCACAAAGTTCGAGCACGCTCATAAACACCTCCATCGGCCCAATGACTCGGACCGAATTCGACCGCCTCAAAGTGGATTGACGCATTATGATCGCGTCGAAGCGGATGTCAAGAACATTTGGGAGAAATTTTCGAGGAAGCCGCCCCGGGAGGTCCGCCGATCCCGAGGCCGGCTATTTTATTTCGCCCGAAAAACCTGTCCATCCTTCATCACAAACCGGACGCTCTCCAGCGTCTTGATGTCATGCAGCGGGTCTCCACTTACGGCGACGATGTCGGCCAACGCTCCCGGAGCCAGAACGCCGATCTTGCCGTCCATATCGAGCATCACGGCCGCACGCGATGTGGCGCTCTGGATGGCATCCATCGGGGGCATGCCGAACTCGACCATGCGAGAGAATTCCTGCGCGATCGGCTCCGTCCAAGGGATTCCGCCCATGTCGGTGCCAAAGACGATCTTGACGCCTGCTTTCAAAGCCTTCTTGAATGACACTTCGTGGGCTGAGGCCCGCAAGCGATCGCGTTGCCCCGCCGCCGTGTCTGCCGCGGCCCAGTCGGTGTAGTAAACCGCGAGCGTTGGCACGTACCAAGTGCCTTGCTTCAACATCTGCGCGATCGCGGCGTCGTCCAAATCCAGACCGTGCTCAATGGAATCGCACCCGCCGTCCAGAGCACGATGCAGGCCGATGCCGCCGTAGGCGTGACATGCGACCTTCCTGCCCCAGCCGTGCGCCTCGTCCACAATCGCCCGCAGTTCCTCGACGGTGAGCGTCGGCTGCGAGACCAACTCGCCATTCTTGCCCACCCAGGAGCGATGGGTCATATAAACCTTGATCCAGTCGGCTCCGTGGTCAAGCTGTTCGCGTGCGGCTTTGCGCGCTTCCACGGGTCCGTCGATGATCTGCGCGCCCTTCGGCATCTCCAATTCCGGCGCGTACCCTTCCAGCGGATATCCTCCGGTGGTCGAGATTGCCCTGGTCACCACGAAAAGCCGCGGCCCGGGAATGTAGCCGGCCTCGATCGCCTGTTTGATGCCGACATCGCCATAGCCCGCACCTTCGGTTTCGACGTCGCGCAGCGTGGTGAATCCTTGTTCCAGCGCTCGGCGCGCCGCAACCGTGGCTCGCGCGGCGCGCAGTGCTAAGGGCGCCGTCAGTATGTTGGCATCGTAGCCGCCCTGCGCCGGGTCTTCTCCCTGCAGGAAGATGTGCGTATGCGAATCGATCAGGCCGGGAAGCACGGTCCCTTCTGACAGGTCGATCACTGTGGCACCGGCAGGGATTTTCGCATGGGCTGCGTCGGAGACGCTCTCGATGCGCGTACCGCGAATGACGATGACTTGATCGTGCCGCGGCTGGTCGGACTTGCCGTCGATCAACGTGCCCGCGCGAATGACTGTGAGCGGGAGGGTTGCACTGCTTTGCCCGAACACCACCGGGGTCCACAGAAGGAAACAAACGATTGTCCACCGTAAGAAGTTCGCCATAGATTTCTCCGCGCGGAATTTTACGACGGAAGAACAGATAGAATCATCCGCCTCCGGCGTTCCTTCGTTCCTTACGCCCCCAAGAACGCGTCCGCCTCGATCTCGACCAGAATCTCCGCCGAGATGAGCGCGCTCACCTGAACCATCGCCGTAGCCGGGCGAATGTCGCGGAAGAATTCCCCATGCGCCCTCCCAACCTTTTCCCACTCCGCGATATTCGTCAGGTACATGCGAGTGCGAACCACATCTTTCATGCCTGCGCCCGCTCTCTGCAACGCGCTCTCAATGTTCTTCAACGTCTGCACCGTCTGCGCGTATACGTCCCCAACCCCAACGATCTTTCCGTCTGGCCCGGTGGCGGTGGTGCCTGAGACATGTACATACGACCCAACTTTCACCGCACGAGAGTAACCGACGATGGGCTCCCACGCGGTGCCGCTCGAAATATTCTGCCGTTCCATTTGTTTCCTCCGTGGCCGCTCATTTTACAGGGACAACGGCAAATTCGCCCTGGAGTTGGCAGCCGCTCTCTGTGAGTGCCAATAAAATACGGCAAAATCCGCCTGCGGCTCAGCACAAACGACCTCCGTTCTAACCGATTGTTTGCACAACTCATGGGAGAGGGGCCTCTTCTAACTGATTGGAAAAACGAATCATGCCGATAAACAAAAGTCACTTGCGTTTCAGCATCAAAGTAGAGTATCAACACACGCATGGGGCTGAAACTCCGCGCGCGATGCGGAGTTCAGGGGGCTCAAGAATGATTCCGGAATCACATCCGTTGCAGGAGTTGTTTCAGGATCTGGTTGGACGGCACTACGCCCACGAAATCGGGATTCGCGATCCGCAGATCGTGGCCTACGTTTCTCATCTGCTGGCGGAGTTTTGCGAAGCCGATCAACTCTTTAAAGTTCACAACGCGTCCAATCGCCAGCTCGACGATGTCGGTGAGATGCTGCTGGAATCCGATCCCGTCTACGGACCCGCGCCTTCCTTTGACCGGGAGCGCCAGGTACGCAAGCACATCGGAGACTACACGCTATTTCTTGCAGGGATGTTTCCCGAGAGCATCAATCATTTCCGGCTGCGCCGCCAGCGTTTGGAGAATTTTGTGGAGTGGGTGAAGGCCGGCAAAGAGAGCTACTACATCGTTTCCAAATTCGAGCACTTCGAATATGCCAAGGTCGCTCCCCTGTTTGCGAGTCTCTCGAAGAACTTCGAAGGATGTGTCTACGGGCTGAACATGGTGAAGAACGATCTGGAAGAGATGCAGCATCCCATCATGCGCCGCACAGACGACCTGATCATGTAGTGTGGTCACACTCTCAGATCTGACGCGCTTCCCATGCGGTAGAAACTCAGCGCCGCGTCGCCCTGCGCCAAGTGACGAAATCGCCGCAGGGGGCCAAATTCCTCACCGGGATCGAATCTCTTTTCGTGCTCGGCAATCACCACCGACATGGCCCACACCAGCGACGAATCGGCCAGTGCCCGGAGGGTCTTCATGTAAGCCTCCTGCATGCGGTAGGGAGGGTCGACGAAGACGACGTCGGCCGCAACGTGCTGCCGCTCCATCCGCCAGAAGGCGCGCGGCAATTCTTCCTGCAGAATTTTGTAGCCGTCACCGATGCCCAGACTCTCCAGATTTCCGCGGATCGCATCCGCGGCCGCCGCGGAGTGCTCGACGAAAAATACTTCTTTCGCGCCCCGGCTCAGGGCTTCAATTCCCACGGCACCCGTTCCCGCGAACAGATCGAGCCACACGCTGCCCTCAAGCGCCGCCGGATTTCCCGCCGTCAGCACGTTGAATAGCGTCTCCCGCAGCCGGTCCGAGGTGGGACGCACGTCCATCCCGCGTAGCGAACGCAGCGGCCGGCTTCGATATTTTCCCGCGATCACTCGCATGGCTCTGTACTTTTGGATGCCGCAATCACTATATCCATCCATGTAGAATAAAAGTAGCGAAGGCTTATGCGAAGCTGGTCGATTCCGGTAGGACGGCTGTTCGGCGTGGATGTCCGCATCCACCTCACGTTTTTCGTTCTGCCGATGTTCATCTTCTGGACGGAGTACGCGGTCCATCAGGGATCGGCGAACGGACCACGCGATCTGGCGCTGGCGGGCATCATTCTGGCTTGTGTAGCTGCCCACGAATGCGGACACATGTTGGCTGCCCGGCGCGTCGGGCTTGTTCCAAAAGCAGTCATCTTGCTGCCGCTCACTGGCGTGGCCTTGTACGAAGAACCGCGCGTGGAGAAGCCGCAGCCTGCCGCCCTACTGTGGAAGCGGGAGGTTCGCCTGGCACTAGTCGGGCCGCTGGTGAGCCTGGCTCTTGCGGGCGTGGCCGCCGCCGCTGTGACCGCCTCCGGGCGCGACGTCAATCTGTTGAAGTGGCCTTTTCTTCAGTCCGCCAACCTGCCGCGCAGCGTGGTGTGGGCAAATCTCTACCTGGCGATTTTCAATCTCATGCCCGCCTATCCTCTCGATGGCGGGCGCATCCTGCGGGCGTTCTTGTCGCGTACGCTCGACGCTTCCACCGCCTCACGGCGCGCGGTTTCCATCAGCAATGCCATCGCGATGGTCTTGATGCTCGCGGGCCTGTTCAGCGACAGCTGGCTGACCATGGTCGGTGTCATCGTGTTTTCAGCCGCCCAGTTGGAGGAGCGCGCCCTCGTATTTCAGTCTGTACTCGATAATGTCCGTCTTGAAGAAGTGATGCTCACCGACTTTGCCACGCTTTCCCCCGCCGACACGTTGGAAGACGCGCTGGAGAAAGCGGTTCATTCCCTGCAGGATGATTTCCCCGTGGTTCGTGGCAGCGATATGGTGGGAGTGATTTCGAAGCAGCGGATTCTCGACGCTTTGCGGGCGGAGGGGAACGGCTACGTGCAGGCGGTGATGAACAAGATTTTCGAAGTATCCCTGCGCCAGGACACGCTGGGCTCGGCCTTCCGCAAACTCACGGCGCGCAACTCCAGCATCATCCCCGTCGTCGAAGACCAGCGTCTGATCGGCATCGTCACCCTGCAGAACCTGATGCACTCCATGACTTTGCTAGCCGAGAGCCGCAAACTGCGGAGGGATGAAGCGGAATCGTAAGCAATAGGTCGGCACACGACAAAAAGCGATAACCACGAAGGACACGAAGTATCACGAAGGAAGGCTCCCAAGAAATCCTTCGTGATACTTCGTGTCCTTTGTGGTTATTGGGTTTTCCGAGTATTTGCCTAAAACAACCTTACTGCCTTCGCCTTCTGCACCGCGGGAATCGTGCGCAGTTTTGCCAGTACTTCTTCCGGCACGCGCCCGTCCACGTGGACTACGGCGATTGCCTCGCGCGGCTGGTCCGAGTCTTTCTCAACCCCACGCCGTCCCAGCGAGAAATCGGCAATGTTAATCGACTCCTCGCCCAGAATCGTCCCTACTTTTCCGATCACGCCGGGCACGTCGCGGTTTCGCAAATAAATCAGGCTGCGCTCCAGCGGAGCCTCTACGTCGATGCCGTCGACATGCAGCAACCGAGGCGCCTCGCCATGCAGCACAGCGCCCTTCACCATGTGCTCTTCCGTGGAAGTCTTCAGAAAAATCGAGAGCACGCTTCCCGCACCTCCGGTGGACGATTTCGGCTTGTGCGATTCCAGCACCCGCAGCCCTCGCTCCTCAGCGATCGTAGCGGCATTCACCAGGTTCGCCTTTTCCTCCAGCGCCTGGTTCAGAATGCCTTTGATCGCTCCGTTGCGAATGAGTTCCGTCTTCCACTCCGCAATGTGGCCGCCGTACCGGATCGATATTTCTTCAATGCTCCCCTCCGATACCTGCGACAAGAATGATCCCATGCGTTCCGCCAAAACGATGTAGGGCTGCATGACCGCATATTCCTCCGCCGAGACGGAGGGTACATTCACCGCATTCTGAATCACGCCGTGCTTCAGATATTCCTTGACCTGCTGCGCAATCTGCACCCCGACGGCCTCCTGCGCCTCGAACGTCGATCCGCCTACGTGCGGGGTGAGCAAAACATTGTCGAGCGCGAGCAGCGGCGAGTCCTTGGGAGGCTCTACCGTAAAAACATCGATTGCGGCTGCAGCCACGCGCTTCTGTTGCAGTGCCTGCGCCAAGTCCGCCTCATTCACCAACTCGCCGCGTGCGCAATTCACCAGCCGCACACCTTTCTTCATTTTTGCGATGGATGCCTCATTGATCATCCCCGTGGTCTGCGGCGTCAGCCCGACGTGCAGGGTGATGTAATCCGCCGCCGCATACAATTCGTCAAGCTCGGCCAGCCGGATTCCATGATCCTTTGCTACCGCCACCGAAACAAACGGGTCATGGCCCACCAGTTCCATGCCAAAGGCCCGCGCGCGCCGCGCCACTTCCATGCCGACCCGCCCCAGCCCGATGATGCCGAGAGTCTTGGCGCGCAACTCCGTCCCTTGCAGGGATTTCTTCTCCCATTTGCCCGCGTGCATCAGTGCGTCGGCACGGCATAGATGACGAGCCATGGCCAGCATCATCCCCAGCGTCTGCTCCGCGACGGCGACGGCGTTAGCGCCGGGGGTATTCATGACCGCGATGCCTTTGTGCGTGGCTGCTTCGAGATCGATGTTGTCCACGCCCACCCCGGCCCGGCCGATCACGCGCAGCTTTTTGGCGTGCTCCAGCAGCTTCGCGTCGGCCTGCACCGCCGAGCGCACGATGAGCGCATCCGCGGTTTCAAGGTGCTCCTCCAGCTTGCCTTCCAGTTGATCCGCAGTGAGGACGGTCCAGCCCGGCTCTTGCAACTGCGCCACGGCTGAGGCTGAGATTTTTTCGGCTACGATGATTTTCACGATGATTCCTTTGAATGAGGATCCTATTTAAGAATTCCGCGTGACAAGCGGTTTACCTGAAAATGACGGGAAAATGACACACCCCTGACACGCTCTCCCGGTGAACTTTCTAGACTCGCTCTCACTGGGCCCCTGCCCTTGGGAGAACAGCATGAAACCTTTTCAATCACTCAACCCCGTCAAAACAACGTTGCTCGTGGCGCTGATCGCTCTCACCGCCGCGTGCGGTTACAGCTCCAAGACCACGCCGGCAGTCGCCGGGACCATGCCCACGATCGCTCAGCTTGCGCCAAACAGCGCTACTTCAGGCGGCGCGGCGTTCGTTCTCACCGTCAATGGAACCAACTTTGGCACAAAGGCGGTTGTGAACTGGAATGGCGTTGCGCAAACCGCCAACACCGCTTACGTGACGGGCAGTCAACTCACGGTTGCAGTTCCGGCTTCGGCCATCACGGCTTCCGGCACCATCTCGGTCACCGTGACCAATCCTGGCACAACGGGTACGGGGTTGTACGGAAGCGGTGGGACGCTACCCGAGACCTCGAGCGCCATGACCTTCACCGTCAACTAGAGCCCGGTCGGTAGCTCAGGCGCCGACCAGTTGTCGCTTTCCGGACTGGGTGCGGGCATAAACTTCTTGCGCTGCCCGCACCGCCGCGCCATATTCGACGCTCTTGTCGGTGACCCGCGCCAGCACGTGTTCGAGCGCGCCCAAAATGCCGATCGTGTCGAGATAGTCGTAGTATCCGATGTGCGCGATACGGAAGAGCTTGCCCTTCATCTCTCCCTGTCCGTTCGCCACCACCGCGTCGAAGGCTTCGCGGAACTCTTTCACGATCTTGCCGGAGTCGATTCCATCGGGCGCGCAGATCGCGGTCAGAGCGGCCGCCGGCGATGCCGCGAAGAGCTTCAATCCCAAAGCCTTCGCTCCAGCCCGCGTCATCTCCGCGCAAAGCTCGGCGTTGTTGACAAGTTCTTCCCGCCCCTTGGCGAGATCGCCATTGCCCATGCCGCGAATGAATTCGAGCGCCGCGCCCAGCGCCGCGAACAAGGATGTCGCCGGAGTGTAGGCTGTCTCGCCTTTCGCGGCTGACTTTCTTTCCTTGCGCAGATCGAAGTAATAGCGCGGGGAAGTGGTCTTGTCCATATGCTTCCACGCCCGCTCGCTGACCGCGCAGTAGGCCAGCCCGGGAGGTATCATCAGCGCCTTCTGCGAACCGCCAATGATCACGTCCACGCCCCAGCCATCGACGTCGAGATGGGTCGTGCCCAGTCCGGTGATTGCATCCACCACCAGCAGAGTCTCGTCCCCGTGAGCCCGCACAATTTTTGCGATGCCCTCGATGTCGTGCCGCGCTCCGGTGGAACTCTCGGTGGCCTGCACAAACACCGCGCGCACCTGACTGTTCATCCGTGCCCGGAAGTCATCCAGGGAAAACGTTTTGCCATACGGGACTTCCAGTACGTCCACGTGGCAGCCGAACGCCTTGGCCAGGCCGGTCCAGCGCTCGCCGAACTTGCCAGCCGTCAGCACCAGGACGGTGTCGCCCGGCGACGTGAGGTTGGACACCGAGGCCTCCATCACCCCCGTCCCCGAGCAAGCCAGCACCAGCACATCGTTCTTGGTGCCGATGAAATCTTTCATGTCGGCCAGCACGCGCTGAAACAGCGCCTTGAAGTCGGCCGTGCGGTGATGCGCGGTAAACGAAGCCATGGCAGTCTGCGCCGCCGGCAGCAGCGGGGTTGGTCCGGGAGTAAAGAGACGGTTCTTGTGCAACATAGTCAGAGTCCTTATGCAAGGGATGGTCTATAAGTTTACCGGAAGTTGGCCGGAACCGCGCCCTTGCAGGGCGTTTTTCGCCCGCACCTGTCTAGCGTAAAATCCGCTTCCGCGCCGTGACCCACGTCACACGTAGCTCCGGACGCATTCGTCCGGAGATATGAAGCAACCTCTCCCTTGTGGGTGGGAGGCAACACTTCATCCCCACCCACCCGTTTATAATCCCCTCATGAGCCTCACCGAACAGATCCAGAAAGACATCGTCAGTGCCATGAAGGCGAAGGAGGAGGCGCGCCTCTCCACGCTGCGCATGGTCAAGAGTGCACTGCAGCTGCGCCAGGTCGAAAAGATGGCCCCGCTCGACGAGAAGGAATGTCAGGCCGTGCTGGCCACGCTGATCAAGCAGCGCAAAGAATCCGTCGAACAGTTCACCAAAGGCGGACGCCAGGAAATGGCCGACAAAGAGGCCGCCGAAATCGTCCTGATCGAGAGCTACATGCCCAAAGCGGCCGGCGAAGCGGAGATCGTCGCGGGTGTGAAGGCCGCAATCGCCGAAATGGGCGCGCCCACGATGAAAGAAATGGGCACAGTCATGAAAAATGCCATGGCCCGCTTCAACGCTGCTGGCATGCGCGTCGACGGCAAGGTGGTCAGCGAGATCGTGAAGAGGGAGTTAGCGGGGAAGTAGTTCACAGCATGCCTGCATATTACGCAGACACGGTCGGGAGGGTTCTGGCTGAGCCGCTGGACGCTCTAGAGCTGGCCTTGCACAAGGCGTGTGAGTCTGATCGTTACTCCACCAGGCTGTCCAGACCCTTTGATGAGACCGCTAAGTTCTTGAGTGAATGTGGTGCTTTACCGCTATAGCTTCACTTGCTCCTCTGCAACTCCCGGTAAGCTTCGCTCTTCGAAACCCCCCGCTCCTTTGCCACCCTCTTCAGCGCGGCCTTTTCGTCCACTTTCTCTTCCGCCATGATCTGCTCCACGCGCTGACGCACCGACGGACGGGCGAGAGCGCCGGTCGCCACACGAGCGTCGTCTTCCTCCGCCTTGCCGATCAGGAGCGTGATCTCGCCCTTTACCACCTCGCGCGCCTTTAAGTTCTCCAACACTTCTCCGGCGTGCCCTCGCAGAAACTCTTCATGCAGCTTGGTCACTTCGCGCGCGACCACCACGTGCCGGGCTTCTCCCATGACTTCGACGACATCGGTAAGCGTCTCGACAATGCGGTGCGGAGCCTCGTAGAAAAGCTGTGTCCGCGGAGAACTCCGGACTGCCTCCAACGCGGCCAGCCGCTCGCCGCGCTTCGCCGGAAGGAATCCGCTGAAGCGGAACGAGTCCGTGGGCAGGCCACTCGCCACCAGCGCCGCCAGAAATGCCGACGCCCCCGGAATCGGCACCACCGGCACCCGATGCCGGATCGCCAGCGAGATCAACCGATATCCCGGATCAGAAATTCCCGGCATGCCCGCGTCGGTCACCAGGGCAACGTTCGCGCCCTCCTGCATCTCCTTGACCAGTTCCGCGGATTTCGTTATCTCGTTGTGCTCGTGATAGCTGGTGGTGCGTGTCGTAATCGCATAATGATTGAGCAGTTTTTGCGTTTGCCGCGTGTCCTCACAGGCGATTACGTCCACTTCCTTCAGCACCCGCAGCGCCCGCAGCGTGATGTCCTCCAGATTCCCGATCGGCGTCCCCACCAGATAGAGCGCCGGCCCCGCGGAAGCCGTAATTTGCCGTTCCACATCCTTCATGGCCGGAAGTCTACCACCGCCCATGTGGGAACAGCCGCCCCTGCTGTTACCGGCTAAGCATTGTCATCCTGAGCGGCGCTCTTTTGCCGCGAAGGACCTGTGCACCTTGGCCGGGAAGTACATAGGTCCTTCGCTTCGCTCAGGATGACAATTCATCTTGTGCAACCGTAACTTCCCGCCTGCTGAAGCGGTTTATGCTCATGTCCCCAAAACGAAAGTAAAAGGCACATGGGGAAAGCGCGGCGCCACCAGCGTCCATCTCAAAGTAGCGAAGAAAGGCACGCTGGCCAAAGCGATCCAGGCTGCCTGGCGCAACACCGCCCCAAAACGGCTTCTAAAGCTGTAGTTACCGGCCTTTTTGGCTGCGTTCTCACGGTTGCCTGATCCGGACCCTGCACAACCGTAACCTCCACGGAAGGCGAATTCGGCATCACAATGGAGCGATGCCGACTCCGGGCAAACCCATGATCGCGGCTCTGCTTTGCGGGCTTGCTCTACACGTATGTTCGGTAGAGTTATGTTCGGCACAAACGGCGCCTCGACCAGCCGGGACTCCAAGTACCCGGCAAGCCATGAGCGGGAATCATGGCCCAAAAACTGACCGGACACTGACTCCAGACGATGGGCTGGCAGTGATCTCTGCCGCGCTCGATTCCAAAGTGCGCCGATATTCTGGCCACGACTGTTCTCACCTGGTTCACGCAATTTACGAACGAGCGGGCTTCCCCTATGCCTACGCGGATTCCGACGATCTCTACGCTGGAGTCGAAGGCTTCCAACGCATCACGCACCCCCGGCCTGGCGATTTGGTAGTGTGGCGCGGGCACGCGGGAATCGTGGTCAGGCCGTCCCGTCACGTTTTCTTCAGCTTCATGAGCACTGGCCCAGGGATTGATAACTACGAAGCTCCGTATTGGGTCGGACGAGGACATCCTCGATTCTATCGTTACGTCAAAAATGATCCTTGCCCAGGATGTAACCCTGCCCGCGCCACGCTCCGGCAAACGCGTGACGCTAAGTAGATCATCGCTCGGTGCTGGCTCGCCTTACGTTTTAGTCCGCGCGAGATCCCTTCGCCATCCAGCTCAGGGCAGGCTCTTCGCTCCGCCTGAAAAACGGCTACGCTCAGGATGACGCCCCACAGGAAGCTGGCCACTTTGCTTTCAAACTGAGCCACCACGCATCGCTCCCTAAAATTGACGGCGCCTAACTGCCGCCCCTAGAATCAACTTGACGCAGTTGTTCCTCACAGCCGTCTCACACTCATGCCACTTTACGAATACGAATGCAAGAAGTGCGGTCACCGCTTCGAAAAAATCCAGTTGTACTCCGCCAAAATGGTGAAGAAGTGCCCCGAGTGCGGCGGCCAGGTCGAGCAGATGATCTCCGCTCCTGCCGTCCAGTTCAAAGGCTCCGGATGGTACGTCACTGACTACGCCAAGAAGTCCTCGTCCCCAGGGGCCTCGGGCAGCAGCAGCGATTCCTCCTCCTCGAAAGAAAAGAAAGACGACAAGGCCAAGTCGGATAGCGGTTCGAAAGACGCCGCGTCAAAAGATAGCTCGGCGAAGGACACGTCATCGAAAGAGAGCTCCTCCAAAGAAAGCTCTTCCAAGGAAAGCCCGCGCAAGGGTTCCGGCAGACATAAATAGAGCGGCTCCGGATTCACCGAAGCCGCCAGAATATTTCTGAACTGATCCACCCTGTCATCCTGAGCGACGCGAAGGACCTATGTAGTTGACGGCCAGTACATAGATCCTTCGCTTCGCTCAGGATGACAAGGTGGCTTATGCCGCGAACTTACCGGACACAATATAAACCACAAACCGCCGGCCACTATTTCACTTCAACTCCCGCTCAAAGTGGTCCTCAATCATCGTGAAAAGATGTACTCGAGCATCTTTCCCCGCGATGCCGTGGGTCTTGTTGGGATAGATCATCAGGCGGAACTGTTTCCCCGCTTTGATTAGCGCATCTATCATCTGAATGCTGTTCTGGAAATGCACGTTGTCGTCACTGGTGCCGTGCACCAGCAGCAGCGCCCCATGCAGTTTGTCCGCGGAAGTCATCACGTCCGACTGTTCATACCCGTCCTTGTCGTCCTTGAGCAGACCCATGTAGCGCTCGGTGTAGATCGTGTCGTAATTCCTCTGATCGGTTACTGGAGCCACCGCAACGCCAGCGCGAAAGCGGTCCGAATGCGTCATCGCGTACAGTGTCATCGACCCGCCATTCGACCAGCCCCAGATTGCGATGCGATCTTTATCGAGCTGGGGATACTGCGCCAACAACTGATCCAGCGCGGTCAGTTGATCCTTCAACTCAGTCGCGCCAAATTCATGCCGAATCGCGGTCTGGAACTTGCGATCACGCCCCGGCGTCCCGCGATTGTCTACTGCGAAGACAGCGAATCCCTTGCGCGCCAGGATTTCGTCGAATGGATCCGGCGTGCTCTTCCTCACCATCTGGGCGGCCGGGCCGCCATAGATGTTGATGATTAGGGGAATCTTGCCACTCGTCAGTGCATCTGGAGGCAGCAACAATCGCCCGTACAACAAAGTCCCGTCGTCCGCCTTGAACTCCAGATACTTCGGCGCGCGCAGCCCATAGTCGGCGATGGCGTTCTTCGCCTGCCAAACTGGGTTGCACGCCCCACCCACCGCGCACAGTGTGATGCTGGGGGATTTCTCCGGGCCAAAATGCATGTGGGTATAGTGCTTCGCGTCGTCGCTGAAGTTTCCGAAGTGCTGCCCCTCGTCGGTGGTCAGTGCCTTAAGCCCCGATCCATCCAATTGCACGGAAAAAATGTGCGTCTGCCGCGGGTCATCTTTGTTGGCCGAGAAGAATACCGTGCCCGCAGTCTCGTCTACGCCCTCGATCCCCAGCACCTCAAAGTCGCCCTTCGTAAGTTGCCGCTCCAGCTTTGCGTCCGCTGCCATCGGGTTCTGTTTGTCGAAGCTGTACAGGTAAAGATGCATGTTGCCGTCGCGCCAGCTCGGCCAGAGAAATTGCCCGGTCGACTTCACAAAGCGCACCTCAGCATGATCGAAATCAATCCACGCGCCTGGCGAGGTTTCAGTCAGCACGATTCTTGATTTCCCTGATTTCGCGTCCACGAAATACAGGTCCATCTTGTCCTCGGTGCGGTTGAGCACTTCGGCCCAGATCACGCCGTCGCGCACCCAGCCAAAGCGAGGAATGTAGGACTCCTCGTCAGTGGTCAGGGAAATCCAGCGCACCTTGCCCTTGTCCGCGTCCGCCACGCCCAGTTTCACCACCGGATTCGGATCACCCACCTTGGGATACTTCTCGTTCTCAACGTTAGGATGGGTCGGCATCCAGTCGGTGATGGGATAGATCGGCACCTTGGTTTCGTCCATGTGCAGGAACGCAATCTCTTTGCCGTCGGGCGACCAGAAGTAGTTGCTCCGCACGGCCAGTTCTTCCGCGTAGACCCAGTCGATGTCGCCGTTGAACAAGTTCTCGCCGGTGTCCTTCGTCAGCGCCTTCTCGTCCTTGCCGCTTACCGGACGAACGTACAAATTATGCTTGCGTACGTAGGCAACGTGTCCGCCATCGGGAGAAAACTTCGGATCTCCGCTCGGATCGGACGCCGAAGTAAACTGCACCGCCGTCTCTGACCCCAGGTCGTACAGCCAGAGCTGACCCTGCGAATCAAAAATCAAGTGCTTCGAATCGGGAGCCCACAAGTACGCGGCCACGTGATACCGTGTCAGCCGCTCCTTCTCTCGCTCGTTCTTCACCTTGTTCACGTCCGGGTCCAGCGACGCGAGCTTCGCCGCGCTCACCAGCACCTTCTTCTCGCCCGTTGAGGCGTCCACGTACCACAACTCGCCCTTCTCTCCTTTTTCATCGCGCTGCACAAAGGTGAGCTTGGTCCCGTCCGGGCTCCACTCCGTGGTTTCGGGACCGCGTCCGCCGAGCCCGCCGGTCTGATAGATCGCCTCAATCGTCAATGGCTTGGTGGGAGCGGTCTGAGCCTGCGCCGTCGCTGAAGCCAGGGCGAAGATGACTGCGAGCAGGGCAAAGCAGGCGATAAGAGAAATCTGTTTTTTCACGAAGCGACCTCACGGGAAGAAGTAACAGCGGATCTAAAGCGCGCGAAGAAATGAGTGTACACCGCACCAGCCCCTTGGCGCGCAATCTACGGCGTTCAGCTAGGGGGTCCCCCCGTTCTGGCAAGTCTCTAAAGATACTGAAGCCACCAATCGTTTCTCTTTGCCTTGAGCGCGGCAAACCATCGGCACGCGAAATACAACAGCACGATTGTGATCCCCCATATCAGGTAAAGAAGTGGAAGACTCCAGACGTAACCCTCCGGCGGCTCGGGATTGCCCATGGGATGGTTCGTGAAGAGCCACGGGCTGACGAACCCGAGCCGGATCTTCGACACCACGAGGGCAAGCGCGTGGATCATGGGGATGTGAAGCATGTAGAAGAAGAACGGCACACGTCCGAAAAGGGTGATGCGGCGGGCAAGTGGACCGCCGAGGCCCTCGAGCAGGGGGATCAGCGTGATGATGGGGCCCAATGTCATCAACAAGAAAGAGAGCGATGCCGGGTACTTCGTGGTGTTCAGGAACGCAAACAGCGACGGCATCGATGGCGCGCCGTTCCGTCCGGGTGCAGCGGCGTGCCACGGGCGCGGATCTCCGTATAAGTTAAATCCCCGCAGCACGAGGAAGAGCCCTATGGCGGAGAGTCCAATGATCAGGCAGACTGTTTTTTTCTGCCCGGGCTCCAGGGTGAGGATTTTGCCGAAGGCATAACCTGCCGCCATGACCCCGATCCACGGAATGATCGAGTAAAGCACGATCAGGTTCGGGCCGTTGGCTCCAAACTGGATCGGCCCGGCGAAAAAACCAACATAGAAGATTTTCCAGAGGCCGGAAAGACGGTTCTGGTCAAGGCCGTCGAGCAGGGTGCCCATATGTGAATCCATCAAGTTATGCGCCGCGATGATGACCCCACCAATCGCGCCGACCACAGACAGTGGCAGTTTCACCAATCCGGCCATCAGGATCATGCAGCACCCGATAACCCAGATGACGCCTGCCATCTCGTAATGCAGGAAATCGAAATTGAAGGTCCAGGCGACCCGCAGAAATGTGAATTCCAGGAAGATGAGCCACGCGCCGCGAGTCAGCAGGTAGCGTGATACGTCGGCGTGCTTCCGGCCGTGGAGGAAGATGCTGGTTCCGGCCAGGAAGATAAATGCCGGAGCGCAGAAGTGGGTAATCCAGCGGGTGAAGAAGACTCCTGGTGTGGGGCCGCCGGCCGGAACACCCGAATAGACTCGTACGTGGTCGATTGCCATCAGGATCATCACTGCGCCGCGTATCAGATCGATGGACCCGATTCTGGTTTTCGGCGTGTTGACGGCGACCGGAGTTTGAGAGAGGGCAACACTCATGATTTTGCTCCAGAGAGCGGGAGCGTCTCCTGGACAAGCTCTCGCAGGGAGTCACGATCTCTTGGACGCCTTCGGACGAAAAAGGTATTTTCGATAGGTGCTTGCCGACTTCGCTACCGCCGCAGACCTTCGACGGTCAGACGATAACATGCGCCAGGCAAACCCGTCAGGCGCCACCTCACCGTCTCAGGGAGGGATTGCAGCCCCATTGGCAGTTTCTTTTGCCCGGGGAACCGGGCTGTCGTGCGGGAAGCGCAAGACTACCCTCATTTTCCTCTCACCCACGGGCAGGGATCGTCCCGTTTCAAGCCCGTGAATTGCGGTCCCCCGCATGCTAGAATCAAGGCATACTCAATGCTTCCTGACATCGAAAATCTGCTGAAACTGCAAGACACCGACAAGGAAATCCGCCGTCTACAGGACGAGGTCGCTGAATTTCCAAAGCGCGTCGCCGTCATCGAGCAGAAACTGGCAGGCACTAAGGCCCAACTGGAAAAGGCGCAGGCCGCCGTCAAGGCCGATGAGGCCGCCCGCCGCAAGTACGACACTGCAATCAACGACCTCCGCGGCAAGATTTCCAAGTACCGCGACCAGTCTCTCGACGTAAAGACCAACGACCAGTACAAGGCGCTGCTGCACGAGATTCAGTTCTCGGAAACGGAAATCGCCGCCAACGAAGACAAGATTCTCGAGATGATGGTCAATGCCGATACGCGCGACAAGGAAGTCAAAGCCGCGCAAGCCGAGCTGAAAGCCGAAACCGCCGAGATCGAAAAAGAAAAAGAAGAAGCCCGCCAGCGCACCGCCGAGGACGAAAAGCTGCTTGCCGAATGGCGCGCCAAGCGCGATCAGATTCGTACCAGCGTTAAAGAAGACCTGCTGCGCCACTACGAGCGCGTGTCGAAGTTTCGCGGGAGCGGTCTCTCCGAAGTTCGCGATCAGAAGTGTATGGCTTGCCGCGTCATGCTCCGGCCGCAGACCTACAACGAAGTTCGCACCGGCCTGCAAACCATCATTTGCGACTCCTGTCAGCGCATTCTCTATTTCAATCCCGCCGAGGAGATGCTTGATCTGAAGCCTTCGACCACGCGAGCCAAACGCCATCATCCTAAGATTGACGCTCCGCAGGCGTGGTATTACCGTGCAGAGTTCGGCGGAATCGGAGAAGTGTTTCTTTGTCTGACCACTGCCCGCGGCCAGTCCAGCCGGCGCGTCTATGACGTCCACACTGGACGCCTGATCGGCGACATCCTCATCCGCGAGGGCGACTACCGCCAGGCGTTCCCCGAAGACATCACCGGCGCCATGCGCCTGAACGGCGGTTGGAGCGAAGACGAACTCGACGGCTTCGGCACCGAGCTCCCCATGGTGGCCCTTGATTCCCTGCGATCGGATCTGGACTTGGCCCGCTACGAGGCCGCCAGCGGCTCACACGTCAAACAATCCGCCCCCGTAGCCCCCACCGAACAAGCCGCCAGCTAAAGAAAGTTTATGTGGGGACAGCCGCCCCTTCGACAAGCTCAAGGCAGGCTCTCGGCTGTCCGTCGCGCGCAGCTCGACCCTGCATGCCCCAACGTCGAAAGCCGTTGATTTAAGATTCCTCCACCCTTCCCGGAGGAAGCCAAGATGGCCGCAGTCGACACCTACCATGTGATCGCCAAATACTACGACGGCGCCTACGCCGCCAAGCAGGATCTCGTCGACCTTCCGTTCTACCTCGAGCTCGCCGAACAATCCTGCGGTCCGGTTCTGGAGATCGCCTGCGGCACTGGACGTGTTCTGCTCCCCATTGCGCGCAAGGGCATCGAAATTTGGGGAGTCGATAACTCTTTGCCCATGCTAAACGTCCTGAACGAGAGCCTTGTCCGCGAACGTCAGGAGGTCCGCGATCGAGTCAGCGTGCAGGAAGGCGACATGAGAAGCTTTCGCCTGAATCGAAGATTTCCGTTGGTGATGATTCCCTTCCGCCCCATGCAACATATGTTCACACTCGAAGACCAGGTCGCCGCACTGAAGACCGCGGCCGCCCACCTGACCGACACCGGCACTCTGGCCTTCGACGTTTTCTATCCCAAGTTCGACATGATCTGGACGAAAGTTGGAGAAGAACTGCCCGAGATGGAGTGGAGCCCGGATTCCGATCCCACAAAGGTCGTCCGCCGCTTTTTTCGCAAGGACGCCATCGACAAGATCCATCAGATCTTCAGCTTCACGTTTATCTTTCGCACCTACGAGGCCGGCAAGCTGGTCCTGGAGGAAAGGGAAGCTTTCCGCCTCTGCTACTACACCTACCCCCACCTGAGAGCCCTGTTCCTGCTGGCCGGTCTCGAACCGGTTGCGGAGTACGGTTCCTTCGCCAAGGCTCCGCTCGACAACACCGCCGAGCAGATGATCTTTCTACTCCGCAAGCCTTCCTGAAGGCTTATGTGGGGACAGCCGCCCCCGGCTGTCCAGTCGAGCGCAGCTCGACCCGGCCCGCAGCACCTCGGCCCGGTGCGTTTAAGATGGCAGCATGTCCAAAGAGTCCGCAACTCTTCCCACCGTCAAGGTTTCCCCCCGCGGCGGCACCCGCCTGAAAGACGGACACGTCTGGGTCTACCGCTCCGACATCGTCTCAACCGACTCCGCTCTTCCCGGCTCCCTGGTCCGCGTCTCCGACCACCGTGGCAAGCCTCTCGGCACCGCCCTGTTCTCGAGTTCTTCGCAAATTGCCATCCGCATGATCTCGCACGCGACCGTCGCGGATTTTCCCGCCTTGCTGCGCCAGCGGATCGGCGATGCCATTGCCTACCGCACCTCCCTGGTCCGCGACACCGAAGCCTACCGGGTCATCTTCACCGAAGCCGACTTTCTCCCCGGCCTCATCGTTGACCGTTACGGCGACATTCTTTCCCTGCAGATCCTTACTCAAGCAATGGACGCGGAGCCCGTGCGCCAGGCGATGCTCGCGGAACTGACCGACCGCCTGCACCCAGCCTCCATCATCGAGCGCGTCGATCCGAGAGTGCGCGAACTCGAAACTCTTCCGCCTCGAGCTTCGGGCCTTCTGCAAGGTGAGAAATCCGCTACCACCTTCACCATGAATTCCGTCCAGTTCCGTTACGACGCGCTTGAAGGCCAGAAAACCGGCGCCTTCCTCGACCAGCGCGAAAACTACGCCGTCTCCGCTGAGTACGCCAAAGGCGAAGCTCTCGACGTCTTCTGCTATCAGGGAGGCTTCGCTCTCCATCTCGCCCCGCAGTGCTCGCACGTCACCGGCGTCGACAGCTCCCGTCCTGCCCTGGAAGTGGCCGACCAGAACGCCACCCTCAACCATCAGCTTCTAAGGGGGAAAGAAATCGAATGGATTGAGGCCAACGCCTTCGACCTGCTCAAGGACTATTCCTCCTCCGATCACCACTACGACACCGTCGTTCTCGACCCGCCTGCCTTCGCTAGGAGCAAGCGCGATCTCGACGCCGCCCTTCGCGGCTACAAAGAACTCAATCTCCGGGCCCTGAAAATGCTCCGCCCCGGCGGCATCCTCGTCACTTGCTCCTGCTCGTACCACGTCAGCCAGTCCAAGTTCCTCGAGATGCTCGCCTCAGCCGCACTCGACGCTCACCGCACCCTCCGCCTGATCGAGGTCCGCGGACAGGCGAAAGACCATCCAGTTCTTCTGAATGTCCCGGAATCTGCCTACCTGAAGTGCGTTATTGCGGATGTAAGCTAATGAAAATAAGCACAATAACGTGGTTGACAATAATACGCTCATATTTTATGCTTCTTTAACGCTAACTACGCGTCTAATGAAGTGACCGCAGCCCTGAGGCAGCTTCCAGTGCCGGTCTTGAATTCCGCACCGAATCGAAGCACAAATCTTGAAGGAGGATTTAGCTATGACCGTACTTACCCGTTTTGAGCCCTTCCGTGAGTTCGCCACCCTGCAGGACCGCATCAACCGCGTGTTCCGCGATTCCTACAGCGGCGAAGGCCGGGACGAGTCATTGACCACATCCAGCTTTGCCCCCGCCGTCGACGTCTACGAAGACGAGCACAAGGTCACCCTGAAGATCGAAGTGCCCGGCATCGACGAGAAGGACATCGACGTCCAGGTCGAGAACAACATCCTGACCGTGCACGGCGAGCGCAAAATCGAGAAGGAAGAGAAAGAAGAGAACTACCGCCGCGTGGAGCGCCAGTACGGCAGCTTCACTCGCACCTTCACTCTGCCCACCACCGTGGACACCGAGTCCGTCTCGGCGACCTACGACAAAGGCGTCCTGAAGATCGCGTTGCCCAAGAAGGCCGAAGCCAAGCCGAAACAGATAAAAGTCAACGTCGGCAGCGAGAAGTCGATCGATGCCAAGGGCCCGAGCAAGGCCGCGTGAGCTAGCATTGTTCGTGTGGCAAGCGCTTGTGTGGGACCGAGTCTCTGACCCGGTCATCGAGCGAAACTCGATGTTTTTGGCGGGAGGCGGCAGAAATGCCCGCCTCCCGTTTTATTGGAGCGCCGGCGTCCTCGCCGCCACACTTGCAACCGGAAAGAAGAAGCTAGAAACTGGAGTTAACTATGCCGATCCGTTGGGACAAATTCACCGTTAAAGCGCAGGAAGCAGTCAAGCGCGCGAACCAGCTCGCCTCCGAGCATGGTAACCCCGAGCTGCGTCCCATTCATCTGCTCGGCGCGTTGCTCGAAGACAAGGAAGGCATCGTCCCGCCCGTGCTCGAAAAGATCGGCATCGGCCTGCAAGCCGTGTTGGCCGAGGTCTACAAAGAACTCGAGAAACTCCCCAAAGTCTCCGGATCCGATGCCCAGGCCACGCTTTCCAATGAAGTCAACAAGCTGCTGGAGCAGGCTTTCAAAGAAGCTTCCAATTTCAAGGACGAATACGTTTCCACCGAGCACCTGCTGCTGGCCATCACGCACCTTAAGCGTGACATCGCGCAGCAGGTTCTCGCTGCTCACGGCGCGACCTACGACGCAATTCTGAAAGCTCTGACCGTCGTCCGCGGATCGCAAAAAGATACCGACCAGAATCCCGAAGCCAAGTTCCAGGCGCTGGACAAATACGCCCGCGACCTTACCGAGCAGGCACGCCGCGGCAAACTCGATCCTGTCATCGGTCGGGACGAAGAAATCCGCCGCGTCATCCAGGTTCTTTCGCCGCACGAAAAACAATCCCGTGCTCATCGGCGAACCCGGCGTCGGGAAAACGGCCATCGTCGAAGGCCTCGCCCAACGCATCATTTCCGGCGACGTGCCTGAAGCGCTGAAGAACAAGCGCGTGGTCGGGCTCGATCTCGGCGCCATGCTGGCGGGCGCGAAATATCGCGGCGAGTTCGAAGACCGCCTCAAGGCCGTTCTTAAGGAGATCGAAGACTCGCAGGGACAGATCATTCTCTTCATCGACGAACTCCACACGCTGGTCGGTGCTGGAGCGGCCGAAGGCGCCATCGACGCCTCCAACATGCTGAAGCCCGCGCTGGCCCGCGGAGAACTGCGCGCTGTCGGCGCCACCACGCTGAACGAGTACCGCAAGTACATCGAAAAAGACACCGCCCTCGAGCGCCGCTTCCAGATTGTCTTCGTCGGCGAGCCTAACGTCGAAGACACCATCTCCATCCTTCGCGGCCTGAAGGAAAAGTACGAAGTGCATCACGGCGTGCGCATCAAGGACTCCGCTATCGTCGCCGCGGCCACGCTCTCGCACCGTTACATTACCGACCGTTTTCTGCCCGACAAAGCCATCGACCTGATCGACGAAGCCGCGTCCTCACTGCGCATCCAGATTGACTCGCTGCCCACCGACATCGATCAACTCGACCGCAAAGCCATGCAGCTCGAAATCGAAAAGCAGGCACTGAAGAAAGAGGACGATGCGAACTCGCGGGATCGCCTGGCGGTCATCGAGAAGGAACTCGCCGAAATCCGTGAGAAATCCAACACGCTGAAAGCCACCTGGAAAAAAGAAAAAGATCTGATCGCCCGCGTCCGCGCCCTCAAAGAGCAAATCGAGAAGCTGAGAGTCGAAGAGCAGGCGGAAGAGCGTAAAGGCAACCTGCAGCGCGTCGCCGAAATCCGCTACAGCCTGATTCGCCAGGCCGAAGAGGAACTGGCCAAACTGAGCAAGCAGATGGAGGGCCAGGGCGGCAAGCGCATGCTCAAAGAAGAAGTCGACGAGGAAGACGTCGCGCGCATCGTGTCGAAATGGACCGGGATTCCGGTCTCGAAGATGCTCGAAGGCGAAGTCAAAAAGCTGGTCACCATGGAAGATCGCCTGCGCCAGCGCGTCGTCGGGCAGGATCCGGCTCTGGAGCGCGTGGCTAATGCGATTCGCCGTTCGCGTGCTGGACTCAGCGATCCCAAGCGGCCCATCGGCTCATTCATCTTCCTCGGCCCAACCGGAGTCGGCAAAACCGAACTGGCCCGCGCGCTTGCGGAATTTCTGTTCGACGACGAGCACGCCTTGTTGCGCATCGACATGTCGGAGTACATGGAGAAGCATTCGGTTGCGCGCCTGATTGGCGCGCCTCCGGGCTATGTGGGTTACGAAGAAGGGGGACAACTTACCGAGCAAGTGCGTCGTCGTCCCTATGCAGTCGTGCTCTTCGACGAAATCGAGAAGGCACATCCTGACGTATTCAACGTGCTCTTGCAGATGATGGACGATGGGCGATTGACCGACGGCAAAGGCCGCGTCGTTGACTTCAAGAACACGATCCTGATCATGACGTCGAACATCGGTTCCAGCTACCTGCAGTCGGAACATGTGCGGACGCCGGAAGAGTTTGACAAGGCGAGCGAGCAGGTCCTGAGCCTGCTGCACACGCACTTCAAGCCAGAGTTCCTGAACCGCGTCGACGACATCATCGTCTTCCGCCCGCTGGGCAAGGAACAACTGGTGCGCATCATTGAGCTGCGCCTGGAAGACGTTCGCCGCCTGCTCGCCGACCGCAAGATCTCGCTTGAGCTGACGGACGGCGCGAAAGAACTTCTGTTCACGCAAGGCTACGACCCGAACTTCGGTGCGCGCCCCTTGAAACGATCCATTCAAAAGCTGGTGCAGGATCCGCTCGCATTGAAGATTCTCGACGGCGAAGTTCTGCACGGCGATCACATCATCGTCGACGCCGACAAGACGTCTGGCAAGATGACGTTCACGGTCAGCGAGCGCGTCGGCGTGGAGGCAGCGGCTAAGACGAAGCGTTGACGCCGTTCTGTCTGTCATCCCGAGCGAAAGCGAGGGCCCTCGGTTCTTGCATGGCGGGTGCAACTGCTCGTGCTCGCAAAACCCCAGGTCCCTCGCTTTGCTCGGGATGACAACGCTGGGAGTGTGGAATAGGCAGAGGAGAGAACCGCGCGCCCTAAACAATCGCGCCTGCGCCGAGAGATTCGAGTATCATGTTCTCCGGCGCGAGGCGCCACACATGACCAGAAGATTTTCGTTACTCACCGCCGTCGTCCTGATTTCGTTCGTTCAACTGTCCGCCGCTCAAGCTCCTATGAAATGGAAGATCCACGATCTCAATCGCCCAGTGCCGCCGATCATCGATCCAGGAACCGCGAGCACGCAGGAAGCGGTCGGCCGCGCTCCGTCGGACGCCGTCGTGTTGTTTGACGGCAAAGATCTCTCGCACTGGGTCAGCGCCGAAGGCGGCGGTCCGGCGAAATGGAAGGTAGAGAACGGCTACATGGAGGTCGTCGCAAAAACTGGCTACATCGCCACGCGCGATTCCTTCGGAGATTGCCAGCTGCACGTGGAGTTCGCGGAGCCTTCCCCGGGCAAGGGAGAAAGTCAGGAGCGCGGCAACAGCGGCGTGTTTCTGATGGGCCTCTACGAGATTCAGGTGCTTGACTCGTACGAGAACAAGACTTACGCCGACGGCCAGGCGTCCGCCGTGTACGGGCAATATCCGCCGCAGGTGAATGCTTCGCGTCCTCCGGCGCAGTGGCAGACTTACGACGTCATCTTTCACCGACCGCACTTCAAAGACGGGAAGGTGACGAGCCCTGCGCGCGTGACCGTCCTGCACAATGGAGTGCTCGTGCAGGACAACGTTGAACTCACCGGCCCGACCGCGCACGGAGAGCGTCCGCCATATAAACCGGGCCCTGACAAGCTCCCGCTGCAGTTACAGGATCACGGCAATCCCGTGCGCTACCGCAACATCTGGATTCGGGAGTTGCACGAAGAATAGAGGAACGCCACGGATCGCACGGATTCTCGCCGGTGGCCCAAATCCTAAGAATCTCGATCCGTGGAAATCTGTGAAGATCAGTGCTAAGTTTGGTGTCGTTTGGCGGCGAACACGTCAACGACCGTAGGCGCTTGCGCCAGATACCAAGCTGCCGCGGCGCGCAGCGCGATCTGCAGTCCGTACCACAACAACGGAACGCCTAACTCCGCAGCGGAAATCTTCGGTACCAGCCACGCGATTCCGATGGTGAACACCAGCATCGCGACCCAGCGCGCCCAGTTGTGCAGGCGGAATAATCCCCAGCCGACGAGAGCCCAACCGCTGCCGACAAGCAGCGCCATGTACGGTCCTGCCAATTCGAGTCCATACATGAACGGCGCTCCGCTCATCAGGGAGATTGCGTTGGGAGCAACGAGCTTCACTACGGCGATCGCCCAGAGATTGATTGCGACCAAAAAGAAGAGCGCGGAAATGACGGTAACGCCAGCGGGCCGCTGCATAAGAGAACACGAATCCGAACCTGTCATCCTGGGCGGCGGTCTTTGCCGCGAAGGATCTATGCATTATCTCAGCGGCCAAGAGTTGCATAGATCCTTCGCGAGACAAAGAACGTCTCGCTCAGGATGACAAGGTGTATCGGAAGTTCCAGATTTAGGCCAGGTCAAAGAGCAATACTTCCGCGTCTTCGGTGCCTTTGATGGTGAGCTGCTGCTCGTCGCTGATGGCTGCGCCATCGCCTTGCGCTAGCGGCTTTCCGTTCAGTTCGACTGCGCCGCGTGCGACCTGAAGCCATCCGTGACGTCCGGCGGCGAACTCGTGGGTGACTTCTTCGCCGGGCTGGAGCAGCGTGACGTAGAGCTTGGCGTCCTGATTGATCTTTACCGATCCGTCGGTGGCGTTGCGCGACGCGATCAGCCGCAACTTGCCGCGCTTCTCTTTTTCCGGAAAGGATTTCTGTTCGTAGCTCGGCGCGAGCGCTGCTTTCTCCGGTTGAATCCAGATCTGCAGCAGGTGTACCGGGTCGGTGGTCGAGGGATTGAACTCGCTGTGGCGAATGCCGCTGCCTGCGGTCATACGCTGTCCATCGCCGGGAAGAATCACCGAACCGGTTCCCAAACTGTCTTTGTGCTCGAGTTTGCCTTCGAGAACGTAGGTGATGATTTCCATGTCGCGATGCGGGTGCGTGGGAAATCCCGTGTTGGGCGTGACCCAATCTTCGTTGATGACGCGCAGCGAGCGGAATCCCATCCACTTGGGATCCCAATAGTCGCCGAAGCTGAAGGTGTGATGAGTCTTGAGCCAGCCGTGGTTTCCGCCTCCGCGCTCCTGGCTGGGACGAATCTGAATCATGGCGTTTCTCCGTTATTATTCACTTTGGGGGAGTAATGAACTGATAAACATTGGATGCTGCAGAGGTACGGAAAGGTCCAAGCGACAGGGACGAGGAAAAACTGCGGGAAGTCTTCAAAGAGAAGGTCGAAAATGGGAAAGTTTACTGGTTAGTACTCCCCACCCCCCTCCCCCTACCGCTCTGAAACCCGCGACTGGCGCGGGGTTTACAAAGTGTGTCTGCAAAATCTTGAGCCTCAAGGGGTTAGAGGTCAAAATCTTGAAAACAAGGCACTTGGCGGGGCCGCTTCGAGTTCACCCACGGCTTCGCCGATGCCTATGATGCCTTAGTCCGAATCCTGAGGCAAGGTCGGATGTCACACGAATGCCAGCCGCGGCTGTGGATTTCTAATAACTTCCTGGCCACGGATCACACGGATTCTCACGGATTCGCGAATATAAAAACCCAGGCGTTTGATCCGTGGAAATCCGCGCAAATCCGTGGCGAATGAAGTTGCTGTGGCACACTGAACCTATGCATCGGCTCACGCTTGGCGATTTTGAACTCAGCGTTTTTTCTGACGGGACTTACCCGCTCGATGGCGGCGCGTTCTTTGGCGTTGTCCCGAAGGTGATGTGGTCGCGCAAGATGGGCACCGACGAAAAGAATTACGTCACGGCCGGGCTCAACTCGCTGCTCATCCGCACAGGCAAGCAGACGGTGCTGGTCGAGACCGGGATGGGTAACAAGCTGTCGTCACGCATGGCTAAGTTTTACGGGCAGCCAGCGCAGTTGCTCGACAATCTCGCGGCGGGCGGAGTTGCTCCTGAGGACATCGACATTGTCATCAATTCGCACCTGCATTTCGATCATTGCGGATGGAATACCGTCCGAGACGCGAATGGCAAGTTCGTGGCGACGTTTCCGCGCGCCAAATACTACGCGCCGGAAGGCGAGTGGGAATATGCGCGGCATCCGAGCGAACGCGACTCCATCAGCTTTATTTCCGAGAACTACGATCCGTTGGTCGAAAGCGGGCAGATGACGTTGCTGGAGGGCGGCGAGGAGATTGTTCCGGGCATTTCGGTGAAGACTTTTCCGGGGCACACGGCGCACATGCAGGCGGTGATTATTAGAGGCGGTTCTCAGGGGCATGAGTCGCTTCCCTCAGGTGCTAAAGCCCCGAACTCTACGGACGCTATCGGCACGGCTGAAGCCGTGCCCTTCCCGGTTCGGCCCCCGACCACGGCGTGTTATATCTCCGATCTAATGCCCACGACGGCGCACATTGACATTACTTGGGGGATGGGCTTCGACCTGTATCCGCTGCAGACGATTGAGAGCAAGAAGCAGTACTATGCGCAGGCGATTCCGGAGAAGTGGCTGACGGTTTTCACCCACGATGCGAAGACGCCGTGGGCGTATGTGGAGAAGGATGAGTTGGGGAAGATGGTGGCGCGGCGAGTGGTGTAGAGCGAATACAGCCTCAAGGACCCGTTCTGTCCCGGACCAGACATCGGGGAACTAACTGCAGTGCGGCAGATGCGCTGCTCTCTTTTGCGCATTGACAAGCGTGCTGGGGCAGAGTCATGCTGAGGGTCTGCACGGTAAATCCCAGGGGCTGTAATTTCAATTCAGAGGAAGGAACCCTTCATGTCGAAATCACTTCGTACCATGCTTCTCACCGCAATCATCTTCACGCTATCAGCCGCTCGCTGCCTCGCGCAGGGCGGAGTAACCAATTCCACTAAGAATGCCCAGCAGGTTGCTACCCTGCATTGGTATGGCGCCAATCAGACCACTGCGTTCAGTGTCGGCAATTTCCCTACCGGCATTGCCTATGATGGAGCCAATCTGTGGGTTCTCAGCGAAGGGACCAACAGCGTTATGAAGTTACGAGCGAATGATGGGGGCGTGCTCGCAACCTTCACGGTCGGTAACTATCCCGACGGCATTACCTACGATGGAGCGAATGTGTGGGTGGCGAATGCCAATGATGCCACGGTAACCAAGCTGCGAGCCAGCGATGGCGCCGTGCTCGGAACATTCAACACGGGTTCGCTGCCGAGCGGCATGGCTTTTGATGGCGCAAATATCTGGGTCGCAAATACGGGTGCAAACAGTGTAGGTAAGTTGCGCGCGAGCGATGGTACTGTGCTCGGAACGTTTGCCGTAGGGCAAAGCCCGACTCACATCGCCTTCGATGGCGCCAATATTTGGGTCACCAACACAGGTGCAAGCACTGTGACCAAGCTCAGTAGCAACGGGACAATCTTGGGCACCTTCACCGTGGGGAGCAATCCGCGAGGGATCGCATTCGATGGCGCGAGTATGTGGGTGGTGTGTTCCCTGACCAATAACGTCTACAAGCTTAAGTCAGATGGCGCGGTGCAAGGGAAGTTCGCAGTCGGTACAACGCCGTATGGGGTTAGCTTTGACGGCGGAAATATTTGGGTGGTGAACTTTGCCAACAGTACGGTTACTAAGCTGGCATCCGCCAATGGTGCCGTCTTAGGGACATTCAATGTAGGAGGCGGTCCGGAAGAGATCGTGTTCGACGGCACTTCTATCTGGGTCGTCAATGTGAATGACAGTACAGTGTCAAAACTGTAGACAATCAGTGCGTATCTGCCGATACGGGTTGCATCGCTAAGCGGGCTTCGAAAAATACTTCCACGCGCGCCAGGATTTCTGGCGCGCTTTTTGATTCGTAGATCGCTTTGCGCAGGGCTGCGCCGCCGGGGACGCCGTGAGTGAACCAGCTGGCGAACTGCTTCATTTTGCCGACGGCGTCGGGGAGTTCTTCCTCGATCAGCATCTGGAAGTAGGTGCGGATCATCTGGTAGCGGTCGGCTTCGGAGGGGTGGTCGTAAAGGCGCGATTTGTTGTCCTGGCTGGATACACGAACGGTGCGGGCGGAGTGCATAGGTCCTTCGTCGCCCAATGCAGGCTCCTCAGGATGACAAGGCGTGTCGAGTCCCTCAGAGGCTAAAGCCTGTTCCAAGAGACTCGCATTTACGGCACGATTGAAGTCGTGGCCTTCCCGGGTCGTGGCCAACTCAGCAGTGGAACCAGGGCGAGCAAAAACAGTCGAGCTTTGCTCGACCGGACAGCCGGGGGCGGCTGTCCCCACATGGGCCTTGCTGAGTTCGGTTCCTGCCTCCACTTGGGCAGCGCTCATTCCTGCGCAGTACTGTTCGATCTGGCGGAAGATCCACGGATTCGACGGAGCGGAGCGGCCGATCATGACGGCGTCACAGCCGGTTTGGGTGACCATGGCGCAAGCGTCTTCGGGACTTCGAATATCGCCGTTGCCGATGACGGGGATTTTCACGGCATCTTTAATCGCGGCGATCCATTCCCAGCGGGCCTGGCCGCTGTAGCCCATTTCGCGGGTACGGGCGTGTAACGCTACTGCGGCCAGGCCGCAACTCTCCGCCATGCGGGCCAGTTCGACGCAGACAATTTCTTCGTCGTTCCATCCAGCGCGGAATTTTACGGTGAAGGGAATCTTCACGGCGGCGCGCACGGCCTCGAAGATTTTGCCGATCGCCGGGAGATCGCGGAGCAGGCCGGAGCCTCCGTTGCACTTGACGACTTTTTTCGCGGGGCATCCCAGGTTGAGGTCGACGAGGTCGAAGCCCAGGCCTTCGACCATGCGGGCGGCTTCGGCCATCACCTGCGGATCGCTGCCGAAAAGCTGCGCGGAGATGGGGTGTTCGTCTTCGTAGAAGTGGAGATAGCGCTTGGCCTTCTGGTCTTTCTTGCGGAGCACGCCGTCGGCCGAGGTGAACTCGGTCATGATAAGGCCGCATCCGCCGAGGTTGCGGATGAAGCGGCGGAAGACGGTGTCGGTGACGCCGGCCATGGGGGCGAGGACCGTGGCGGGGGAGATGGTGACGGTGCCAATGGTGAGGCTGGCAGGGACGGGCTTCAGGTTTGCTCGGTCGCGGAGGGGAGAGCCCGCTCCACTCGGGTTCAGTGGCGCTGGCTGGCGGGCAAAGCCTGCCCTGAGCTTGTCGAAGGGAGTGTCCGCCCCAGACGTGCCGTTCGAGTTGTCCCAGAACTTCTTCATGTCCGTAGAAAACGTACCGTAGCGGCTAAAGCCGAGACTGATTCCGGAGCTTTAACGGTATCGCTGAAGCGATACCCTGATACGAATCGTGAGTTTTTCAGCAAACTGTAAAGCCTTCAGGGATGTGATGCGTTTGCGGCACGACTGAAGTCGTGCCCATCCCGTTCGTGTCCGTTGCCGTTCGCCGCTTACAATCCCGGCACAATCTCATTTTATTCGACGGACCAAGAAAAAGCCCCCGCCGGAGCGAGGGCTGAATTTCGGGTTCCGCGCGAATCCGTAGCGAAAGAAGCGAGTTACTTCGCCGGTGTTGCGGGCGCGGGTGCGTCTTTCTTGGCGTACTTGCGGCGGAAGCGCTCCACGCGACCGGCGGTGTCCATGAGCTTCTGCTTGCCGGTGAAAAAGGGATGGCAGGCAGAGCAGATTTCAACACTGATGTCGCCCTTATGGCTCGACCGGGTCACAAATGCGTTGCCGCACGCGCAATGCACGCGCACTTCGTTGTATGCGGGATGAATGGCTGCTTTCATAACGGCTTTAACCTCGATTCAGATCATTAGATTCTACCGGATATCCACAGGATTCGGCAATCTTCAGAACGGGGATGGAGCGGCGCGGCCTGCCGGTGTCTAGACGACAAATCTGTCGAGCTTCGCTCGACGGACAGCCGAGGGCGGCTGCCCCCACATCATGGGTGATTCTAACAGTGTGCAGATTCTTGCGCGTTGACCTGCCACTACTATCGGGCTATAGTTCTGGCCCAACGCCCTTGGGGATTACCCTGCCGTATCCCAGAGCCAGTCGGAGATTCGGGCCTGTTTGTGTGGCCGACTGGAGTTAGTGATTTGCGTTCTGCAACTCAGCTCATGGAGGACTTCCTTGCCCAGATCTACGACCCTAGAAATTCGCGCCGTATCCAAATGCTTCACAATCTGCGCGCTGCTGGCGCTGCTCTTGATTGCCGGCTCCGCCACCGCCCAAATCCCCCTCACCCAGATCAGCAGCGACACGTTTACCAACACTTCCAGCCAACACGCGACCGAGGTTGAGCCGGCCAGCTACGCATTCGGCAACACGATCGTTTCCACATTTCAAATCGGACGCTTCACCGATGGCGGATCTTCCGACATCGGTTTCTCCACTTCGACCAATGCCGGCATGACTTGGACGAACGGGAACCTGCCGGGGATCACCAAGGTTGAGGGCACCGGGACGTATGACCGCGCCAGTGACACGTCGGTGATCTACAACCAGAAATACAAACTATGGCTGGCAGAGACGCTTGGTCTGTCGGTGACCGGAGGAGTGCACGGCGCCGCAGTCTTGGTCAGCAGTTCGACCGACGGCATCACCTGGGGCAATCCGGTTAAGGTGTCGGTCGTCGAAACGGGGGGCTACTACGATAAGCCCTGGATCAGCTGCGACAATACTTCCACCAGCAAGTACTACGGCAACTGCTACGTCGAGTGGGACGACTTCAGCCAGTTCGACCTGATCGAGATGAGTACTTCGACGGACGGCGCAAAGACGTGGAGCGCCAAGAAAACCACGACTGGCAGTGCCTCAGGCAACGGTGGGTTGCCCCTGGTTCAACCCAATGGCACGGTGATCGTCGCGATTGACGACCCGTTCCTAGCGAGTGTTCTGGCGTTCAAATCGACCGACGGAGGAACGACCTGGACGGCTCCAGTGACGGTCGCGGTCATTAATGAGCACGCAGTCGCCGGCGGAATGAGGGCGTTGCCCTTGGTCGCGGCGCAGATGGATGCCGCGGGCAAAACCTATGTGGCATGGGCGGACTGCAGCTTCCGTTCTGGCTGTTCGTCGAACGACATCGTCTACAGCACGTCGTCCGACGGTACGACCTGGAGCGCGGTTACACGAGTTCCAATCGATCCGGTGGCGAGCACGCTGGATCACTTCACCCCAGGGTTCGTGATTCAACCTGGAACGTCGGGCAGTACGGCGCATCTTGCCCTCACCTACAACTTCTTTCCCAAGTCCAATTGCGGGAGCACCTGCAAACTGGGCGTCGGCTACATCTCTTCGACGAACGGCGGTACCACCTGGAGCTCTCCGAGAACTTTGGCGAAGGGCATTGAGCCCAGCTGGCTGCCCGCCACCACGTCTGGACAGATGGCGGGAGACTATATGACCGCCGCTTTCCCAGGACCGAGAGTTCACGGCGTATTTCCCGACGCGAAGGCGCCCGTGGGCACAACGCTTAACGAATCGATGGAAACCAACCAGTTCGGCATTACCGCGGCATCGGTCGACGAGCCACAGTTCAGCTCGGCGAACGATAAGCCGGTTCCGAATGCGCACTCGGAAGTGCGGCGCACCAAGCCTCACCGGGAAGATGAGAAGTAAGAACTGTTCATGAAGCAAAATAATCGGCCGCCCCAAAAGGGCGGCCGTTTTTCTATGCAGATCGAACGCTAGCCTATTGCTCGTCGAACAGGTCGGTCATAGTCTTCGTGCTCGCGTCGCAGGCGTGGTTCAGGCAAGGGATGCCGAAGCCTCCCTCGATTGAGCGCAGCAAAGAGAAGTGAGTGTAGAACTCTCCGCTGGTCAGCTGGTGGAAACCATAGTTCGTGTCCACGATCGTGACCACCTGGTTGATGATGGGCTGAACGGCGTAGTCGTTTTCATCCCACACCACGACAATCGCGGCATGACCCCGATGCCACGCTGGAGATTCGTGAATTGCGGTGACGATCTTCTCCACCGTCTGGTCTCCGAGGATGATTAAGGCCGGGTTAAGACCTGCCTGCGTTCCATTGCTGGTGGGATCGTAACCGCAGAAGGCGGTGGAGTTGCCGCGCCCGTGCTGGTCGTTGCACTGGTTGGGTACGATGTAGGAGAAATTCGGAACCTTGCCGGTGACAAGATCGCCCCACAGGCCGTGGCCGCCATCAAATCCGGTCATTTGAGCGTAGCTGACCAGCGGGTTCGTGCCCTGCTGCACATCCTGGAAATAAACGAACGGGTTGTGCTTGGAGGCGTAGAGCTGCACGATGTCGGAGGTGGTGAGCTGCGGATTCAGCTGCGGATTGATCTTCGTGAAATCGGTATTGTTGGTGAAGTTCCCGTCGCTGTAGTCGACCAGGTCCGGGGTCGTTATCGGAATGTTTTCCTGATACGTCTTCCAGGTCTTGCCCGCCGCAACCAGCTGGTCGGCGATGGTGATCCCGAGTGTGCTGGTGGCCGGGGCGTACGACGCTTTGCCATCGATATTCTCTTCGCAGGGAGGTCCGGTGACTTCGTTGGTGCAGTCCAGGGCCGGGGTCGCCGCATCGCTGCCGCTGCCTGAGACGGGGCAAATGGCGGGGCTCGGCGGATTGTCGGTGTTCGCGACTCCCGTGGCGAGATTGGTGGCGCAGCTGCCATTGTGCCAGTCAGGAGCATTGTCGCTCTGCACGCCGAAATTCGATCCACCCACGATTTCGAGGTAGTTGGTGAGGCTGGGATGGGCGACAGCGAAGTAATTCGAGGCGAGGTTGGCAGTGCGGGCGTACTTGTTGATGAAAGGGGCGTTCGGGTTGTGGAGAATTTCTCCATATCCGTGGTTTTCCATCATGATGACGAAAACGTGGTCGAGATGTGGGATGCCTTTGGGGACGGCGCCTTCTTGCGCCATCACGGTACCCGTGAGTGCGGCCACCAGGCCCAGAGCTAGGGTAGTTTTCTTCATGGTTGTCTCCTGAGTTTCTGAATGAGGATGGTTTTGCGCTGGGAATCGCCCTCCAGGCGTTTTCAAATCACGCCAGGACGCGTAAGTCCAGCTAGGTCGATTTAGAGACCCTAGCCGGGATTTGTTACAGCGCAGTGACAACAGGGTTAAGATTCCGTGAATTCCAAGCGGACAGACGGGAATTGCGCGGCTTCGCATTTCGTTCTACCATCCGAAGCAGTGGCTACCGCGAAAAACAATCTCAATCTCGAACCCAACCGCGAGCGTCTGGTCTCCGCGGCGCCCGTTGAGGACGATTCTTCATTTGAGCTGAAGTTGCGGCCGCAGCGGCTGGCCGAGTTCATCGGGCAGAAAAAAGTCAAAGAGAATCTGGCGGTGGCGATTGAGGCGGCACGTTCTCGCGGCGAGGCCATGGACCACGTGCTCCTCTATGGACCCCCCGGGCTGGGCAAGACGACGCTGGCCAACATCATTGCCAACGAATTGGGTGTGCACTTTCAGCCGACGGCGGCGCCGCTCCTGCAGATCAAGGGCGATCTGACCGCGATCATCACCAACATGCAGGACAAGCAGGTGCTGTTCATCGATGAGATCCATCGCCTGCAGCCTGTGCTGGAAGAGCTGCTCTATTCGGCGTTGGAAGATTACAAGCTTGACATCATCATTGGGCAGGGTCCATCCGCGCGCACGCACACGCTGGAAGTGAAGCCGTTCACGTTCGTGGGAGCGACCACGCGGGCCGGACTGATTTCGGGGCCGCTGCGCTCGCGATTTGGGATCGTTCTGCGGCTCGAGTTTTATACCCCCGACGACTTGCTGGTGATCGTGCAGCGGTCTTCGGAGATTCTTGGGGTTGAGGTCGACGTGGCGGGCGCGAAAGAGATTGCCGGACGTTCCCGCGGCACACCGAGAATCGCGAACCGACTTCTGCGGCGCGTGCGGGACTACGCGCAAGTGCGCGGGGCGGGGAAGATCGACGAGCCCACGGCAAAAGCTGCCCTGGAAATGCTGGAGGTCGATCAGTACGGATTCGACGAAGTGGACCGGCGCCTGCTGCTGACCATCATCGAGAAATATCAAGGCGGTCCAGTGGGCGTGAATACGCTGGCCGCAGTGCTGGCCGAAGAACCGGACGCAATCGAAGAGATTTACGAGCCCTTCCTGATGCAGATCGGATTCCTGAACCGCACTCCCCGCGGGCGCGTGGCCACGCAGTTGGCGTATGAGTATTTCAAGATCACGCCGACGCGCAGGCAGAGTTCGTTGTTCTAGGTCATCAATTCAACCCTGTCATCCTGAGCGAAGCGAAGGACCTCTGTACTTGACCGCGTCAGTGCATTGGTCTTTCGCTTTGCTCAAGATGACCGTGCAGAGGTAGTCACACTACGAACTCCAATAGAGCCTACTAACGTTGCGCTTGTGTCCGCGTCTAAGCCTGCGTACGGTCTAAATCCTGATCTCACGGCTTGGGGCTATGTGGTGCGGGACTAAAAGTTTGTGGCTCGGAGTCGTGTTGCTCGCGGCGTTGTTGCCAGCTCATGCCAAGAACAACAATCCCCCGGCGATCGTTGCTCCCCGCACGTTCGCTACCCTGCACATTCCGCGGCTCGATCAACGCCCCACTCTAGAAGACTTCCTCGAGATGCGGCCCTCCCCTGTGTTTGCCGGGAAAATGCTGAAGGTGGATGGATTCCAGCAGCGTGATCCCAAGGACGGCACGCCCGTCACGCAGAAGACCGAGGTCTATCTCGGGTACACGGACAAGAACCTCTATGTAGTGTGCGTGTGTTTCGACTCAGAGCCGGGAAAAATTCGCGCGCGATTGGTGCGGCGCGAGCTTATCAACGACGACGACCAGTTCGGATTCGTGCTCGATACCTTTCACGACCGCCAGCACGGGCTGTTCTTCTATTTGAATCCTCTGGGCGTGCAGCAGGACGGCATCTGGATCGAGAACGGCAACGCGCCGGACTATTCCTACGACATGGTGTGGAACTCCGCGGGCAAACTCACGCCCCAAGGCTACGTGGTGTGGTTCGAGATTCCGTTCAAGTCGCTGCGCTTCCCGGCCGCCGACCTTCAGAAGTGGGGAGTCTTTTTCGAGCGCGACATCAAGCGGAACAGCGAGGACTCGTTCTATCCGCACATCACCAGCAACGCGCAGGGTTTCCTGGACCAGGGGACGGAAATGGACGGGATGGAAAAGATTGTTCCCGGCCGCAACATGCAGTTTATTCCGTACGTCGTAGGGCGCGGTTTCCGGAACCTGGACGATCGCGATCCCTCCAATCCGTATTTCGGGGGAAAGTATCTCGAGGTACGCCCGGGACTGGATTCGAAGATTGTCCTGAAGAATTCGTTCGTGCTGGATTCGACGATCAACCCAGATTTCTCGCAGGTGGAGTCAGACCAGCCGCAGATCACGGTCAATCAACGATTCGAAGTTTTCTTTCCCGAGAAGCGTCCCTTCTTTCTGGAGAATTCCAGCTACTTCAACACACCCGTCAACCTGGTATTCACACGCCGGATCGGCGACCCTGAGTTCGGCACGCGGCTGACGGGCAAAAGCGGCCCGTGGTCGGTGGGCATGCTGTTCGCCGACGACCGCTCGCCCGGGTTAAGCGTCACTCCCTACGATCCGCTGGCGGGACACAAGGCATACTTTGGCGTCTTGCGGGTGAATCACGACATAGGGAAGGAATCGAGCATCGGCCTGATCTATACCGATCGCGAATTGCACACGGTTCCGGGAGAGTTGCAGTGTTCGGACAATGCGTGCCTGGTGGGTTCCAATCGCGTGGGCGGCTTCGATGCCAAGATCAAGCCGAATGCGAAGTGGCTGATCACCGTGCAGGCGCTCGACAGCCATACGAAGTTTTACGACGGCACGCACAAGGGCGGTCCGGCCTTCGACTGGTATGTTGAGCGCAGCTCCACCAAAACGGAATACAACGCCTGGTATCAGGACACGAGCGCGGGCTTCGAGACCGATACTGGGTTTTTCCGTCGTCCAGACATTCGCCGCCTGAGCCAGTTCGCCATGTACCGTTTCCGCCGCGAGGGCAAGACGCTGCAGTGGCACGGACCGTCGATCTTCACAATTAACAACTGGGACCATCACGGCACGCGCCTCGATTGGTTCACTAACGTGAACTGGCGATTCATTCTGAGCGGATCAAGCGACTTCGGAGCTTTCGGGAACATCGGGCACGAACGCCTGCGCCCGTTCGACTACTCCACCCTGACCACGAACCAGGACTACACCCACTACCAGCGCGGCTTCTGGTTCGACTATGGATACTTCAAGCCGGTGGTTCTATCCGCCCAAGTGGATTGGGGGCAGGCGACGAACTATGACACGTCGGTGGGGCCGCCGGTTTTGGCCAAAGCAAATGACATCCAGTTCTCCGCAACGGTGCGCCCGGTCAAGGGATTGACGATCGACAATACATATCTCCTGACCCGTCTGCGGGATGTGAATACCAACGCCAACATGTTCAACAATCACATCATCCGCTCAAAATGGAATTACCAGTTCACCCGAGAGCTGTCGTTGCGCGTCATTGGGCAGTACAACGCTGTTCTGTCCAACTACAACGCGGCCCTCCCGCAATATGGGCTGAGTTCGCTGCCGCCGGCGAAGCAATTCAATGCCGATGTTCTGCTGACTTATTTCGTGCATCCCGGAACGGCAGTCTATGTGGGATACAACAGCGATCTGCAGAACCTGCCCAGCCCGCCATCGGTCGATCCGCTCGGCAATCTCACCCGCTTGCCGGGGCATTTCCTTAACGACGGCCGTCAGATTTTTGTGAAGATCTCTTACCTGTTTCAGTACTGACGCCAGACTGAGAACCCGCGCCATCCCGAAATCTGTACAGAGGTTTGCTGTTCGCCAAACCGCACAAACATGATTTTGCTGTTTTGTACGCGTGTGAATGGTGTATCGTGCTCAATTCCCCCGTTGGGGGCGGGGAGGAGCGGGGACTTTTGCGTTTGTCTCGAGTTCTGCAGCGAACGATCCATTTTCGCGCCAAACTAGCGGTCGTCGCCCTGCTCGTCCTGTATGCCACAGAACTGCCTGCCTCACCCTCCCAGCAATCTGCATTGCTTCAGGATTCAGAAAAGAATCCACAACCTTCCAGCGCATCCCTGTCGACATCCGCCTCGCAGGCTCCGCAATCCACATCGCAAGGCCCTCCGGCCGCTGAGCAGACGAGGCCGGTATTTCCCGGCCAAAAGGCGGCGCAGGGGCCCCCCACCCTCACGATCCCGCGCCTGCAGCGACCTCCGGCGCTGGAAGACTTCCTCAGCATGAAGCCGCAAGGCGAAATTGCCCTGCAAATGGCGAAGGTGACCGGCTTCACCCAGCGCAATCCGCATGATGGAGAAAATGTTTCCGAGCCCACCGACGCCTACCTGGGCTACGACCAGAAAAATCTCTACGTGGTCTTCGTGTGCTTCGACGATCCTGGCAAGGTGCGTGCCCGCATGTCGCGCCGCGAAGACATCTTCGACGACGATCAGGTCGAGATCATCCTCGACACGTTCCACGACCGCCGCCGCGCCTACGCTTTTCAGACCACGCCGCTCGGCGTGCAATGGGACGCCATCTGGACCGAGGCTTCGCGCGAGGAGCAGACCAGCGGGCATTTCGATACATCGTTTGACACAGTTTGGGATTCGCGCGGCAAGGTGACCGACCGAGGGTTCGTCGTATGGATGGCGATTCCCTTCAAGAGCCTGCGCTTTCCCGCCGCCAAACAGCAGGAGTGGGGGATCATTCTTTACCGCGGCATCACGCGCAAGACCGAAGACTCCTTCTGGCCCCACGTGTCCTACAAGATCGAAGGACGCCTCGGCCAGGCCGCGACCCTGTATGGGCTGGAAGGAATTTCTCCCGGCCACAGCATCGAACTGATTCCTTATGGCGTGATGCGAGGATTTCGCGCCCTCGACACGCGCGACTCTAAAAATCCCTATTTTCAGAAAGCGACGGCTCAAGGCCAGCCCGGCATGGATGCGAAGTTTGTCATTCACGACCGCTTCGTGGTTGATATGACCGCGAATCCTGACTTCAGTCAGGTCGAATCCGAGGACCCGCAGATTACGGTCAACCAGCGCTACGCTGTGTATTTTCCCGAAAAGCGTCCGTTCTTTCTGGAGAACGAGGATTTTTTCCGTACGCCGATGGACCTGTTTTTCACGCGTAATATTGGCGATCCCTCAGCCGGAATCCGCCTGACTGGAAAAGACGGTCCGTATTCCGTGGGCTTGATGGCGGCGGACGATCGCAGCCCCGGCCTCGCCGTGCCCGACAACACTCAGTTCTCCGGCATTCGTTCCTATTTCACGGTCGCGCGCGTGAGCCGCGACATCTTTCGCCAGTCGAGTGTGGGTGCTCTGTATACCGATTGGGAGTGTCCGACGACCGGAGAATTCAACCGCATCGGCGGCGTCGATACGCACTTGAAATTCAATCCCAACTGGACGCTCGACGGCCAGGCCGTGACCAGTTCGAGCAATCTCAGCCTGGATTGCGAAGCCAATCTTTACCCCTTCAGTTCCGGCAATCGTGGCAACAACAATTACTATGCCGGTCCCGCCGAAAAACTCGAACTGCATCGCGACGGCCTACACTTTTCCTACGACGGCATTTACAACGACATCAGCGCCGGCTTTGTGTCGGTGCCGGGATTCATCAATCGCACCGACATCCGCGAGACGACGCAAGTTGTGGACTATCGCTTTCGTCCCAAGAAAGGCTGGGTTGTCGACTGGGGACCCTCCATGTCGGTGCAGTATGACGTTGACCACACCGGACTGCGCCTCGACACGGACTATGCGCCTTACCTTGCAATCCTGGGCCGCGGGCAAACGGTCATCTATTTGAGGCCGTATGAAGAAAAGCGTGAGCGGTTGCGCCCGCAGGACTTCTGCTTCTATGGATATTCGGTGTATTGCGGAAGCCCAAACGCCGGTAATCTCGACTATCACGAGCACACCAGCGGGGCCAGTTTCCAAACCGGCTATTTCAAGAAGGCGACCATTGGCGCCGGCTATTACTGGGGAGACGGCGTCAACTTCGAAGCCGTGCCAGTCGTAACCCCGGTTACTGCGCCGTACAATCAGCCGTTCGTGGCGAGAGAAGACACCGCCTCCGGAACGCTGACACTCCGGCCTATTAAACCGCTGAAGATTGAGAATGTTTACCTGTTCGAACGGTTGCGCACCACGGGCAGCGCATACTCGGCCCTGGCGCCGCGGTTTCCTGGTTCGGGTCGCGGCATCTTCAACGATCACATCCTGCGCAGTAAATGGAACTGGCAATTCACTCCGCAACTTTCGGTGCGGCTGATCCTGCAATACAACGCGCTGCTCGCGGGTACGCCGGGTGTTGGATCGCCATACACTTACCTGCCGACTCAGAAGCAGTTCAACACCGACTTCCTCATTACCTATCTCGTGCATCCTGGCACGGCGATCTACCTGGGCTACAACAGTGACTTGCAGAACCTGGACGTAGTCCCTAAAACTCTAACGTCGCCCGGTTATGTCACGAATACCGCCAATGGCTACCTCAACGACAGCCGCCAGTTTTTTGTGAAAGTCAGTTATCTGCTTCGGTTCTGAAAGAGGCTGTCGGCTGTCGGTTTTCAGGCCGCAAAACATCTCCGGCGGTTCACTGAATTCCCTTGACGGCGGTGTCAAGCGTGCTTTACATTCAACATGTCAAGCATGCTTGACTCGGAGAAGCTGATGGACGCCAACAATAAGCGCTATCTGAAGGAATTTGGCGGTGCGATGGCCGCCTACTCGGTGATGGTTCCCATTTCGATGTGGATGTTGCGGGGCCACGAGCACACGGCGCTGGGATACGGCATTGCGTTCCTGCCGATCATCCCTTCGGCCTTTGCCCTATGGGCATTCATGCGATATTTCCGTGGGCTCGACGAGCTGCAGCGGCGCATCCAGCTCGAAGCCGTCGCGTTCAGCTTCCTGGCCACTTGCCTGATCACACTGACCTGGGCGTTTCAGCAGAACGCCGGACTTCCGCGGTTTGATGTGAGTTGGGTTGCTCCGCTTCTGATCCTGCTGTGGGGGCTGGGTGTAGGCATCGCCAAGCGGAGGTACGAGTGAAAAATAGCGTGCGCGATCTACGCGGGCAGTTGAACTGGACTCAGGCTGACCTAGCAGAGAAGCTGGGCGTCTCGCGCCAGACCGTCAACGCGATTGAGACGGAGAAATACGATCCCAGCCTGCCGCTGGCGTTCAAGATTGCGAAGATCTTCCGCAGGCCGGTGGAGGAAATATTCAAGGCGTAAGGACTTCTCTTAAAATCCACCCCGGCATCCTGAGCGAAGCCAAGGAACTGTGTAGTTGACCGCGCGAGTGCCTAGGTCCTTCGCTTTGCTCAGGATGACATTCCACCCAAATATCGCATATTTTCGGGACCCAACGCCAGCGGGCAGCCCTACTTCGGGTACCAATCCAGCAGCCGCACCTCGATGCCAGTCCCTTCCAATCCCTTTTGAAAGACCGCGAGATCTGAGCCGCGGTAGTGGTAGGGGATCACAATCTTTGGGTGGAAGGCTTTGACCGCGTCCGCAGCCTCTTCGGGCGGCATGGTGTAGGGCAGATTCATACACACGAACGCTACATCGATGTTTTTGAGCGCGCGCATCTCGGGGACGCCCTCGGTGTCGCCGGAAAAGTAGAAGCGCTTGCCTCCATAGGTGAGGACGTAGCCGTTGCCGCGTCCCTTGTCGTGAAAGAGTTTTCCGGGAGCGGGGCCGCGTTTCAGGTTGTAGGCCGGGATGGCCTCGATGGTCCAGCCCTGCCAGGTTTTCGTTTCTCCGTTAGCGATCGGCTTGGCGGTGGTCACGGTCTGGACGACTGCGGGGGCTGCCAGAATCTCCGTGTTCGGATTGCTGGCGTCTTTGATCGAGTCGGGGTCCATGTGGTCCCCGTGAATGTCGGTGATCAGAATGAGGTCGGCCTTAGGAAGTCCCGTGAACTTCACTGGCTTGGCGGGATCGAGATAGATCGTCTTTCCTCCCGCCTCGATCAGGGTGCTAGCGTGGGTCAGAGGAGTGATCTTGACCGGGCCCGCCGAGGTTGGAAAGATCTGCGGTTCGGCGGAGGCCTGCGCGATTGGCGCAACCGCGAAAAGTAGAGCGAAAACGGAGCAGACAACCAACAGAATTGCTTTCATAGAAACCCTCGCAACGATGCTTGTACTTGAGCAACATGGCCGCCGTCAAATCTCCTCGACGACCCTCGAGGAGTGGATCAGTCTGATGCCCGCAGCGAAAGATCGTGAAACCACGAAGGACACGAAGTATCACGAAGGCTTTGTTTCCAGATCCTTCCTTCGTGCTACTTCGTGTCCTCTGTGGTAAAGGTCTTGATTCAGGCTTTGCGGTCTCGAGAGGCTCGAACTCTACTCTTCCTCTTCCTTCACTTCTCCCCGCTCAGCCTTCGCTTTCTCGATAATCTTCTCCTGCAACTGGCCGGGCACGACGTCGTAGTGATGCATTTCCATGTTGAAGCTGCCGCGGCCTTGTGTCATCGACGTCAGCTCGACGCCATAGGTCAACATCTCAGACATGGGTACTTCCGCTTTCACCACCGTGTTGCCGCCCTTGTTGTCCATGCCCTGGATACGGCCGCGGCGGCTGTTGAGATCGCCCATGATCGATCCGGCGAAGTCGTCAGGCACGGTGATTTCGACAGCCATGACCGGCTCCAGGATCGTGGGCTTGGCCTGCTCAATCGCCTTGCGGAACGCGATGCGGCCGGCCATCTGGAACGACATGTCGTTCGAATCCACATCGTGATACGAACCGTCATACAAGATCACTTTGAAATCCACGACCGGAAAGCCGGCAAGATGTCCGCGAGCAGCTGCGTCCTTGATTCCCTTTTCGATGGCGGGAATATAGTTTTTCGGAATCGCGCCGCCAAAAATATCGTTCACAAACTCGAACTGGGCGCCGCGCGGCAGGGGCTCCATCTTGATCTTGCAATCGCCATACTGTCCGTGGCCGCCGGTCTGCTTCTTGTGGCGTCCCTGCACGTCGGCCCGGCCACGGATCGTCTCGCGGTACGGCACCTTCGGCGCCTTCAGAACTACTTCAGTGTGATAGCGCTTCTTCAGCTTCGAAACGATTACTTCGATGTGTTGCTGTCCCGTGCCTGCGATCAGAAACTCCTGGGTCTGCGGATCGCGGAAGAAGCGCAGCATGGCATCCTCTTCCATGAGCTTGTGGAGGCCAGGTCCCAGCTTGTCTTCATCAGCACGGCTCTTAGGCTCGATGGCGAAGGTGATCGCCGGCTCCGGCAGTTTGACGCGTGGATACTGAATGGGTGCCGCTTTGTCGCCCAGCGTGTCGCCGGTGAGCGTGTCTTTCAATTTCGGCACCGCGCCGATGTCGCCGGCGTGCAGTTCCTGCACCGGAATGGCGGTCTTCCCTTGCATGGAGGAAATGTGGGCGAACTTTTCCTGTGCCCCTCGGCTAAAGTTCAGCAAGGTCGCGTCGTTTTTCAGCACACCGGAAAAAACCTTGAAATATGAAATCCGTCCGGCGAACGCGTCTGATACCGTCCGGAACACATACAACGACACCGGCTCTTCGTCGGACTCATGACGCTTGGGGGCGTCGCCGTTACTGGAGGCTTCGCCCTGCACCCACTCGTGCTCGGCGGGCGCGGGAGTGTAGTCGACGATGAAATCCATGACCCGGTCGGCGCCCACATTGCCCAAGCCAGAGCTGAAAATGACCGGGAAAATTTTGTCCTCGCGGATCGCGTTGTGCAGTGCCGGGATCAAGTCTTCTTCGCCGAGGGTTCCGGCCTCGAAGAACTTCTCCATCAATTTGTCATCCCCCTCGGCCACCAACTCCACCAGCATCTCGTGCGCTTCCTGTACCTGCGCTCGCATGTTGGCGGGAATTTCCGTCTCTTTGCCCTTGCCGTTCCCGCCCAACTCGTACGTGTACGCCTTCATGCGCACCAGATCGACCACGCCGGTCAAACTCTTCTCGCTGCCGATGGGCAGCTCAATCGGAACCACGTCGCGCCCAAATGCGGCTGTGAGCGATTCGAGTACGCGCTCGGCGTTGGCACGATCGCGATCCATGCGGTTCACCACGATCAGCCGCGGAGTTTTGTATTCTTCGCAGTAATTCCACACGCGCTGGGTCACGACTTCCACACCGGCCACGCCATCGACCACGACGATTGCCGCATCCACCACGGGCAGCACCATCTTGGCTTCGTGAACGAACATGCTGAATCCGGGCGTGTCGAGGATATTGATCTTCGTTGTGCCCCCCGTCGTGCCCCACTCGACGACGGCGGCGCCGGTCGAAATCGACATCTTGCGCGCGATCTCTTCCTCGTCGTGGTCGGTTGTGGCGGAGCCGTCGTCGACGCGCCCCAGGCGCTGCGTGGCTCCCGCCGTGTACAGCATGGCCGATACGAGCGTGGTCTTGCCAGCATGCCCGTGTCCCACCATCGCTACATTCCTGATGTTTGCTCCCGAATAGACTTTCAAGTTGGGCTCCTTCGGCAGGCGTGGGAAGGAAACGGCCATGAAGAGGATAAGGACAGGAACAGGCCAACCCAGCATCCCCTGCCAAAACTAAGGATGCTACCACGCGGGAAGCGGAAGCCTCAACAGGACGAGAGGGCACCGCTCTTTGTCGGGCTTGGGCAAGACAGTGCGGAATTTGACCCCCCACCCCACTGGCAAACCGTAGTATCATCCCGACGCATGCTAGGCAACCGCACCAGCGAGCAGTGGATCGCCCAATACTCGAGTAGCCACCAGCACCCGGTCAATCGCGTCTGCCACACCTTCGGCATCCCCACGATTTTGGTCTCGGTCGCAGTGTTCGTCGCCGGGTTCTTCTTTCATCGCTTGTGGTTCTACGCTCTGGGACTCTTCGTCATCGGATGGATTCTACAGTTCATCGGCCACGCCTTCGAAGGCAAGCCGCCTGAGTTCTTCAGTGACTGGCGGTTTCTGTTCGTGGGCGTCCGCTGGTGGTGGGCGAAGATCAACGGCAAAGCCTGAGGGTGATTGAGAACAAATCCGTTTTCTGCTCCTCCCGTACCTTCATGAGAAACGCCGGGCACCCTGATTTTCGCGGGTTTGCACGAAGCGGGGATTGATGGGGAGGCATATGAGGCCCGCCTTGCGCGTCTCCCAGATTGTGTTCTATGCTTACCCCACCTTGGGGTTCTAATCCACACGGCAAGACATGCAGCGCCTGATCGCCCAATTTCTGTTGTTGTTCGCGCTTGTCGGAACGTTTGTTCCGCTGTCGTTAGCGGTGACGACTGCGCCGCCCCACGCCTGCTGCGTTCGCAAGGCAGTTCACCAGTGTCATGGCTCCGAGTCTGGTCAGCGCACGATTGGCAGTACGTCCTGCTGCAGCCACGATTGTGGCCGGGCCGTCGTCACATCCCGCTCGGTGCATGTGCAGTCACCGTCAACGCTGGACGGCTCGCCCTGCCTCGATACTCATATCGCCGAATCGACTTCGAGAGCTCCGGCCACGAAACTCTACGCGTCACCGTCCACTCGCGCTCCTCCGCAAGTCTCCATCGCCTGACGTATCCCCCAAATCATTCGCACTCGTGCTGTGGCTAGAGCCGAGCTTTGCCCGGCGAACCAGTCCCACACAGGCATGCGCCCAACACTTCCTCGGAGACTTCATGCGGTTGGTTCGAATCCTGCTGTTTGTAGCATGCGCCGCCCTCGTCGCATTCGCTTCGGTGGTCGGGTCGGTACGCGGCGTCATTCACGATCCGCAGCACCGGCCGGTGCAAGATGCCATGGTCATGATCAAGGCTAGGACGTCAGAGTGGTCCACCACGGCAAATTCCGACGCGAATGGTAATTTCTTGTTCAATGCAGTGCCCCTGGGGGAATACATCGTGACCGTAGTGGGAGTCGGCTTTGAACAGGCGCAGCAAAACGCCGCGGTTACGTCCAGCACGCAGCCAGTGCTGCATTTTGCGCTCAATGTGGCGGGAGCCAAAGAGACCATCAATGTTTCCGGCTCATCCGATGCGGCCCCCACAGATTCCTCAACACCGACGACGGTAGTCGATCGGCTGGAGATCGCACGTACGCCCGGCGCGGATCGCTCCAACAGCGTCGCGATGATCACCAACTTCGTGCCCGGCAGCTACATCACGCATGATCAGCTTCACATTCGCGGGGGACATCAAGCCAGTTGGCTGGTCGACGGAGTTCCCGTACCCAACACCAATATCGCCTCGAATCTCGGGCCACAGTTCGACCCGAAAGACATCGATTCTCTCGAAGTCAGCCGCGGCGGTTATGGCGCTGAACTAGGCGACCGTACGTACGGCGTATTCAACGTAGTGCCGCGCACCGGATTTGAGCGCAACCGCCAGGCCGAGCTTGTGCTGAGCGCGGGAAATTTCTACCAGACCAACGACCAGTTCAGTCTCGGCAGCCACACTGAGCGCTTTGCCTACTACGCCAGCGTGAACGGCAACCGTAGCAATCTCGGCATCGAGACGCCCGTCCCGCAAGTCGTTCACGATGCCGCCAACGGATATGGAGGGTTCGGCTCACTCATTTTCAATGCTGATCCGTCCGATCAGCTTCGCTTCGTCAGTTCTCTACGCAGAGACCACTACCAGATTCCCTACGATCCTTTCCCGAACGATATTGAAAACAATTCCGTCAACGGACAGCTGAGTGGACAGTATCCCAGCCTCGACGTTCGCGACGCGGACACGGAGCGGGACGCCCTCGCAAGTTTTTCCTGGGTGCATACTTTCAACTCGCGAACGCTGCTGACGGTTTCGCCCTTTTATCACTTCAATAGCGCGAACTATGACAGCGCGCCCACCGATCCGCTTGCCGCTACCCAGCACCGCGCATCGACCTACGCCGGGGGGCAGCTAAGTTTCAGTGCAACCGGCTCTAAGAACAGTTTTCAGGCAGGTCTGTACAGTTTTTACGAGTGGAACAGCGAACTGCTCGGAGCCGCATTCAATCCTCCTGAGCAGAGCCAGTGCGTTACCCCGACCAATCCTCTGGGAATTTGCCCGAATATCAATCCACCCAGCCACGAGAATTCTGCGGGCAGCCTGGCCGCCATTTTTGTCGACGACAAGTTCAGGCCGGTTTCGTGGCTAACCCTGTCCGCTGGCCTGCGCCCGACTTACTTCTCTGGCGGCGTGACGGAAAGCTCTATCAGCCCTCGCTTTGGCGTTGCGCTCAATGTTCCCCGTCTCAACTGGACCCTCCGCGCGTCGTACGGCCACTACTATCAGGCTCCTCCGCTGAGCACCGCCTCTGGGCCACTGCTGGAGTTTGCGAGCAACAATAGTCTGGCTTTCATAGCCCTTCGTGGCGAGCGGGACGAAGAAGAACAATTCGGTGTGAACATCCCCTGGCGCGGCTGGATCGTCGACGCCGATATGTTTCGCACGAACGCGTCGAACTTTTTCGATCACAACAACATCGGCGAGTCCAATCTCTTCTTCCCTCTCACCATTCAGCGGGCCATTGTTCGAGGCTGGGAGTTGACCCTGCGCTCGCCGCGCATCGCACACCGTGCACAGGTTCACCTCGCATATTCCAACCAGGTAGCGCGAGCGGGAGGATTCATCAATGGCGGGCTGACCGATTTTTCGTACCTGGCATGGGGCGCGCTCGACCATGACCAGCGCAACACGCTCAATGTCGGCGGCGATCTCACCTTACCGTGGCGTGCGTACGCTTCGACGAACGTTTACTACGGTTCCGGTTTCACCAATGCCTTTCCCGGCCAGCCCTATCCCGGATCTTACCTGCCTCAGCACACCACGTTCGATGTGACGCTCGGCAAAGATTTCGGCGAGCGATTCTCCGCCTCCATGAACGCCATCAACGTAGCGAACCGCCGCGTCGAACTGGACAACAGCGTGACGTTTGGCGGATTCCACTGGAACAATCCGCGCGAAGTCTATGTAGAACTCCGCTACCATTTCCACTATTGAAACAGGGTGCAAATTCGCATTCCGGCCGCGCCACAACCCGCTGCGACATTTTCCGGCTAGCGGACACTTCGACCAAAATATTCGCGGTGTGGTCAATTTTGAACATCTAGACGATGGTGGCGGTTGTGGGTACGATTGCCCCCGCTGGCCAATTTCGCGATTTGATTGGGGGTTAGAACTGGATGGTGAGTAAACGAACTCTCGGTTTCAGTCCCAGAGGTCTCAGCAAAACGTTCCGCACTGGGATGGCTACTCGGAAGTACGGAGACAAGGAGATCGTCTTTTCGCAGGGGGATACAGCTGACGCAATCTTCTACATACAGAGCGGCACGGTGAAGCTCACGGCTGTCTCCACCCGTCGTAAGAAAGCGATCATCGCCCTCCTGCAACACGGCAGTTTCTTTGGCGAAGGCTGTCTGGCAGGGCAATCTCTCCGGATTTGTACGGCGAGATCCATTGGGCAGTCCAATATCATTCGACTGCGAAAGGAGAGCACGGTTCGTACGCTCAAGCGAGACCCGCAGTTTGCATCGCTGTTTGTTGGCTACCTGCTTTCGCGGATTGTTCGGATCGAGGAAGACCTGGTCGATCAGTTCTTCAACTTCAGCGAACGACGACTGGCGCGGGTTCTGCTGCTGTTTGGACAAATCAGCAAGGAATCCAAGCCGGAGTACCCCCTGAAGGTGAGCCAATCCACCCTGGCTGAGATGGTTGGTACTACTCGCGCAAGGGTAAGTAAATTCATGAACGGGTTCAGGAAGAAGGGCTTCGTCAGCTACAACGGCGCCTTGCAAATCAATAGCGCGCTGCTCGCCGGCTTTCTGCAGAGCCGACCAATGTCTGTTGTCCCCAAAGCGTAGACCTGTCGTTCCGCCCACCGGATAACTGCGCGGATTAGTCCCAAGCGATCCCCTTCACGCGCCGCGACCGCGGACGTTCTCGCGCAACCCCTCTCCGCTCCACGGAATCCAATACGCGATTCGAAAATCCCACGCGGAGGCCGCATGGACCAGCACCAGCTCGGCATAGTGATCGGGGTAGTCGCGGCAATCGTTGTGGTTGCCGTCCTCAGTCTTGTTTTATCGCGCAAGCGGCGCAGCCAGCAGCTGCGCGAGCGCTTCGGCCCCGAGTATGACCGGGTGGTGAAGAAAGAGGGCGAGGTGCGCCGCGCCGAGGGCGTTCTCGAAATTCGAGCCAAGCGACGCGAGAAACTTCCGATCCGGCCGATCTCGCAAGAAACTCGCGTCAATTTCGCGGAGCGCTGGCGGGAAGTGCAATCGCGATTCGTAGACGATCCCAAGGAATCGGTTTCGCAAGCCGATCACTTAGTGAGTGAATTAATGGAGACCCGCGGATATCCGATGGCTGACTTTGAGCAGCGCGCCGCCGACATCTCAACCGACTACCCCGTGGTCGTTGAAAACTACCGCGCCGCGCATGACATCGCACTGCGGCATAGCCGAGGCCAAGCCAGCACCGAGGACCTGCGGAAAGCGATGGTTCACTACCGCTCTCTCTTCGAAGAATTACTCGGAGACGCATACCCAGAACGAACGGAGGCACGGGCATGAGCGTGCCAATGAGAAAAGATGAACCGGAATTCGCGGAAGACCTAACCACGGCGGATCTTGCCCAGGGCAAGCGCCCTGCGGTTTCAGAAGATCGGCCCAAACCAGTTCTTGCCGGGCGTTCGGGCGAGATCGCGCAGCAAGATCTGCAAAGTGTTACCAGCGATGCTCGCAGCATCTCGGGCCGAAATACGCCGGATGCAACACCGCTTTTCCCGAACAACGAATTGGAAAGCCTGCGCAACCGGTGGAATGAGGTTCAGACCGCTTTCGTCGATGAGCCGCGCAGCGCGGTCGAAAAGGCAGACGGTCTGGTCGCTGCAGCCATGAAGCGCCTGGCGGAAGTGTTTGCCGAGGAACGTTCCAAACTCGAGCACCAATGGGACCGCGGCGACAACGTTTCAACCGAGGACCTGCGGATCGCGCTGCAACGTTATCGTTCCTTCTTTCAGCGCTTGCTGTCCATCTAATCGCAAGGGGCGGACCGATCACGGTCCGCCCTCGTCTCCCGCAACCTATCAAAATCCCTCACACCCGCCTCGGTTCCCCCACAGCATGTTTTTGCCGTTTGAATCTCGATAGCTAGAAGGCCCTTAACCGCGGAGCACGCGGAGAAAATCCTCTGGGGATGTCACAAAGGCTGCATTTCAAACCCCGCCCGTGGCACCGCAGTCCCTGTCCGAGTTAAAGTGTGTACAACGTGAATAACCATGGTCGCCGTATTCTTCTAACTGCTCTCATCCTGGCCGGGGCATTTTTTATTTCTTCGTGCCACCGCTCGAAGACACCGGCCGCGAAACGATATCCCTTTACCGGACGGGTCGTCTCCATTGACAGTCAAGCTCAGTCCGCCCTTATCGAGGGCGACGCCATCCCTGGTTTTATGGACGCCATGGCGATGCCCTATAAGGTCAAGCCGGTCGCGACGTTGAACCATCTGCTTCCGGGCGATTCTGTTTCTGCTGAAGTGGTGGTGGTTCAACCCGACGCCAAGAACGAAGACGCCGCTCCCGACTACTGGCTCGAGAATGTTCGAACCATTGCTCACATCGATCCAGCTCACGCTGCCGCGGCAAACTCGTTGCATATGCCCACGCCAGGCGAAGATGTGCCTGACTTTTCATTGACCAATCAAGACGGCAAGCGCATCTCTCTTAAGCAATATCGCGGGAACGTGCTGCTCGTCACGTTTATCTATACGCGCTGTCCCTTCCCGGACTTCTGCCCGCGCATGAGCAGTAATTTCGCGGAAATCTACAAACAAACCGGAGTGAGTCCGGCGCTAGCCGGCACTCGCCTGCTGAGCATCAGCTTTGACCCGGAACACGATACGCCCAAGGTTCTCCGCGATTACGGATTCTCTGTCGCGCACACGCATGACGCAGCGCTTTTCGGGCGATGGGAATTTGGCGCACCGGCGGTAACGGACTTACCCAGGATCGCCGACTTCTTTGCGCTGACCATCAAACCCGAGGGCGGACTGATCACCCACAACCTCAGCACCGCGGTCATCGGGCCCAGCGGCAAGATCGTGAAGTGGTATCACGGCGGCGATTGGCAGCCTTCTGATTTAATCAAGGACGCAGCCGGTGCTCGCGCCACGCCCTAAACCAAGAGAGCTTGCACTCGTCCAACAGCAGAGAGGACCTCATGAAATACTTGCTTCTGATTCTGGCCGTGCTGGGTGTGATCGTTTCTTCTCTCGCCCTGCGGGAACATTACCGCGAATACGGAGATTCTCCCTGCAGCATCAATGAGCACTGGGACTGCGGCGTCGTCAATCACAGTCCTTACGCCATGGTCGGCAGAGTTCCCGTCGCCGTCCTGGGCATTGCGGGATACATAATCATGGCCGTGCTCGCCCTGCTCAGCTCCTACCGTCTGTTGCTCATTCCCACTTTCGCGGGACTTGCCTTTTCGCTGTACCTCGCGAACATCGAGGCGAACGTTCTCGGAGTCTGGTGCATTTACTGCGTCATTTCGTTAGGGATTGTTTCTTTGATGTCACTCTTCACTCTCGGAATAGTGGTCTCACAGTTCGTCCGGAAGCCCACGCCAGCCTGACCAGTCTCTTGCCGAAAGAATCCCTCGCGGCAGGATGCCTGTGTGCGATTGGCGAATGTCAAATGCAAACCGGGGCAGCTGGACGGAACGCCACGGCGCGAGGGGGCGATTTCCTGCCAAAGTGTCCACCCGAGATCTGCCCACGGACTAGTTGAACCACGGACTGGCCGTATTGGCTATCGGGCAGGTGCCGAGCTATGAACCCGGGGAAACTCCCACGCCGGCGGCAAGGGAGTTCCTACCTGCGCTGCTTCGCGCCAATCGCCCGGTTCATGTCCGTGGAAAATTCGATGAAGAAATTGAGTAGCGCGCCGTAACCGGCCTGCCCCAGCATGGCGCGGCCGCCCTCGGCGAAAGCGTTGCGTGGGCCGGGCTTCCAGGCGGTCGAAATCATTCCCCCACCAAACGATCCGCCATACAACGCCCATTGCGGACGGAGTTCGCGCTCGGTCTGATTGTAGGTAAGAAAGTTGCGCACGATCGCGTGCCTTGTCCGGGGCCAGAACCCGCTGCAACGGCACTGATCGTAGCGCGGTTCATATTTCAGCGTGGCGTTTCCCAACGCCGCGAGGGTGTTGGCTGCGATGAATTGTCCTTCGCGGGACGCGAACCGCTCCGTGTATCCGCCCCAGCCGTCATCCCACTGCGATGGAGTTCCCCGCGCCTGATCGATCCCCGCCGCGAACATGCGCTTCATATATGCTCCCGGAGTGGCGAGCGTCTGTTGGAAATAAATTTCTCGCCGCTGCTGGACGCTCACGGGGACCAGCGGCCGGCTCTTTTCTACGTAGACGCCGGTGAGCCAACCGCCCTCCCAGTCACGGGCCTTGAGCAATGCGGCAGTCCCCAGATTCTTGGTGGCAACCGCCGCTTGCACCGTCACTTCTTTCGTCTTTTCTGCGGCGGTCTGCGCGGGATTCAAACCTTCATCCTTTTTCTTCTCCGAAGTTTTCTCGTCGGGAGCTTGAGTCGGCTGGGAACTCCCTGGTGCTGGAGAGGGTTGCGCACCCGGCTCGTCCTGAGCTCGCGCCGGTCTGGAAAGCAGAGCCAGACACACCATTGCCATCGCAATTAGGCGGATCTTCTGCGCGTAACGTACCGTCCCCAAGCTGGTTATCTTCCCGCGATCTTGCGGCTCTCTGCGCCTTCGCAGTTTTGCCCACATTCCCGCAAGACGCTAAACTCCATTCGATGCACTCACTGTACAACCGCGTTGCCGGGCAAAGTGTCGAACGCCTCGCCGCCCTCAGCGACGGCATCTTCGCCGTGGCCATGACCCTGCTCGTGCTCGACCTGCACGTCCCAGCCCGTGAAGCCATTCACTCCGAACGCGATCTCTGGCACGCCCTGATCGTTCTTTCTCCGCGTCTTCTCATCTTTTTGATGAGCGTGATGACGAACGGCATCTTCTGGGTCGGCCAGCAGACGCAGCTCAACCAGTTCGCCCGCTCCGACCGCAATCTCGCCTGGATTCACATCGCTTTTCTCTGCGCAATCTCTCTGACGCCATTCTCGACCGCACTGCTCGCGGAATACATCCACTTCCGCATCGCGCTCCTGGTCTACTGGTTCAATATCCTGCTGCTCGGCAGTGCCCTCTACTGGAGCTGGAGCTATGCGACTCGCGCCCGCCTTCTTGCCGAAGACATTCCCGCGGAAATTCATTCCGCGGTCATCCGCCGGATCGTGATTGCGCAGTCGCTGTACACTTGCGGCGCCGCGCTATGCTTTCTCAATACGTACTACAGTATCGCCGCCATCGTTCTGGTACAGGTGAACTACGCGATTGCACCAAGATTCTGCTGGGGACTGTTCTCACGGAAGGCCGGACGTGACGATTAACAACGAGGAACGGTCGTTTAGAGAAAGCGGAGCCAGGTGAAGCACGACCCGGAAGGGCGCGACTTTAAGTCGCGTCGCTCCGAGGCACAACGGACCGGGCTTTATAGCCCCTGAGGGTTGCCTTTTATTCGGCCCAATCACGGAGCAAGGGCTCTCTGAAGTGGTTGCAACGATCCCTTGAAAAACGTGGACAACGCTGAGCACTCCGAACCCAAAAAGCGCTAACGCGGCGCAGGGCTCAAATACCTCGAAGCTTGCGGCAGCCAGTGATATCCGGTTCCACAAAGAGGGCAGTCATAAGTCCTTAGACACCGCCGAGCGACTCAATCGGTCCCGCCAGTAGTCCCATGCTGCTAGTCCCGCTACCGCCTACGCTCTCTCGAACGCGTGCTTTCTCTCCAACTCTTCCACCGCCTGCCGCCGAGCGCCCTCAAATCGTAGCGCTTGTCCCATCAGGCCCTGCGTAGCCTCGGCAAATTCCCCTTCGATCCGCAACAGTCCTTGGGCTGCGACCAGGCGCGCCGCGACCTCGATCAGATGGGCCGGAGTCGTCTGCAAATACTGCGCTTCTGTCGGATCGCCAATCCAGACTCGCCCGGGCGCCCCACTCCTCGCGTTTTCTGCGGAGTGTGGAGATTTCCCCAGCGTCGTTTGCCAATAGACTTTGCGCTCGATGAACTCCGCCATTACTTCATCGGTGGCTTTGCCAAACACCCACTGTTGCCGCTTGAAGTCGTAATGCCGACTGGAGAATGGCACGGGCAACAATTTTCCCGACTTCAAAAACTCAATTTGCCGCCGGTCGACCTCTTTGCGCAGTGCGTTGATCACAGGGGCCTCCACGTCCTTTGGCTCCATCGAGGGCAGCACTTCGCGCACGGTTTGCGAGAGATTCACCGCCACCGGGGCGTGCAATCCTTCGGAACCTTCCAGCCGAATGTCCCCATGGAGTACCGAGAAATCAGCTCCTGAGGTGGATTGATGAAACGGCCAGTCCAGCCGAATCGTGAGGGGCAATCCTTTCAGCGTCACCCAGATTTTCGCGCTGGCCGCGCCCGCCCCCTCCACGACTCCGCTGCTTTCCTGCAACTCCGTCATAAGCCTGTCTCTTTTCTGTCGAAGCCCATGCGAGGGCCGAATGATTTTTCTGTCTGAACCTGCTCGATCTCGATTTTACTGGCTGGGTCTACTTCCCATCCAGCGCGGAGCGCACCTTAAGAGCGAGGTCGACTTTGCTGAAAGGTTTCTGCAGCAGGTTCACGCCGGGTTCCAGCACCCTATGCTGCGCGACCATATCATCCGTGTATCCGGTCATGAAAACGACCTTGGTTTGCGGACGCTTGCTTAGAATGCTTTCCGCCAACTGCCGTCCGCTGATCCCCGGCATAATCACATCGGTCAGGAGTAGATGAACCGGCCCCGCGAAGACTCCCGCCATCTGAATCGCCTGTTCGGCGCTTTCTGCCTCCAGCACGTTATAGCCGTAGCCTTGCAGAAAAATACGCGTCAGTTCGCGCAGATCGGGTTCGTCCTCCGCGATCAGAATCGTCTCGCTCCCTCCTGCCACCGTTTCGGCGGCACGCAATTCCTGCGGCTTGCGAGTCGTTCCCTCCGACGCCGGCAAATAAATGCGGAACGTGCTGCCGCGTCCCGCTTCACTCGCTACCTGAATGCTTCCACCGCTCTGCTTCACAATCCCGTACACTGTCGCCAGTCCCAGCCCCGTGCCTTTGCCCATCGGCTTGGTGGTGAAAAATGGCTCGAAGATATGGGAGAGCGTTCCTGCCTCCATCCCATGACCAGAGTCGGTCACGGTCAGCATGACGTAGCAGCCAGGGGCCAGCTCCAGATCGCGCGCCAGTTGGTCTCCGGCCTCCACGTTCGAAGTTTCCATCATCAGCATGCCACCGTGCGGCATCGCATCTCGCGCATTCACCGCCAGGTTCATCAGCACCTGTTCCACCTGTCCCGGGTCTGCCTTCACCGGTACGAGCGATGGATGCAGCCTCGCGATCAGCTCGATATCTTCGCCAATCACTCGCGATAACATTTTTTGGATGTCGGCAACCGCTTCATTCAGGTCGAGGATCTTTGGCTGCAGCACCTGCTTCCGGCTGAAGGCCAGCAATTGCTGGGTCAGAGAAGCCGCCCGCTCCGCTGCCCGCCGGATCTGCTCCAACCCGTTCCGGGCGTTCTCGTCTGCTCCCGCCAGCAAGAGCTCGCCATGTCCCATGATGATGCTTAAGATATTGTTGAAGTCGTGGGCCACACCTCCCGCCAGCCGCCCGATCGCTTCCAGCTGCTGCGCGTTCCGGAGCTGTTCTTCCAGGAGCATGCGCTCCGTGACGTCGCGCGTAATTCCCCAGGTGCGCACCCAATGTCCGTCGACCACCATCCCCGCCATGGTGTTGCGAAAAATCTTTTTCTCTCCGTGAGAGTCCATTTCGCGCGACTCCTGGTCCGTCGTCCGGTAGCCATTACGGATGAAGTTCTCCATAAACTGCCGGGTCACCGGATCATTCAGAATCAGGAAATCAGTGAGCGGTTTCCCCATCAATTCTTGAGCAGATGCCCGCCCGTACATTCTTGCCAGCGCGTCATTGCACTCCGCCAGATAACCATTCTTCAAGCCCAGCGCGAGTTGCTCCGGGATGGGCAGGTGACAGGGAACCGGCGGGATATATTCCATCCGGAAAATCCCCTCCGAGCTCTGCTCGACGAAAGTCCGGTAGCGCTCCTCACTCTCGCGTAGCGCCTCCTCTGCCTTATGGCGAGCTTCTTCCGCCTTCAGGCGTTCTGAAATGTCTCTCTGGATTCCCCAAGTCCTCAACAGCTTCCCGTTCTCGACGATACCGAACATGCTATTCAGGAATACCTTCGGGTTGCCGTGCACGTCCAGCTCGTGAGACTCCCGTTCCAGCACCCGGAACCCGCTTCGAACGTACTCGCGTGTCAGTTCGATGTTGTGAGGATCGTCCACCATCAGCAATTCCGTCAGCCGTTTACCCAGAAAGTCGGCCGGAGAACCCAGGCCGTACATGTGCGCCATCGCCTGATTGCACTCGGCCATGTACGACTCGTGGAGTATGCGATGAACCAGCTCCTCTTCCGGAAGATCGATGGGCAGGGGCGCATCCAGGTCCTGCCGGAAAATACCTTCCGAGCTTTGCGCGACGAACATTCGGTAGTTCTCTTCACTGCGTCGCAGAGCCTCATCGGCGCGCTTCCGCTCGGTGACGTCCACCAGCAGTCCGCGCATCAACAGCCTTCCAGTTTCCCCATCGCGGACGAAGATCGCTTCATCCCGCAGCCAGACCTCGCGGCCATCCCGTGCGCGCGTACGATACTCGACGCGGTAGAGTTCTCCCTCCCGGCGATGTTCGGCGGCGATCGTCTTTTGCGCGTCGTCGGGATGCAGCACGTTGAACCATGTATGATCGTCCGCCATCCACTCTTGAGGCGTGAAGCCAAGGATGTGCTCCACCTGCGGGCTGATGTAGTGAAAATGTCCGGCCGCACCGGGCTCAGCCACGTATGAGATGGCCGGAACCTGCTCTACCAGTTGACGGTATCTTCGTTCCGCGTCCTGCAGCGCGGCCGTCGCCCGTTTTCCTTCCTCCTGGGAGCGAATCGATGTGATGCCATAGGCCAGATTGTTCGCCACCTCGGTCAGCAGTTCGACTTCCGAGCTTTCAAACGAGCCCACCTGCTCCGAATAGATGGCAAGAACGCCGAAGGCGAGACTGGCGACCCGAAGCGGCAAGGCAATTACGGCCGCATAGCCGTGCTTCAATGCGGCTTCACGCCAGAGTGTGAACATCGGATCATTCGCTGTGTCCGCGATCACGCAAATCCGGTTCTCTCGAATCGCCGTGCCCGCCGGCCCCCGGCCCGCCGGCGTGTCCGACCATTTCAGCGCGATCTTGTCCAGGTATCCACTGCCATGTCCGGCGTGCGCCATCGGTCGCACCGTTTTTTCCTCGTCTTGTTGCGCGTATGCGATCCCCGCCATCCGGTATCCGCCGACACGAACAATAACGTCGCAGATCTGCTGCAGCAGTTCCTGCTCGCTGCCCGCTTGCCCTAGCGCCTGGTTGCACGCACTCAGCGCATGCAACGCGCGGTTTAGCCGGCGCAACTCCTTGCTGATGGCGCTCTCGCGGGCGGGATCGGATGAGATTGCGGCCGAAGACTCGCTGGACGACGGGGAGTTGGAGGAGGAACCTGGGGACGGAACGGACGTGTGTGGCTCCCCGGACATCGTGCCGGAGTTCTTCACAGCGTGGCTGGCGCGCTCTGGCTCGTTCAGCTGGGACTTATCCTGCGTCATGGAAACCAGCCGGCATCGATCCGGCAATTTCGCTTTGGGTTGCAGCTAGTGTACAGGCTCCCGCTCGACCTCAGTCTGAAAACTAGAGCCCGTCGATTGCTGGCTGCTGATTGCCTTCGATCAACCATCCCAGCAATCCCAGAAGACAGAATCCGAATGCGTTCAGGATGCCATGGGATCTCGCCATCTGCGGGATGGTCAGTACATCGCTTCCGGCGTAGTCGGCAATAGCATAAGCTGCCGAAAGCACCATGCCCGCGAAAATGGTGCCAGCTGCGAGTTGCAGAAGGACACGCGCCGTGGCGTCTTGCACCGTCCTCCCGCAAGCGCGTACCGCGACCGCCAGCACCGCGACGCTGAGTGAAAACAAAATCGCCGCAACCATCTTCACGACCGGAGAGATGACGAACCCCGCCGCCACCACAAGTGGCATTCCGGCCACGACTAGAACCACCGGCTTGAGCCACTGATGATCGCCGCGCTTCCCGGCAAAGTGAAGCGTCGCGGCCGCGATGATCGCTGTGGCAAATCCTGCGAAGTGAAAGTGTACGGCCGTCAGCAGTCCGATCGGTTCCTGAATCCCCATCGGCCGCATCCCTAACCGCGACGCTACCAGCCAGGCCCCACCCACCGCCAAATCCACCCGCGCGATGCCCATCGCAAAGCGTGTGGCGCGGGCTCCCCCGCCCGCGTCTACCGACAGCGCTTGCACCAGTTCTACGAATCCAGCCCCAGCCATGAGCACACAAATCAATAACCATCCCAGCGCGGCCAACCCGGCTTTCCTTCCCGGAGGAAGCCACATCGCCACGACCGCCAGGGAAGCGCCCACAGGTTGCAGGCGGCGAGCGAGTTCGTCGAGCCCACCACGAACGCCGATCAGCCCTGCCAATTCCATCCCCATTGGAACAATCACCAGCGGCGCAAACAGGAACAGCAATTCGATCGCGCCCAGGCGAGCAATCCCCATCCGTGCCAGCACCGCCATCCCCGCCCAGACCGCTGCACCTGCGGTCGCACAGGTTGGCGCCCATGAATCTCGTTTGTCGTTCCGACCAATCCGGAGATCGTCGTTCCGACCGATCCGACTGTTCTCATTCCGGTCGATCCGTCCATTGTCATTCCGACCAAAGGGAGGAATCTGCTTTTCGCTATCTGGTTCCGATGTCGTCTTCATCGCGCACCTCACCCCACCGGCCGTATTGCCGCCGTCCCAAAGATCGTCACGAGCACAATCAGCGCCCCCAGATACAGCATGTCGAGACCCCAGTTCTCGCGCCGGATCTCGCGATCGTAGTAAAAAATCTGCAGCCCGATTCGCAGCAGCCAGAATCCCGCCATGAATCCACTCAGGAACCGTCCCATCGCACTTGCCCCTGCCAGTTCCGGCGCGAAGGCGAAACACAGCGCGGCAAACATCCCCAGAACGATCACGATGTAGACCCAGTGTACGTAGAAGATCTGCCCCACAAATCTGGGAACCGCTGCCAGTCGTTCCCGCACCCGCAGCCGCCCGGGCAGCGGAACGTTCGCCGCGATGATTCCCACATGCACGGCCCCCGCTCCCCAGATTGCTCGAATCATCCACACCGTGTTCATGCCCCGCCTCCCCAATTCCTCTGTGCCTCTGTGTCCTCTGTGGTTCAAGTTCTTGCCGTCTCCACCAAGCCCGGAGGTTCTGCAAAATGCCGTGCCACCTCCGACGCATATTCCCTCCCCACCCGTTCCCCATTTTCCGCAAGCCATTGGCTCAACCGCGTATGTCCCGCGGAGGGCCCCTCAGGCGCGAGCAGGTTGCTCATGAGCCCCTTGTATTCCTCCCAGGTAAGGACGACGTCGCCCACGATCCATCCCGTCACCAGCGTCGACACATACGCCAGCGCCGTCGGCAAATGAATCACCCGAACCGACCGCTGCACTCGCGCCGCAATCAGTCGCACCAGTTCCTCGAAGCTGAAAGTCTCGGGTCCAACCGCATCGATCACCGAACTCCCCTGCTGCTCCGCGGCGTCGACCAGCAACTGCGCCATGTCCTCGACGTAAATTGGACGAATCGCGTAGCGCCCGACCCCCGGGATCCCGAACACGGGAAGATGCCGCACGAACCACGCAATATTGTTGATGAGGATGTCTTCCGCGCCGAAGATGACGGTCGGCCGTAAGATCGCATACGCGAGGCCTGAGGCCATCACCGCCTGCTCGACCTCGGCTTTTCCCTTGTAGTATCCCAGAGGAGACTCGAGAGAAGGATTGGCGATGCTGACATGCACGATCCGCCGGACCCCGGCATCCTTGGCCGCCGAGATCAACGCCCGGGTATTTCGAACCGCAGTCTCGAAGTTCAACTCTCCGCGCGGGAAGCGCACCCAATAGGTGTTGATGAGAATGGACGCCCCCTCAAGGCTGCGCCTTAGTTCGTCTGGCCGATCGAAGTTATACGGAGAGACCTTCACGCGGTCGCCTAAAGGGTTCGGCCGCTCCGGATGGTTTGTCGGAGGATGGTTGGTGAGCGTGCGGACCTCGTATCCACGGCCCAAAAAGAGTCGCGTCGCGTACTTTCCCGTATAGCTGAACGCCCCGGTGATCACGACCGTCGCACTCATCGTCATCCTCCTGTAACAGATCATTCTGTACAAACAGAAGCATCGGAGCAAAAAAAAGGCCTTACCCCGCCTTCTTCCGCATCTTCGTTCCCATGCGCAACAACTTCCGGACGGTTCCTGTAGGCAACCGCTTCATCTGGTCGTGCAGTTCCGTCACCGCTTCGAAGAAGCCTGCCATCGCGCCCAGCCGCTCCCGCGTGTAATCCGCTCCCGGCTCTTTGGGATCCAGATCGGCCAGGCACCGCCGCAGCATCTCCCGCGTCGGATCGATCTCCCGCCGCTTCCTCTGTTCAATCACCAGCCGGAACATCTCCCAAACATCCTTCATCGATTCATAGTGTTCCCGCCGGTCGCCCAGCACGTGTACCGCGCGCACGATCCCCCAAGTTTCCAGTTCCCGGATCGACGTGCTCACATTCGACCGCGCCACGCTCAGCGTCGCGGCAATTTCCTCGGCTGGTAGCGCCGAGGGTGAGAGATACAGCAACGCGTGAATCTGCGCCACCGTACGGTTGATCCCCCACCGCGTCCCCATCTCGCCCCAGTGAAGAATGTATTGCTTCTGGACTCCTGTCAGTTCTGCCATAACGTTTCTTTCAGTACAAACTGAATATACAGAATATCGCGCCCACTGTCAAGCCCTGAAGAGCGGCGAGGCGCTGCGCGGCTGCGGAAGGCCACCAGCACGAACGCTGCTGCGGTTTGCGCTGGGTCCCCATATCCACCAATGTTTATTTGGCTCTTGCTGCCGCTTCCACTCCCGCCAGCATCTTGTCCAGGTCGGCGCGCGACAGGTAGCGGCCGTTGACGACCACCGCAGCAATCTTCTGCGTGTTGCGAATGTCTTCCAGCGGATTCGCGTCGAGCAGCACCAGGTCGGCGAGTTTTCCCTTTTCGATCG